>Ga0209079_10000365_pt1 | contig 18463 bp, 21 predicted proteins | sample PPLLaktember2015_2_FD_187259 | JGI IMG/M metagenome (GOLD analysis project Ga0209079, IMG submission 187259) | Freshwater sediment microbial communities from Prairie Pothole Lake near Jamestown, North Dakota, USA - PPLs Lake P7 Core (6) Depth... | ecosystem: Environmental > Aquatic > Freshwater... | reverse complement strand
ATCTGCCTCCATTAATGTGGCGAAACTTGACTAAGTCAATTCATTTTAGAAAGACCAGGCGTGAGGCTTTCCAAGAAAAGTGAATACGGACTCCGAGCGCTCATTGAACTCACGCTCGCCTACGAAGAACACACGACGCTGCAGCGCCATCAAATTGCCAAACGCCAGCACATTCCGATTGAGTTTTTAGAGCAAATCCTTCTGGCATTGAAGCGGGCAGGATTGCTGGCCAGCCGGCGCGGTCTCAAAGGCGGCTATACCCTGATCAAACCCCCTGGAGAGATCACCGTGGGTCAAGTGATCCGTATATTGGATGGCCCACTCGCCCCCATCGGCTGTGTGAGCAAGACCGCATACCAAAAGTGCCGGGACTGCCCCTACGCCGACAAAGCTGAATGCCCGATCCAGCATGTGATGGGTCCGGTCCGCGATGCCATTGCCGGCATCCTCGATAATTGTACGCTCAATGATTTTGCAGCAAGCCATCGCAAGGGATAACCATGGATCAGATCGTCCTCGTTCTCATTACCTTCGTCGCCGCAACCGTCAATGGCGCGCTGGGCTATGGCTTCTCTTCGATTACGATGCCGGTGGCCCTGCTCTTTTACACGAATCGCATCTTGAATCCCGCCATGGTGCTCGTGGAGCTGGTCCTGAATAGTTATGTCCTCTTTCTCAATCGCCAAAACATACCCAATATTTTCCGGCGTGTCGTGCCCATCCTGATCGGCCTCGCCATGGGGGTCGCCATCGGCAGCTACATCCTCTCGATGGTGCAACCGGCCTGGGTGAAGTTCGTCACCTACTTCATGCTGCTCCCGTTGATTCTGCTTCAAGCGGCCGGCATCCGCAAACCGATCAAAGCTGAAAAAGCCATCGGTGTCCCGTTCGGGGTCGGCATCGGCACGCTCTATTCTGTCACCACCATTTCCGGACCACCGCTGGCGCTCCTCTTCAATAATCAGGGATATGAAAAACAGGATTTTCGCGCGGCGCTGGGCGTGATCCGGGTCGCTGAAGCGACGTTGACCGCCATCGCCTACGGCATCATCGGATTTTACAGCGTTGAGAGCATGAAGGTCATGCCCTACATCGTGCCAAGCGTCTTACTGGGCATTCCGCTCGGCGCATTCTTGATCCGCTGGATGGATCCTGAAACATTTCGGCGGCTCTGCATGAGCTTTGATGCCGTCGTCGTCGGATTTGGACTTTCACGAGTTCTGGTCGAACTGAAACTCGCAAGCACCTTCACCACCTACAGCATTCTCTCGATCGTCGTCCTGCTCAACGCCGTGCTTCTGTATCGGTATTTTCAAGAAAGGGCCGCTTCACAATCCAAAATCTAGCGCCTACGAATCCCCTCCTCCCATTGCCGTCCGCACTCAATCACACACTCCCTAATTCGATAATACATGTGTAGGAGTGAAGGCTTATCCCTACACAGCAAGAATGATAGATTGCCGTAAATTCTCTCAGGATCCTCATCCATCTGAAGGTCAAATCATTCAAACTTTGCGATGCAGAGAAAGAACTCCATTCAGAAACCGCCATATTTTCGCTGAATAAAGACACGTTTATTCTTGGCCTATGTATTGCTAGATGATAGATCCATCAATGTGGGAGTGAGAAGTAATGACTCTGTTTATTTTGCTCATCATGGCAGCTGTTGCACTGAGCGCTAGCTCAACGCCTGCAGAGAACCGTCCGCACCGTTCGACATTTTGAGGTTGTAGCTCCAGCCTTCCATCAAGTAGAAAGAACCCCCTTACATGAGAAATGAATTGAGAAGCCAATCTACGCGTACTTTGTCCACATGCACGTTGCTGACGGCCTGCATGCTGCTAACCGGCTGCGGTGGCGGCGGGGAAGGAGCGCCCGCCGTCTCAACTTCATCGAGCTCATCACTCCCGACAGCCTCACTCGCATGGAACCCGGTACAGGATTCGTCGATAGTCGGATACTACGTTCACTACGGACGGCAATCTCCCGGGCAGTCTGGGTCTTGCTCGTATGAAGCGGCCCAATTTGTCGAGGCCCCGAACGCCACGATTTCAGATCTCCAACCAAACACCCGTTACTATTTTGCGGTGAGTGCCTACAACGGCCTGGCAAGCGCCTGCTCAAGTGAAGTCTCGACGGTGACGCCCTCCTCCCAAGCCTAGCTGGAATCAACCATCCATATCTGCGATCTTCTCGCTTAAGCTTTCCAAGGCTCAAGCGAGAAGATCGCGAGTCCCTTCATTGACTCCCTTCCATCGTTTTGTTAGCCTCAAGCCCCGCCGCGTTCCTGCCGATCTCTGACATAGAGAAGCATGTACCGGCAATCTACTGAGAGTTCAATTCCTGAAAGGAGTTCCGATGGCCAGTGCAGCCCTGTCTCCAGAATTACTCAATACCCTCCATAACAAGGCCACGCAACTCCGTATCGAAAGTGTTCGAGCCACATCTGAAGCGGCCAGCGGCCATCCATCAAGCTGCTGCTCCGCCGCCGACATCGTGGCGACACTCTTCTTCTCCGTCATGCGCTACGACCCGAAAAACCCCAAAGCTCTGAACAGCGATCGATTCGTCCTGTCAAAAGGACACGCCGCGCCCCTACTCTACGCCGCCTGGGCCGAAGCAGGGCTGTTCCCCAAGAGCGACCTTTTGAAGTTACGGACATTGGCATCTGACCTCGAGGGTCACCCGACTCCCCGCTTGTCATTCGTGGACATGGCCACGGGCTCACTCGGCCAAGGTCTCCCTGTTGGAATCGGCATTGCCCTGAACGCTAAATCGGTCGATAAGCTGGACCATCGGACCTACGTCCTGATGGGCGACGGCGAATCCGTCGAAGGATCGAATTGGGAAGCGGCTGAAGTGGCCCGGCATCATGGGCTCGACAATCTTTGTGCGATCATCGATGTGAATCGGCTCGGACAGAGCGATCCGACCATGTTGCAACACGACATGGAAGGCTATCGCGCGCGCTGGTCTGGATTCGGCTGGCATGCCATCGTGGTCGACGGTCATGACATCGCTGCGCTCGTCGCCGCCTTTGATGAGGCCGCCCGCACAAAAGGAAAACCGACCGTCTTGCTGGCCAAAACATTCAAGGGACACGGCATTTCATTCATGGCAGATAGCCCCAGCTGGCACGGGAAACCGGTCCCGAAGGGAGAAGAGACGCAAAAAGCGATCGATGAATTGACCAGGCAACTGAAACCCGGCAACGGAACCGTGCAGATCAACCGGCCTGCCGCTGCCACACCCGCGCCGGCGACGCGAACTGCGCTTCCACCCTCTCCCTATAAAATAGGCGACGCAGCTGCCACCCGTGAAGCCTTTGGCGTGGCGCTCGAAGCGCTCGGAAGCGTTAACTCCTCCGTGGTCGGACTGGACGCAGACGTCAAGAACTCCACCTACACGGACAAATTCGGCAAGAAGTTTCCGAATCGATTCTTCGAAAACTTCATCGCCGAACAGAATATGCTCGGCGCGGCCGCCGGCCTCGCCGCCTGCGGAAAAGTTCCCTTTGTCGCCACCTTTGCCGCGTTCTTTACGCGCGCGTACGACTTCATCCGGATGGCGGCCATCAGTCAATCAAACATCAAGCTCGTGGGCACCCACGTGGGGGTCAGCATCGGTGAGGACGGCCCTTCGCAGATGGGACTGGAAGACATCGCCATGATGGCGGCACAGCCGGGCGTCGTCGTTCTCTATCCATCAGACGCCACTTGCACCTATCATCTCGTCGAAGCAGCAGCCAACCACAAAGGGATGGTCTACATCCGCGCGGGGCGCCCCAAATCTCCGGTACTCTATGGACCGGAAGAGACCTTCGCTATCGGGGGAAGCAAAGTCCTGCGCCAAAGTGCCAACGATGCACTCACGATCATCGCCGCCGGCGTCACATTGTTTGAAGCCCTCAAAGCCTACGATCAATTGAAAGCCGCGGGCATCGCTGTGCGCGTCATCGATCTCTACAGCATTGCTCCCATTGACCAAGCCACCCTCATCGCCAGCGCACGCGCCACCCACGGCCGCCTCCTAACCGTAGAAGACCACTACGCGCACGGCGGACTCGGTGATGCCGTCTTGAGCGCCGTCAGTGCGGAAGGCGTGAAGGTCCATAAGCTCGCCGTCCGGACCATTCCCCACAGCGGCAAGCCCGATGAACTCGTCGACCATTTTGGCATCGGAGTGCGATCCATTGTCGAAACGGCCAAGCAAATCATCAAGTAACCGGTTGAGTTCATCGCCTCCGGATGAACTCAGCCATATCCCTCTGCTCAAGATTCTCTCCAGCGCAGACCGCCAACGCGTGCTTCAGGACTTGACCGAGCAGCACTACACCAAGCGCGATGTCATTTTCCGGGAAGGTGATCCGACCGAATACTTCCACATCGTGAAGGAAGGCACGGTCAAGTGCGTCAAATCGAGCCCGGAAGGGAAAGAGTGCACGCTCAAAATGCTGATGCCCGGCGATCTCTTTTGCTGCGACGCGGCCGCGTTTGAGGGAGCCCTCCATCCAGGCACCGCGCAACCAATGGGCGACGTCAGCATCCTGCGCATGAACAAAAAATCCTATTTCGACATGCTGCGACGCAATCCCGACGCAGCCATCGAGGTCATCAAGCATCTCGGCAATCGCCTCAACGAAGCCCAGGAGAAAGCCAAGGTCCTGGCCCTCGACCGTGCCGACCAGCGACTCGCCTCGCTCCTGGTGGAACTGGCGACCAAGAACGGGGTGAAAGACCCGCAAGGCATCAAGCTCCCGATGAGACTGACCCGCCAGGACATGGCCAACATGGTCGGCACGACGACCGAGACCGCCATTCGCATCATGAGTCGATTCAAACGCGATCGCCTCGTATCCGGAACGGCGACCCGCCTCATCATCCGGGATCTCGCCGGCCTCAAGGCCCTGGCCTCCGCATAGCTTTCTCCTGATCCACCTTCCCGGTATATTTTAAAAACATGACTTGCATCATGTTTTTTTGACTGCACTCTCCTTATCCTCACACACACAGACAACGTGTACTTGAGACCTTCACATGCAAGGACCATCGCACTTTACGTCTGCAGGAGTTCGACCAACCATTCAGAGAGGAGTTCCACAATGATGACAAGACAATCACAACGGGTCATGACACTCGCAGGAGCCACTGCGATCGCGCTCGCCGGATTGCTGGGACAAACGTCCTCCGCATCCGCAAAGACCCATGACATCCACATGACCGCCGTGGAGTCCGACATCGTGATCGATGGCGGAGGCGAGAAGTACGCTGCCTGGACATTCAACGGCACGATGCCGGGCCCGGTCGTCCGCGTGACCGAAGGCGACACCATCAACTTCACCCTGACCAACCCTGCCACGAACAAGAACCCGCACGCGATGGACTTCCATGCAGCGGAAATCGACTTCTTGAAGAACTACAAGGCCATCAACGCCGGCGAAACGATCAGCTACACCTTCGTCGCCAAGAAGCCCGGCATTTTCTTTTACCACTGCGGTGCACCGCCGATGATCCAGCACATCGCCCGCGGCATGTTCGGCGCCATCATCGTCGATCCGAAAGACGCATCGGTCTGGCCCAAGGCGGACCGTGAATACGTGCTGGTTCAATCCGAATACTTCAAGAACCCCGGCGACGTGCAAGCGATGTTCGACCGGAAGTTCGACGGCATGATGTTCAACGGGGGCATCTTCAAGTATCACCCCTTCGTCACGGGGGGCGGCAAGCTCGACGCCAAGCCGGGCGAGCGCGTGCGCGTCTATTTCGTCAACGCCGGCCCGAACGAGTTCTCATCGTTCCACCCGATCGGCGAGATCTGGGACAACGTCTATGAGAGCGGCAATCCGGCCAACAAGCTGACAGGCGTACAGACCTATGTAGTGGGACCGGGCAGCGCGGCGACGTTCGACGTCGTCGTGGAATCGGCCGGTGCCTACCCGCTGGTCACCCACTCCTTGACCGGCGCACTCCGCGGTGCAATCGCCGTCCTCTTGGCATCCCCCGATGCCAAGCCCTCGACGAACTTGATGCCCATGGTTCCCTGGGAACTTCCGGCAAAAGCGAAGTAGGATTCTGTTCCCGCTCCGGCTGGTCTTTTGACCAGCCGGAGCGTATCATCCCCCCTCAATCATTCACGAGAAATTCATGCCGAACAGGCTCACCATCCCTCTCATCGGTCTCAGCCTCGTTCTCTTCATGCACAACGCTGTTCGAGCTGAGTCGACACATGAGCGTGTGGCTCTCATGCTCAGCGGCCCCGACTGCCCTTCAGTGCGGGAAGGGGTGACCACCGCCCTTCAACAACAAACCGGCGTGCTCCGTGCGGACCAGGACCTGATGCCGGACCATGTACTCGTGGATATTGTTCGGCCACAAATGACCGAAGAAACCGTCGCCGCGATTGCGAATGCCGCAATCGGCGGAGGCCAATGCCGGGCGGAGATTATGAAATCCTGTATCACAGCGGAGTTGCCAAACTACGACACCGATCCGCCCCGGCCGGCCCATAGGCAGGCTCATTCTCACTGACGGACATGCGATGTCGACCAAAAATCGAGCGTGTGAGTCACTCGGCGCCTGCTTTCGGCTCTCCCTCTTGGCAATCGCGCTGACACTCCTTGCTCCCTTTCCAGCCCCGGCACAAGAAGCATTACTCGAAATCCTGCCCATACGGCCTTTCAACTTTGACGTCGCGTTGCGCCAGCAATCCTTCGCGCCGAACGACCGGGAGGTCACACTGCAAGCCGGCATCACCGCGCTACGCTATGGCGATGGAGAGATACGGGCTGCGTATCAGTTTTTCAGCATCCACACCGACGACTTCAAAACCGATCAACATGCAGTCTTCCTCAACCCGCGCTGGAATAACGTACTGGACCTCCTGGATTTCCCTGCCTCTATGCCGATCAGCCGCTTTCTCAAGCATGTGTTCTTCGGCCCGCTCGAAGACCGCGCGGTTCCCTATGTCGGCGCGCTGATCGGCACCGTCGTCTCAGGACAGGGCCCCATCTCACTCGGCCTGCTGTACGGAGGCCAGGCCGGCGTGCGTTTTCCGGTGGCTCGCGGAATCTCACTGGACCTGAGCTTGCAATTTACGCAATACAACGTCAATTTCCAGGGAGAATCGGGAGAATCGCAGCAATGGCTGTTTCTAACCGGGTTCCGATATTGAGCCGTTTTCTGAAGCCCCTGCAGCGAGGCCTATCTGTGACGCCGGCTGCCGCAGGCCTCGCGGCATTCCTTCGATGTCTATGCCGGACTAAGCCACAGATGGTCGCCCTGGTTCTTGCAACTTTGCTTTTGCAGGGTTGCGGCCTGCTCTTTGACGCCGTCCACCAGATCTATCCCGTAACAACCAACGAACTGGATAGAATCTGCCGCCGTCAACAAGTTCAAGTCGGTATGGCCGTCGAGCCGTTTCGGCCATTTGTGTTTCCCGCTATCTGGACCGACGAAGGCGCCCGGGTGACCGGGTTCGACACCGAACTGGTGCGGGCTGTGAGTGACGCACTCGCGATTCATTGCGGCACTCCCGTTGCTCCGGTCTTGCACCTGGTTCGTTTCCGGGATTTATTTCTGCTCTTGAACGAGGGACAACTGGATTTCTTTGTCTCCGCTGTGGCAGCCGGATCGCCCTCGCCGGCCAGGTCCGGCTTCGCCTACTCCACTCCATATTTTTCTCAGGGGGGCATCGGTGCGATCGCCACACAGCCGGAGGTGATCGACCTGATCCGCGCGCGACTCCGGACCGCCAGCGGGACGACGGCGCGGAAACAGCTCCTGGAGGGCCTGACCATCGCCGTACAAGACAGCACAGCCGCACACCTGTATGCCGAATCCAACGTCACGACCACCAGACTCCTCGTGTGCGATTCGCTTCCCGCAGCCTTCGAACATGCCGCTGCCGGCCTGTCGCCGTCTATCGATGTGATCATTGGAGCACACCCGGTCTTAGACTTCATGGTCAAGACCACGCGGCGGGACTGGCAACTCCTGGAGAAGAACGACCATACACCGCTACGATTCACACAGGATGATTACGCCGTCGTGATGGCGGAAGAAAGCTACGCCTTGCGCGGGTTCATCAACGACGTCATTTTTCAGCTTTACGAATCAGGCCGGCTTGAGCATATGCGGCATCGCTGGATCGACGAATCGTATGCCTATCCACGCCGGGCATCGACGGAAGGACTGCCGTTTGATGTGCAAAAGATGCCGGCCCACTATGCCCAGGGCACCTGCCGGGCAGCATCGCCACACTGACCGAGTCAAAGGAGACTCCATGATTCGTCTTGTAGGAATTTTATTCATGACCCTGGCACTCGTATCGGGAACCGCCTCTGTTCACGCCGCCCCGCCCGAACAACTCCGCGCCGAGGCGGAAGAGACCGCGCGGCTCCTGGCAAAACTGCTCCAAGCGGGTCGCCTGGTGATTGAGCAGAATCAGACCCTGATCGATGATCTCCACAAAGGAGACAAAGGCTTTACCCCGGAGGTGTTTGAACGGCAGATGTACGAGGTTTTTCGACAACGGACGGGGATCGACCTGAGCGCGCCGGCAGCAAAAACGGCGTTGGTCGTGCCGCCTCTCGCGCGCACGCTCCTGCCGGCTCTGAGCGACGCCGGCAAGGACGTCGTCCGTGATGCGCAGGTCGTCATCAATCAGCGCGGGATCGGCTACAAAAATTTCATTCCTGCCACCTTCGGCAGCCAGGCGGCGGCGCGTTTTTCTAAACGGTCCCATGTCCAGTTGAAACAGACCGCGATTCAACCGCGCAATCCCAAAAACGAACCCGACGAGTACGAGGCCTCTGTACTCCACTGGCTGTCGGGGCGGCCGAATAGTGACGCCTATGTGAGCGAGTTGACCGAATCGGGAAGAACTTTGCGGGTCATGATGCCGATCTATTACCAGCGGGAATGCCTTGCCTGCCACGGCGAACCAAAGGGAGAATGGGATATCTCAGGCTACCCGAAAGAGGGCGCCAGGGAAGGTGACTTAGCCGGAGCCATCAGTGTGAAAATTCCCTTACAAACCGAGTAAGGGCATCCACGCCCATTCACTGCCTCTCGAATCTGCTCGCTCCGACCCGATCGGCCCTCCCGAGGCGCGACACACCTACGGATTCGGCGCGACAAACACCAATACGATAAGGCGTTGTCCACTCTCGTTCTTCACCCCATGTTCTTCTCCGGCCGGAGCCATCGTTCCCTGCCCGGGCCCCAGCACCTGCTTCTCTGAACCGACCTGAAAAGTCCCCTCCCCTTCAAGAACGAGATAGACCTTATCCTGCTCTCCATGAATGTGTCCCTTCTGTTCCTGGCCCGGCTCAAAACAGTACACATCACAGAAGAACCGTTCCGTCTGAAACATATTGTTCTTCTTCATCTTCTCATGGCTAAACTGCTGATAGTCCGAAAGAGTAACGACTTTCATACGAGTAGAAACCTCCTGAACTATTGGTGATGAACTGACGACTCTATGCGCCTGACGATCGAATCAACCGGGATCAAATGGCGCGCGAGACCCAACTCCTTCGAAGGAATCCCCATCGCCAGACCAAGGAGCTGCGGCAAGTGGAGAATGGGAAGGTTCAGCGCGGTATTCACCGCCTGCCCTGCCCGGTCCTGATAGATATCCAGGCTCATGTGACAGAGCGGACAAGGCGTCACCATACAATCGGCCCCTTGATCCTTAGCTTCTTTCATGTTGGCTCCGGACATCGCCATCGCCACGGCTTCCTTCTCGAGAATGATCGGAAACCCGCAGCACTTGGTACGCCCCGCGTAGGCGACCGCCTCCCCGCCCAACACACGAATCACCTGCTCAAGAGAAGTCGGATTTTCCGGATCGTCAAAACCAAGATCCCAGGAGGGCCGGAGAATATAGCAGCCATAGAACGGCGCAATGCGCAGGCCCTGCAGAGATTTCACCACCTGCGCGCCAAGCTGGCGCAGCCCGATCTCTCGCACGACGATCCAGAGGAGATGTTTGACTTGAATCGTTCCGCTATAGGCGATGCCGTCCGGCTCCATAAGGCGATTGATACGATCGAGCAATCCGGGCTCGCTCTTCAAGCGCTTGTTTGCCGCCCCCATCACTCCCTGGCAGGTTCCGCAAATCGTCATGACATCCAGCCCCAGACGCTCAGCCTGGGCAAAATTCCGCGCGTTCAATGCCAATGCGACATCCGGCTCCGCCTCCGTCACCACCCCGGCACCGCAACAGGACGATGCAGCCAGCTCGACCACTTCAATGCCGAGCCGACCGACGATCGCCATCGTCGATTGATACAGCTCCGGCGTCGCACCTTTCGCCGCACAGCCTGGGTATAGCGCAAATTTCAATGCCATCACATATCCATGTTGGCCACTCACTGAATCTTGGAGCGCAGCCGTTGATAGGACTGATTCATCTCCTCGATCGCTGCATGCACTCCGGCTTTCATCTCATTCCACGTTGCATCGGAGGCCGACTTGAGCTCATCGAGCTGTTTCCTCGCCGCCCCTTTCTTTTCCTCCAGTTCATGAATCGACTTCTGTAATTCCGTCCTGGCTGAAACCGAGGCCTTGTCGGCTTTACCCTGCAGCGCCGCCATCTGTTTCTGGATCGCCTCGAATTCTTCCTGAGCCTTTCGCTGAAAGGCCTCTTTTTGTTGAGTCGTATACCGGGCGGTCGCCTCAGCCGTCTCGCGAGCCTCTTTAGCGATTGTGCCGGGCGTCACGGGCTGCTCGCCTGCTTCCACGCCCGCTAAAACCAGCCCGCACCAGGCAACCGACAAGCCGATAATCCATCGTGACTTCATACGCCTATCTCATTCATACATCAGGGTGAACCCTCATTCCCACCCGCAGTATAGTCAGGCCTCCGTTAACTTGTCACGCCGGGTCCGTTCACACTCAACTTTTCCGTGGAAACAACCGACAAAGGCACCTCACAAGATCATACCGACGGCAAACAACAGGAGCGCCGGAATACCAAAGGAAGTCGCCCGCGCACAGATCTCCGGCGCCGGTCACGGGATCCTGAAAATTCTCGCCGATCCGAACGGCGAGCGCCTGCTCGGCGTTCAGGTGGTCGGCGATTCCGCCACTGAACTGATCCACTTGGGGCAGATGGCCCTGCAGCAAGGCGGATGGTTGAATCCTTTATCGGCAAGGTCTTCAACTTCCCCACGTACGCCGAAGCCTACCGCGTCGCCGCGCTGGACATCCTCCGCCAGATCGCCAAACGCCAAACAGCAGCGGCGGCCTAGCAGACACGCAACATTCTCTTTCCCCAGGATGTAGAACCCTGTACTCGACATGAGAAGGTCTGCTTTGGTATACATGCCCTATATATCCATGAGGTCTCAGATGGCGCAAACCAGCATACAAGTCCCTGTGTTAATGAGCCTTGCTCAAAAGCGCCGCCTTGCCCGCAAGGCCAAAGCGGCAAACCTGACGATGGGCGAACTGCTTCGCCAGGGCGGAGAGCGGTTTTCCCCTGCAGAAGATGACGTCATGTTGGACCAATTTGCCAAACAGGTGACGCGGGCCACTCAACGGGCGATCCAATCCATCGATAAGACATTGGCGCTGGTTGCGCAATCGGAAACCCGCATTCACGCGCTGACGAAATCTCGAAGGAAGCACTAATCATGGGGCTCACAGAACGGGTCTGGGATGCGTTTGCCAGAACGATTAAGCTGGCAGACAAAGTCGAGCAGCTCACCGCAACCGTCGCCAAACAACAGAACCATATCGAAGATCTCACCGGCCGTGTCATCCGGCTCGAGACCGCTCTTGAAATCGCACTCGGCCGCAGACGGACCAAGAAACTATCCGGACCATCCTCGTAGCAACGGATTGATCCCTTGTCAGTGCTCCGTCGTTGCGTTTCCGGGTTCACATACCTTTCGCCAATCTATTCTGGCGAGACTTGCCCCTGTCTTTTCACGCACAAGAAAAGACTCCCGGTACAGTTTCTTCGTTCTGCCGCAAACCATTGCCGCCATGTCGGTTCATCCCCACTCGCGCAGGGAACACGAAGTATGAGCGGATGCCATCGGCCATCATTATCCCGAGAAGTTTTCGCCCAAAGATTAGCTAATGCCTGCTTCATCACTTATTCAAAGATTTTGATTGTGGCCATATACCAAACTCAGGTGCTCTTCTAGCTCATGGATATCAAACGATCCGTTATCGTTCCGGCGCACATGGGCGAGGTAGTTTGTTGCAGGAGTTTGCGATCAGTCAGATGCGCGGCCTTGTTCCATAGCGGAATGCCACTGCTCGGATTCCTTTTATAGACGCCATTCCTTATTGGATGGGAACCCGCTCTCATCACCGATGTCTCTCCCACCCGGTGAGACGATTGAGTTGCCAGCTTCACACAGAGGTATGACATCCGGGGTCACTGCTCATTTATATTCTCCACATGGGTATTCCTGGACAGCCGTCCCAGAGGGAGTCCCGCCTCGCGCCGCCACAATATCCCGCCCTTTGACCCCGCGCGTATTTTTCGTATAGGCTGCTCCTGACGATCGACACTTCCGTCGATGCTGTGCAGGAACCGCCGATGAATCGATCCAACCGCCGCCGACAGGAATCACGTCAGGCCAAGACAGGCTCCACGTCCGATAGTTTCGCCGTTCACACACTGCTCGACCAGGGGAAACGCCACCACCAGGCAGGCCAGTTGGCCGAAGCCGAGCGAAACTACCAATTGGCCCTGAACATGGTTCCGGGCCACCCTGAAGCGCTTCATCTCTTAGGATTGTTGGCCTATCGCGTCGGCAGCTACGATCAAGCCATTGAACTCATTACCCATGCCATCGAAGGCACGCCCAATGCTCCGTTGTATTGGTTCAATCTGGGCGTCGTCACACAGCGTGCCGGGAAATCTGAAGAGGCCATCCGCGACTACGAGCGGGCGATCGCGCTCAATCCCAAATACGTGGATGCCTTCATCAATCTCGGCAACGTCCTCAAAGATCTGCACCGCCTTGATGCCGCAATCGAAACCTATCGCAAAGCGCTTACGCTCAACCCGGCGCACGCCGACACCCACAACAACCTCGGGGTCGCGCTCAAGGAACAGAATGCGCTTCGCGAGGCCATTGCCTCTTATCGGGAAGCCATCCGGCTGAAACCCGCACACTTTGAGGCCTGGAACAACCTGGGCCTGGCACTCATGGAAACCGGTGCAAGTGATGAGGCCATCGCCTCATTCCAGCAGGCGCTGAGCATCGTACCGAATTCGTCCAAGGCGCTGTATAACCTGGGCATCGCCGCCATGTGGACGGGCGATCACGCCGACGCCATCGCCCGCTTCTCTCAGGTCGCCACGGCGAAACACCAGCATGGCGGGCCGGTTCAAGAGACCACCCTCTTCCGATCACGCCTGAAGCACGACGCCGAACAAACCCGATTGCTCATCGAACGAGGCCGCCTCGATGCTTCACACCGGAGTTATGTTGATGCTCTGGAGCGATTGGAAATCACCATGGCTGCAGCCTATCCCGCGCGCAATCGATGCCCTGTCGATCCGGCTGCACTCACGGCAATTGCGCCGTCCTTCAATCAATTTCTCTATCGCGCCCCCTGCGAGCGGCTGCCCGATGGCGCACTGAATCCGCAGCTCGATGTCCGGGCGATCGAAGCACGCTACCTGGGACAGCAGCCGGAAGTGACATTTATCGATCAACTGCTCAAGCCGGAGGCCCTGGCAGCCCTGCGCACCTTCTGCCTGGAATCCACGATTTGGAAGAAGGACTACGAGAACGGCTACCTCGGGGCGTTTCTCGGCGACGGATTTGCCACGCCCCTGCTGTTGCAAATTGCCGAAGAACTGCGTCACGCCTTTCCCGGCATCTTCAAAGACCATCGGCTCACCCAGGCCTGGGCCTTTAAGCAAGACAGCGCCAGGCGCGGCCTCTCCATCCATGCCGACGCCGCAGCCGTCAATGTGAATTTCTGGATTACACCGGACGAGGCGAACCTGAATCCTGAGAAAGGCGGGCTCGTGGTCTACGATAAAGAAGCGCCGGCGGATTGGAATTTCGCGGCCTATAACAGCGAGCAGAACAAACCGAAGATTCTCGAATGGCTCACGCAAGCCGGCGCGCAGACGATCCGGGTGCCCTATCGCGCCAACCGTGCGGTGGTCTTCAATTCAGATTTGTTTCACGAAACCGACGATGTGACCTTCCGCGACGACTACCTCAGTCGGCGCATCAATATCACGCTGCTATACGGCTATCGCCATCAGGCCTGACCGCACCATCCCCGAAAGATATCTCATCATCCTGCGATGACGGCTGGTCAATCATGGCTTCCGTGACCACCGTCTGGATGCGTTGCTGCATGCGCGACGTCGCCAGCCGCATGGCAATACTGATCGCGCCTATCAGAAACAGAAACACCGGCGCCAGCAGCCGGCCAACCTGTTCGAGCCGTTCTTGCGGAGTACGCACCGCGTCACCCTGTATCGGCCGTATGAACGTGAGCCGGGCCCAGGCAATCGTGGATCCCTTGTCCTGAATCGGCTCAATCACGGTGAGGCGCTCCTGACCTGGCGCCGGCTCGTCTCGAATCAACACTTCCCGATTCTGCGTACGAATGGCCGCCCAGTTCTTGTCCTGAATCTGCTGCCCTACATAGCCGGCATTGGACGCGGCAAATACCCGATTGCCATGGTCGATCACCATCGTATCGGCCAGGTTGCCGGTCCGCCATGATCCCACAAGCGCCTCTTGCACTTTGACCACATCCACGACCAGCGCAGCCGCACTGATGGACGCGAAGGCCCGACTCACGGCCAGCGCTTCCTGCTGTGCAGCCTGACTCGCCTGCGCTTCACGCTGCTGTCCTTGCACCACGTCCGACCGCTTGAGCGTGTAGTAGAGCATGCCCCCGATGAGGGCCGTCGCCAAGAGACTGACTAGTAGGGCACGAAGCATCGGAGACTACCTCCTCTGATGGTTGATTCACGGGATACTCCCAGGGAGAGTCCCCATAGACAGGCGTTGAGGACTCAAGACCTCAAGCTGTCCCATCCGTTGAGCCGACACGCTGATAGGGCTCAAGCTCAAGTTCTTTGACCACCTGTTGGAGTCGCGCCCATTCATCGGGAGCCAGGCTGACAAACTCCAACCCGAAGCCGCGGTCACGGCACCACCGGACAACCGCTTGCTTGACCTGAATCGGCGGCCGTCCCCCTGACATATCAACGCGCAGCTGTAGTGTTGTGCCGGCCTTGACCTCAGTCGCACTCAAGATCCGGCAGCCCCGGATCGACAGATCAACCAGGTTGCCTTCACCGGAGACGATGTTGGCGGAACTGAACGAACTGTGAAACTTGACGGGAAAGCGAGGATGTTGGCGATGTTCCAAGGGGCGACCTCATTGGCAAAATAGTGCTACCCCTTAATATTGCCAATGGGTCTCAGTTCCGCTACCTTTTTTGTAATTCCCGCGCGCTCGACCGACTCCACGACTTCGGAAATATTCTTGTAGGCGAATCCGGCCTCTTCCGCGAGCCCGGACATCGACACCGCCTTTACGAGAATGCCCCGCTGTTTCATCTGCTGCTGGAGTTGCTCACCGCGGATCGATTTCTTGGCTTGCGTGCGCGACATCGTGCGTCCTGAACCGTGCATGGTTGAACCAAAGGTGTCCTCCGTCGCCCGCTGCGTACCCACGAGCAGATAGGACCCTGTTTCCATCGAACCGCCGCAAATCACGGGCTGGCCGACTGACCGATAACAGGCCGGCAAGTCCTGGCTGCCCGGGCCGAACGCCCTGGTCGCCCCTTTCCGGTGCACGACCAACTCTCCCTCGGGGTATCGCTCGACTTTGGCAATGTTGTGGGCCACATCGTAGACCAGCTCCATACCCAGCTCTTCTCCCGAACGGCCGAAGACCGCCGCAAACGCCTCGCGGATCTGGTGCGTGATGACCTGGCGGTTGGCAAACGCCGCATTGGCCGCACAGTTCATCGCCGCGAAATAGTCCTGACCTTCCTCGGATAGAAAGGGCGCGCAGGCTAACTGCTGATCCTTCACCGTGATTCCGTAGCGCCGCATCGCCTTCTCGAAGACCTTGAGATAGTCGCTGGCCACTTGGTGGCCGAACCCGCGCGACCCGCAATGCACCATGACAACAATCTGATCCTGTCCGTTGATGCCGAACGCGGCAGCCGTGTCCCGGTCAAAAATACGATCATTCGACACCACTTGAACTTCAAGGTAATGATTGCCGGAACCCAGCGTCCCCAGCTGATTCATCCCCCGCGTCACCGCGTGATCGCTGACTTTGTCGGGGTCGGCGCCAGGCAGACACCCGCCTTGTTCCATCCGCTCTAAGTCGCGATGCCATCCATAGCCCTGCTCAATGCACCATCGAGCCCCTTTGGTCATCACCCGATCGAAGGACGACCGATCCATCGACACAAATCCGCTCGCCCCGACACCGGCCGGGACTCGGCGAAACAATTCCGTCATCAACAGTTCGAGCTTGGGTTGCACCTCCGCCAACGTGAGGTCCGTTCGAATCAGCCGCATCCCGCAGTTGACGTCGTATCCCACCCCGCCGGGAGAAATGATACCCGAGTGCACATCGAATGCGGCCACGCCGCCGATCGGAAATCCATAGCCCCAATGGCCGTCCGGCATGCACAGCGCATAGCGGCGGATGCCGGGAAGACAGGCCACATTCGTCACCTGTTCGAACACGCCCGTATCCATGGCCCGAAGAATGGACTCGGTCCCGTAGATGCGGGCCGGCACCAGCATGCCGGATTTTTCCGTGACGGGAATCTCCCACACCTCGTCGGAAATGCGCACGACCTTCATGGCAGTATTGAATTTCATACGTCGAGGACCACCCTCACGCGCCAGCGCCCATTATCCTGATGCAGCCGATACAAATGTTTGGTGACGCCCTTCACATCATTACGCAACACCTGCGTGGCCTGATTCACCGGCTCGCCGATCAGCGTCCCCGCGAGTTTCCATTCCACACCCGCTCGGGTCACCGAAATCTCGGCACGGCTGAATACGATGCCCGCCGCATCCTTCCAATAGACGAAATCGGATAGCCAATCGAACAGCAGCTCCGCGAGATCAACCTCTGCATGTTCCACATAGCGTTCCCAGGTCGCGCCAACCGTCTTGGGATCGGCCATGGCCTCCATCACCGCATTCGCCGCAGCCTCAAAGACCTCCGGAACGGAGTCGCCCTCGGCATCAAAGGCCAGGTCCGCCAAAGCCACATCATCGAGAAAGTGAAAGGAAGCCGGCATAGCTGAGCGCTATAACACCGTCGGGCGGCGAGCCCGCTGAAAGATCGCCCGCACCTGCGCCAGGCCGGGAAACCGATGTGACAACGGATTGGGCACCTTCCCTTTGAAGAACATCCTGACGCCCAGAGGAAGAATCCGGAGAAAGCGCGACACATCAAACCCGACGACCTTGAGCGGCATGATCGCTTCGTTCAGCCGCCCCTCTTGCTCGATGATCGACACAAATCCCGCGATATGCCGCGCGCCGCCCGTTGATGCCATCCCCCGATCGAGCGACGCCCTTCGCAGCCGGATGATCGCCTCCATCGGCTTCACATCTTTCGGGCAGACTTCCACACAATAGTTGCATCGCGTGCAATCCCACATCCCGTTCGCCTCTTGCAGCATAGCAAGGCGCGCCCGTTTCAGCTTCTCCGGCTCGCGCGGATCCGACAGAAATCGATCCACCTTGGCCAGCGCCGCCGGCCCTGCAAACCCCGGCGACACCTCATGCACCGTACAGGAAGCCACACAGGCTCCGCACATGATGCAGGCATCGACATTGTGATATCCGGAACCGGTTGAACCGGAATCGTGCGTTACCGCTCGTACGGTTGGCACGGCCATCGACGTCGAGAGCCAGGGCGTGATGTCGCGGATCTTCCCCCAGAAGGGACGCATGTCTACGACCAAATCTTTGATGACCGGGAGATGATGGAGCGGGGCGATGCGCAGCCGGCCATGTCGTTCCAGTTCTTTGCGGACCGACGTGCGACAGGCCAGCTTGTCGCCGCCATTAATATTCATGGCGCAAGACCCGCAAATCGCCGACCGGCAGGAATACCGCAAGGCCAAGCTGCCATCGAGCTCATTCTTGATCCGGATCAGCAGGTCGAGGACCGTCGAACCGCGCCGCACGTCGAGGCGCACCTCTTCATCATGCGGCGTCGCATCCCGTTCGGGATTGAATCGTTGGAGGGTAATCGTGAGGCGCATCAGAAACCCGTGACCAGTGATGGGTGACGCGTTCCGAAGGGAGACCCTGACCTACCGACTCAGCCTACCCGTGACCCGTTATGATCACGCGTGACAGTAGTTCAGCCCAGTTCGAAAGTCTTCGGGAAATCGGTCAGGTTGCGGCAACCATCGCTCGTGACCAGCACCATATCTTCGATCCGGACGGCGCCCAACCCGGGATAGT
>Ga0209079_10000364_pt1 | contig 18463 bp, 21 predicted proteins | sample PPLLaktember2015_2_FD_187259 | JGI IMG/M metagenome (GOLD analysis project Ga0209079, IMG submission 187259) | Freshwater sediment microbial communities from Prairie Pothole Lake near Jamestown, North Dakota, USA - PPLs Lake P7 Core (6) Depth... | ecosystem: Environmental > Aquatic > Freshwater... | reverse complement strand
GCATAGACGACAAAGAGATAAATCAGAGCTATTCTTCGTCTCCATTATTCTATTCGTATTTAATTGGGGCGGCTGGACACAAGTACAAAGTTCCGGGATTAGTACTCGATGTAAATTCAAACTTTTGTCGAGATAGAGAAACCAGGGATATGATACCGTGCCTAGACAAGATGTTGATAGAGGCTCTCCGTGGATATAACGAACAGGGTGGTGTATTCACTGGAAATATAAAAGAAATCTCGGCACATCCATACTTTAAAGAGAAGCCGTGTGCATTATTATCAATCGTGAGTAAATATACTGATAAGAATCAGCACGAAGGATCGCGTGGTCTCGATTCTGGTGATGCTCCAGGAATGATGCTACAATCTGTTGCTCCAGTAATCAAAGAGGTTATGCATTCAAAGACAATGTGTACAAGTTGGTTTACTGGAGATCAGATACCAATACGTGAATATGGTATTGAACTTGGGGTTCCTGTAATTGCTATTACAAATATAGATAAAGATGTCCAGAATGGAAACTATTTCAGGGAATCGTGTACTAGTATAGACGGATCTAAGCAAATCACGTGCTTTGCTAAAATGACTGAAATACTCGGAAGAGATATTGAAACATATGGAGTTACTGGAGCATCAGAAGCTAATTTCGCACTTGTCAATTATGCAATGAGAATTCCGATGAGAATGGAAAAGTCCGTGATTCCAAATATAGTTGAAAAATTCAATAATAATGGATCTATAGTAGATAATACATACAAGGAAAATTGGAGAGATTTGTTGGAAGATGTAATACAGTCGCGTGGATCAGACATTATTAATAATATGTGTAGTGATGGCAAAAGTGCATTGTATCACGTACTTTCTGGACTTAAAGATACCAGAGGAGATGGTCATTGGAGTACTCGCGCATATACTCGAAATGTAAATGATGTGATTAGTAAGAAAGGAATGTCTGAAAGCGAAAGAATGTTCGTGATTAATGATATATTTCCAACATTAGAAAAAGAAATGACTATACGTACTTTGTCAGGATGGGTTAACGAAGACATTCCAGAAGACACGGCTAATGAAATGTGCTCTATTATGAAATCTAATTCGGATTGGGTGAGCGCGCTTGTAGCCATGGAAAAACGTGATGAAGGAACATTGTCTGGTGAAGATACAGTTCAAAATGCATATAAAAAATGTTTCGGGGTTGAATATCCAAAGGCATACGGATATACACAAGAAGCAAGAAAAATATTCGATTACCTGTGCTTCTCAGAACAAGACCTTGACGAAAATTCACTTGTGCAGGATATAATAGGAATATCACCAGGAGATCCAGATTCATTAACCCGCGCGTCCACACTAAAGGCAGATGAGCATGGAATAGTGGGGGTTTACGAAGTAAATACTAAGGAAGCATGGAATGAGGAAGAAATAGAGAAATATGTTCGTGATGTATCAAAAGTATGGTACGGAATGACTTCTGGAGAGCATGGACTTTACTATATGTTCCACGGTAGTGGGGATTATGACGATGCTCACACTCCTCTTATAACAAATGTTGGAACCAGAGACGCTCCTAAAAAAGCTCGCGTATATATGACAATCGAGCCATCCCCAGAACTGGAATATCACGACATATTCAGGACTGTAGATGATGTTAAAACTAGAGGAGATTTTGAAGTTACATTCCATTATATGTCGGAAGAAGGAATAGATGATGGCAACGATATAGATAAATTGGAGAAAACAGTCGCATTTTCAGACATCGTAACTGATATGCCAAAGAATGTGAGAAATTACTTGATTAAATACAACCAGAAATTATTTAATAAGATCCAGAATGTTGCGAATGCAGTTCGTGTTAAGAAGCCATCAGAAGGAAGATATAAGCTCGTTATCAGTAACAAGAGCGCGGATCTTGCGCGATGCACATCGTGTCAGCCATGGTCTGATAAATCATGTTTGAACCTGGAGGGTGGGTGCTACCGCGCGGCTGTGAGGACATATGCTCACTATGGAAGTTATGTCGCATATCTGGTTAAAGATAGTGAGTACGAACCCCAGTGGCTCGGAAGATTGCTCATTCATAAATGTAAATCTCGTAAGGGAGAATATGATACGACAAAAGTACCTACACTGAGCATCCAGGACTCAAAACAGCATTATACAACAAAACCAAGGTTCTGGGGAATTGTATACGATGCCGTGAGAGTTATATTCGCTGAAAAGGGTATAAACGAAGGAACAACTAGGGATTGGTGTGGGGAGTGGGCTTGGAAACGTGCCAATAAAGGATTGGTAGCTGATTATAGTCATATATGTGATGATGCAATCGATGAAATGATTAGCGAAGATGAGAACGGTTGCGTAGAAAGATGTATGGAAAATGCTGACTATGATATGGATGTAGAGGGATCGGAAGATGATGCTCGCGAAGAATGCGAACAAAATTGTGCAGACGAAATACGAGATAATTTTAACTGCGAAGAGTATCTCGAAGGATATTTCGAAGACGATGATGAATCCCCATTGTACGTAAGTTATTCTGACAGCAATACTATACAGCATATTGTAAAGGGTGAAAAAGAGTATAATCTCATATTGACTCATCGTATAAATGATACATCAGATCCAGAAAAGTTTGTTAAGAAACTTGAAAATACTTTCTAACTTTTTTAAAAATTTATAAAAATAGTGGTGATCTTTATTGATTATATTCGCGCCAGTATACGTACATAATACGCACAATCGTCTGGATTGCTAAATGTAACGGTTACGTTATCTCCAGATAGTAAAACGATTGGGTTGTCTGGTGTGAAATATAAATCACTAGTAATATTCGCAGCCATATTTAACGAATAGATTTTAACATCTATACCGGCTGTAATTCCGTGGGTTATTATAAATTCTGACGATGTGGTTGTTCCGCTTGTTGCGTGATATTCCGCATAATCAAAATATCGTATGGTTGTATCGTTAGCCAGAGAAGCAGATATTGCACCAGATCCGGTATCTGTTTCTACGAGTACTGCTAACGGGGCTAGTGTGACCGTTTCTCCAGATATTTTAGCGATTACGGTAGCTCCACTTACATCTACCCAATTACCAGATACGGAGACTGTGAATGAACCACCAGAGATATAGGCAAATACCGCACTACCAGAAACGTTTGCGATTACAGTAGCTCCACTTATATCTACCCACGAACCGGATACTGTTACAACTTGACCAGATATATCAACTATGACATTTGCGCCACTGATGTCAACCCACGAACCAGAAACGGTTACTGCATCTCCAGAAATATCAACTTGTAGATTTCCACCAGAGATATATGCAAACACCGCACTTCCAGACACATTGGCGATAACTGTTGCTCCGCTTATGTCTACCCAGCTTCCAGATACATCTGTTGTAACTGAACCACCAGAGATATATGCAAACACCGCACTACCGGATACATTAGCTATGACATTTGCGCCACTGATGTCAACCCAGTCTCCAGAAACGGTTACTGGACTTCCAGAAACATCCGCTATTACAGTAGCTCCGCTGATGTCTACCCATGCACCAGATATAGCCACTGGAGAACCTGAGGCAATCGTGGTAGAGATCGAACCACCAGATATATAAACGAAAACCGCGCTACCCGATACATCTGTAGTTACATTAGCGCCGGATATATCAACCCACGCGCCCGATACATCTGTAGTGACCGAACCACCAGAAATATAGGCAAAAACGGACTCTCCGCTAATATTTACCCAATCTCCGGACACGGTTACAGCCTGACCTGATATGTCGAAGTACTGTTTACCGTTGATTATAGCTGGCATGTTAGATCACCACTTGATTCTTTGTATATAATAGTCATTATACTCATCCCATATTTAAATAATTCCCTTAATCCTCTATTTACACCTGTTTTCATACCTTTCTCACCCGTATCGTAGCTCCATAGTCACAATTATCCGGGTTAGGGAATACCATTGTAAGCGAATCCCCACTCGCAAGCCACAACTTGGCATCTGGTGTCCAGTATACACTCGTAACTCCAAGTCTGACCATATCTACTGATAATACTTTGGTGTAGAATCCGGTTGAAGTTCCGTGCTGAAGCTGGATATATAATTCCGAAGCTGTAATTGGAGCTGCACTTCCACGATATGTAGCATAGTCTACAACGTGCGTATCGTTTGCATTTAATGTGAGTGCAAGTGTGTCACCACTGGATCCAGAATCAGCTCCTTCGGCAATATCATAGAACGGGGTTGTTACTACTGTACTACCAGAAGTTCCTACATATACGAATTGCCCGGATACATTGGTTGTTGCTGATACCGTACCACCTGAGATGTAAACGAATACAGATTCTCCAGATACAGAAGCTGTGAACGAACCCCCGGAAATGTAAACGAAAACTGCGCTTCCGGATACGTCTACGGGTTGACCAGACACGGAAGCTGTAAATGAACCCCCGGAAATGTAAACGAATATGGATTCTCCACTTACCTTTACAACATCTCCGGACACCGAAGTGATAACTTCCGCACCGCTAATATCAACCCAATTTCCAGATACCGATGTGAGAATATTTGCTCCGCTTATATCTACCCACGATCCAGATATAGTTATCGCGTTTCCAGATACCGATGTGAGAACAGTTGATCCACTTATATCCACCCAATTTCCTGAGATAGATGTAACTACAGATTGCCCAGATGCGAAATAGTTTCCGCTAGTGTCTACATGATTTCCTGAGATAGATGTAACTACAGATTGCCCAGATGCGAAATATGCTCCAGAAATATCTAAGGAAACATTTGCAGTTGATCCACTTACATCAATCCAGTTTCCAGATACAGTTACAGCATTCCCTGATACTGATGTGAGAATGGTGGATCCGCTAACACTTATCCAGTTTCCAGATACAGTTACAGCATTCCCTGATACTGATGTTAGAACAGATTGACCAGATGCTAGATATGCTCCGGAAATATCCGTTGCAATATTAACTGTAGCTCCGCTTACATCCACCCAGTTTCCCGATACAGTTACAGCATTTCCTGATACAGTTACAGCATTTCCTGATACAGTTACCGCTTGACCAGAAACCGAAGTTGTAACTGATCCACCAGAGATGTAAACGAATACGGATTGACCAGAGATATTTACTACATTTCCGGATACATTAACTGGTTGACCAGAGACGTAAACTACCTGTCCAGAGATCTTTACTACGTCTCCGGATGCCTCATTTTCGTGGTAATATATACGTCCTGTCATGTTCCCTCAGATTAAATTTTTACTTCTTCTCTTGGAACTGACCTGTACTCCTTCATGGTAGCGAAAATCCTTACAGAAGCGGTTTTGCCCTGATCGCACACCAAAAATATTTTATTTATTTTCGACGATCTCATATCAATTTGAAATGTATCTCCAGGAACCAATGTTGGATCGGTTGGAGTTTGATTAAGCGAATAAGTGCTTTCAATTCCATAATCATTTACATATAAATGAACTGGATCTGCACCGTCGTTAAACACAGTCATTGAAATCCACGGTAGAGACGGAAGTTTATCTCTATTTAACTCAAGAACCGAACTATCTACTGTGAATTCGTATTTACGAACGAGATCTGGGATTGCGTCTTTCTCTACAGCCAACATCTCGTAAAGAATTCCAGCAATATCATTGAGGAGTTGTGTCTGTATGACTTGCGCGACATATGGACGCTCCTTTAAGATGATGTCAACATTAGTTTGTTTGTCCGCCATTTATACACCTCAATGCACCGTTCGCGAAATCGTGATAGTCCTATCCCGTCCTAGCCAGTCAGTCCATTTTATATTTTCTTCGTTGGATACAATTGCATTATTCGCCGGGGAATAAGTCTGTGGTTGCTTAACAGTATCGTGATAATATCCCACTGGATTATCTGGTGTTCCTTTAAAATCCTCAGTGAGTGTCATTGCTACTGGTACAGATTGAACTACGGTATTCTTTCTATACATTGAATATGCGATATATCCGAGAGCAACTACAGCCATTGCCCCGAATATTAAAAGAATAACATTATCATCGTCCATTAACTGCACCTGATCCTACACTATAATTGATCTTTCGTTATATAAAGGTTTTGTGAGTAAAACGGATGAGCGTGGTACGAGTTGCACGTACATCAACACGGTTTTGGAGACCGGCACTCTACCTATTAAGCTACACGCCCCAACTCTCTCGCCGCGGCTCGAACGCGGATCACATGTTTAGGAAACATGTAGGATGTCCATTACCCTACGAGAGAATACTCTCGCGCCGAGAATTGCACTCGGATCGTTGAGTTAGAAGCTCAACAGGATGGTCTGTTACCCCACGCGAGAATGCACCTACACAGAATCGAACTGTGTCTGACACCTTGTAAGGGTATCGTGCTTCCACTACACTATAGGTGCTCAATGGGCGCGGAGGGATTTGCACCCCCATCCCCCAGATTAAAAGTCTAGTGCTCTACAATTGGAGCTACACGCCCGAATCCCACATTCCGGATTTGAACCGGCATCCTTGGTTCTACAGACCAATATTCTACCTTTGAACTAATGTGGGTCGGTTTTGGCTTACACTCTCCTTACTCGTTTTATTAAGACACTATAACCATCTTGGTTGAATTTTACGTACATTTTATTCACTCCGTGCGCCTTCAAGCTTCCGCAAATATCTTACCAGAAGATTTGTTGCGCATTCCAATTCGTATTCATCCCACCATTCGCATTCTGCTTTCGTGCAGTTGCGCTTGGTTACGGGGCATACTTTTTCTCCTCGCATTGTTACCTCTGTTCATTCGTTGGCTTGAGCCAAAGTCTCGACTCTCCCCCAAACAATCTCGTTGTGAGATCTGGGAAGTATGCAAGTAATACTAAGGTTTGCTGCGTATCATATTTAAGCATTTTCATTAGCTCGTCTTTCTTGCGATCAAGAGATATGTTCTTATCGAAGAGATCCAGGTAATGCGGGTCTTTTAAGAGGCGCAATATGGGTTTGTCTATTTGCATGTTCTTTGTAATTGCAAACCGAAGCGCGCGCAACATACGTAATGCATCTTCCTCGAAACGGTCTTTTGCATTTCCAACACAACGTATGATGCCGCGCTCTATATCTCTCACTCCATTATACGGGTCGATTATCTCCTGGCTCATCATATCTATCGCTATTGCATTCATTGTGAAGTCTCTGCGCGCGAGGTCGTCAAATATTGTTCCGACGAATACTTCATCCGGTCTGCGACCATCTTTATATGTTCCTTCTTTGCGGCACAGTACAAAGTCTGCATCAAGTGGCGCACCTGGGAATCCCCATTCTATGTGTGCGCGTATGGTAAAGAATTCAGGCTGTTCCAGGTATATCCGACCACGATCAAAAATAAATCTACGCATCTCCTCATAGCTCGGAGCTTCTACTGCGAAATCAACATCTTTATTTTTAACTCCAAGAAAAGCATCTCGAACCGCGCCCCCGACTTTGTAGATCCGTATATCGTATACCATTGTTCCCAATCCACTACCATATTTGGCAAATACATTTATATAGGTATCTGATCATATTGTTATCAGTGACAAATTATGGTTTCTTGTAAATCCACCGCAACAACAATACCATGCGCTGGCGGCGCTTTAGCTGGAGTATATTTATATACCGGAACTGGGGTCGAATTGAATATTCCAGATGGCGGTATAGCTAAAATTCAGATTATGACCGAATCTTACACATGTGACGACACAGGATATGTTCCGGTAGAATATTGTCTAGATTGGGGAGATGGCACTAGTACTTCGGGAACATTTCCAACAGGAATGGCTGTTGCACGGAATGTAGAACTATCACATCAATATTTTTATTCAGGAACGGGCGGATCTTATACTTGCATACCATCAGCAACAATTCTTACAGCGTGTGGTGGAACACGTACTGTAAATACAACTGACGTGAGAAGATCTCTTTTAATTTTCGTACAGAAACCGGGTGTTCCAGCTCCATCTCCAAACATGTCAAGTTATAAACTACATTCAGCATTTTCTACAGCGACTTGCGCAGGGATCCATACAGATTATTGTACTAATGGAGAAACTAGTGAAACGTGTGTTAACGGATATAAACAGAAATGCGATTCTGGATCCTGGATACGCGATTTGTCAAGACCGTGCGATGATGGTAGTGAAAGCGATGGTATATTGACATGTACCGGGGAAACAAAATGCATGCAGAATGGCATGGAGTATGGATATTGTACTCAGAATGGTCAGACCGGGTGGGTCGGAACCGGAAGATCATGTACTCCAACTACTCCAACAGACGGATCTACACGATGTATTGGTACTAGTGGTCAGAGACTTGTTAATGGATCGTGGGTTAATGATAGTACAATATCTTGTAGTGGAACTGGAAATACTGATATAACAAATCCTCCAGTAGAAGGTGGGGATGATATACTCGCTTCTATAATGGAATTCTACGAGAATAATAAGATGGTATCAATCCTTGGGATCGCACTTCTCGGAGGAGTTATGATTTTCGGTGGAAGTAGGAGCTGATTAAGATGTCTAACGAATATTATTTGAATAAAGTACACACAATGGCAACCGATGATGAATGCGCGCTTACACATGTTCCTGGAACACGATCTCCATATTACGGAACATGTCCAGACTGTGGTTTAACACCACCCATGCACTCGAAAGTTTTGGGAGAAATTGCGGTACTTGGTATAGGAACTCTTCTAGTTCTTGGAGCAGGATTATACGTAGTATCAAGTATAATTGGAGCTGGATTTTCTAAAGGAAAACAGTTTATCAAAGCGTAGAAAAAGATATTAATCTACTTTTTTAGGATTTTTACAATCTACATGCTGAAACTTTTCTGAGTTATTTCCAACGCACGTGTAAAGCTCCATTTCCTGGAAGTGTTTTCTGCATAGAACACATTTTGCTTTTCCATAAATGTCTTTCCACGCTTTAGTTTTGTCTATGCGCGTTTTCATATATCCTTTCTTTGTTGGAATGCGATAGACTTTGTTCTTGAATTCATTTTCAGTTCCTATCACTACTCTTTTTGCCATACTAAGTATTTGGCTTATGAGTAAATAAACTTTACCGTGGTTAAAATCGAAAAATAAGATTGGATTGGGGTTATTTCCCGAAAATTGATTTCAGGAATGCAATCAGAGCCTCAATCAAGCGCGCGAAGTATCCTGGCTTTTCAACGGGTGGTTCTACCGGGGGTTCTACCGGCGGTTCTACCGGAGGAACTGTTCCTGCTGAAACTACAATCTTCTCGGTATCTGTTCCGAGAGATCCTGCCGCATCTCTTCCAACTGCGGTCACGGTGTATGTTCCTTCCTTTACATAAGTGTGCTTAACCGGGAATTTATCCGTTGGCTCTGTTGCCATCCAGAAACGACCATCTCCAAAGTCAAGTTTGGTTATATTACCAACCGCATCGGTAAATGTGACCTCTTCTCCAACGCGCGGGGCGAGTGGAGAAAACATTACCTGAACTAATGTACCTGCTGTCTCTACCATAATACTAAAGTATACGATTGCGCAGTATATAAGGATTATGATTTGATTATAAATTATCTGCATATTCTATTAATTCTTCATCACTCATTCGAGCAATCTCTTCTTCTGTTAAAAATCTTCTCATGTATTTTCTGAACACATCAATTCCTTTGGACATTCCTATTATAAACGATGTTCTAAGTCTTTCCGGATCATCAGCTAATGCTTTTTCGTGAGTTATTATATTAGTGCAAACTCCCTTTTGACGAGATTTATATCCTATTAAAATATTACGATAACATTCACGACATATATTTTCTTCATATTTATATTCTGGGTATTCTTTAAATAATATATTTTTCTCGTTTTTGGAAATAAATTCATTACTTTCAAAATTTCGATTACAAACATCGCATTGTGTTAAAATTTTATCTGGTTCCAATCTTTCAAGACTTTTTAAAATCCGATTGAGTTTATTATAAGAAATTTCCGAAGATTTGTAAACTTTTCCAGATAATTTTATTTCATTAAATTTAATTTTACTTGGAATAATTTCTTCGAGAGTGTGTAATCCGTAAGATATGTTAGATTTTTGATATTTGAAATATGGATCTCGTTTAAATTCGAATTCTTTAATAAACTTTTCATTTATGTATGGATACATAGAAAATATTTTTCTTCCAAAATTATCTTTATTAACTACAAGATACCATCCATATTCACGAGATTCTCTATAAATTATATCTCCAAAATTATAATATCCAATTTGAGTTTGAGATATATCATAGATATCATCGATATCACTAATATCTTGAAAATATAAAATGCCTTCGAGTACAAATTCTAATATTTGATTATGTATTATTTTATAAATTTCTGCATGTACAAATTCTTCTGTTCTATTATGATATGATCTATTGATTGCATCAATTGTTGCATTAGATCCAGATATATATATTTGACTATAAATATTTTTTGTCAATTCTGGAACTAGAGATTTCATATAATTTATCAAATCTTCTTCAAATGGTTCATTTTTATATATATAATTGATTATTTTTTTATAAAAATTACTATTTTGAAAAATCCTTGTTGTAGATTTTCTAATCAAGCGTTCTGTAGATGATGCTATCGGATCCATAATTATCATTAATATATGATTATGGTGTTTATATATTTAATGCTCCCGGCGGGATTCGCACCCACGTCGAAAGGTTGAAAGCCTCTCATGATTGACTGCTACACTACGGGAGCCAGTACTCGCGGAAGGATTTGAACCTTCGAATGCACCCTTATAAGGAGTGTGCGATAGACCACACTACGCCACGCGAGCTAAGTGCGCCTACGAGGAATCGAACCTCGAAAATCCCCGTATCAGGAGGAGAGTTTGCCATTAACTTATAAGCGCGCATACACTCAGACGGTACTGCCCCGTCGTATCCCGGATGTCAACCGGGTATTCTACTTTTGAATTATGAGTGTTCAGAGGGATCGATGGGGATTGAACCCATTACTTCCAGTTTACAGGACTGGCGCAGTTCCATTACCGCTCCGACCCCAAATGCCACCACGCTGATTCGAACAGCGACGGACGGATCTTCACTCCGTTGGACTACCATTATCCTATGGTGGCAGGATGATATTTAACCGCATTATGGGAAGGTTAGTTCCCGAAAAAAGTTCGGGTTTCGCCTTCGCTAAACGTCTCCCTCGTTTCGCGAATTGTGACTATGCCCGATATTGACATGATAACAAAGGTTGGTTTTATTTGTTAATAAAGGTTTGTGCGAATAAGATTTAAATACGATGCAGATCCATCTTCTGTAACTATGTCTGAACCCGAAACAACCTGGGATGGAACTGTGCAGGAAGTTTTCGATTTGCACGACGATATACTTTTAAATATAGTTGCGGCAGAAGACATTTTGCAAGATTTAATAGATATGAATTCTATGATCGGGTATTATGATAAAGAAGATCTCGGCGTAGCAGCTATGAAAACAATGGATATGCGCGTTGACATGGAAGATGCTGTCAACATGATAAACCAGAGTCTTGCGAAGTTCGAAATGATTACATTTGCTTTGAAAACAATGGAAGCTCAAATCCGTGATAATCTTCCAGAATTTAAATTAGACTATGAAGAATACAAGAAATATATAAATGAAGAGAGATATGGAACTGGAATTAACTTTTCAGAAATCGCTCTCGAAGATAACGAATAAAATCTCTACACTCTTTTCTCCAATTGTGCATATCTTCGTGATACATAATTATCATATTAACTGCAAGAATGGGTGGTAAGAAAGCCGCGCATATTAAAATCGCTAAAACATTCATAATGGGGCTACTGGGTCTCGAACCCAGCTTATTACGGATTAAGAGTCCGTTGCCATTCCAACTAGGCGATAACCCCAATACCGATGCCGTGATTCGAACACGGATCGCCGGGCTGAGAACCCGACATGATTGCCATTACACTACATCGGCTTATATGCGTTGGATGTTATTTGTTATTAAACTAACGTATAAATTCGTTTCCTGGTGCTTTTTTTATTTTTGCGCCCAAACGTATCTGTGAAAGCATGACAATTTCTGCATAACAATTCTACGTTTTCCGGAGAATTGTTTTTGCAGTTTCCATCTTTGTGATGAAGCTCTAACGGTATTGGCTGATTTATCCATTCGGTATTCATACATTTTTCACATTTATGACCGCGTAAATATATATAATATTTTCTAACGGTGCTTGGTTTTGGAGTAACATTAGATTCGGAATTTAAGAATTTCGATACAGCGTGCATCATTCTACATGAACTATTTTTGCAATATATATTTCCCCACCCAGAAATAGGTTTTTTACACCACGCGCATACTTGTTTTGTAATATCACGATCTGGAGATAATTTTAAATTGTTATTATACGAAGCAGCGCACGATCTATTGCAAAAATCATTATTTCTGTGGTTATAATCTAAAACCTTCCCACATTTTTTACAAAATTTTGGAGATAGATCGTATTTTTGTTCACATTCTTTACCATACTGTATAGCAGACTTTCTACCAATTAACCCACCCAATCTTCCACATTCTTGTCGTGTTTTTGTCATATCTCTATATAGTAATTGGTGTATGAGTTAATAAAATTTTGCAATATTACCACCAATTCAAAAAAGTAGTAAGAACAGGCGCGCCGAGAATTGCACTCGGATCATCGGGTTCGAAGCCCGATAGGATGGTCTGTTACCCTACGCGCCTAATATGTGGTTGCGAATGACTTATACCCTTGGTCTGGGGCATAAGCCGATGGACGGAGTGGGCTTTGCTCCCACCGCCTTCGATTTGCAAAACCGACGCTCTACTGACTGGAGCTACCCGCCCAATGTTTCTTTCTGTGCTTTCGCACAACGGACAATGAGGGTACTGCCCCCTCGTCTAGCGGTAGACAGCCGCTCATACTGCTTTTGTACTAATTGTCCAAAGAGGAATGACGGGAGTTGCACCCGCCCCCATTGTGTCACAGACAATGATGCTTCTGATACACTACATTCCTCTCATTCTCCCGACCAGATTTGAACTGGCGTTTTCGGGTTCAAAGCCCGATGTGATTGACCTGACTACACTACGGGAGTTCAGCGTCCTCGGCGCGACTTGAACGCGCGATTCCACCTCCGCAGGGTGGTGGTTTGTCCAACTATCCTACGAGGACGCATGCGGCTGGCAGGAATCGAACCCGCTCCGTCAGTTTGGAGGACTGAAATGCTAAACCATTTACACCTCAACCGCTTAGTGGGGCTACCCGGATTCGCACCGAGGTCACATGGCTCCAGACCACGTAGGATGGTCTTCTACCCTATAGCCCCACAGTAGTCCCGGACAGATTCGAACTGCCGTCGAGAGATTCAGAGTCTCCCATGATTGACCACTACACTACGGGACTATAATAGCGCAGAACGGAGTCGCACCGTTAAACCCAGATTATGGGTCTGGAATGATTCTGTTTCATCACCGCGCTTCATTTGCTGAGTACAAGCGTATGTGAGTAATGGTTAATAAAGCTAACTAATCGGCAGATTTGATCTCTGATTAAAACTCTGCGGGTATTGCGGTCTCTAAATACTCAAAAGTCTCGTTTATTCCTTTTTCGTATAGTAAGTACATGGTGTGTGTAGCGATGTAATAGTCGTCTTTTTTATCCCCAGTTATTGGCGAGGCGCGCATAACCTGGGCTGAAATAAAGTAGCACCCATGCATCCAGTTTACGAGAGAATCCATTCCAAGAACAAGTTCAGACGCACGTTTTACCGGGTTTGGTTCAAATATAGCATGCCTGAAACGTTTCATAAACTTATCATATTCGCGAGCTATCCAATCAGCTTCGAAAAGTTTCATCATTCGTTTATTATAATTTTCCGAATAAACACCGTGCCGATCTGGTTCATCCCAATCTTCCTTTGTAAAAAACTGTGCGTTGTATTGTGCAACTTCTATAAATCCGTCGTATTCTATGAGTGAAAGTGTTTTATTCATCACTTCCATACACACTGGAGCAACCTTAGCCGCGTATTGATGAGGATCGAGTTGACCACGATTTCTTGCGAATTGCATTTCAGTTACTATTTCGTGCGCCTTTGCAATTTTCCAGAGAATGTGGTCTTCACGCTTCATTTATGATCTCCAAATATCCATAATTATATAAAGTATTTCCTCATATATAACCCTATTGTGAAAACATACGTGATAGGGGATATACACGGAAGGCATCACGCGCTAAAAGAGGTACTCTTATTGTCAGATTTCGACTTCGAAAAAGACAAACTAATTACACTTGGAGACATATGCGACGGTGGGCGTGAGACCAAAAAATGTTTCGACTTATTATTGCAGATACGGAACCGCGTCGATGTCGTTGGTAATCACGATCTCTGGTTCCTCGACTGGATACTGGGTGGAATAGAGAAGCCATTGTGGACTCATCAAGGTGGGTTTAATACGCTCGAATCCTATGATTTCGATAGGAATAATGTTCCGCGCACACATATAGAGTTAATTCAGAATGCGAAACCATATTATATAGATAAGAAAAATAACATATTCGTTCATGGTGGATTTAACCCTATAGTTCCGATTCAGAACCAGACCACAGAGTTCATAATCTGGGATCGTACACTTATACAGTATGCGCGCGATCATAAAATAAAGAAATACAAGCATGTGTTCGTCGGTCATACATCCACGCAAATGATAAAATCGAATGTAACAACACCGATAACAATGCATAATTTAACTATGTGTGATTGTGGTGGTGGATATATGGGTCGCCTTGCAATGGTGAATGTGGACACTCTTGAATATTTTGTTTCTGGGACTCAGGTTCCACGATATGAGCCTGACGATGAATACGAACCAGACTATAGCGACGGATCAGACGATACGGAAGAGTTCGCTTGGGGAAAAGAATTGGAAAAGCCAAATATAAAAGATCCAAACTGGTAGTAGTGTGGGAAAATATATTAGTCTTGCCAACCAATATTTTTGTATGTCAGATCTTATAGTTTACACTTTACCGGAATGCCCGAACTGCATAATCTTGAAAGAGTTTCTCAGTAAGAACGGGGCTAAGTTCCGAGAAGAACCTATGGATACCGCCGCGAGCATTACCGAAATGCGCGTCAATCAATGTTTTGCGATGATGGCTCCAGTTCTGCGCGTCGGTGATGAATTCTATGAAGATTTGTTCAAAGGTGGAAAATTCAATGAAGACAAAACAAGAAACGTTACAGGGTAAACACGTTATTGAAGTAATAAATATGTCCAAGTGCAAAGACTTCGGGCATAGAGTTGGAGATGTGCGTATTGATCGCGCGACACGATGGGGAAACCCATTCAAACTTACAGAGTTCAGTCGTCACAATTCGATTTTGATGTATGAAGAATATTTCGTTAAGAATCTTTTGAAAGACCTCGATGATATAAAAGATGCGCGCCGACTCGGTTGCCATTGTGCGCCCCTCGAATGTCATGGAGACGTAATCAAGCGTTATTTAGATGAACGGGGCTTTTAAAATGCAAAGACTTTTTAATATTAAAAAGCAACATAATAAGTGGTAAAGATGATAAAAGAGATACCAGTGATTACGAAAACCATCGCAAATCTGGAAAAGATTTACGTCTATCCGCTTTGCGATTTGCATCTTGGTGATAAGGGATCGTTTGATGAGAAGAAATTCCGTGGATACTTGAAAATTATTGCAGATGTTCCAGAAGCATATTGCGTTTTTAATGGAGATCTTATTAATTGTGGGCTTCCCGGCGGTGTTGGTGGAGAAGATTTTTGGGTTCAAGAACCTCTTACGCCACAAGATCAGAACGATTGTCTTGTAGCATTGATTAACGAATACGACATCAAAGAGAAAATTCTCGCCGTAGTTGGTGGATCTAACCATCCAGGTCGTGCGATGAAAGCTATTGGTCATAATTATGACAAACAGTTCGCGCAGGATCTCGGTATTCTTGATGTGTATGTAGAGCCTCTTGGAATGCTGTTCCTCGGAGTTGGTGGACGAGTAAAGAGTACAAAATCTCATCACGCTGGAACGCCGATTTGGTATTCGGTAATTGTCACTCACGGATGGGCTGGCGGTCGCCTTGCAGGATCGAGTGTAAATGCAACGCGAGACCTAGGTGCAATCTACGGTGCTGATTGTGTTATCACTTCACACAGACACTTGGATGCGGGTTCTAAGGATGAGTTCTACATGCCCGACTATCACAATAAGAGTGTGACAAAGATCAAAAGGATGTATGTCAGCGCTGGAACCTTCATGAAGTATGCGCCATATGCGATTAAGAAGGGTTTAAGACCTAATGGGACTGGAACACCCAGGATCAGATTAGATGGTCTTAAAAAGGATGTACACGTGTCTATCTGATGGGTGATTAACATGCCTGATTGTAAAACGTGCGAATACCCCGCGTTGTGCGGGGCATTCTCTACACTCAAAGATCATTTAGCTCCAGACGGAGAATACCGTGTTATAATCGGGTGTGATAAAGACAATTATTATTACGGAGAACTTCTAACTACTGAAAAAGCAAAGGAAATTTTAACTGTGGGGAGAGCTAAAAATAATTGGTGATATGTATGGGTCGCGGATATTGTAAGGCTTGCAGGAAACATGGTGTTGAAGTGCATTACTTAGACCGCGATCCGAAAACAAATTATTTAAAACGTGGGTTGTATGACGATGGCTCAGCAAACGGAAAATACGAAAGTTCCGGGATATGCGCAGAATGTGAACAACTTACGAAAGTTTCAAGAGAGGAACTGTTACAAGCCATTCATCTGTGGGGTCAGCAAGCTGTCCACGATGTTATTAAAATCGGGGAGTATATCAATTCTCTCGACGATGATTTATATGATGCTCCTCGTTTGGTAAGAAATGCTCCTTTGGCATTGCAATTAAATGACGATAGACGCGCATCACTCGAAGGACTTGTAATGGCGGCTGCGCGCGTTCGGATAAGTAATGGTAGTCCAAAGGATATGAAAGAAGCCGCGCGTAGTGTATTCATTCCTTATTATCAAAACTGGAGACAGGATGATTTAATCCGAAAAGAATTCTCCGAAAAATGGCAAATGTTCTGAAAACATTTTTCTACTATCACGCCGCATTATATTTCTATGACTTTAATGCTTGGAAAGAACCCGGCAAAGCGTGATTTACGTAATTTGCTTATGAAAGATGTACTAAAACCAGTGGTACAAATACCAATGTGTTATAGTTTCGACAATCATCATAGAGATATACCAACTCCAATGTTTGGTAATGATAAACACGGAGATTGTGTAATTGCTGGGCGCGCACATCAGACTTTAAGATTTGAATACATTGAGCAGGGTAATATTCTTGAGATAACAGACGAGGATGTTGTTACAGAATGGCACAAAGAGAATGGAAATACTGACAATGGGCTGTACGTTCTCGATTCATTATCACGTTGGCGTAATGATGGGTGGGTAATCGGAGATAAAAACTATAAAATAAAAGCATTCGCACAGAATAATCCCCATGATATGAATGAGATTAAGACTACAATTTTCAACAATATTGGTATTGGTCTTGGAATAGCTATGCCGGATTCTTGGAATACTGAGTTTAGTGCTGGAAAACCGTGGGTAAATACAACTCTGCCACCAAATCCGTACAACGGGCATTATGTTTATGTGATGGGATATGATAAAACTGGATTGACTTGCATCACCTGGGGCAAGAGGCAGAAGATGTCGTGGGCATTTTTCACTAAATATACTGACGAAGCATATGCAATTATGGATGATGTTAGCGTGAAAAAAGTAGACGAGGATGCTGTTAATGCATTTCTTGAAAACTTATAGTAACCATTAAATACTCTCTCATTATATTTTATAGTATGCCGGACATGGGTATATTTGAAGCTTTAGAAAACCCAGACGAAATTGTGCGCGCTATATTTGGTCGTGGAAATTGCCGCAGATTTGGTGGGCAATGGGATACATTAACTTCGTGGGGATGGAACGAAGCATATCAAAAGGCGTACACCGAATTTATATACCCGACTATACAGGAAAAACGCGCGGAACAAGAAGAAATGGGTGTGGTTTATACTTTTGGAGATATGGAAGAATTAAAAGAACGCATGTCCGAACCAATATATTCAGAAATTCTTCCGAAATGGTGGCAAATGTTCTTGGATTGCCTCACTGAAAATATGCGATATATTAATAAAACGAATCGGTGGCAAGTTATAGATCATCGTCCTTATCAAGAAAAACGTATGAAAAAGTTTACTTCCGGGAAATGGAAAGGACAAACGCGCGAAGTAACAGATTATTTGGCTGATTGGGTTCCAACAGAAGTTATAGAAGCTTCCAATGGG
>Ga0209079_10000363_pt1 | contig 18472 bp, 11 predicted proteins | sample PPLLaktember2015_2_FD_187259 | JGI IMG/M metagenome (GOLD analysis project Ga0209079, IMG submission 187259) | Freshwater sediment microbial communities from Prairie Pothole Lake near Jamestown, North Dakota, USA - PPLs Lake P7 Core (6) Depth... | ecosystem: Environmental > Aquatic > Freshwater... | reverse complement strand
GCACTGGGTTGTGGTCAGCGATCACGGCATGGCCCAACTCTCGGGCGATCGCGTCATCGTGCTGGACGACCTGCTGGACGTGTCCACCGTCGAAGTCGTCGAGGTTGGCACCATGCTCACACTCAACGCGAAGGGCGGCAACACCGACGACGTCTATGCCTCCCTTCACGGCCGCCACCCACATCTCCGGGTGTATCGATCGGTCGACTTGCCAACACGATACGGGCTGGCCGGTCACCCGCGGGTGCCCGCGATCGTGGGCCTTGCCGACGAGGGCTGGACCGTGACCACGCGTGAGCGCCTGGCGAAACGGGATTCCAGCCGCCCGTGGGGCGGCGCCCACGGCTTCGACCCGGCGTTGAAGTCGATGCAGGGATTGTTCGTGGCAGCAGGGCCTCGATTGAAGAGCGGGCTGCGGGTTCCGGCTCTCGAGAACGTCCACGTCTACGGGCTGATGTGCGAGATCCTGGGCCTCACCCCCGCCCCGCACGACGGAGACGAAGGCGTCGTCCGGCCCTGGCTGCGCTGAGCGGTCGGAGCGCGCGTCGTCCGACGACGCCTCGTTCAGATCACGGCTGCGAGTTCGGCGAGTTCGGGGGCGATGTGCACCACGAGGCGTGGACGTCGCACGGCCTCCGCGAGGGGTGCGGGCACCGGCACCGGCCGGCCGATGACGGATTCCACCACGTCGCCGAATTTCGCCGGGTGGGCCGTCGCCAGGAACTGGGCGTGCACGTCCGGCTTGCGCGCGATCGACCGCGTGGCACCGAGATACGCGATGGCCGTGTGCGGGTCGGCGACGTATCCATAGCGGGAATCCAGTTCGCGCAACGCGCCACGCACATCGTCGTCGGTGTGGACGCTGGCGGTGACCACCTTCCGAAGGGCGTCGACGTCCCCGTCGAACATCCAGCGGATGCGCTCGAGGTTGCTGGGATTGCCGACGTCCATGGCGTTGGCCAGCGTCGGCACCGATGGCCGCGGCTCGATGATGCCGGTCTGCAGATACCGGGGACCCGTGTCGTTCACGGTCGTGGCCGCGTGGAACTGTTCGATCGGCGCACCCATCCGCATCGCCATGATGCCCGCGGCCAGATTGCCGAAGTTGCCGCTCGGCACGGCGATGACGAGCGGCGCGCCGGGATCGGCGTGCGACGCGGCGAGGCCGTAATAGACCATCTGCGGCAGCAAGCGTCCCAGGCTGATCGAATTAGCCGACGTGAGGTTCGCCCGCGCCCGCAGTTCGGCGCTGGCGAACGCCTGCTTGGCCAGGCGCTGGCAATCGTCGAACGTGCCGGCTACCGCGACGGCCGTGACGTTGCCGCCCAGCGTGGTGAACTGCGCTTCCTGCACGGCACTCACCTGGCCGTTGGGGTACAGCACCACCACACGCGTCCCGGGCACGCCGTGGAACGCGTGGGCCACGGCCCCGCCCGTGTCGCCCGAGGTCGCCACCAGGACCGTGAGCGGAGGCTGTCCGTCCTCGTGGAAGTGGGACATCAGCCGCGCGAGCACGCGCGCGCCAACGTCCTTGAATGCGAAGGTCGGGCCGTGGAACAGCTCCACGGCGGAGAGGCGCTGGTCCAGCCGCACGACAGGGATCGGGAAATCGAGCGCGTCGGCCAGCAGGGCTCTCAGGTCACGCAGCCCGATCTCATCGCCCACGAGCGGGTCCAGCATCGCCGTGCCGATGTCGGCCAGCGAGGCGCCGCGAGCCGCCATCCAGACAGCCGGGTCGAGCACCGGCAAGAGTCGGGGCACATAGAGCCCGCCATCGGGCGCCAGGCCAGAGAACAGCGCGTCGCGAAAGGACACCGCGGGCGCCACACCGCGTGTGCTGATGCAGATCACGACGCGGTCACCACGCGCGCGCCAGCGCGGCCGACGAGTGACACGAACAGGTCGCTGCCGACATCGCTGTGGCGGCTGAACGCCCGCTGCATGGCGGCGCCAGCCTCGCGCGCCACGTCCATCGAGGTCGCCAGGGCGAACAGCGACGGCCCGGAACCCGACAGCGAGCAGCCGAGCGCCCCCGCGTCGATGGCCGCGTTCTTGATGTCGTAGAAGCCGGGCACCAGCCCCGCCCGCTTCGGTTCGGCCACGACATCGACCAGCGATCGTGAAAGGAGGGCCCGGTCGCTCGTGAACAGCGCGGCGACGAGCGCGCCCAGATTGGCCCATTGCCGGACGGCGTCCGTGAGCGGTACCGTGTCGCCCATCAGCGCGCGCGCGGTGCCGGTGTGCACCGACAGGTGAGGGTGCAGCAGGGCGCAGGCGAGGCCCTCGGGCACCGGCAGCTGGACGACATCCGGCGGATGAACATTGCGTGCCAGGACGAAGCCGCCGAGTAACGACGGTGCAACGTTGTCCGGGTGCGCGGCGCCGCAACCGGCCTGCTCCCCGGCCATCGCGCACGCCAGCAGCACGTCCGCCGTGACCGGCCGCCCCAGCAGTTCGTTGGCGGCAACCACCGCCGCCACCGCGCTGGCGCCACTCGATCCGATACCGCTCTCGAGCGGCAGCCCCTTGTGGATGGTCAGCGCCACACCGCGCGTGGTCTGGAGATGCGCGAGCAGCGCCGCCACCGCCGCGCCGGCGGTGTTCTTCCGAGGGTCTCGTGTCAGCTGGCCGCCGTCGCCCACGATGTCGAGGATCGTGACCCCCGGCGTGTCGGAGGGCGCCGCCATGACGACATCGCCCGGCTCGTCGAGCGCGAAACCCAGAACATCGAATCCACAGGCGACATTCGAGACCGTAGCAGGGGCGTAGGCGGCAATCATCGCGACTCGACAGTGTAGAGTACGCCGATGACCGAGCGCATCCCTGCCATCAAGGTGCTCCTGCTCCCGAAGGATACCAACGGCGTCGGCACCATCTTCGGCGGCGTCATCCTGTCGCACATCGACCTGGCGTCCGCCGTCGAGGCCCGCAAGGTCGCCCCGCACCGCTACGTGACCGTGGCCATGCGCGAGGTGGCGTTCCATGCGCCGGTGTTCGTCGGCGACCTCGTCAGCTTCTACACCGAGACCCGTCGCGTGGGACGGACGTCGGTGACGGTGGGCGTCGAGGTGGAAGTCGAGCGCTGGAGTGAAGGCCACCGCGGCGAGCGCGTCACGGTGACGGCGGCGGAAGTCGTCCTCGTCGCCATCGACTCCGACGGAAATCCGATTCCGGTGACGCCGTCCTGATTCCGCCAGTGGCGCGGGGGAAATTTGCTCTTTAGGTTTTGGGCATTGACCGCTATTCTGTGAATCCGAAGATGAGCACAATCACAGGCGGCCGCCTGAAGACCGGATCCACTCCCGGGTCAGCCCCGTGGACCACGACCGAAGCCAGCGAGCTCTACGACGTCCCGCGCTGGGGGCAGGGTTACTTCTCGATCACCGACCAGGGCCACCTGCAGGTTCACCCGAACAAGGACACCAGCCGCGGCGTCGACCTGAAACGCCTGATCGATCGACTGCAGCTGCGCGGCCTCGCCGTCCCGATCCTGCTTCGCTTCACCGACATCCTGAAGCACCGCCTGGGCGAGATCCACGGCGCCTTCCAGACGGCGATTACCCAGCACCAGTATCAGGGCAAGTACCGCTGCGTGTTCCCGATCAAGGTGAACCAGCAGCGGCAGGTGGTCGAGGAAGTGCTGAACTTCGGCGCCGAGTACGGCTTCGGCCTTGAGGCCGGCAGCAAGCCCGAGCTGCTGGCGGTGGCGGCGCTCGCCACCAACGACACGCCGATCATCTGCAACGGCTTCAAGGACTTCGAGTTCATCGAGATGGCGATGCTGGCCCAGAAGATGGGCCGCCAGATCATCCCGGTGGTCGAGAAGTACACCGAGCTCGAGCTGATCCTCGAGTACGCCGAGAAGGTGGGTGTGCGGCCGAACATCGGCATGCGCGTCAAGCTGGCCGCCCGCGGCTCTGGGCGCTGGCAGTCGTCGGGCGGCTACCGCTCGAAGTTCGGCCTCACGGTCACCGAGATCCTGCGCGGCCACGAGGAGCTGAAGAGGCGCGGGATGCAGGATTGCCTCAAGCTGCTGCACTTCCACCTGGGCAGCCAGATCACGCACATCCGCATCATCAAGAACGCGCTGAACGAAGCGGCCCGTGTCTACTGCGACCTGGTGAAGGACGGCGCCGGCCTGGAGTTCATGGACGTGGGCGGCGGGCTGGGAGTGGACTACGACGGTTCACAGACGAACTTCGAGTCGTCCATGAACTACACGCTGCAGGAATACGCCAACGACGTCGTCTACCACATCCAGACGGTGTGCGACGAAGAGGGCGTCCAGCACCCGACCATCGTCTCGGAGAGCGGCCGCGCCATCTCGGCGTACCACAGCATGCTCATCTTCAACGTGCTGGGCACGAGCGGCTTCGGCGAGGAGAAGATTCCCGAGACGGTGGACGAGGACTTCGAGCAGCCGCTGGTCGACCTGCTCGAGACCTATCACTCGGTGACCCAGCGCAACGCCGTCGAGTCCTACCACGACGCGCAGCAGGCGCTCGACATGGCGATGAACCTGTTCAGCGGCGGCTACCTTCCGCTCGAGCAGCGCGCCCATGCCGAGAACGTCTACTGGGCGATCTGCGAGAAGATCAACAAGCTGTGCAAGGGCATGGACGAGATGCCCGAGGATCTGCAGGCGCTCGAGGAGCTGCTGTCCGACACCTACTTCTGCAACTTCTCGCTGTTCCAGTCGATTCCCGACAGCTGGGCCATCAAGCAGCTCTTCCCGGTGATGCCCATCCACCGCCTCAACGAGGCGCCGGTGAATCACGCCGTCATCAGCGACATCACCTGCGACTCGGACGGCAAGCTCGATCAGTTCATCGATCGCCGCGACGTCAAGAAGACCATCCTGCTCCATCCCTTCAAGGGCGAGCCGTACTACCTCGGCGTGTTCCTGGTGGGCGCCTACCAGGAAATCCTGGGCGACCTCCACAACCTCTTCGGCGATACCCATGCAGTGCACGTCAGCCTGGCGGACAACGGTGACGAGGGCGCCGACGGCGTGCGCCTCGAGCACATCATCAAGGGCGACACCGTCCGCGAGGTGCTCAAGTACGTGGAGTTCGATCCGGAAGCGCTGATGGGCAAGCTGCGCCGCGACGTGGAAGCCGCCGTCAACGCCGGCCGAATGGAGGATCAGCAGGCCGGCCGCCTGCTGAAGTTCTACGAAGAGGCGTTGCAGGGGTACACGTATCTGGAAGACCCCAATGCTGATTAGCGGCTAGGTCCAAGAGTTCGAGAGTCCAAAGTTGGGCTCGGATCGCAAAGAGGGCGCCACGGTGGAAACCGCGGCGCCCTCTTTGGTCTTTCGTTTGAACTCTTGAACTCTTGAACTCTTGAACCTTGAACTTTGAACTGCCCGCAGGGTCCCTACGTTCTTGCCGTTGACCGCCGCTTCATCTCGAAGAACTTCCGTACCGCGCGATCGAAGCGTTCCTGCAGGGGTGCCCGCTCCTCGGAGGCGAGCGGCCCCAGGCGGGTCCATGCCGACTGGGCGCTGCGCACCTCCTGTTCGGCCGCGCGCTGGCGCGCGTCCTCGGCCTGACGGGCCGAACCGGCGCCCATGGTGTTGGCGGCCAGCGCTTCGCGCCACTGGCGCGCCAGCAATTCGGCCGGCGACAGGTTCTTCACCGGCTCGGCGCTCTCGGCCGGCAGCAGCTTCTCCACCTTGCTGATCAGCTTCGCCATGCGATCGCGCGTGGCCGCCGGATCCACGTCGGTGCCGGCAAAGGCCTGCGGCCAGCGCGTGACCAGCTTCAACATCGCCTCGTTGACGCGGTCGGCCAGCGGCTGCAGCGTGTGGCGCGGCAGCTCCGGCCCCTGCACCCAGCGGGCGCGCGCCGCCTGGACATGCGCGTAGAGGTCGGCCGGCATCGGCACCTCGCCGGCATCATCGGCCGGCACCAGCGCCTCGAGCTCGGCGACCGCCGTCTCGCGGTCCGCCACCTTGCCCTGGAGCGCGACCTGATCGCGGTTCTTGAAGCGTTCGAAGAACAGGTCGCACGCGGCGCGGAAGCGCTGCCAGATCGCTTCCGACTTGCTGCGCTTCACCGGTCCGATCGCCTTCCAATCCAGCTGCATCTGCTTGATCCGGGCAGCGGCCTTCTCCCACTCAGATGACTGCGCGAGCTGCTCGGCTTCGGCGACGAGCGCTTCCTTCTTGCGGAGGTTCTCGGTCCAGTCGTGCTTGCGCTGCTTCAGGTCCTCCTGCCGACGTGTGAAGAACGCGTCGCAGGCGGCGCGGAAGCGCTCCCAGATCGCGCGCTCGTTGCCGCGCGTCACCGGGCCGATGGCCTTCCAGTCGGCCTGGAGCTGCTTGATGGCGTCGGCTGTCTTCACCCAGTCGTTGGAGTGCTGCAGCGCTTCGGCGCGCTCGGCCAGCTCGATCTTCTTCTTCAGGTTCTCGGCCCGTTCGACGTTCTGCTGGGCGAAGAAGTCCTTGCACTTCTCGTAGACCTGGTCCTGCGCCGCCTTGAAGCGGGTCCACAGCACCGTCGCCTGCGACCGCGGCGCCGCGGCCACCGACTTCCACCGCTCCTGCAGCTCCTTCATCTCGGTGGCGGCCTTGTCGGGCTCCGCTTCGGCGATCGCCACCAGCGCCTCCATCTTGGTGCAGAGCTCTTCCTGCACCTGCACGTTGGCCCAGCGCTTCCACTCCTCGCCCTCGCGCATCTCCTGAATCCGCGGCGCGAGGCTCGTGCGCACGGCCTGGAGCCGCACCGTGAGGTCGTCGCGATCCTGCTTGGTCGGCAGCGGCCCCATCGTGCCGATGACCAGCTTGATGTCCTTCATCAAGGTGTCGGCGCCCTTCAGCGTCAGCGACTCGGCCGCCGCGCGCGTCTCGAGCTCGAGCACCATGGCCTGCAACCGCTGCAGGTTCTTCTGCTGGTCCCCGGCCTTCGCGTCGCGCAGCACCTGCTCCTTGACCTCGATCGCCTGCGCGGCCAGGTCGTAGCGCGAGATGAGCTCGGGATCGATCTCCAGCTCGCGGGCGATGGCCTGCCACTGCTTGCGCAGCGCGAACCACTGGCTGCGCACCTCGGTGTAGTTCTCGGCCGCCGCCAGCGCTTCCATCTCCGGCAGGATCGCGGGCAGGCGCTCGGCCATCTCCTTGGCGGTCTGACGACGCTCGTGGCGCTTCTCAGCCGCGTGGCAGGCTTCCGCGAACCGGTGATTCAGCTCCGCCGCCCAGCTGTCGGGCATCGCCGGCATGCCTTCCCATTCGGCACGCGCCTGCGCCAACTGCTCCGGGATGTCGTCGCCCTGGATCGCTTCGACCCGCGCGCACACATCCGCGCGTTCCGCCTGCTCGCGCGCCCGCGCCTGGCGTTGCTGGTCGGCCTCCATGCGGGCCTGGTCGTCGGCCGCGATGCGCTCGCGCACGGTGCTGGACGCGGCCTCGAACAACTCCACGATCTCGGGCTGGATGTCGGCGTCGGCCAGCAATTCGACCCAGGCGACGCGGCTGGCGCCGTATCCTTCGCGCACGGCCGACAGATCGGCGTCGGCGCCGAGCGCCGTCATTCGAGCGACGAGCTCGCGCGCGCCGTCCTGTTCCGCGTCCTGATAGGTCACGGCCGGTGCCGTCTCGACCGGCGCCGGCGCCTCGAACGCCTTGGCCAGCAGGCGGGCACGCTTCTGCGCCGCCTTGGTACGAGCCTTCTGGCTGATCCCGGTGAGCGTCTCGGCGGATGGCGAGCTCAACGCGTCGACCGCGGCGACCGCGGCGTCCGCATGGTCGCCGCGCAGCGCCACGCCTTCCAGTTCAGCCGCATCCGTGAGGCGGCTCACCGCCAGCATCCGCGCGGCCGCTTCCGCGGCATGCCGGGCCACGCTGCCGAGCACCTTCTGATCCCGTAGCGCCTCCACGGCCTGGCGGCGAAGGGCCTCCGGACCCGCGGCCTTCGCCAGCTGCCCCAGCTCGCGCTCGCGGCCGAGGGCGACGAGCGCCGCCACGGCTGGCGCCGCCTGTGCCGCGTCGTGCTTGCTGGCCCGCTCCACCAGTTGAGCCAGCGCGTGGTCGCGAACGCTGGCATCGGACTCGTTCCGCGCGATGTCAGCCAGCGCCTCGGTGTCGGTGAGGCGCGCGATCGCGGCGCGCCGCACGCGGGCGTCGGGATCGTCTTTGGCGAAGGAAGCGAGGGCGGATTGCTCGGCGGGGTCGGTTTCGTGCACGGCCTCGATCCGGATGTTCGGGTCGGCGTGCGTGTGCTTGGACTGGGGACGAAGCTTGTCGAGGATGCCCATGTGGTGTTTCAGACAAGGACGGCCCCCACCATCTGAGGGGGAGTCGGCCATGCCTCTCCGGAAAGAGTCTTCAGGCTCCGAACCACGACGACGGTCCCTTGGACAGGGGACCCGGCCTCGAGGTCGGGGTTTCAGGTGCGCGTCAGACCGTTGATTATCCACCGGCGCGCTCCCCCGGCGCAATCGACCTTGCGCGATTCCATCCATTCATCTACATTTATGGATATGAAAGCGGCCTCCGCCCTCTACCGGCTGCTCGGCGACGAGGCCCGCCTCCGCCTCCTGCGGGTCCTGGCGAAGGACCACTTCAACGTCAAGGAACTGACCGGCATCCTCGGGCTGGCCCAGAGCGGCGTCTCCCGCCATCTGGGGCTGCTCAAGGAGGCGGGGCTGGTGATGGAGGAGCGCGAGGGCGCGTTCACCTACTACCGCCTGTCACCCGCCCTGCGCGCCGAGGGCAGTCCCCTCTGGCCGCTGCTCCAGACCCAGTTCGATGAGGCGGCCGGCTCGGCGCTGTTGAAGGCGGACGAAGCCCGGCTGCAGGAAGTGGTGCGCGTGCGGCGGGAGAACTTCGATCGTCACGCCGGCCCCGACACCCGGGATGGCCGGCAGCTGGTGCCCGGCCGCAGCTGGGCGGCGTGGTCCCGCGCGCTGGGTCTGCTGCTGCCGGAGCTCGACGTCGCGGACCTCGGGTGCGGCGAAGGATATCTGTCGATCGAGGCCGCGCAGTGGGCCCGCAAGGTCATTGCCGTGGATCGCTCGGCCGACGTGCTCGGCCGTGCCCGCGCGCTCGCCCTGCGCCGCCACGTCAAGAACATCACCTGGAAACGCGGCGAGCTCGAGCGCGTGCCGCTGGACGATGCGAGTGTCGACGTGGTGCTGCTGTCGCAGGCGCTGCACCACGCGGCGGATCCCGCCCTCGCGGTGGCCGAGGCGGTGCGCGTGCTGCGCGACGGCGGCCGCGTGCTGGTGCTCGACCTGCGTTCCCATGACGAAGGCTGGGTGCGCGACGCGCTCGGCGACCGGTGGCAGGGCTTCACCGACGATCATCTGCAGGCGCTGCTGACCGGCGCCGGACTGACCGATGTCCGCGTGCGCGTGGGCGCCCGCAATCAAGGCGACCCCTTCGTCGTGCTGCTCGCCGCAGGCACGAAGCCGCGTCGCCGGAGAACACGAATCTGATGACTACCGACACCGCTCGCCTCGATGCCGCTCTGGCGACACGCATCCTCGTCCTCGACGGCGCCATGGGCACCATGGTGCAGCGCCTGCAGCTCTCCGAGGCGGATTTCCGCGGCGCGCGCTTTGCCGCGCACCCGAGCGACCTCAAGGGCAACAACGATCTGCTGGTCCTGACGCAGCCCGACGCGATTGCCGGCATCCACGCGCAGTACCTCGAGGCCGGCGCCGACATCATCGAGACCAACACGTTCAGCTCGAACGCCGTGTCGCAGGCCGACTACGGGCTGGAAGCGCTCTCGTACGAGCTCAACCTGGTCGCGGCGCGTCTCGCGCGGCGGGTCGCTGACGAGTGGACCGCGAAGACACCCGATCGTCCGCGCTTCGTCGCCGGCTCCATGGGCCCGACGACGAAGGTGCTCTCCATCTCGCCGGACGTCAACAACCCGGCGCTGCGCTCGATCACCTTCGAGGGCATGCGCGACGCCTATCGCGATCAGGCGCGCGGCCTGGTCGAGGGCGGCTGCCACCTCCTGCTCGTCGAGACCATCGTCGACACCCTGAACGCGAAGGCCGCGCTGGTCGCCATCGACGAGGTGTTCGCCGAGCTCGGCGTGCGGCTGCCGGTGATGATCTCGGCGACCATCACCGACCGCAGCGGGCGGACGCTGTCGGGCCAGACGCTCGACGCCTTCTATGTCTCGGTGGAGCATGCCCGGCCGTTCTCGGTCGGCCTCAACTGCGCGCTCGGCGCCCGCGACATGCGTCCCTATCTGGCGGAGCTGGCGCGCATCGCCACGAGCTACGTGACGTGCTATCCGAATGCCGGCCTCCCCAACGCCTTCGGCCAGTACGACGAGCTGCCCGACGAGACCGCGGCCCTGATCCGCGATTTCGCCGAGAGCGGGTTCGTCAACATCATCGGCGGCTGCTGCGGCACGACGCCCGATCACATCCGCGCCATCGCGAAGGCCGTGGCCGGCCTGCCGCCACGGCCGGTGCGTCGCGCGCAGGACGTCACGCCGACCCCCGGCTCCCCACTCCCGACTCCCGATCTAGTCTCTTTCTCCCGCTATGCCGGGCTCGAGACGCTGGTGCTGCGTCCCGACTCGAACTTCCAGATGATCGGTGAGCGCACCAACGTCACCGGCTCGAAGAAGTTCGAGCGGCTGGTGAAGGCGGGCGACTGGTCGGCGGCGGCCGAAGTGGCGCTGGAGCAGGTGCGCGGCGGCGCCAACATCCTCGACGTCAACATGGACGAGGGCATGCTCGATTCCGAAGCGTGCATGACCGAGTTCCTGAACTACATCGCCACCGAGCCCGAGATCGCGCGCCTGCCGATCATGATCGACAGCTCGAAGTGGTCGGTCATCGAGGCCGGGCTCAAGTGCGTGCAGGGCAAGGGCATCGTCAACTCGATCAGCATGAAGGAAGGCGAAGCCGACTTTCTGGCCAAGGCCCGCACCGTTCGCCAGTATGGCGCGGCGATGGTCGTGATGGCGTTCGACGAACAGGGTCAGGCCGACACGATCGAGCGCAAGGTCGCGATCTGTCAGCGCGCCTACCGGCTGCTGACCGAGCAGGCCGGGGTGGCGCCGACCGACATCATCTTCGACCCGAACGTGCTGGCGATCGCCACCGGCCTCGAGGAGCACAACGACTACGCGAAGAACTTCATCGAGGCGACGCGGCAGATCAAGGCGACCTGTCCCGGTGTCAAGGTCAGCGGCGGCATCAGCAACCTGTCGTTCTCGTTCCGCGGCAACGACGTCGTTCGCGAGGCCATCCATTCGGCGTTTCTGTTCCACGCCATCAAGGCCGGTCTCGACATGGGCATCGTCAATGCCGGGCAGCTGATCGTCTACGAGGACATCCCGAAGGAGCTGCTCGAGCACGTCGAGGACATCATCTTCAATCGCCGCCCCGATGCCACCGAGCGGATGGTGAGCTTTGCCGACACGGTGCGGGGCGCGGGCTCGAAGCGCGAGACCGACCTCAGGTGGCGCGAAGGCACAGTCGACTCACGGCTCGCCCACGCGCTGGTGCACGGCGTCGTCGACTTCATCGAGATCGACGCCGAGGAGGCGCGCGTCAAGTACGGCCGGCCGCTGCTGGTCATCGAGGGGCCGCTGATGGACGGTATGAAGGTGGTGGGCGATCTCTTCGGCGCCGGCAAGATGTTCCTGCCGCAGGTGGTCAAGAGCGCGCGCGCGATGAAGCGCGCCGTGGCCTACCTCGAACCGTTCATGGATGCCGAGAAGGCCGCCACCGGCGCCGGCGCCCAGGGCCGGGTGCTGCTCGCCACCGTCAAGGGCGACGTCCACGACATCGGCAAGAACATCGTCGGCGTCGTCCTCGGGTGCAACAGCTACGAGGTGATCGACCTCGGCGTGATGGTCTCCGCGGATCGGATCCTGAACGAAGCGGTCGAGCGGAAGGTCGACATCGTCGGGCTCAGCGGGCTGATCACGCCGTCCCTGGACGAGATGGCGTTCGTCGCCTCCGAGATGGAGCGGCGCGGCATGAGCGTGCCCTTGCTGATCGGCGGAGCGACCACCAGCCGACAGCACACGGCGGTGAAGATCGCGCCCAACTACAGCCGTGCCACCGTGCGCGTCCCGGACGCCTCGCGCGTGACGGACGTGGTCTCCAGCCTGTTGAGCGCCGGGCAGAACGAGGGATTCACGGACGCAAACCGGGCCGACCAGGCGAAACTGCGCGAGCAGTACGCGACGCGCAGCGAGCGGCCGACGGTGTCGTACGAGAAGGCCCGCGCCAACCGCCTCCTGCTGGATTTCTCGGAGGCGCCGACACCGGCGTTCACGGGCGCGCGGCAGGTGGACGTCGACCTCGCCGAGATCGTCCCATACATCGACTGGACGTTCTTCTTCGCCGCGTGGGAGCTGAAAGGCCGCTTCCCCGCCATCCTGGATGACCCGAAACACGGCGCCGCGGCGCGCGAGGTCTACGGTCACGCGCAGCAGTTGCTGCAGCGGATCGTCGACGGCAAGCTGATCCGCGCCCGCGGCGTCTACGGCTTCTGGCCGGCATGCGCGGAGGGCGACGACATCGTGCTCTACGAACCCGCCGGGAGTCGGCAGTCGGGAGTCGGGAGCCTGCGCGAGTTGCACCGGTTTCCCATGCTCCGGCAGCAGGAGGTCATCGCCGACAGCAAGCCGAACCGCTCGCTGGCGGACTTCGTGGCGCCGTGCGGCGAGGCGGGCCCGCAGGACTACGTGGGCGCCTTCGCCGTGACCGCCGGGCTTGGTGCCGACGTGCTGGTGAAGAAGTTCGAGGCCGAGCACGACGACTACTCCGCAATCATCGTGAAGGCGCTGGCCGATCGTCTGGCCGAGGCCTTCGCGGAGTACCTGCACGCCCGTGCGCGCGCCGATTGGGGCCAGCGCGAATCGCTCGACGCCGGCGATCTGATTGAAGAGCGGTTCCAGGGCATTCGCCCGGCGTTTGGCTATCCGGCCTGCCCCGATCACAGCCTGAAGACGCGTCTGTTCGACCTGCTGAACGCGCGCGCGATCGGGATGGACCTCACCGAGTCGTGCGCGATGACGCCCCCCGCCAGCGTCAGCGGCCTCTACTTCCGGCATCCGCAGGCCAAGTACTTCAGCATCCAGAGGGTGAAGGCCGACCAGGTGCAGGACTACGCGCGCCGCATCGGTCGCAGCGTCGAGGAGACCGAGAAGTGGTTGCGGCCGGTGCTCGGCTACGATCCCTCGCCGGTGGCCACGCGCTGATCGCGGCCACCGATGAATTGCCGCATACCTTGAATCTTCTCCCGTGGTCGCCATCGGCAAGACCGTGTGGGGCCGGGCCGACCTGTTCGAGACGGCTGATGCGACGGAAGTGAATTGAGGGGCTAGTGCCCGAGCACCGGGTGCGGCCGGTAGGGTTCCGCGAGGGACCCGGCTTCGGCATCCGTCAACGTGATCGACAGCCCCGCGACGAGCTGGTCCAGCTGCTCCAGCTTCGAGGCACCGATGATCGGCGCGGTGATGCCAGGCTGCCGGAGCACCCAGGCCAGGGCCACCTGGATGGGCAGCACGCCCTTCGCGGCGGCCACCTGCACCACGCGGTCGGCCACCTCGTAGTCGGCGTCGTTGTAGTAGAGGCCGTGGCCGTAGTCGTCGTGCTGCTCGCGCCGCGTCGCGTCCTTGCGTCCGCGGGCGCGGTTTCCCGCCAGGAAGCCGCGCGCGAGCGGGCTCCAGGGCACCAGGCCGATGCCGTTGGCGCGGCAGAACGGGATCATCTCGCGCTCCTCCTCGCGGTAGACCAGGTTGTAGTGGTTCTGCATCGAGACGAACCGGGTCCACCCGTGTCGCTCCTGGGTGTGGACCATGGTGGCGAACTGCCATGTGTACATGCTGGAGGCACCGATGTAGCGCGCCTTCCCCGCCTTCACCACGTCGTGCAGCGCTTCGAGCGTCTCTTCGACGGGCGTCTCGGTGTCGAAGCGATGGATCTGGTAGAGGTCCACGAAGTCGGTGCCCAGTCTGCGGAGCGAGCCGTCGATCGCTTCGAAGATGTGCTTGCGCGACAGCCCCTGCCCGTTCACGTGCCCGGTGACCGGGTAGAACACCTTGGTCGCCAGCACGACCTCGTGCCGCGACGCCATGTCCTTCAGTGCCCTGCCCACGACTTCTTCGCTCACACCCTTCGAATACATGTCGGCGGTGTCGAAGAAGTTGATGCCGTGCTCGAGGGCCCGCTTGATGAACGGCCGGCTCTCGGACTCGTCCAGCACCCAGGGGCGCCAGGCTGGAGTGCCATAGGTCATCGTGCCGAGACAGAGTCGCGAGACCTTGAGGCCGGTGGTTCCGAGTCGGACGTATTCCATCATTCACCCCTTCACTTCGGATCGCGACCGTCGCGCCCACATGTAGTACGGAATCGACAGCGCCGCCAGGGACGCCGCCACGGCGAACGCCCGGCTCAACCCGTAACGCTCGCCGATCCAGCCGAGCGCGATGGAACCGGTGCCGATGCCCGTATCGAAGGCGCCGATCAGCGCGCCGAAGGTGGCGCCGCGGCGCTGGTTGTCAACCGTCTTCATCAGGTGCGCGACGAAGATCGGATACGCCGACCCGAACCCGGTGCCGAACACGAACGCCGAGACCAGGAACCCCGTGCGGGTCGTGGCCACCGACAGCAGCGCCACGCCGGCGACCACCGCAACCAGGCACGGGATGATCACCTTCTGGTGGCCGACTTCGTCCGCGTAGCGGGCGATGAACGGCCGCGTGACGATGATGGCGATGGCAAAGGCGGTGAAGTAGATGGCCCGCGGCACCACGCCCTGCTGTTCGGCGTGAAGCGCCGCGAAGCTGGTGATCCCGCCATAACTGAACGAGTAGAGAAACAGCGTGACGCCGAGCAGCAGCACGCGCCATTCGACGAGGTCCTGCAGCCGCCGCGGCATGGCGTGGCCCCTCGCCACGTCCGCGGGCAGGCGCCATGCGATCAGTGCCATGACGATGTTCAGGACCGTGGCCTCGATGCAGAGCGCGGTCCAGCCGCCGTTGTCGAACACCCAGAGGCCGAGCGACGGCGCCACCGCCACGGCGATGATGCTGGCGAACCCCCAGTAGCTGAGGCCCTCGGCTCGCCGCGACGGCGGTACCAGATCGGTGACGTACGCGCCCGACGCGGACAGCAGCCCCGACCAGAACATGCCGTGCACCACCACCAGGCCGAGCATGATCTGGTACGACGGCGCGACGGCGTAGAGTGCCGAGAAGACCGCGATCACCGAGGAACACACCAGCAGCACGCGGCGCTTGCCGATCCGGTCGGCCACGGCACCCGTCAGCGGCGCCGAGACCGCCGAGGCATAGGTGAGGAAGCCGAGGAACAGGCCCGCTTCCGTGTGCGAGCCGCCGAGCGCCAGGATGTGGAACGGTGCGGTCGGGAACAGCTGGAAGGCGGACAGGAAGACCGTGAAGCTGAACCCGAACATCAGCGCGAAGCGCGGGGTGAACAGACGCTCAGGCGCGGACATCGAGCACGATCTTACCCACATGCGCGCTGGATTCCATGCGCCGGTGCGCCAGCGCCGCGTCGGCGAGCGGGAACACCGTGTCGATGACCGGCGCCACGGCTCGACGCGCCAGCAGCGGCCAGACCTCCGCCTCGAGTTGGCGGGCGATCACGCCCTTCTCCGCCGGTGTCCGCGGACGCAGGGTGGACCCGGTCAGCCACAGGCGCTTGCGCATCAGCAGCGCGATGTCCAGTTCGACCGTGGAGCTCTTGAGGAACGCGATCTGCACCAGCCGGCCTTCCACGGCCAGCACCTGCAGGTTCCTGGCGGTGTAGTCGCCGCCGACCATGTCGAGCACGACGTCGGCGCCCCGCCCGCCCGTGGCTCGACGCATGGCCTCCACCCAGTCGGTGGTGCGGTAGTTCCAGGCCTGCGCCGCGCCCAGCCCCACGCAAGCGGCGCACTTCTCGTCGGTGCCGGCGGTCGCCGCGACATGCGCGCCGCGCGCGACGGCCAGCTGAATGGCCGTCGTGCCGATGCCGCTCGTGCCGCCGTGGATGAGCACCCATTCGCCGGCGGCCAGCCGCCCGCGATCGAAGAGGTTCGTCCACACGGTGAAGAACGTCTCCGGCAGCGCCGCGGCTTCGGTCATCGACAGTCCGGCCGGTACGGGCAGGCACTGCTCCTGGGGCGCCACGCACTGTTCCGCGTAGCCGCCGCCAGCCACCAGCGCGCACACGGCGTCACCCACGTGCCACCGGCTGACGCCCTCACCCACGGCCAGGATCGTCCCCGCGACCTCGAGCCCGAGGATGTCGGATGCGCCCGGGGGCGGCGGGTACTTGCCGTAGCGCTGGATGATGTCCGGCCGATTGACGCCCGCCGCATGCACGGCGATCAGCACCTCACCCGCCGCGGGAACCGGTGCCGGCCTCTCGGCCACACGCATCACCTCGGGGGGACCAAACTTGGCGACGTCGATACAGCGCATGGGTGAGGTCAGGAACTAGTTCAAACCGGATGGCAGACGGGGCGAGGACAGCAACGCGGCAAAGGCCGCCCACCGCCGTGCCGGCGTCGGCTGGCGGCCGGACTGCTTCTCGACGTAGGTCCGCACCAGGTCCTTCCCGAGGTTGTAGTTGATGACGTAGCTGCGGTACTGATCCACGAACCGCACGCGCTGCGCGGCCCGAGGCTTCGGGTACATCGCGTAGCGCTCGAGCCACGCCTCCGCGCCTGCTCGATCGAGCGCGCCGTTCAGATAGCGCCGCGCCGCCTCGTTCCCCGCGTACGACAGCCGGTCGGTGAGCGCCAGCACATCGTAGTACGCCTTGGCCTGGTCACCGGCGATCCCCGCCAGCGGGAACAGCACGTCGCGCTCGAACGCGACCCGATCTTCGGGTGAGAACGCGACCTCGATGCCGTAATTCGCCGTCCCCTCGGCGATCAGCGACTGCGGCGAGAACAGCGGGTAGACGCTGTACTCCACCCACCCACGATCGCGCATCAGGTTCTTCTCCAGCAGCACGTTGTAGACGTGGTGCCCCGGATAGCCTTCATGGCACGCAAGGTCCACCGCGCGGTCGATGAACACGGGCAGGTCCGTGTTCACCTGAATCAGGCTGCGATAGTTTCCCTGGTACCAGTTGTAGCCACTCCACGACTTGCCCGTGACGTACTCCACGGTGAAGCGTTCGCCAGGGGGCAGGTCCACGTGCTTGAGCGTGCGCTCGCGGCAGGCGCGAATCGCCTCCTGGAAGACACGATCGAGCCGCGGGGCCGGAATGACGAACGCCTGCTTGTAGCGATCGTATCGCTCGATGAGCGAGCCGTCGCCAGGCAGCTTCGCCTCGAGCTGCTTCAGCACGGCTTCGAACTCGGCCTCGGTGTGCGCGGGCGCCACCGCGTCGTAGAGCGCGCGCGACTCCTCGTCGAACGTGAACGCCGTGCCCTGCAGCATCGCGACCCTGGCGCGGATCGCGGAGAGCTGCTTCGCCAGGTACTGGCGACGCAACGACCAGAGTTCCGCATCCCTGGCCACGGCAGCCGCGGCCGGGAAGGCCGCGAGATCCGCCTCGATCGCCGCCGCCTGCTGGTCGAGCGTCGCGAGTGGCACCTTGCCGGCTTCGGCTTCCTTCCGCCACTCCGGCGGGCCATAGTAGGCATCGACGTAATCGGCGTCGTGCTGGCCCACGGCGAGCACCAGCCGCACATAGCGCTCGGCGATGCCGCGCAGCGGGTCGGCCGCCGGGGCTTGCGCGCCCGTCATCACCGCTCCGGCCGCCAGCACCACAGCCGCCAGCAGCCCCGCCGTTCGCTGTCGATCCATCGCCTTCCTCCCGCGTGAGTCCGAGCGCGCATTACTTCCCATATCTCGCCCGAATCGTCGGGATCAAGTACTGGCGGAACGCCTTGTCGAAGCCGTAGGCGGGTGCGAACCCCCAATCGCGCCGGGCGGCGCTGTCGTCCACGTCTTCGGGCCACGAGTCGACGATGCCCTGCCGTTTGACGTCGTTCGACCAGGTTATCGACGCGTCCGGAAAGGCGGCCATCACCTCGTCGCGAATGGCTTCCGCCGACGGGCTGAACGCCGACAGGTTGTACGCCGTGCGCGTCAACCGGTCGCGCGGAGCGGCAGCGAGCGCAAGGAGGGCGTCGACGCCGTCGGGCATCGTCATGAACGGGATGCGCGTGTCGGGCCGCACGAAACACGCGTAGGGCTCCCCCTTCGCGGCCGCGTGAATCATCTCCGGCGCGTAATCCGAGGTGCCGCCAGACGGCAGTGTCATGGCCGAGATCAGGCCGGGGAACCGCACGCAGCGAAAGTCCACCTTCCCGGACATCGGGGTCGCCGACAACTGCTTGTAGAAACGCGCATAGTACCGCCCCAGCTGCTCGCAGTACAGCTTGTTGCACCCGTACATCGTGGTCGGCGTATTGTAGGCGTCCTCCTGGATGCGGCCGGCGCGGTGCTTCTCCTCGACGCTCGGCAGCCCGTAGGCGGCGATCGACGAAGGGTAGAGGAACAGCACCGGGCGGCCGTGC
>Ga0209079_10000361_pt1 | contig 18533 bp, 18 predicted proteins | sample PPLLaktember2015_2_FD_187259 | JGI IMG/M metagenome (GOLD analysis project Ga0209079, IMG submission 187259) | Freshwater sediment microbial communities from Prairie Pothole Lake near Jamestown, North Dakota, USA - PPLs Lake P7 Core (6) Depth... | ecosystem: Environmental > Aquatic > Freshwater... | reverse complement strand
GTATAGAGCTCGATCAGACGGATGGCGGCCAGATCGCCGGGGAATGATTTCGGATAGAGGTCGTGCAGCCGCGTGAGCGCTTTCTTGTCCAGCTTCTCGTTGATGAACTCGCGAATCTGTGCGCGCGTCTCCGCCACGTGTTCTTCGGTGCCGGCGGCGCTTTCCTGGAGCAGGGCTTCGATGGCGCGGACATACTCTTTTTTCTGCACCAGAAATTCGGCGGTGAGTCTGAGGGCTTCGTGCTTCGTGTCTTCGTCGGTCGTGCCGGTGCGCAGCTGTGTGAGCAGGGGGAGCGCCAGATCGATATTCCCCATGGCCGCGTGGGTGCGGGCCAGCATGATCTTCCCTCGCTCGCTCACGTCGGACGCCGGGAACTCGGTCTGCAGCTGGTTCAAGTATTTGATGGCCTCGGAGTATTCCTTCATGCTGTACAGAGCGGCCCCGAGCAGCAGGTAGGTGTCATCCAAATGCTCCGGGCGCGGGGAGGTCGCGAGAAACCGCCGAAGGACGGTGGCGGCGGACTCTGCCTCGCCCTTGTCGAGCAATCGTTTGGCTTGAGAAAGCACCGGGGGAGCAGGCAGCGGCGCTTTGATTTCCGCAGCAGGGGCCGGTTGGGTCTGGACCGTGACCCCTGCCAGGCTCAAGGCAAGGACGACGATCAAGCGGCGGCAGGCAAGCAGTCGTGAGTATGTGCGCTGAGAACCCATTTAGAGGCAGCAAAGAGAATGCGGATGGTTATTAGATGACACGCTGTGACTAGTATCGGAAAGGGTGCGGAAGTGTCAAGGAGAACCGCGGTTGGTTCGTTGAGTTCATCTGGCGAGTTGGCTATAGTCTGCCGATAGGCAGGCCGCGGTGCCGCAGTGCTCCTGATTCGCCTACTTCTCGTGCATTTCTTCTTATGGCTAAATCGACCGATCAGATCCTCGACCCGCTGGCTGAACGGTATCTCGGGCAACTTCGAGTTGAGGGCGGATTGTCGATCAACACACTGGAAGCCTATCGGCGTGATTTGATCAAGTTGCAGTCATATCTTGTTCGGCATCGGGCAGGAATGGGGGAGGTGGTCGTGCCGCAACAGCTCACCGGGTTTCTCACGTCTCTGAAAGATCATCGCCTGTCCTCGGCGTCGATGGCGCGCACGATGTCGACGTTGCGCGGCTGGTTTCGGTTTCTCGTGCGCGAAGGATTGTTGCCGGTCAGTCCGATGCAGGATTTGTCGGTCGCCCGGCGGGCAGTCCGGTTACCCAAAACGCTGACGATGGCGGAGGTCACGGCGCTATTGGATCTGCCTCCGTTGCCGACGCTGGAAGATCAGCGTGACCGCACGATGCTGGAGTTGATGTATGCCTCGGGATTGCGTGTGTCAGAGTTGGTGTCGGTGGAACTGGTGCGTCTCGATCTTGGGGTGGGGTGTCTGCGGATTCTGGGGAAGGGCTCAAAGGAACGCTTTGTGCCGATCGGTGAAGCCGCCAGAGAGGCGCTCGCGCATTATGTCGATCACGTTCGTTCCGCCCTTTTGAATCGGCGGGCATCGCGTGCGCTCTTTGTTTCTCGACGCGGTGGACCGTTGACCAGGCAGGCGTTTTGGAAGATCGTGAGTCGGCGCGCCAAGCGCGCGGGTATTGCCAAGGCGATCTCGCCCCACATGCTGCGACATTCATTTGCCACGCATTTGCTTGAAGGGGGAGCCGATTTGCGCGCGGTGCAGGCGATGCTGGGCCATGCGGATATTGCCACGACGCAAATCTATACCCATGTTGAACGGGGCCGGCTGAAACAGGTTCATCGGCAATTTTTCCCGAGGCAGGCCCGGAGTCTCAAGAAATAAGAATCTTGCAGCCCTTGAGTCTTAACGAATGAAACGGCTGCAGGAGCCCAAGAAAACTGCAAGAAGAGTGCGAGAATCGGTTGACAAGGCCGGATGGACTTGGTAGCATCCGCCAACGTTGCTAAGAAAAACGGGCGGATAGCTCAGTTGGTAGAGCGCCACCTTTACACGGTGGATGTCGCAGGTTCGATCCCTGTTCCGCCTACCAGAGGTAAGCTGGTGTGTAGGGGCAGATCGAAAAAGGAAGCTAGTACATTTCTGATTTCGGGACTTGAACGGCTGCACTGTCAATCGTCTTGTCGTTCCGACCATCCGCCGTATAATAGAAGAATCGCGAGGGGCCGTCGTTCAGCTGGTTAGGACGCCAGATTGTCAATCTGGAGGTCGCGGGTTCAAATCCCGTCGGCCCCGCCATTTTTCTTCAGAGTTGGTACACTCCATCACACTACGGTGTGTCATGAATAGAGGAGGGAGACGCTAGCGTCCTATGTTCCAGTCAGGTCCCATGGCTCTCATTGGATCGCTGGGAGTGGTGTCGAAAGTCGTCCTCTTTCTTCTCCTTCTGTTGTCAGTCGTATCCTGGGCCGTGATCCTCCTCAAGTTGAAAGTCTTCAAATCCGCCGACGCAGAAGACCGGCGGTTTATGGCCGTGCTGGTGAAGGCCAGAGATGTCGATGAAGTAGTGCGTCACGCTCATCGTTCGACCGGCAGTCCTTGCGCCAAGATCTTCCATGGCGTGGTTGATCGGCTTGGAACAGGACGGGAGTCTCAGGATGGCGGAGGCGCTCTTCCGGTAGACCGCCATGTCATGGAGCGCACGGCTCAGCATATCGCGCAGGGACAGCTCTCTCATCTTGAATCGTATCTTCCCTTTCTCGCTACAACGGGAAATATCAGTCCGTTCGTCGGCTTGCTGGGGACGGTGATGGGGATCATCGATTCGTTCAGAGAAATCGGTTCCCAGGGAACGGCGAGTATTGCCGCAGTGGCGCCCGGCGTATCCGAAGCCCTGGTGGCAACGGCGGCCGGACTGTTCACGGCGATTCCCGCGGTGATTGCCTACAACTACTTCCTGTCCCGTATCCGCGGCACTGCGTTCCGCATGGATACGGTGACGGTCGAGCTTCTGACGCTGATGGCACCGAAGGCTAAACCGGTTTCTATAGGGATGAAGGGATGATCCTCGAAACACGCCAGCGCCGCTTCATGGCGGAGATCAACATCATTCCCCTGGTCGATGTCGTGCTGGTGTTGCTGGTCATTTTCATGGTGACGGCACCGATGCTCTATCGGGGTATGGATATCAAGTTGCCGACGTCTGCATCGAACACGATCAAGCCGGAAATTCGAGCGGTGCTGACGATCGAGAAGGATCAGCGCTTGTATCTCGATAAAGACCAGGTGAGTGCCGTCCAATTGGAACGCAAGTTGAAACTCCTGAAGGAAGAGCATGCCGATGTGTCGGTCTATCTCCGGGCCGATCGCGACGTGCCCTATGGCGTGGTGGTGCAGGTGATGGATGGGGTGAAGAAGGCCGGGATTGAGAAATTGGGGATGGTGACCGATCCTGCCGGTCCTGAACGGGTGACAGATGTGGCGATCCCGCGTCGAAATAAATAGGACATCGGTTGGCCATGGTACAGGTTGCAGCGCACTCCCGGGTTTGGCCGGATACGGTGATGCAGGTGATGGATGGAGTGAAGAAGGCCGGGAGCGAGAAATTGGGGATGGTGTCGATTCCCTGAACAGGTGACAGACGTGGCGATCCCGCGTCGAAATAAATAGGACATCGGTTGGCCATGGTACAGGTTGCAGCGCACTCCCGGGCTTGGCTGGATGAGGGACTGCAGGGCCAGTTGACCCGCCGTTTGAAGCGGGCGGTGGTGTGGTCCCTGGCGCTTCATCTGGGTGTCTTTATTCTCGTCACCTGGGTGCGGTTACCGCAGCATGGCGAGCGGCCGTTGGCATCTATCGAAATTTCCCTGGCCAGCCTGCCGACACCTCCGGTCAAGACGGCTGAGCCTGTTAAAGCGGTTGAGCCGGTCAAAGCACCGGTGAAGCAGGTGCAGACTCCGGTTCCGATGCCTCCGGTGAAAGCTGCTCCAGTGACGCCGCCCGTAGTACAGCGAGAGGTGGCTGCTCCCTCCAAGGCCGCGCAAAATCCGATGCGCGATCTGTTAAAGGACATTGAGTTGCCTCCGGACGCTCCGAAGTTTGGCGATTACAGTCCGGCTGACAAGCCGAAAAAGGTTCAGGAGCCGGCGGTTGCGAATGCTCCCAAGCTGAAGTTGCCGGATGTTCCGGTGGTGTCCGAGGCGAAGGTCGTGACAAAAAAGCCGGCGGACACGAAGCCGCGGCCGTCTCTGACCGATGAACTTAATCGGGAGTTAGACGAAGAGCTCAACAAGATTAAAAAGCTGGAGTTGCCGAAAGAATCCAAGGTGGCCCCTGCGGAATCTCAGCCGGCGCCGACTCCGCAGCTGGAGACGAAGGCGCCGAGCGTGAAAGCCGTGGATACGACCTTGAAGGTTCCTGGGATGGCTCCGGGATCCAATGTCTACTTGGCGCAGGTGCGCCGCAAGATCAGCAACATGTGGTCTGCGCCTCCCGTTGATGTGACCGCGCAGGTGTATAGCGTTGTGGTGAAGTTCCGATTGCATCGGGATGGGAGTGTGAGTGGGGTGGCGGTCGAGCAGTCGTCTGGAAACGAGTATTTCGATTTGGCAGGGAAGCGGGCGGTCGTGACGGCCAATCCGCTGCCGATGTTTCCTGCGGACCTCACCGAATCTTACTTCGATGCTCATTTCACGTTTACGGTGGGAGAACAAAACGGATAACCCATGACATTCCGAACGTGGTGCATAGTGAGTTGCTTGGTGCTGGTCGGGCTCATCGGGATCATCGAGTCCGGTGCGACCGATGTGTTTCTTGAAGCGACCAGGCCCGACTTTCAAAAGATTCCTCTGGGTGTGATCGGGATCCAGAACGTTGGTGGTCCGGAGTGGCTGGGGGGGCGGCTCGAAGAGGTGCTGAAGGCCGACATCCGGCGATCGCTCGTGTTTTCACTCGTGGATCTTCCGAGTCTCGGGATCAAAGTGCGGGATGTAGGAAACGGCCCACATCCGGCGTTCAAGCAGGCGAGGGAAAATGGGGTTTCAGTGTTGGTCTGGGGGAAGGCGGGGGCGAAGCAGGGGGATAAGGACGCCGATGTGAGCATGGACGGATTCGTCTATGATGGCGAATCGGATGAGATTGTCGGCGGAAAGCGCTACGTCGGGTCCTCTTCAGTCGTACGCCTTATGGCCCATCGGTTTGCAGATGAATTAGTGTTTCGGTATACCGGCGAACCGGGCATTGCCCGCACGAAAATTGCTTACGTGTCTGAGCAGGGAACGGCGCGGGAGCTGTTCGTGATGGACTATGACGGGTATGAGCCGCGCCAGCTGACATCGGATGGCTTTCTGAACCTGATGCCGCGCTGGTCGCCCGACCGCCGTTATCTGGTGTTTACGGCATATCGCAATCGCAATACGCAGGATATCGATATGATCGAATTAGCCACCGGAAAGCGGTGGACGATTGTGTCGTTGGCTGGGTTGAACATCACGCCGGCACTGTCGCCCGATGGTAATTTCCTGGCATTCGCATCAAGCCATGAGGGCAATTCAGAACTCTATAAGCTCGACACGAGAACAAAGGCCATGCAGCGCATGACAACGCACGCATCAGGGGATCTCTCGCCGTCCTGGGCTCCCTCAGGACGGGAACTGGCGTTTGCGTCGGATCGGAGCGGGGGGCCCCAGGTGTTTCTCATGAGCGCCGATGGCACAAATGTTCGTCGCCTGACGTTTGAGGGGGACTACAATGCGGCGCCTGCTTGGTCGCCGAGGGGAAACTGGATTGCGTATGTGTGCCGGACGCCCAAGAAAGAGTATAAGCTGTGCCTCATCACGCCGGACGGGCAGAAGCGTGTGCAGCTCACGGCGGGGCCTGGGGTTGAGGATTCACCATCCTGGTCTCCAGATGGAAGGCATCTGGTCTTTAGTTCGACTGTGGATGGGAAGAGCCAGATTTATATGATTAACGCAGACGGGAAAGATTTGGAGCGGGTCACATTTACTGGCACACACAACAGTGCGCCGGCCTGGTCGCCGGCGTCGTAATTCACCTGGTCGATAGACACGATCACACATTCAAGATGTCTCGCCGGATAGGCCGGGAGATATCTCTAGAAGAAGGAGCGAACCTATGAGAGCGACGTTGTCACAATGGTCTATTCCGATGTTGGCCGGCCTGTTGCTGGTTACGATGCCGGGCTGTTCGAAGAAGTCGGTGCAATCTGGCGGGGATACTCAATCTTCACAATCAGGGATGGCCAAAGGGGCTCCTGGTGCCGGTGGAACCGGTGGACCGACCAGTGGTGGGGTCAGCTCCAATTTTCCTGACACCTCACTTGCTGGTCGGGATGGATCCGGCGGGTTGCGTGGACTCGATAAGAATCCGGGTGAGGAGCGCGTGAGCGGCGGCACCATGATGGCGAAGCTGGATCCCTCTCAGAGCGGTCGTCAAATGGATGAGATTAGATCCGAGCAGGCAGCGGCCGACGCGGCCGGCTTGCGGGACGTGTTCTTTGCCTTTGATAGCTTCGCGATCTCCGAGGAAGGACGGCAGTCTCTCTCGCGTGACGCAGAGTGGATCAAGTCGAACCCTGGATCACAGCTGAAGATCGAAGGGCATTGTGACGAGCGCGGAACCTCAGCCTATAATCTCGTGTTGGGCGAAAAGCGCGCGAAGGCGGCCCGGAACTATTTGGTCGAGCTCGGTGTCAGCGCCAATCGCTTGGCTGTTGTGTCGTTCGGGAAAGAACGTCCGTTTTGCAGAGATCATAGTGAGTCGTGCTACGCGCAAAATCGTCGGGGCCATGTGGTTGTCAAGTCCGGGAAATAATATCGAATGCGTTGGGACGCTGTACTGATGGCAAGAATGGATTGGGAGCATTTCCAGCAAGTGAGGTGTGCGGTGGCTGTCGTTCTAGTCATGCTCTTCACGCTGTTGTCCGGGTGTGTGGCGCAACAGGCCGATCTCAAGCAAACCGAACGGGCTCTGCAGCAGAAACTCAAGCAGCAGGATGATCAGCTCTCTCAGACGCGCGCGCGGCAGAGTCAGGAGCTTTCCACGTTGCGGGAGCAAGAGCTGCCGCAGCTTCGCGGTGACCTGGAAAAAGCGCGGCACCAGGCGGACGAGCTCCAGACCAGGCAGGAAGATCTCAAGCATCGCTCCGCGCAGCTCGAACAGCAGACGAAGAAGCTGGAGCAGCTGGCTGCCAAGTTAGAGGTTGATACCAATACCCGTTACGCCTGGTTGCAGAAAAGCCTTGAAACACAAGATGCCAAAGTGAATACGCGTCTCGACGAGTTGTCCAAGGCGGTGAGCAGGTCGACGGAAGACCTCAAGCGCGACGTACTGATGGTTGTGAAGCAGAGTAATGAGGGGTTGGATCGGAAAGTGGCGGAGCGGCTTGATGGGCAGCGGAAAGAGCTGGAGGCCAGTCAGCAGAATCTGGAACAGAAAGTGTCTCAGAACCTGACCCAGTTCAACCAGTCGCTCACTGGATTCAAAACGGCACTCACCAGCCTGAATGATCGCGTCACTCAGGGCGAGCAGGAATCCCGGGCGATCTCAGGGAAGGTTGATGCCGAGAACAAAGCGGCGGTGTCCCATATCAATGAGTCCAATCGGACCATGAGCGGCCATCTTGATGGGGTCAACAAGAGCGTTGCATCGGTCGTGAAGACGCTGGAATCCGTCAGCCAGAAGTTCACGGCGCGGTTTGATGAGCAGGATCGACGAATTGATTCATTGGGCCGGTCTCTGGAGCAGGTAGGGCAAAAGAACGGAGGCCGGTCGCAGAATCTCAAGCAAGTTCAGCGGTCCACTCCTTCCCTCTCCGCGGAGGCTCCTGCGATTGAGCGGCATGAGCAGGATTCTGAGTCCGCTTCAACTTCGCACCAGGCTCAATCTCAACCGTCTTCATCCGATGAGACGACTGAGACGCCGACTGCCCCTGTGGCCTCTCTCGCGGCGCCGGTCGAAGCGCCGGTTGCCGCAGTTCCCCACCCCGTCGAAGCGGCGGCAGACCGCGCGCAATATGAGCGGGTACTGGCTCTGTTCCGTGACGGTGATTTAGAGGGGGCGCGAAGGGGATTTACGGCGTTCATCGCCAGCTATCCGAATTCCGATCTTGCTCCGAATGCCCGTTATTGGCTCGGAGAGGCTTACTATGGGACGAAAGATTACAAGCGGGCGATTGATGCCTATGACAAAGTCGAGGTGGATTATCCCCGAAGCGAGAAAGTGCCTGCGGCAATCCTCAAGAAGGGGTATGCGTATCTTGCCCTGAAGGACAAGAAGCGGGCATCCTCTGCCTTTAAACAAGTGGTTACGCTTTACCCGAGGAGTCCCGAGGCTGGAAAAGCATCTGACAAGCTGGTTCAGTTGAAGGAGGGTCGATAGATTTCATGCGCGCCTATATTCTCCCTTGTATGATGACGATCGGAATCGGCGGGGCATTGTTGACCATGTCAGGCTGCGCCAAGCATGCAGATTTTGTTGAGTTGCGGGACCAACTCTCGACGGTGTCGCGCTCCCAGGAGCAGGATCATCAGCGGGTCGATGCGGTCTTGCGGCGCCTCGAATCGGTCGAACGCGTCAAGGATGTTGAGTCGGGAAAGCCGCGGGTTGATGAGTTGGCTGCGCGCCTTCAAAAGCTGGAGTCGAAGCTGGCCAAGCTTGAGGAGGGTGCAGGGTTGTCATCCATGCGATCTGACGTCACGGTGCCTGATACGGCCAAAACGGCGAAGCAAGGCAAGTCGCCGGTTCAGGGCGAGAGCCCCTCGATTGTGTCCGGTATGCCCGGCATCACGCCGACGTCAGCGTTCAATCTCGCGTATAACGATTTCTTGAACGGCAAGTACGATCTGGCCGTAGCCGGTTTCCAGCGGTTTACCAAAGATTTTCCCGGAACCTCGTTGACGCCGAACGCCTATTACTGGCTGGGTGAGTCTCTGTATAACCAAAAAGACTATGCGCGTGCCATCACGACGTTCGAGTATCTCGTGGCGGAGTATCCGGGGAATGAAAAAGTGTCTGCGGCGCTGTACAAGCTGGGGCTGGCCACGGCGGAGACCGGCGATTTGGTGAAGTCGCGGAAATATCTCAAACGGGTCATCGAGGAGTTTCCTGCCTCGGACGAAGCCAAGCTCGCAAAGAATAAGCTCGCCGAAATTCGATGACCGTCGCGAGCGCGCGATTTCCCGCCTCCCACATTCAGCCTCCGTCGCGATGTCGTGGAGCGTAGTGTTGTGCTGACCACCGGTTCAAGCGGAAAAATTCGCATCCTGCCGGGAGACGTCGTGAGCCGGATCGCCGCCGGCGAAGTCGTCGAACGCCCTGCCGCTGTTGTCAAAGAGCTCATCGAAAACAGTCTGGATGCGCAGAGCAAGACCATTTCCGTCGAGATCAAGGACGGGGGCCTTGCGAGCATTCGTGTCACGGACGATGGCGAGGGCATGAGCCGGGCAGATGCGCCGCAAGCCTTTGAACGTCATGCCACCAGCAAGCTGAGGTCCGATCAGGATCTATGGTCCATTCGCTCGATGGGATTTCGCGGGGAGGCGCTGCCCAGCATTGCGTCGGTCTCGAATGTGCGGCTCGTCACGGCCATGCAGTCGGATCCGGTGGGTACCGAGTTGCTGATGCGGCGTGGAGCGGCCCCGCAGGTACTTGATGCTCCTCCGATTGTCGGGACACGCATAGAAGTCACTGATCTCTTCCACAATCAGCCGGCGCGTAAAAAATTTCTCAAATCTGTTCCGACGGAATCATCGCATATCACGCGTGTCGTTCAGCAGGCGGCGCTCGCCTGGCCTGGGGTGCATTTCAAATTGATCTGTAACGGGCAGGAGACGTTGAACTATCCAGCTGTGGCGATGGACCGGGACCGTATCGGCCAGGTCTATCCACGGTTCATACTCGACCGTCCCGTTCCGGTAGAGGCCGGACAGCCGGGAGCGAAACTCAGCGGCATCATCATCGATCCGAACCATGCGAAGGCGTCGCGAACGCCACAAGAACTCTTTGTCAATCGCCGGCCGGTTCGGAGTGCGGCTGTTTCCCATGCGATTGTCGACGGCTATGGTTCGTTTCTCCCCAAGGGGCAGCAACCCCAGTTCGTGTTGTTTTTGGAAATCGATCCGGATCGTGTGGATGTGAATGTGCATCCCTCGAAGCGTGAAGTTCGCTTTGCGGAACAGGAAGCGATCCATCAGCTGGTCCGACGCGCGGTACGACAGGGGCTCAGTCGAAACGAGCCGGTAGCCGGCGAGTCCTTCGTTTCGCGGGAGCCGGGAGTGTCGGTCGTCAGCAAGGGACTGTCGCGGGCGTGGTTTCCCGATCATGCAACGGCGCCTTCGGCTGCAGCAGACCAGACAGACCCTCAGGCGATCGGCAGCATCCCAGCGTCAGCCGATCAGCTCACGTTTGTGAACGAAGCTGCTGAGCCGTATGTGCAGGTCCCTTCGTCGGCTGTGGTGGCGTTCGGACAGCTTCATCACACGTATCTGGTTGTGCAGGTGGGCGGCGCGCTGACGATACTTGATCAGCATACGGCTCACGAGCGCGTCTTGTTCGAGCGGTTGTATCGAGCGTGGGTGGCCCGTGGGATGGCCTCACAGCCGTTGTTGATCCCGGAGTCGGTGGAACTGTCCGCCCCTCATGCTGCCCTTCTGCAGCGCTACCAAGGCGAGCTGGAGAAGCTGGGGCTCGAACTCGAGCCGTTCGGCAAGTCGGCAGTCCTCGTGCGGAGCGTGCCGCTCGGGATCGGCCAGATCAACGCTTCGGCCTTCCTACAAGACTTGCTGGAGGATTTAAGTCTTTGGGGGCAGGCGTCCAGTCTTGAAGCGCGCGTGCGTCCCGTTCTGGCCTCGTTGGCCTGCCACAGTGCGGTGCGGGCCGGTCGGTCGATGGGGCTTCCGGAGATCCAGCAGCTGACCGAAGATTGGCTCGTTGAAGGGAAGATCCAAACGTGTCCGCATGGACGGCGGACGGTCTTTCAACTGACTGCGGAAGAGCTTGAAAAGCTGTTTGGTCGGGTCGGGTGGTAGCGGAGCTGGGTTGAGATCATCGGCATGTCTACTCAATCCTATATGATGGCCGACACGATTCGTCGGCATCGCCCCCTCGTCGTCTTGTTGGGGCCTACGGCCACAGGGAAGAGCGCGGTCGGGGTCCAGGTGGCCCAGCGCTGCAACACCGAGATCCTGACGGCCGATTCCCGCCAGGTCTATCGTGGGATGGACATCGGTACGGATAAGCCGTCGTTGCAAGAGCGGCAGGGTATCGCGCATCGGTTAATCGATCTCGTGGATCCCGATGAGCCCTATAACGCCGGGCGCTATCAGCGGGAGGCTTTAGGGGAAATCGATCGGGTGATCAAGGAGGGCCGTCTTCCGTTGGTCGTCGGCGGAACCGGGTTGTATATTCGTACCTTGATTCGGGGAATCTGTGAGGCGCCGGAGGCCGATGCGGAAATCCGTCGGGAACTCATGGCGCTTGTGGCCGCGCAGGGGCGCGAAGGTCTCTATGCCGAGCTCGTGCGGGTGGATCCTGTCACCGCCTCACGGCTTCATCCCAACGATGAGTCGAAAGTGATTCGGGCCCTGGAGGTCTATCGCCTGGCCGGTTGTTCACTTGCCTCCTTGCACGCACATCATCAATCGCAAGCTGCGGCGTTTCCCACGTTGCTGATCGGGCTGCAGCGTCCCAAAGAGCAGCTCTATCGTCGGATCGAAGCGCGGATCGATTGGCAGCTGACGCATGGCATGGTAGAAGAGACTCGGACTCTACTGGCTCGCGGGTATAGCCGGGCGCTGGGATCGATGAAGGGGCTGGGATATCGGCACCTCGCGGCACAATTCGCCGGCGAGTATGATGCGGCAGAAATGGTGCGACGGTTCAAACAGGACACCAGACACTTTGCGAAACGCCAGATGACCTGGTTTCGAAAGGAGCCGGGAATTACATGGTTGATGATCGAGGCACAGGAGTCGACGAGTCACACCGCCGATCGGGTTGTTGAGCGGATTGAGCAATTCATGGCATCGCTCGGCCCCCCGCGTGCTTTATCGGTCTAGGTCAGTGAGGTAAGAGGAGCACGGGTTCATGGCACTTAAAGCGACCGGGTCCAAGGCGTCGATCGGTGTGATCGGCGGGAGCGGATTGTATGACATCGAGGGGCTGAAAGGTGTTCGAGACGTGCGAATCCGAACGCCGTTCGGGTCGCCGTCGGATGCGATTCGCGTAGGAAGGCTGGATGGCGTGTCCATCGCGTTCCTCTCCCGGCATGGTCGAGGGCATCGATTGAATCCCGGCGAAATCAACTATCGCGCAAACATCTACGCCATGAAATCATTGGGTGTGCAGCGAATCATCTCTGTGAGCGCGGTCGGGAGCATGAAGGAGTCGATTGAGCCCGGCGATGTGGTGATCCCTGATCAGTTCATTGATCTCACGAAGCGGCGCGCCTCCACATTTTTTGAAGGGGGTATCGTGGCGCATGTCGCCTTCGGAGAGCCTATTTGTGCTTCGCTGGCCCAAGCGCTGGCGGTTGCGGGCGAAGGGGTTGGCGGAAACCTTCATCGTGGCGGCACGTATCTGTGCATGGAGGGGCCGCAGTTTTCGACCAAAGCGGAGTCGCGGCTGTACCGGCAATGGGGCGTGGATGTGATTGGGATGACCAATATGCCGGAGGCGAAGTTGGCGCGCGAAGCAGAACTCTGTTACGCGACCATGGCGTTGGCCACTGACTATGATTGCTGGCATGAGACGCAGGAAGCTGTCACGGTGGACGCGATCCTGGCTACGCTCCACAATAACGTGGCTCTGGCAAAGCAGATTCTCAAGGCAGTGGTGCCGTCTGTGGCCGATGCTTCAGCCTGTCCCTGCCATCGGGCGTTGGACAATGCGATCGTGACCGCTCCAACGAGTATCTCAGCGGCCGTCCGGAGGAAGTTCGGGATTCTCACGCGGCGTGTCTTCGGGGCAAAGAAAGGAGTGCGGTAAACCAATGGGGAAGTTACTGGTGGTGGGATCGGTTGCGCTGGATACGGTGAAGACACCGTTTGGAGAGGGGACCGATATTCTCGGAGGCTCTGCGACGTATTTCTCGACGTCGGCCAGCTTTTTTACGTCGGTTGCGCTGATTGCTGTCGTGGGAGAGGATTTCCCTGCCCAGCACATTGCGTTTCTCAAGAGTCGTGGAATTGATCTGACGGGGCTGGAGCAGCGACCGGGGGCGACGTTTCGGTGGAAGGGGGAATATTCGCATCAGCTGAATGAAGCGAAGACGCTCGATACGAAGCTGAACGTGTTTGAAACATTCCGTCCCAAGATTCCGGAGGCGTATCGTTCACCCGATGTGCTGTTTCTTGGCAACATCGATCCTGAGCTGCAACTCGATGTCTTGCAGAAGGTGGAGCGTCCCGGCCTGGTTGCCTGCGACACGATGAATTTCTGGATCAACGGGAAGCGCGATGCCTTGTGGAAGGTCTTAGAGAAAATCGATATCCTGATTATCAATGACGGTGAGGCCCGTGCACTGGGACAGGACTCGAATCTGGTGAAGGTGGCGAAGCAAGTGCTGGCGCGGGGACCCAAGCACCTCATCATTAAGCGAGGGGAGTATGGCGTCCTGATGTTCAACGGGACGCAAATATTCGGCGCACCTGCGTTTCCCCTGGAGGATGTGCGGGATCCCACCGGCGCCGGCGACACCTTTGCGGGTGGCTTTCTCGGCTACTTAGCCGCCACCGGGAATCGGTCTCCTGAGGCGATGAAACAAGCCATTATTTTCGGAAGCGTGATGGCGTCATTTACCGTAGAATCCTTTAGTCTTGACCGTTTACGTATCCTGGATTACAAAGAGATTCAGGCGCGGTTCCAGGAATTTAAGCGGCTGACTCATTTTGAGGATGTGTCGTAATGCCTGATCGTGAACAGATCCGTGGACGAGAGCAAGGGATGAGGCAGGTGAAGCGGATCGGACACAGTCTGCTGGTCGCCATCGGCCTCCTTGCCAGTGCCTGTGCGGCGACCGAAGAGTCGATCCAGAAATCCCAGGGCTATTATCAGGAAGGGGTCGCGAGTCTTGGCGGGGACCGGCAGAAAGCGTTCGTGGCTTTTCAGAAAGCGGTGCAGCTGAACCCGAAGAATAAAGAAGCCCACTATGGTCTTGGCCATATCTATGCCCTCCAAGGAAAATTAGCCCAGGCTGAAGAAGAGTTCAAGACCGCCATCCAGATTGACGACGCCTACTCAGAAGCGCATACCTATCTTGGGCAAGTGCTGGCCAGCCAAGGGAAGTTGGACGAGGCGATTCAGTCCTACCGGTCCGCACTCGCCAATCCGTTGTATACCACTCCGGACTTGGCGCGGTTTCATTTAGGCCGGGCACTGGCTCAGCGGGGAGATTTGCAGGAGGCGATGGAGACGCTGGAGGATGCCGTGGCTGCGAATCCTGCCAGTGTGCCTCCGGCATTGACCCATCTCGAACTGGGGCGGGTGTATTCGAAGATGGGGTATACCGTAAAGGCACGAGAGATACTCGGCAAGGTGAAGGTGATGGATAAAGGCGGCGAGTATGCGGACGCAGCAACAGAACTTTTGGCTCGGTTAAAGTAGTCGAGGGTGTATGGAATCGGTTGGTGAATTTTTCAGGCAGGTTCGTGAGACCAAGGGGCTGACCGTCGATGAAGTCGCGGCGAAGACGCGCATCCGATCGGATTTTGTCAAAGCGCTGGAGGATGGGAACTTTGCCAAGTTGCCGGACCAGGTCTTTGCTCGAGGATTTGTTCGATCCTACGCACGGTCTCTGGGCCTTGATGAGGAAGATGCGATCCATCGGTTTGTCCAGTCAGCCGGAGCCTTTTACGAAAAGCAGGATGAGCGGGAGAGGCTGAAGGTTAGGCAAGTCGAGGAAGAGCGAAAGCGCCAAGCCAACCGGAAAGCCGTGGCGGTCGCGATCGGGATTGCGGTGTTGACGCTCATCTTTCTTCTCAGCCGTGAACAATCGTCGGTGCTGCGTCGAGGGACATCCGAGTTGACGTCCAATAAGCGATCCACGCATACGGCCAAAGACACTGCCGAGCCAAGTACGCATCAGGATTCGGACCCAACTCCTATTCCAGCCAAGTCGAGTGAAGTGGTACCTCCGGTCGCTTCGAAGCCTGCGGCGGAGGTTCGTGCAAATGAGCCGGCCGGAGCCCATGCTCCAACGGTTGCGGCAAAGCCCGAGCCTGATCTTGTTTCGACGGCCTCTCCCGGCACGGATGGTCCGCTCGGCGGAATTTCGATCGACGGAGTCGGGGCATCTTCCGACGGACAATTGGTGCTGGATCTCGAGGCGAACGAGTTGAGCTGGGTCGTGGTTCAGGTCGATAGTGGTAGCCCTCAGGAGGCGCTGTTGCGTCCCGGTGAAAAGGCCCATTGGAAGGGGCAGGATCAGTTCATTTTGACGCTGGGGAATGCCGGTGGCGTGAAGGCGGAGCTGAATGGAAAGCCTCTCAAGCCGTTCGGTCCAAGCGGGAAAGTAGCCCGGGATGTGGTGATTAAGCGATAGAATCGAATTCTTTCCTCCCTTTTGTTCTTGTCGTTCCCGCTACAAACATGCGTGCTCCCGCTTCATGTATATGCACTCACATCACGACTTCAATCTATCATTTCAATTACGCACCAGTTGCATATGACGCGGGCGTTTGAAGCCTGTCCATGAGGCATCAATGGGGATCTTGTGGCGCAAAGGTGTCACGATGGAAGCGGGTTGGGAATCCAGCTGGAAGCAGCCTTTGTAAGTCATGAGAATATGGCGCTTCCTGGAGTGGAGGTTGTGGCACGACCCTTGATACATGTACTGGATGTAACGGGCGGAGGTTGGCGACTCCAGGGTATTGTGAGTGAGGACAGGCATCGAGCAAGATCCGGATTTCTTGACAAGAAATGAGCCCGGTTGCTATAGTCCGCCCGTTTAAGTGCATTTTTTTGGTATAGGTATTTTAGAGCCAACGGCCTGAAGGCCGAGTTCACGTGTGGTGGGTTCAACACAAAGGAGGACGTGCGATGGGTTACTTCTCGAAGTTCTTGGGAATCACTGCAGCCCTGATGCTCATGTCTGTGACGGTGGCGGGAGCCGCGGAAAAAGATCCGCTGAAGCCCCGTGTTCCAGCCGATCAGATGAGCGATGCAAAGGCCATGAAGAATCCGGTTGCCTCGACTCCTGAGAGCATTGCCAAGGGTAAGGCGTTGTTCGAGGGCAAGGGCACCTGTTTCAATTGCCATGGAAAAGAAGGCAAAGGCGATGGACCGGCCGGCGCGATTCTGGATCCGAGCCCCCGGGACTTTACCAATTGCAAGTTCCACAAGAAGCGGAAAGATGGCGAGCTGTTCTGGGTCATCAAGAACGGCAGTGCGGGAACCGGTATGGTGTCATTGATCCCTGCCGCGATCACCGAAGAAGAAGCCTGGGCGATCATCAACTACGAGCGGAGCTTCTGCAAGGGCGAGTAATTCCCGCAGAGGTCGCTGTGTTGAGAGAGGGGTGGGGGAGAAATCTCCCACCCCTCTCGTGTTTTGTTGAGACCTTCCTTGAACTGAGTGCGCAATCGAGACCAGCCTCTTTCCTTCCGGCAGCGCCGTCGTCCTGAAATATCATGGTGCTTTGATCGCCACTGATTTCCTGAGTTGACGGGGAGAACTGCGCTGTGGACGGGAGGCCTGTGCGCGGCAGCGCTGCACCCAGGACTGGCAGAGGAATTATTCTGTGTGAGGCAGGCGGATGTTGGAAGGAGTATGGAGTTTATTCGCCTCGAATCGCAGCGAGTTTACTCAGCACCAGGCCAGAGGACGCATCCGCCTGTTTGAGTGGCGGAGTGATGAGCGGGCGCTGATCACTGTTAAATTGAGTCTTTGCCGCCCATGTGACCTTCTGGCTCACGTATGCGGCCACTTCTGCGAGGGTGACGGACCCATCGCGGTTTGAGTCGCTCTCTCCTCGTAACGCTCGTAGCAGGTAGTACGTCATCAATCCATGGCGGTGTTTGTCGTCTTCAAGGCCCTTGCTGAGGCTGTCGCTGCTGACGATGCGGATGATAGAGGATCCTGTTGAGTCCCAGCGGGGGGGGAGGTTTTTTAACTTGGGGTCGCTATGAAGTTTCGACACCATCCCATCGAACAACAGAATCGTCTGTTTTGCTTTGAGTCGCACCAGCGCCGCTTCAAGGTCTTTCAGCGGATAGAGTCGCGACGTGGCGGTCGGGCTGCCCTCGTAGGGAACCAGGAGCACTTCTCCTGTATGGGTCACCATCGCCTGGCCGGCGAAGTACACAATGACCACAGCATCTTTGGTCATATGCGGCGGGAGCCAGTCCAGGAGGGCTTCATCGATGTCCGGGCGTAAGGCTTTCCAGTCCTGTAGCAGGCGGACATTGGCGGCCGGGACGCCGCCGAGGGCCTGAAAGTAGTTGGACACCATTTCCGCATCGAGTGACGCGAACTTGCGGGGGAGGAGCTGTTGGTCCCGGTACGATCCGATTCCGATCGAGATCAGGTACGTGTTGGGTTGGCGGAACTCCGTGGTGGCAACGGGGATTTGGTCTACATCATCGGTTTTAATGCCGGTTGCCTGCATGACGACCGCCAGCGTTTGTGCGGGGGCTGCCGTGTGTGAGGCCGGTTCTTCGACCGTGACGTGGAGTTCGGCTTTCTGCGGCTGTATTGAAGGCGGCAGAGTGGCTACAAACTCAATGGACTTGGTCTCTCCCGGTTGTAATGAGGGGACAGGAAGCACGGCTGACGGGAAATGCGTAATCAGCGCCTGACTGCCGGAGAGGGATACGATGGCCTGCTGAATCGCCGTCATGCCGACATTCACAATATCAACGCGCACTCGGACGCGTTCACCACCTTCCAGGACAAGGTTTCCATTTTCATCAAGGACCATCGCTTTAAAGCGGAGGGAAGAAGCGGCGGATGCCGTTGCAGCCGGAGGCTGCGGCATGCTTGTCGGGAGTCCCGCTGCAGGCTGGGGCGTTGCAAGCGGGGCTGAGGCCGTCGCCGGCACAGCTGCCTGTGCTGTTCCCCCAAAGGCTTCTCGGACATCCATCGAAACTTTGGCGGCAAAATCAACGGAGGTATCCTGAATAAACGGATCGATGATGTAGTCGCAATTTCTTGCGGTCAGTTCGAGGCGGAGCCGTTCCTGGCGAGTCGTTTTAATCTCTGATTCGCGCAGAACTTTCCCATTCATATCAAAGACCCGGGCGATGGCATTCAATTGAATATTCGCCGGCACCCGGTCGTACAGGCTGTCCTGCTGAAGTTTGAACGACCAATTCACCAGATCCACGCGCACCACAGCTTCTGGCGTCGCATCTTTGCTTCCGCCTCCTTCATAGGAGACGGACTTAAACGTTCGATACGCGCCTTCAACGAGGGCCTCTTCGAGTTGAGCTCCAAGCGGGACCTGCCTGAGATGCCCGCATCCGTCGGTATAATCTGCCCGGAGTGACTTTATCGAGGACGGAATTTCCAGCTTCACCGAGACGGGCAGCGGCTCGCCCATTGGAGGAAACTCCAGGCGGCTGGCACATCCGAT
>Ga0209079_10000356_pt1 | contig 18788 bp, 16 predicted proteins | sample PPLLaktember2015_2_FD_187259 | JGI IMG/M metagenome (GOLD analysis project Ga0209079, IMG submission 187259) | Freshwater sediment microbial communities from Prairie Pothole Lake near Jamestown, North Dakota, USA - PPLs Lake P7 Core (6) Depth... | ecosystem: Environmental > Aquatic > Freshwater... | reverse complement strand
AAGATGGCCAACGCCGGTTTGTTTCAGCCCGGATCTCTGATGTGCAACAAAAAGATACCCGTTACGCTTTCATCGTTCTGACCGATCTCACAGAACTTAAAGCTCAGGAAACCGCTCTGAAGCACAGTGAACAACGCTTCCGGGCAATGGCTGAAAATATCCAGGATGGAATTATCATTATTGAAAATGGAAATGTCGTCTTTGCCAACCACCGGATTTCGATTATCACCGGATATTCAAATGAAGAACTCATAAAGATGAAATCATCAGATCTTGTATCGCCCGAAGATCGTGACAGAATTGAAAAGATGGTGATAAATATCCGGCCGGATTCTGAAGAGCCGGAAGGGTTGACTATCCGGATTAAACGGAAAGATGGCAGTCTCCGGTGTATTCTCAGCCGAGTCAGCGCTGCTGTGTATGACAATACTGTTACTACCTATGTAACAATGACAGATATTACGGAATCGACAGAGCGGGAACAGGCACTTCGGGACAGGATAGCAGCACTCCAGAAATTGATTGATTAAGAATGCTGGTGCCAGTTTCACGCTCATTACTTGGAAGAGTCATTATCCCTTCCAGTCAGCCTTTATTATAAGTGTGTATAAGCGATATACGATAATTTTATATATTATTATTTTGAAACTGGTTTAGGCAATCCTTACAAGAGGACATCCATGATTGCGATTCAGAACACGCGAAATAAAGTAAAGCACACATCGAACTGGCACACCAGTCTTATCATAGGACTTGTCGTGATGAGCTGTGCAATGCTTATCATCTCTCCAGCAGAGGCAGCAGCCAAATACATGGCAGGCAGCCCGGAATTATCTGCATATATTTCCGGGACAAATGAGATCAACCCGGGAGATACGGTCCAGCTGAAAGTGGTTGTTGAAAATAAAGGAGTGAATGAATTCAAATTTATCCAGTCCAGTATTATTGAACGGGATGATCTCCCCAACACTGCAAAATTCCTGACGGTATCGCTCGCTTCCGGGGATGCTCCGGTGACGATCAAGTCAGATCCACAGATGCTGGGTGACCTGAAGGGGAGCAGCATCGCCAGCGCCATATTCACTCTGAAGGTGGATCCGGATGCTGAACAAGGGTCTTACAACCTCCCGCTGATCCTGAACTATTCATACCTGTATGAAGCTGAACAATACGGTTTTGACACTATCCAGTACTATTACAAAGACGTCAATGAGTCATTCAGTCTTCCCATAAAAATCAGACCTGAACTGAAGATTCAGGTTATTTCATCAGAAACTGAGCACCTGAATGCGGGTACTGAAGGGTATATTACGCTGACGGTGAAAAACGTCGGCCATGAGAACGGTAAAAATGCCATAATCAAGATAGTCCGTAATGATATGAGCCCGGTTCTTCCTGTTTCCGGGAGTATGTATATCGGCGACTTTGCTGTCGATCAGGTTGTCAACAGCAGGTTTAAGGTATCCGTTTCCAGTGACGCTGAAGAGCAGACATATCCGGTTGATGTTCTGGTGAATTACGACAATAGCGAGGGGGATCAGGTCACATCAGACGTGGAAACAATCGGTCTGCCGGTCGGTAAAAAAATTGATTTCAATATCACATCCGCCCCGGAAACTATCTCTCCGGGCCAGAAAAAAGTGATCACCGTCACGTATTCCAATACCGGTGGTGCCACGGCATATAATGTTCAGGCACGCATCAGTGCCGTTGATCCCTTCACCAGCAGTGATGACACAGCATTTCTCGGAACACTTGCACCAGGTGAGACAGGAAAAGCAGCATTTGAAATCTCCATGGACAAGTCCGCAACAATCAAGAACTACGCACTTGACTCCGAGGTGAGGTTCCGTGATGCACTGGACAATTCGCTGATCTCAGACCCGATGAAAGTCCAGATTATGGTGGAAAAAGATAACTCCCTGCTCAGTAACCCTTTTGTGCTTCTCATAATTGCAGCAGCGATTATCCTGATTGGTTACGGTATCTATCGGCAGCGAGCGAAGCAGCACTAGACAGGTGCACTCATGTCGGTAACACCTGACAAAGGTGCACATACTTTACCGGGAGGATTTTTTCCCTCTCTTTCAACCGATTCTGTTCCTTTCAAAAACGGGTAGGATTTCTCTATGATTGACCGGATATTCGCAAGACTTGCAGGAATCATCAACCAGAACCCAAGAAGGGTGGCTGCCATTATCGGTATTGTTTTTATTATTGCCTTGTACGGGATGACACTCATCACCATGGAAACAGGGAACGATACATATCTGGAGAAGGATTCAAAGGCGGGGATCCTCAATAATCACTATGCTGACACCTTCTCATCAAACTCGCTCATCCTCATCGTTGAAACCAGTGATCCACTTGACCTGCAGGTTCTCAGCTATATTGACGAGCTTGAACGTGATCTCAGACAGCAGGACAATGTTGTGGGTTCTGCAAGTGTTGTGGATCTCCTGAAAAGTGCAAACGGTGGCATGCTGCCAAAGTCAAAAGGAGAGATCGACAGGATTGTCGCCATGATCCCTGTTGATATTAAAGCGACTGCTATTCCGTCAAATGTCCTGACCCTGGTGCAGATTTCCCTCTCTGAAGGGTTGTCCGAGGATGCAAAAAGTGCTACCTTCAAAAATGTCGAAGCCCTCATAGACAATAACAATCCACCACCTGGCGTAAAAATCTCGGTCTCCGGAAGCACCGCATTTGCTGAACAGATGAAAACTGAAATGGGTTCATCAATTGGTGTGCTTATAGGCGCCGCAATGGTTCTGATGGTCATTGTCATGGGCATCCTGTTTGCCTATGCCCGGCACCGTTTCCTCCCGGTACTTTTTGTTGGCATAGGCCTGACAACCGCCATGGGTTTTATGGGGCTTGCCGGAATCAAGCTCAATATGGCAGTGATGGGTGCCTTCCCGGTCATGATCGGACTTGGTATCGATTATGGTATCCAGTTCCATGCGAGGCTGGATGAAGAAGCCCGGAAGGGTTCGCTTGACAAGGCTGTAACGGTAATGGTAACCAGGACCGGTCCTGCCGTCATGTACGCAATGCTTGCTACATGTATGGGGTTCATTGCCATGTTTATCTCGACAGTCCCCATGATCCGCTCATTCGGGCTTGTGGCAATGATTGGCGTCATGAGCTGTTTTGTCATTTCGCTTATCGGTATCCCGACAATCGCTCATCTCCTCAACTATACACCCAAACCACAAAAAACTGAACTCTGTTATGCAGTCGGAGAGGGTGCTTGCGATTACATCCCTTCTCAAACCACAGGTGCTTCAGCTAAAATTGTACGAAAGAAAAGTTCATGGTCCTATGGCCGGTTCCTGACCGATATTTCGGTAAAGATTGCGAAAAATCCCATACCTATCCTCCTGATTGCCGGTATGGTCACCATCATTGGTTTCCAGATCGATCCCCTTATCCCCATCGAAACCAGCGAGAACTCATTTGTTCCCAGTGATATGCCGGCAAAAGTCCAGATGGACAAAGTGACCGGCATTCTCGGTTCATCGAGTACTGCTGATTTCATCATCCAGGGAAGCCGGGTCACTGACCTCGATACCGTGAAGTGGCTAAAGGAATTCCAGGATTATGAGCTCGCACATCATACTGACCTTACCGGAGCGACGAGTATAGTCACGTACATCCTTGCATATAACGGGGGTGTGATGCCTGAAGACCAGAATCAGCTCAATGCCGTGATAGAAAAGATCCCGGACTCGGTTAAAAAATCCTACCTGAGCGGTTCGATGGAAGGGGTCATCCGTTTTACCACGGTCAAGATGGAGATGAGCGGCATGAACGACCTCAGAGTCCAGATGGAAAAAGATATTGCATTCCTGCAGCCGCCAACCGGAATAACTCTTGAACCTGTTGGATCGTTCTATCTTTTCACATCACTTATCAGCGGGCTCACATCCTCAAAAGAAGCAATGACCCTGCTCGGATTTGTGCTCGTCTTTGCATTTCTCGCACTTGTATACCGCCATCTTCATGCAGTTACCCCCCTTGTTCCGATTATCTTTATTGTCGGCTGGAATGCCATGGCAATGTACATACTGGGAATCGCATACACTCCGCTTACAGCAACCCTGGGATCGATGACCATCGGGGTAGCTGCTGAATATACAATCCTCGTTATGGAACGATATGCAGAAGAGCAGGAGCGTTTAAACGACCATGTTGCAGCAATCCAGGAAAGTGTGAACAAGATCGGTACAGCAATAACAATTTCCGGACTTGCAACATTCTTCGGGTTTTCAGCACTCTGCCTTTCGACGTTCCCTATCATCAGCAACTTCGGGATAACGACCCTCATCGCCGTCGGGTTCTCGCTGATGGGTGCGATCTTCATAATGCCGGCAATTCTTTCTGTCATGGGTGATCTGACAGAACGCCGGGAAGCAAGGAAGAAGCACCCCAGGTAGAATCAACGGATATTATCTCTTTTTAAAAAGACAAAACAAGAGGTATTTACCCGAAGAGGTTCGCACGTTAAGATAACAGGCAGGAGCAGAGAAATGCCCGTTGTACTTGAAGCAACAAATCTAACCAAACGGTATGGAGAGGTAATCGCAGTTAACAATGTCTCGCTGGCCGTGGAGAAGGGAGCTCTATTCGGACTTCTCGGACCGAACGGATCCGGAAAGACGACAATGATCAAGATGCTGACCGGGCAGACACGTCCGAGCAGCGGGTCGGCAACGGTGCTTGACCTTGATGTCGAACAGGATCCGATCGGGATACGGGAACGAGTGGGAATTATTCCAGAGCAGGAAACACCGCCCAGTTTCCTCACCGCAATGGAGTACCTCAAGTTCGTCGCAGCGGTCCGGAAAATTCCCGACATTGAAAAAAAAGCGGACTGGTGGTTCGATTTCCTCGATTTTGCCGATAAGAAGAATGTTCTCTGCAAAGACCTCTCGCGGGGCACCCGTCAGAAACTGATGTTCACGCAGGCTTTCATCCACGAGCCGGCGCTTGCATTGATCGACGAGCCCCTGATCAACTTCGACCCGATCATGCAGGACGTGGTCAAGGATTACCTCGCGGGATACGTCAAAAAGGGCAGGACGATCTTTATCTCGACCCATATCCTCGAGGTCGCCGAGGAGATTTGCTCAGGGTTCGCAATCCTCCATAAGGGCACACTGCTCCATACCGGTCCCGTTGCCGAATTGACCGCAAGGGGGGAACACCTGCCCTCCTTCTTCCTCTCGCTCGTCCGGAAGGATCGCCGTGTTTGAGCTGTTCACCTCTATGGTGAAAGAAGAGTGGCGTGTACATTCCACGATGTTCGGCAGCCTCTCCTTTGCCCTCTTCCCGGTCATGATTTTCGGAATCGCCTTTATGGGGTCGTTCCTCCTCCCCCTGATGCGGACCACCCTCCCTGCCGGCAACCTGACGCTTATTGTTCATGCGAACTACCTGATGCTCGGGCTCATGGTTGGCGGGTTCGGGCTGCTGGGCAACGAGGTAATGAACCGGCGGTTCGGTCAGGCAAGCCTGCTTGCATACTCTGCCCGAAGCCTTCCGCTCTCCGAGAAGTTCATCTTTCTGAACTTCGTCGTCAAGGACACGGTCTATTACTTCTTCCTCTGGGTCATGCCCTTTGGTTTCGGGTACATTCTGGCATCGCCGTTTACCGGAGTTCCTCTTACAGGTACCTTGCTCCTGCTGCTCACCCTGACGCTCTCATTCCTCTTTGGACTCTGCGGCGTCTTCTTCCTCTCAGCAGTCTATGCCCGCTCACGACCGGTTCTCTGGCTTGTCCTGCTAACCGGTTGTTTGGGAACAGGCGGTCTTGCAGCCATGACCGGCACGAATCCGGTGCTCTTTTTCCCACCTCTTCTCCTCAATAGTGCATTCACATGGGTGAACTTCCTGATCTCCAGTGCCATACTCGCACTCCTTTTCGGGGTTGCGATCGATCTGTTCAATCCTGAATCGGTTGGATCAGAAAAGATGTACAGGGACTCCTTTACTCCCCTGATGCATCGGTTTTCGTTCCTACCAAATCCCCCGCTCGCTGCCAAAGATACCCTTGATTTATACAGGAGCGGGAGTCTGGTCGGACAAACGATCTTTTCATTCCTCCTCCCCCTCGCGGTAATCTGGTTCTTCTTATCACTGCTGGGCCCGTTCTTTCCGCCCCACGGACTGCTATTCATATTTGCCATTACAACCGGTGTAATCGCCTCAACGATGTTTACATGGGTAACGATGTTCGACACCTTCGGGCCGTACACCTGCCTGCCCGTTGCTGTAAGTACCCTGATAGCGAGCAAACTCACCACGTTTGCTGTCCTCCAGGTAATACCGGCCATCTTTATTATGGCTGTTGCAATCCTCTCCGGGGAGGTCGCGTATCTCATCCCTGCTGTTGTGCTCGGGATCTCAGTCTCGTTTTATGCAGTGGGTATCATGGCCTGGCTCTGCGGGCTGTCCCCTAACGTGCTGGTATATGATGTAAAAGTACTCTTTGTGTACCTCATCCTTGTCGGCATCGTCCTGGCAATCTTCACCGCAGTTGCTTTTACGAATCCCTACTTCGCGCTCTCGTCAGTCATCCTTGTCATCCCCACCTGGCTGCTGGTCCAGAAAGCGAAGGTCCGCTGGGATTCGGTGGATCCGGAAGGATTCTGAGTTATAAATCTTGTCGGGCCGGTCTAAGAGGATTCTCTCCTCCAGGTTATGGTACTGGAATTATTCTGACCAGGGCCATTCCTGATGACAGGTCTGTGCTGTCAGTTTTTTTTGGATCTGGCAAAAACGATATGTAAGGTCCCCCGAGTGAAAACACAATAAATTTCCCTTCAGGTATCAGGTTTCTTCAGTCTGGTGAGCAGGGCAGAAATTGCAGATCGAATAGAACACCTCTTTTTCCTTGTCCCGGATCAGGCAATAATAATCTTTACCCCGCTGCTCGACAGAAAAACCGCCGGGAAACGGCATACCCACAGGATGTCCGGGTTCATCAAGGACAAACATCGTGAAAGCGGTTATCAGGTAATAGAAGATGCGGTTCTTCGGATTACGGAAATAAGGGTTGCGTTCGCTCGAGTCATCCCACGAGAAACACCCTTCAGGAAGCATTTCGCGGAATTTCCGGAAGGTTTCCGGGTCACGGACAGGGGCGGTCATCTGGTCAAATGCTTTCCTGTGATGCAGGGCGAGAAGCTGGTGGTGTTTGCCAAACAGCTGCTCGCGGAAATAGGGGCGGATCGATTCCCGGTAAGGTGAAGGGAGACGATCGATCTCAGTATTGAGTCTGCCGCCGATGATCTGGAGATCGAACATCGTGTAGCTCTGAATCTCGCGGGCGAGGATCTCGCCGAGCTCTCCTTTGGTCCGGGCGTGACTGAGTCGGACAACAATTTCCCGTATCCACCTGACTGCTTTTTCCTGATCTTCAGACAGGTGGATCAATCTCGCCGTTTCCATGAACCGCGCACCTTATGCAGTATTATACTATCTCTCCCGCACACAAAAAACAGACGGGTATACCAGTTCGCACGTGATTTCCTCGCCGGTATATTCGAAAAAATTCTTCGGTTTACTCCACGGGTACCTGATAGTGGCCGACAGGGAGCGAATGGATGAATTACAGATAAGGATAATGTATTCACTAAATGAAATCCACATACCTTATTCTTTTCAGAGGCTTTCTGACCAATCCACAATCAACATTGAAATCACTGCAACAGGCCTCGTTACAATCAGCATTTATCTATTTCATTTCAGTCTGGGTTGTATTTGCATTTTTATTCTGCCTTGTCGGTTGGGTGCAGAATCTTTTGAGAAATACCCACGACACAATGTATCTGGCTGCATTTGCTGTGACAGTATTTTTCGGCTGGCTTTATTTCGGCCTTGTTATTCATGCAATTCTCAGGATACTGAGTGGACCAAAAAGTATTCTGAAAACCTACAAGGCAATTTTCTACGCTGCAAAACCTCTGGCTGTAATCGGATGGATTCCTGATTGGAGGATTATCATGTATATGGGCACTTATCCTTATCAGCCGTGGTATTGTTGAATTCCATGAAATTTCCCGTGGAACCACTCTATCTGTTATTATCCTCTCTCTCTTTATCGCTATCCCAACGTTTGGGATGGCATATTTTTTCCTTCCCCTAGTGATTGCCTTCGTTATCCATTAACAGAGCATGTCAAAACAAAACTTTCAGGACAAAACTGGATGAATGAATACGCCAGAAATGACTGTTCGCAGATTTCTTTTGTTTTTTTATGATCAACGTGGAAACTTTATCGCAATCAAACTTTATCGCAATCAAATAGTCTTTTGTTCCTGGTCCCCTCTACCGAAATATCTGTAAAGGTACTATTCTGGGAAAAATGATGTACACGGATTTACGGATAGAGAAGATAGTCCCCCTCAATTCTCACCCGTGCATTGCCCCCGAAAAATACAGTACGCTGTAACATCGAAGCGTCGCTCATAAGCCTGATTATACTGGGATGCTCCCTTGACCTGCCCTGCTCAATCCTGAGCATGTGACCGTCCCAGATATTGGCATTCAGCATGTAGTATCCCAGCGCAGCGTTGCCAGAGCCAGTTGCAGGATCTTCAAGATACCCGAAGACAGGGGCAAACACACGGGTGCGATAGGAATTGTCTTTCGAGGAGACCTCATCTGAAAAAACCAGAATAAGTTCGATGCCATTTCTCATACAGAATTCCCTCAGGTTCTTCTGGTCCGGGCGGAGTGCCAGGAGCGTATCAAGGGAAACAATGGGGACAATCAGGGTTGTAAGACCTGTATTGACCAGCATAATCCGGTTTTTCTCGGGTATTTCACCAGGCGGGATTTTCAGGGCTGCCGCAACATCATCCCTATCAAGGGTGGTGGTGAGGAACTGTGGCAGGGGTGTGCTGATAAAAACTGAATCTGTTGATGCAATATCGTTTCTGACGAGAAGTTCACGCCCCGCCACATGAACGCGGATGATCGGGTTACGGGCAAGTTCCGGGTCGTTTTTTATGAGATCATACATCACGGCAATGGTGCAATGCCCGCAGAATGCCATTTCGCGTTCCGGGGAAAAATAGCGGAGAGCGGTATAGCCTTCATCTGAATACACGAAGACCACCTCACAGACAAAGCCGCCAAGCTCGCGGGCGATCTGCTGCATTGCATCACCAGAAAGGGCATCCGGGCCCGGCAGGTACACGCACCCCGCCGGGTTCCCGTTCGATTGTCCTTCAACGAACGCATCTATTTTTTTGAAACGAAAACGCTCCATATATCACTCCTTTAATTCTTCGGAGGACGATGTGGCGATCGGATTTTAATGGCAGGTAAGTTTCCTGCCGGCAGCTTGTCACCATCTATAATCCCTCTCTTTTTCTCCCCTTGCAGTGTTTCGATTGGATCAGATTTACGAAAAAACACACCATGTAATCCAGTAATAATCTTCTTATCATGCATTTATGAAAAAGGCTCCTGACTGCCAGAACTGTCCAGGGTCGTCTGGCAGGCATCGTTCTTTTCAAGTGAGGAAACCCGCAACCCGATCAGCCGGATCCTGCTGCCTCCCCACAGTATCCTGAGCAGATCCTGCGCACTACTGCGCAGCATGCGTTTGCTGTCGGTATAATGCATCAGAGTTTTTGCCCGTGTCTTGGTCACAAAACCCTCGTACCGTATCTTCACCGTGAGGGTCCTGAACCGGAGCTCTCCACCAACAAGATCCCTGTGTACATCTTTGACCAGCGTGTCCATTACAACAACAAGGGTTGCGAGATCGTCGGTATCCTGCTCAAATGTAGTCTCCCGTGATACAGATTTCACTCCATCCCGCTCTTTTACTTCACTTTCGTCAATTCCGAGCGCGATCTCGTGCAGGGCAACCCCGCCATGTCCAAATCCTGTAATAAGCCTTTGGACATCATATTCCGCGAGGTCCCCGATATTCCTGATCCCAATACTGTTCAGCTCCTGTTCAGACTTTTTTCCGATGCCCGGAATTTTTCTTACCGGCAGTGGAGCGAGGAATGAGGCGGCCTGCCCCTCTTCCACGATCGTCAGGCCGTCGGGTTTTTGAAATTCCGAGGCGATCTTGGCCACGATCTTTGTCGGTGCTACTCCCACCGAACAGTATAGACCTGTCGCTATCCTGATAGAAGTCTTGATTTCCCTGGCAAGACCACCGGCTGCAGAAAAACTGCCAAGGGGACTCAGGTCGAGGAACGCTTCATCGATGCTGACCTGCTGGAACGGGAACCCGTAGCCACGAAGACAGGTCATTATTTCTGATGAAGTCCTGGCATACAGGGAAAAATCGGGGGGGAGGAAAACAGCGTGCGGGCACAGGGAAAATGCCTGTGATATCGGCATTGCCGACCGGATTCCAAACGCCCGTGCCTCATACGAGCAGGTGGCGACGACACCCCGTCCTTTCCCGTTCTTCGGGTCGGCACCAATCACCACAGGTTTTCCACGGATTTCCGGGCGTTTCTGCATCTCTACAGATGCATAAAAACTGTCCATATCGAGATGCAGGATAATCCGTGGTGATGTTTTATGGGGATCCGGTCCCATTACATAACCTCGTTTCACATTCCGGTATTCGCATCATGGAGTGGCACGGAGGGTGCAAAATCACGGAGTGTGCACTGCCGTTCGCGGATCGTGTTCCGCAGCAGTGCACCCTCTTCGATAAACCGTTGCATGGGTAGGGTGAATTTTTCTGATATGTGGGAAAGGGCCGAACGGATGTCTTCAAATTCCCGTACTGGTTGGTGCATTGCGTTCCGCACGTTCTCCCGCACATTGAAAACTCCCATCGGGACATACCCCTGGAGTGCCTCCCGGAGAATGATCGCCCCTGCCTGCTTTTTCTCTTGTGCAAGCGCTTCAAGGACTGCCATCTTGCAGGTATAGTAGCACCCACCAAGCGGGGAGTATTCTGTCTTTTTCTTGTTTCCTTCATGATCGGAAAAGACCAGCTCTTCATTGCCCATGACATGAAGAAATGCTTCCGACCATTCATACTGCCACCCGGTAGGCATCAGGATGACTGCATAGTTATTGTGCAGGCTTGAGAACTCATGCACCCGCCAGGTATCGATCACCGGGAATTTTTTTACCTCAGCCAAAAGATTGTCGCCGATTATGGTATCACAGGCAGTAATGGACCAGCGGGTCGGGACGAGGTGCCTTCTGACATCCTTTCCCATGGTGCCAACAGAAAATGCCTTCTGGATACTGGAGAACGGGACACCCTTTTTGTGGAGGTCGGGAACGGCCTCAGCGGATCTGAGGTCAGAATCATAGTACACTTTTTCCAGGTCCCGGTTCCATTTTCTACTCTCGATCTCGAACCGCTCTATAGGAGCACTGGGTCCAAACGGGGTGTGTTCTTCAGAAAATGACATCCCGCGGGGTTGAACTGCAAACGAGACTTCACTTTCCACGGAGCTTGCTGATAAGGAGATTTCCTGGAGTTTTTCCACGAACCGGTTATCAAGATCCGATGCGTTTACCCTGTGCTTCCCGCGAACCAGGCTGAGGCGGTATTGCATGATCTCTTCCTGTGTTTTATGTCCGGGGATCCAGGATTCGGGCATATCCATGATCGCCGTGTCACCATGCAGTGGAGCAATCATCGGGCCTGCATATACATCCGGATAATTCCAGCTCCCGATAAATACGGAAGGAGGAGAACTACCCTCCAGCTCTTTACCCACCTCAACCGATTTCATGGGAACGGTTGCTGCAGTCAGTTGCCTGAGATATGCTCCCTTGCCAATCATATCGTTAAAGGAGAATGGATATAAAACAAGTTAAGAGGTATGGTATGCAGGGAGAAAGTGAAAAATTTCCACAAGCTTAAGAAATCGAGTGAAAGTGAACTTCGATATATTTGAACAGAGTGGGCAGACTGACCCTGGTAAACAGCAGTTGGGAAAGCAAATCTGATTTACCTGATGGGTGGTCGTTTCATCGGGCTGACGTCGGCCCCCTCCATCTCCCCCTGAGCCCAGGCATACCGTTCCCGGATTGTGGAAGGAAGCTCACTTTCAATGATGGGGATAAACCCAAAATGGCCGTAGAACCCGGTCAGGTTTGTTAATGAGTGCATGTAGAGGGGTTCGTGCCCGCATGCTTCAACAAGACCCCACATAACCGCATGTGCATACCCGTGACCGCGGTGAACAACCGGTGTAAAAACCGCATCCACCTCAAAACCATCCGGGTGCTTCCGACACCGTGCAACAGATACTATCTCCCCCCCGGAAAATCCCGCAAAAATCCGGTCAGTGCGGGCATCACCTTTGGTCTGATGATAATCAGTCCAGAGAGCCTCTGCAAGCGGAAACTCAGCTGTGCGGAGTTCCCGGACAATTGTGCCTGAAGTATGAAGTGCACCACGAAGATCGGCAGACACTAAGGTAACTGGAAGAGGAAATGCCGGGGCTAACGCTGTGGTTCCTTCTATCCTGTAACCCTCCGGGGGCACTTGGATCACAAACCGTGCTCCCTTCCCCTCAGATCCGGTTTCTGCAATAGTCATTCCCGTTACCGCGAGGATCTCACGGCATATGAATAATCCGATGCCCGTATGCCCACCGGAATCATACTCAAATATCTGTTGTTTTTTATCGGCCGGTATCCCGATGCCATCATCTTTTAGGATAAGATCGAGTCCTTCAGGAGTTTCATGATATGTGACAATGAGATTTTTTATGGTCATCCCGTGGGTAATCGCATTACTGGTAATATGGATCAAAACATCGTTGAGGAGGGGATCGGCAAAAATTTCGAGTCTTTCTGTCCATATCCTGACAGAAACAGACCCGGTTTTAGCCGGTTTCCCCGCAGATTCAAGTATTTTCTGGACACCCAGCCATGCCGGAGGGGAAAGCCCGAGATTTTTATATGATTCAGTGAGTACGAGCTGGCGTGTCAGGTTCGTCGTATGGACCCGCATCTGGCTGAAAAAAACCCGCGCAACGGCATCGTCGCAGTGCGCTTCGGCATTTTTTACCGTTTCGGCCATCTGGTCAACCGTACGCTGGAGGTGATCTTTTGCGATGCGGGAAAGAAGGCTGAGTTTATCATTGGCCGTCTTCAGTGCTTTCTCGGCATAGATGCGACGGGTAATTGCTACAAACGTGATGATCGTCCTTCCCAAAGGAAGCGGTGCTGCTGAGACAAGGACAATTTCAGAACTCCCGTCCGGTAGTAAAAATTCCGCTTCAGTCGCGTGGATGGCACCTTCGGCATTCAGCCGGGAAAACAGGTCCTGTTCAAAATCGCTGCTCCAGAAAGAACCGGGCGGGGCTCGTTTAAGATCTTCAGGTGTCCTGTGGAGGAGTCTTGCCGCCTTTTCATTCACTTCCTCAACCACCCTGCCGGTTTCTGTATCCTGGATCAGGATGCTGCCAGCTTCCGAATTGTTAAAAACTCCCTGATACAGATCCTGGCGTTCACGGACCCTGAAAGAGAGCCATGCAATAAGCCACCCAATCATAACTACAACGATGGTCCGGACAATCGCCTCCATCATAGTCATGGAGGAGATCCCGGCAACCAGGAGAACACTCAGGAGATATGACCCCCCGATACACGCTGAAATAATTAATCCCCACTTCGGGTAATGGTAGGCAGATATTACCACCGGAATATAGAGGAGATGCGGGATTACCACGGTAATTCCCATGAGCAGTCCTACAAGGTTTATGGTGACGGCAATAAAAGCGGATACGCCAATCAGAGCATCCCAGAACAGATCGCGTTTTGACAGAATATATGGCAGGCGCACGGGATGCTTCTCTCCTATTTTCTGACCAGATCCGTTTGCAGGCCAAAAAGACCGTCTCAATACCCGCATTCCGGATATTTCACATCTTCTGCCTGATTCAGACCTCTGATGAAGAGTTGTTGCCGGCAGATATTATCATTCCTGTTATGATCCGGGCAGGATATTGTGCTGCTTCACCCGCAATACATATGTTAATCGTCCCACACACCATTGGTATATGACAACGGAGTTGTCTGAATTAGAAATAACAACAGTAATAATAATGATGCTTTTGACCCAAACGCAGTAAATGAGGATGGATCCCCCGTTGTCCGGGTGCGGTTACCCAAGAAATGGGCCAATGAACAGTTCGCTTTTGCAGATCTTATGATGGGTGCAAATCACATCCGTGTCAGGTGTTATGATGGCGTCACCCGAATGGGCAGGATAAAGGGGAAGATCAAGAAGCGGGTCTGGATACGTGAAGGCGATATTCTCATTGTCACTCCCTGGTCTTTTCAGGATGAAAAGTGCGATATTATCTACCGCTACCTGCCTCCTCAGGCAGACTGGCTGAGAAAGAACAGGTATCTATAAAACACTTTTTTCAACCGTGAACTGAAGTGCTGGTTTTTGTTTCACCAAAGGTCTGCAGATATCCGGGCATGCGCTAACCTGCAGAAATTCGGGCAAATTTCATCGAAAATCCAAAAAAGAAGCAATTTCTCATCTTTTTAACCATCTCTTTATCGTGTCACAGGAGAAACAGTACTCTATCCGTATGCAGCACACAGAAAAGAATATCAGGATCATTCGTGACAAGTTAAGCCGGATCGGCATCGGCGAGAAGAAGATGGACGATGCAGCCATACTTGCATCCTACTCGATCAACAAGTTCGGACGGTTGTGTGCCGTTCCCAAAGATATCCCTCCTGTTCAATAAAACAGGCGCTTTTACCTTCGTACCGTATATCCTGCTCTTGTTACTATCCCGATTACAACTGAGTCCCATACAGAGTCATCCGATTCGGTAAGATCATCGATGCATTCCTTCCACAGGCGGGACAGGTCGTCCTCATCGGAAAAGAATGCACGGCGGTACATGACTCTCCCGGCTCTTTTCCCGCAGGAATTCAGGATGAGCAAACGCCAGCAGCCATAATCCCTGCAGATCTCCGGCCGTGTCAGGTGGACGCAACAGTATCCCAGCCGGTCCTTCGGGTGGTACCGCAGGAACGGACAGGCCTCATGGTGATCCCCAAAAATACGGGTATCCAAAAATAATTCGTACTTATCCGGGTCGATCCTGACCACATTTTTTTCTCCGGTATACTGGTTATTGACCAGGAACTCGAATTCGCCACGGGTTTCCTGGATGACGTGGACCTGGGCCATATGGTGGCAGCATTCCCCGCACTGCTGGCATTCGAACACCATGGTTATAGTCCTTCTAACCGATACTCTGCCAGATTGCGAGCCCGAACTCAAGGGCAATCAGGATGATGACCACCCACTCGAGCGTGTTTGAGTGCTGGATACGGACTTCGTCAGAGAGCATCGAATAATTTTCCCGTATGACATCGATCTTCCGGGTTACACTCTCGCTCCACTGGTTGCTCCTGAGCACCTTCAGGACGGTTGCATAGACCCGTGCATAATAGACATCCTCGGTGACTTTGATCAGGTTGTCAACTTTTTCGATAACTTCCGATATCTCGGCATAGTTCTCCATCTGCTTTGCCATAATAGCATGGTACTGGCGACTCCGGCGAAACTGGGAGAACCTGTCGGCACACTCAATATCATCATACATCTTCTCCATCTCACGGGTCAGTTCCCGGTCATAGTACCGCAGCTCAAGCACCTGCACGTTGGCAAATTCTATGAGGTCAATCAGGTCCGTCGGGTTGTCTGGGTTGCAGAGCAGGGCCGAATCCCATGACAGTATTGCAAGATCATCGGTGGTGTAGCTCAGTGAATTCTTGACGATCTCATCCCGCATCTGAGGTGAAATGTTGATCTTTTCCCCAAGTAAGAGCGGGACGGGGTCGATCGAATCGTCCCGGTGGTCTGTTACATAGACGGTGTAATCCTCAAAGAAGTCAGGGTTAATGGCAAAATTTTTTATATGCGGTTTGATGATCTCCCCGAGGGTCTTGAGATACTGGACATAAAATTCCGATAATCCCTCCTGGCCGGCAAACAAAAAAGCGATCTCTTCAAGGGTGGAATAATGTGCATCCCCGTTTTCGTAGATAAAACAGAAACTGATCACACCGATACCATAGACACGGGCAACCACTGAGAACTCAAAAGGCCTGCCCTCCCGCTCAACCCGTATGGGATTCATCTGGATCATGAGAGGGGGGTCCTCAATCATGATGGACTTTTGTTTCACCCGGACAAAACTTGTTCTTGCCGTAAAATAATTCTGGGCGAGGGCTTGTTCCAGCCAGTCAAGATCGATTTCCCTGCCGATATCATAAATCCGGTAAAACCGGAGCGTGATCATATTTCTCCTCCAGAAAATTCTTAGTGAAGCAGCATTGTCGTTGATGATGGATAATGATTTTCTCCACATCCCGGGGCTTCAGGAGGGAGCAGGGATTAATTACTATCGCGCCGATACCATCTGATCGAAGCGCAATGAGTCAACCTGTCGCTGAAGGGAGAAAAACGGGAACGGACCCTGCAGAAACGTTAACCGGCTGCACTGTCGTTCCCAATGCTTCCAGCATCATCAGGATTGACCATCTCACAAAAATCTTCCGCGAGAGGAACCGCACGGTAACTGCCGTAGATGATGTTACGTTTGAAGTCACGCGGGGTGAAATATTTGGTCTTCTGGGTCCAAACGGTGCGGGAAAGAGCACGTTAATCCGAATGCTCACGACCCTGCTCCACCCGACAAGCGGAACAGCATGCGTTGATACCTATGATATCATCCGTGCCCCTGAAAAGATCCGGGGCATTATCGGTGTCTGTCCTCAGAACAGTACGCTTGATATTGAACTCACGGCTTATGACAACCTTGAATTTTACGGGAAACTGGTAAACGTTGACGATAGTATCCTCGATTCAAGGATATTAGAGCTTCTGAAAATGGCAGAACTGGACGATCGTGCTCACATGAAAGTCCAGACATTTTCCGGGGGAATGAGACGGAAACTCGAGATTGTCCGTGCTTTTATCCACCACCCTCTCATCCTGTTCCTTGACGAGCCTACAATCGGGCTCGACCCTGAAGCCCGTCATGAGGTCTGGCAGCAGATTGCAAAACTGAACGAGGAGAAAACAACCATTATTCTGACCACGCACTACATGGACGAAGCGGAAAAACTCTGTAACCGTATCGCATTTGTGGATAAAGGACGACTAATCGCACTGGATATCCTTGAAAACCTGAAGCAGTTAATTCCTGCAGGTGACCTGATAGAAATCGGTTTTGAGCGGATGGATGAGAGGATTCTTTCCGTGATACGGGAGACTGCTCTGATTAATTCGGTTGAAGTCAAGGGTACACGACTCATAATCTCGGCAAAGAACGGTAGTAAAGTATTACCGGAAATTGTTGCGGTCTTTGAAAAATTTTCCATCCCCATGACGTCCATTTCGATACGGTCACCCTCACTTGAGGATGTCTTCATTCATCTCACCGGGAAAAAACTGGATGACGGCCAGAACCAGGATGCAAAACCTGCACGTAGGGGAATACCACGATGATTCGGGGAGCTGTGGCGATCTTCAAGCGGGATTTTAAGAAGTTTCTCAGCAACCCGTTTGTGGTCATCATGACCCTGATGATGCCTATCATGTACCTGGTTATTTTTGGTAACGCATTTGGCGGGACCATCAGCCATGTACCTGTCGGAATTGTCCAGGAAGTCCCGCCCTATAATAATACCCCCCTTTTCACCGATGCAGCAGCAGCACTTAATCACATCCCGCAGAAAGACTATCCTAAATTGCTGGATGCCACGGTATATACGGATGAAAAAAAGGCCAAGCAGGATCTCGCCCGGGGATTGATATCCGCTGTTATCGTCTTCCCGTCCGAAATATCCAATGATCATGCTGTCCGCTTGTACGTTGACAGTTCAAACTCGATCATTCCTGCCCTTGTCGAATCAGCTGTCCGTGGTGTTCTTGCATCACTCGGGGCACATAACCCGGTGGCCGTGAATAAAATTTACGGGGATATCAAATACATTCAGTTCTTCGGCGTTGGTGTCATTATGATGGCCATTTTTACCTCAACAATGTTTGGGGGCGGAATTGCACTCATCAGGGATCGTGAAGCCGGGATCCACGAAGGTTATCTTGTTACGCCGGTGAAACGTACGAGTATCATCGCCGGGATCATTTCCAGTGGTACCGTCCGGGCATTTATCGCGGGATTTACCATCTTTCTTATCGATATTCTGATTACCGGGATCACCATCCAGAGCGTGGAGGTTTTCCTGCTGGTCCTTCTCGTGATCCTGATCGCTTGTATCGGGGTCACCAGCCTGGTTGTGTCTTTCGCGTCACGTTTTTCCGCACAGCAGGAATATGCTTCAGTCGTCGCGTTTCTTAACCTCATCCTGTTCATGACATCCGGGGCGTTCTACCCTGTGATTGGCATGCCTGACTGGCTGCGATGGATTACCATCATTAATCCGGAGTATTACGGTGTGGATGCACTCAGAGGTATTATTCTCCGCGGACAGGGGCTCGATGTTATCGGAATGGATCTTATTGCATTGCTGATATTTTCCGGTGCAATGTTTATCCTCGGCATCGCCACGTACCGGCGCACGCTCGAATGAAATTCCGGTAGTTTTTCATTTTTTAAAAGGGTCAACTACCGTGTAAACGTTGTCGTAAACTTCGTTTCTGCAATCGTATGTCCGGTCAATGCCCAGTCGATGGAATCCCGGTCCGCAGTCGGTTGGGTGATATCCATATCAACCGTGTATAGCCTGAATACGTACCTGTGGGTAGTTCCGATAGGCGGGCATGGGGG
>Ga0209079_10000352_pt1 | contig 18958 bp, 27 predicted proteins | sample PPLLaktember2015_2_FD_187259 | JGI IMG/M metagenome (GOLD analysis project Ga0209079, IMG submission 187259) | Freshwater sediment microbial communities from Prairie Pothole Lake near Jamestown, North Dakota, USA - PPLs Lake P7 Core (6) Depth... | ecosystem: Environmental > Aquatic > Freshwater... | reverse complement strand
TGAGTCATGCGCCCCCTCGTACCCGCCCTGTTGGCCCGACGAGGTCACGCGCGATGAGTCATACGCCCGCACGTACCCGCCCTGTTGGCCCGACGATGTCACGCGCGATGAGTCATGCGCCCGCACGTACCCGCCCTGTTGGCCCGACGAGGTCACACGCGATGAGTCATACGCCTGCACGGTCCCGCCCTGTTGGCCCGACGAGGTCACACGCGATGAGCCATACGCCCCCACGTCACCGCCCTGTTGGCCCTTGACAATTAGATGCCCGCCGAACACGATAGCCGAGTAATCCCCGTCAGGCCTATCAAGCGTCATCTTGCCGTTCCATAGGATGTGCGTTTCGCACCACGCCGGAAGTTCTTTCCTAACCGCCGCCTCAACCTCTCGCGCATCGTACCAGTCGGGGAGGATGTCTTGATCGACTTTGTATATCCAGTGACGGATAGGAGTCGTGTACAGATTGTCTGGAGGAGTTATTTCAACCCGCACCCCGTCCTCATCCTTCAACCCGTAGTGCTTGATAATCTTCCCGTGGCTATCACACCACGGGAGATGCAAGATTTTTGTCCGCGTTACGAACATAGACGCCGCTCTACACATTTTTATTCTCCTCTGGTATCTTGACGATGGAATCGGCAAACGGGTTGATATATCCTCCTCCTTTAACCCTCGCGTCCAGTCTCGCGACCGCTTCACCGATCTTCGCGTTCATCCGCACCGCCGCCGTTGCGAGTCGTTCCCATGCATCCCGCATGATCACCGTGCATCGCTCGATACGCTCAATGCAGTCCGCCTGTTGATGTACGACATCGCCGATCTTCTCGTATACTTTTGTGCATTCGATCGATTTTCCCGTAGGTATTTCCATGACTCTCTCCTTTTCTTTCTCTCTCCGATCGGGAGAGAGGAGGATTCCACGTTAACCGTCATCCACAACCGTAATGGAGCGGGCAGGATTCGAACCTGCACAGATGGTCTTGCATATCATCACTGACGGGAGGTGTCGAACCTTCCAAATCCCATCGCCTTAGCCAGTTAGTTGATGTCTCCGATATGCTCGATGCGTCTACCATTCCGCCACCGCTCCGTATACGCCGCGCAGGACTCGAACCCGCGCTGAGTACCTACCGGCGTGTTAACCGTACACATATTCGCTGCCTAAAAGATCATTCCATATTAGATCGTTAAGAATAGGGAAATCTGCTTTTTTAGCAGCGTACTCAGCGTGCTCAATCGCGTCCGTTTTGCTATCCGTGTACAGTAACAGCGTTCCTGATGTACGATCCCCGATATTTTTGACGTCAACAACATAAACATAATAATATTCCCAAACATCTTTACCCGATCTGTATTGTTTAATGACTGTCTGAATTCCCGTCATCTTCTCTCTCCTTTTTGCGCCGTCGTTCGGATATCGGCGCTCGTGGTTTACACCCCTTGCGGGGTGCCGTCACCTATATAGACATGATTGCCTTAGCAAACTTTTCGATTATAAACATCGTTCCATTTTCACGAGTCGCCGAATCAGCATCGGCGATTATTTTCGCATCGATTGCGTTTATGTCGATTGCTTCAATTTTTGCGTTGATAGCAACAAGGATAGCTTCTGGATTTTTCTGCGGATTTTGTCCGATTGCTTTTTCCATCGACCAGTCAAAGTAATTTCTAATAATTTCTTTCGCCCTATCTCTTGTCATCTCACTCTCTCCTTTTCCCCGCTCTAAGTCGGGGGCCGTGGTCTCATCAGTACCGGCAACACCGGCAGACGGCCCAGAGGCCGTTTCGACCTTATTAATTAATTCTAAATCCCGTTGATCTTTTAACAATCGATTCTATGTGGACTTTGTTTTTCCATATAATTAAGCAGTTCCCCTCCATCAGATTATCGCCGCATATTTCAAGTTCTTCATATTCTCCGTAACCATAATTCTTTTGTTTTGGGCTATCTATAAATGCGGAATAGATCGGTTTGCCTAAAGCCATCTCGTTTGTGATTGCGGGCGGCAATTCGGTGCAATACCCAGTAAATTTTAATGATATCATTTTTCTCTCTCCTTGATAGTCGTTTATTTGCTTTCGCATCAACTATCTATGTATAATATATATCTATACCGGCTAATTGTCAAGCTTTTTTTCACGAATTCGGAAAATATTTTTACTATACGTTTGTGTAGTATTCAGTCAAAATCGTCATGATCATCACCGCAACCAGCCAAGGCAATCAATAAGATATATATCACCACGAGAATCAATATGCCTGTCATTTCCCTTCCCTCTCTTTCAATTCTTTTTCAGCCTCTTTTCTTGCAAATTCGATCAAACCATCTGGGCAAGGTTTACCAAATTTCTTAATACATTTCGCGCCGTCTCCGTAAGCACACCATGTATGGCAATAAGCAGGATTAACACGCCATGCCAATTCGCGAGCTACCTTTTTCCATATCTCGATCTCGCGGTCTTTCGCGTCGATGTCTGCTTGCACGTATAGCACACCAGCGCCATCACAACCAAAACAGGAAATCGTCGGTGATCTATCGCAATCAACAGTTTTCAATTTTCCTGTACCGGAACATCCTGGGCACATCATGTCGCTTCCCTCTCTTTCAATTCTCGCTTGACCTCTTCAAGCGTTCGCTTTTCTCTCGGCCTCTTACCCGGCCGGTCGTTATACGGATCGCGCCATATGCGGAGGATTTCCGCGCCGGTGAAAAAAGTAGTGCGACCGCCTGTCACACCCACGCCTTCCTCATGCGCTCGCGCCGTGACCGTCTTAGGACTCACGCCGAGTATCCGCGCTGCATCGCCTGTTGTGTAGACTACTATTGATTTGATTCGCATTTGTTCTCCTCGAAAAACTTTTCGTTCATCGCCTTTGCATCAACAAGAAATGCATTGTTCTTGTCCCACTTCACCGGGAATACTATCCCGCAAAACTCATTCGGATTTTTCACTCGCTGCTCCTTTCTTCGCGCACCCGGGGCACAGGACAATAGTCCACGGCTCAACAATAGCCTTACCGGACACAGAGTCCTCGTGTATGCCGCTTTTATGCATTTCTCGGTGCCACAGTTCGTGCAACGTGCGCCAAACAAACTCATCTTCCCTCGTCATACTTCCCCCTTCGGCCGCTCCGGTTTCGGACATGTGGGGTAGAGTTCGCCAGTCGAGCATGCGGGATAGAGTTCGCCAATCGAGCGCACTATTTCGCCATCGCCCAATATGCATAATGGATTATCCCACGAGTCGTATTTTAAGCATTTACATGCCCAACAATCCTCCGCTCTCTCCGCCTTGTACCCGAACAGCTCGCCGATCACCGCGTCTACGATCTTGTTAGCCGTATTTGCCGTCGATGTGCGCAGACTGAAGTCGGATAACCAATGGATCAACAGCTCGATTACCTCTTTTGTCGCCGCTTCTTTATTCATCGTTTTCCCCTTTCATCTCCTGTTTCAGCCATCGCCGTTCTTCTCGCCGCGCTTGCCGTTTCTTTTTCCGCCGCTCGCGCATTTTACCAAACTCATTCCAGCGCATGTCAGCGAGTGCACGAGCATGGGTCCACGGTACACGACGACCGGTCATTCGTTCAACTCCTTGCCACAGTATCGGCAAGCCCAGGTTCTCTCTCCTGTTTGATCTTCATGCCATGCCCACTGATGCAGCCCGAGAAAACACATAATTTTATTTATCGATTTCCGCAATTTCCATTTCAGCATCCATATATTGATTTTCATTTCCGCCTCCCCCTCTTCGTTGCGTCGTAAATAATCCCTATCCCGAGGAAAATCATCGAGAATGAAGATGATCCAAGGATCACGCCCGTATAGATTTCTTGAGGTATCACCACCTCAATTAGCAATCTACCCATGAACAGAAAGGCGAAAAGAAGCGATGCAAAAACCACCGCAATCGTCCATGGCCAGGACATCGATTCACGTTTTCTATATCGTCGCATCATTTCCCCTCTTGAACATACACGTATCCTTCAGTCATTAGCAATTCAATTTTAAAAATTTTCTCGCCTGGTTGATTCTTCACGAAAACAATCGCCGCATCCGAGAACGTCCCGGCCACGACAACCGCGAAAGGCAATACTCCAGAATAATTCGTATAAACATAATACGCGTTCATTTCCTCTCCTCTACCTGTTGCCGTGCCCATGCTCTGACGCCGTCGATACACGTCGCACCGGACGGCCTAATGCATCCGATTATCGCGTAATACCCGCACACATTACATGTCGACATCAACGGCGCGCCATCTTCTGCAATTTTTTCAGCCAGCTTGTCGCACATCTTGTTCAGCGTATCAATCTCGCGGTCTTTCGCGTCGATGTCCGCTTGTGCGTATAGCACGCCGGTGCCTTTGCAATAACCGCAGTCAGACTTGATACCATCATGCATCCATCGTCCATCACCACCGCACCCCGGACACTGCATCACTCACCCCCTTACACACCGAATGCAAAAATGCTCCTCAGCGTTATACACAGGGAACCATGCAGGATTTAAAACGCAAAACCCGTCAACATTTTTTTCGTAATCCTCTTTATTTTTCGGCTTAAAAAACGCTGTACAATCTTTGCACTTACCATAATAGTTTCGTCGCATCACTCACCCCCTTATTTCCAATACCATACACCGTCTATCTGGACGGCTTGTTTGCCTTTTTTCTGCGCCTCAGGTTCATGATAACTCAATTCCCCGATGCGCCGTTTGTCGCATCCATTCGACTCCGTTATGTCATATACCTTCCCGTTAATATAATCATAGCGCCGTTCACCGGATTCGATGCCGAAGTTCCACGGGCTGAATGCTCCGCAAACCTGCTTCCTCATGCGCCGCATCACTCACCCCCTTGTAAATATCACGCGGATCGATTCACGCGTATCAGCCGGGATCACTTCCTCAACCCGTCCGCCTTCGCAGTGCGCGAGAAAGTCCGCGATCTGCTGATCTATCTCTTTGAGTCTTGCGAGCCGATCGTTGATCGACTGGTCGAGCTTTTCGACGTGTCCGATAGTCGGTGCGGGAACTTCGTGGAAATGTCTGGTAAAATACCATAGTCCACATCCAAACTCACCGCACAAATCTCCACCGCTATCAATACTCGTATCTAAACATTCCGCCGGACCATTAAAAGCCGAATACGTACCGTCCTGATCGTACCATTTGCCTTTCTCAAACATCTCGCCCTCCTTGTTATACCTATAATATATATCTATAGCTGTACTTTGTCAACATTTATTTTTAAAAAAGATCGGGTTGTTTTGGTGATGATTCTTCTATTATATTCAGCTTTGGTTGCGCCCGGAAAATCTCAATCCGTTCGCACGCCATCTTGTAATAATCTTTATCCAGCTCGCACCCGACGTAATCGAATCCCATATCTTCACACGCTATCAGACTTGACGCGCTCCCGACGTGTGTATCAAGGATCAACCATCCCGGTTTTGCGAATCTTTGCAAACACCATCTATATAATGCAATCGGTTTACCGGTGGGATGAAAGTTTTTTTCACCTCGTTCCGAATCTTTGAAAGCTCCGCACCATTGATGCCGAAATATTCTCAGCGTTCCCTTAAACGATGTCCACGCAAATTCACCATCGGAAAAAAAATTAGTTCCGTTTTCCTTATCCCATATTATAGGAGCCGAGCAGTCCCCTAAAAATCTTAAAAAATAATTTCCACCCCATATTATTTGATTAACTGATACGCGAAACAATTCATCGAAAAAAACTTTATTTGGAGGAACATCCCATTTTACAGTATTGGCCCCTTTACGCTCTTTCATAAATCCTGAAACATTTTTATTATATATACCATAGGGAGGATCAATTAAGGCTAATTGAAAATGCTTGTCCGGGTATCTTTTCATCAAGTCCATGCAGTCACAATTTTCAAATATCATATCCGGTCCTCGAAAGAGTTTTCTTCGTTTATTGATAACCGTATCCCAGTAAAATATATTCGACTTTTTATTTCCTTTTTATTATATCCCTTTTTCGTGAGATCGTTAGAAAATCCTTTCTGCGAAGGTTGATCATATTTCGGTAATTTTGACCATTTCAAATAAGCATTAAACAATACGCTTGACGACACACAGAAATCATTTCCTAAATCACAACAATCATCAATAAAGTTTTTTACATCGTCTGATTCATCCCGATATTCCTCCGTTTTCACCTTTACTGATTCGGGCGTCTTCAATCCATCTTTTTTATATTTACAATATCCGTTGATAAACCAATTCATGATTCCAGATTTACCACAATCAAGAATAATATTTTCAAGGCCGAAAATTCTTTTGTCATCTTGTACCTCAAAATTAAACGGCAACATTCTCACGCGCCGCCATATTGCGTTATCTGTTTCGTTTATTTTCGGTTTCGGATTCGTAATCAAAAACGGTTTCAATTTTAATTCTATCTTTTCTGGTACTTCATATTTTTGCGCGACCATGAGAGGTTCACCGCCTGTCAATAATTTTATCAGAGGTACATCAAGCCGACCGCCTTTTTTCGGTTCAAAGCAAAAAAGCGCCCGTTTATTTTTAAACAGAGCGAGATACGTATCCTTATTGCCGTAACTCTGCATGAGTTTGTCCGCGTCCGTTACCATCGCGTATTCATCCACAAGTTTTGTAAAAATAGAAATCAATACACTTTTTCCGTTACCTCCGCCGCCATGTAAAATATAAAACTCTTGCCGATCAACTTTTCCCGTCAAGCATAATCCGAAAAGTTTTTGGACATACTCGATCAATTCAAAATCACCTTGAAATATTTCTTCAAGGAAATCAATGAATCTTTTCGGTACTTTTTCAGATGGATCATATTTACATGCGCACATTTTAGTATGATACTCAGCCCGGTCATGCTCATAAAAGCATTCATCATCAAGATTGTATGTCCCGTTTGTAAAATTAAGTAGTGTATCTTTACAATCAAAATCTTTCGCAAAAATTGAGAGTATTGGCCGCGCATCTTTTATGATTGTCGTTCGTTTGTTGTAATTCAAAAGTTTTTTTAGCTTTTCAATATATATCTTGCGCTCTTGTCTTTTCATTTCTTTTAATTTCATCTTACCGACTTCAATTCTTTTTTTCATCGCTTGTTTACATGCTTCGTGTATTCTCAATCCGTAATCCTTGACCCATATTCCTTTGTCGAATGTATACCAGATTCCATGCTCCTCACACCATCGGAAATCATCGCGTATTGCATCCGCTAAAAATAAGGCGAGATCAATATCATCAAGGTTATATTTATTCTCAATTCTTAGTTTTTCCTGTTCAATTTTATCTCTTCTTGATTGCCATATCTTAATTGCTTTTACTATTTTCGGCCTTTCCTCTCTCCAATTTTTCGGATGATGAAAAGCATTATTGCATTCTTCAATAAATGATAGTGTTTCGATAGCCTCTTTTTTAAGACTTATGATCAAATGCCCTGTTGCTCCAAATAAATGCGCGTTGCGCTCTCCCTCACTACACGTCAAAAAATGTTTTTTTGTTTCATCAAGCGTCAATCCGTACCAGTGTTCTAGCGTTTTTGCATCACTCTCTTCATCTTGTGTTTCCGGCATTTTTGATAGTTCCTCGAACGCAGTCAACCATTCAAGGACCGATTTCCCTTTGTGATAATCATAAACCGCATCGGACCCGGACGCAAAAAACATTCGCACGGGATCAGAGCACGACTTATCACCTTTACACCACATAATTATTTTGTTGAGGTAATCCAGATATACAGATTCATCCGTTATTGTTTCACCGAGAGGAAAACCGACGCGAAAATGATCGCCTGATTTTACACCGTGACTCCGTGTTGTGATTAAAAAATAATGATAAGGTTCCGCTATTTTTTTGAAATCCTCTATTGATATTTTTCCATCGCAATCTATAACAATCACGTTCGTTTCACAAAACTTTGCACTTTGATCGTTTATTACCGCCCTTGAACATCGATTCCCGGCGCCATCTACGCAAAGTGCTGGCATGTAGTCGGACGCCTGTATTTTTTTGAATAATTTTGATATGCCTTCGTCCGTATTCGGCACATCATATTTATGGGGATATACCGTTTCCTTAATTTCAAATTGTTTGCCTAAAAAATACAGCGTGCAAATCGTGTCATTCAATACCATGTTTTCGCCTTCCTTTGTAAGATGTTTTTAAATTATCCTTAGCCAGGATAATTCGTAATTGGCACACAGATTTATGATATTCAAAAAAAGATTGTTTTAATTCATTATCAAAGAACCTGACGCCAGTTTCCGATTCGTCAAAAACAATAGAGTATAAATCTATATCCTCTTTTTCGATGAAATCATCAACAATTTTCGAGAATGTTAATGGGGGGATATGATCAACGTGTTCATTATCTTTTTTATTATTTTTCTCTGCAAAGTCTATTATATAGTCTTTTACGGAGTCACGACACGCTATGTCGAATTTATTTTGCGCTGATTTCCCCCCATTTATGCACGCATAAAAGCTGAAATCTATATACGTCCCGTCAATACGCATAATAAAAAAGCATTTCTTTCCATATCCATCGGGCGCAACATAAATATAATTTATTCCATTTCCCTTTTTCAATAAAAAATTAGGATGATTTCTAAGAAGTGAAAGTAAAAAAACCTCATCTTGACTATCAACTTTTTCTGAAATATTATACTTTTTTAGCATTTCACTAAAAAAAGATATCGCTTGTTTTTTGCTGTTAAATATTCTTTCACCTATTTTTATTGGCATTTTCCCGCCTTTCTCTGCTTAACGAGGATATTTATAACATTTTTTTTATTTTTTGTCAAGAAAGTTTTCAAAATACCCTCAGAAAAAGAGGATAAGGAGGATAGAGACATCTTTTTAATAGGTACGCATTTTCAAAAAGTTGAAAATCGTGTAAAAGATAAAAATGCCCCTCTATCCTCCTTATCCTCTTTCTTTCTAATGTATGTATAAAAATGAGGAGTAAAATAAATAACATCTATTTTTCTATACACATTAAAAAAATATGTATAAAATTTGACACAAACGATATAGTATGATATAATGCACTTCGTATGAATAAAGATACTGTTGCAAAACAACGGAAAAGCAATCATGGCCCGGGGATAGGCGTATCAGGCAACCCGAAAGGCCGACCAAAAAAAGAAAACTCGCTTTCTGAACTCGCTCGCGAATTCTTGTCCGCGAAGGTCAAGAACAAAGAGCGTATATTGATTTACCTCGAACGAATGGACGAGATTATTTTACATGGCGAAAAAGACAGCGATTCAATTTCCGCGTTCAATACCGTTTGTGATCGTGCCTACGGCAAACCGGTTCAAGCAATCACCGGCGAAGGCGGCGGGCCGATCGAAATAATTTATCACTCTGCATTTAACGGCTGTCAGGCGGAGGGGAAAGAGTAATTGTCGAAACATGAGTACATGTTCCAGCCGACAAAAAAGCAGCTCGAATTACTCAACCTCATCAACTCCGATGCAACCAACATACTTGCGTTCGGCGGTGCGCGATCCGGTAAAACCGCCCTGCTTGTCGAATCAATAATTTACCGAGCGCGTCGATATCCCGGATCGCGTCATCTTGTCGCTCGTCTGCATTACAATCACGCGCGTACATCACTTTTCCTCGAATCGTTTTTGAAGGCACTTTCTTTTTATCCGACCGATTACACAATCAATAAAAGTGATTGTGTGATCACATTTAAAAACGGTTCTGAAATATGGGTCGGCGGATTTGATGACAGCGACCGCACAGAAAAGATTCTCGGTCACGAATATGTGACCGTTTATTTTAATGAGATATCACAAATCTCATATGATACCATGCTCATCGGAAAAACTCGTCTCGCACAAAATATTCCCGGCTGTAAACCTAAGGCGTTTTTCGATTGCAATCCGCCGTCACCTTTACACTGGGCGTATAAAATGTTTGTGCTGAAACGCGAACCGAAAACAGGCGATCCACTTTCACGTCCCGAATTATACGCGTCAATCAAAATGAATCCGACGGATAACGTTCAGAATCTACCAGCCGGGTTTATTGAAGAAAATCTCGCGACGCTCCCCGAACATCAAAGGGCGCGTTTTCTCTACGGCGAATGGGTAAAGGCGGAAGGTGTCATCTACGATAAGTTCGACGAATCGATGATCATTACGCGCGATAAAGTACCGCCTATCGAGTATTACACGGTCGGCGTTGATTTCGGAATCAATTCTGACGGCGTTTTGATCGGATGGTCCGGCGATAATGTTTACGTGCTCGACGAGGTCGGGCTTTTTAACGGTACAGCGTCTAACTTAAATCAGGCGATGAACGATAAATGGAAAGAGTTTCCGCATATCTCATATTGTGATCCGGCGGGCGGCGAACGTTTGCAAGAGATTGACTACAGCGAAGAAGCAAACAACAGCGTTGAACCGGGAATCAATTTCATCAATCAGAAGATCGAGCGGAAACAATTTTTTGTCATTGATACATGCCGTGGTGTTTTAGACGAGATTGTCACATACAGGCGAGATGAAAAAGAGCGAGTTGTCAAAGAAAATGATCACTACATGGACGCGATGAGATATGGCATCTTCTCGTTTGGATGTAATGGTCAACCGGGGGTCGCATGGGTCGGCTAACATCTGTTATTGATAAATATTACGCTTTCCGCTCGGAAGTTGCGAAGATCAAAGAGAAATATGCTACGAAGGCAAACCGTACATTCCGTTTGACGGATAAACTCGCAGATATCATATCGGGCGAAGATCGCGGGAAGATGCGAAATCCATACGCACAAGTCGCGACACTTTATGCGTGCATATCGAACAAGGCGCGGAACATTTCGCAAATTCCCATTATGATCACGAAAGAAGGAAGCGATAAGCCAATCAAGGATAATGATCCGCTTATGATTTTGTGGAACAACCCAAATCCATACGCGACATCAAGACAATTGATTGAAGCATCGGTCATCTTCAAACAGTTGGACGGTGAATGGTTTGTGTACCCGGATTATGCAAAGACGATCAACGGCGGATGGCCGGTTTATTTGTGGCACTTGTCGCCGAAAGATGTAAAGACGGAAAGGAATGACGGCGGCGTATGGACCGGCTGGAAAGTCGATCGTCTGAAACTTGTCCTTGAACGTGATGAATTGATCCACGACAAATATTTTAATCCTGATGATTTTATCCGTGGCCTTGCGCCCATGAAGTCACTTGAAAAGACAGCAAACATATACTATTACGCGCAGAGATTTACGGAAACATTTTTTGAGAATGACGCGGTTCCAGGCCTCATACTTGAAACCGAAAAACCGTTGTTAAATGATCAAGTAACGAAGCTAAACGATGATCTTTCGAAAAGAAAGGGCGTCGAAAAAGCACATCAATTTCTTTTGCTTCACTCCGGCCTTACCGCGAAAACAATCACACCGTCATCGAAAGACATACAACTTTTAGAAATGTTGAAGTTGACGACAGACGACATATGCGCGGTGTTAGGTGTTCCAAAATCGGAATTGAGTTTACGCGAAGGACTCAATTATGCAACCGCGTTAAGCGAAGACCTTGGATATTGGAAAAAAACCCTACTTCCCGAACACGCGGCAATATGCGAGACGTGGAACAAACAATTTTTTAATATTTATGGATACGAAATAAAGGGCGACTATAAAAAGTTAGACGTGCTCAACCGCGAGATACTTGAAAAAGTAACGGCGGTTGCTGATCTTTGGTCAACGAAAATGTTTACGATGAACGAATTGAACGAACGGTTTGAACTCGGATTCGAGGAACGGCCTGAGCGTGACGAATTTCCGAGTGAGCCGGAACCCGAACCGCCCGCGCTTGTGGCCGAACCACCGGATAACACAACCCCTCCGGCGCCATCGGACAATAAACCAACAACAAGCGCGGACGAACCGGGTAAAAAGATCGTTGATCTGAAATCAATACGCGCGAAAAAATGGCGTGATCTCGTCTCGAAATTATCGCCTGTCACACATAAGGCGATCTCTGATATCCGGGCGTATATCAACGGCGTAAAAAACAAAACGAGGAAAAGTTTGAAGTCATTCGCCGAAACAAAAATGACGCCGCCTGACATCGACAGCATTATCAACAATTTGAGCGATGCAAAATTGAAAAAGGTCATGCAAAAATGGCTCGAACAGGCGAGCGCGGAGGGTGTTGAATCGATCGGCACTCAATTTGCCTTAGCTGATGATGCGGCTGAGGCGGCGCTGTTGATGCGGCTCGGAAAGATAAAACGGATCAACGACACACTCCGTGAAGAATTGCGGACGGTGTTACAGGATAGCATGATTGCAGCCTCAGAAGGTCGGACATTATCAGAAGCTGAGACAGCAAAACTATTGGAAGAGAGCGTCGAACAAGTGTTCGCATCCGCTTTGCATCGTGCAAAGACAATCGCTCGAACGGAAATACACGGCGCATACTCTGACGCTCGGTATACGGCGATGGATATGTCACATCCGTATGGTAAACAGTGGCTATCAACAAAAGACGATTTCACACGGGACGCACATCAAGAAATTGATGGTGAGGTGAGGTTGTGGAACGATCATTTTTCGAATGGCCTTGATCGCCCGTATGATCCAGATGGTCCGGCTGAGGAAGTGATAAATTGTCGGTGTGTGATGGTCCCGATATATGATACGGATGAATTCAGAGAACTTGGAGGCTGAGAAATGGACATGAAAAGAATTGTCGGAGAGATAAAATCCGAGAATAATAAATATGCCGCATGGGCTACGACGTTGACAATCGATCGGTCGAACGAAGTTGTCGTACCTGAGGGAATTACGAATCAAAAAGAATACCTCACGAAAAACCCGATCATGTATTACGACCATGCATGGGCGTCCGGGTTTTCAGGACCGAGTGAATCGTCGTTGCCGATCGGCAAGGTCACGGGGATGGAAATTGTAAAAGGCAAAGGGATAAAAATTGATTTTGAGTTTTCATCTTTGCCTTTTGCGCAGAAAATCAAAACTCTTGTGGATGAAAAGATTCTACGCTCGATTTCAATCGGATTCATTCCGCAGAAAAAGGAACACGATCCGACGATTATACAGAGTGAATTGACACAAGCCGGATTGATGTTGACTAATACCGCGCCGGATTGTGTTGTCACAAAATGGGAAATGCTTGAAAACTCTGTTGTAGGAATACCGTGTAACAGAGATGCGGTGATCCTTAACAGCTACAAACCGGAAATCAAGAAGATCATTGATGATATTGAACACGATATCGAAGATATCAAGAGCACGACGGGAACCGTAAAGGTGGAATCGTGCGGAGATCATCACGAATATCGATTCAATACATCGAAAAAATACGGAGGAAAATGAATTGAACTATATTGAAATGAGACAGAAAAGAATCGCGGAGATTGAAGACAATCTCAAAATGCTTGACGAAATGATCAAGAAATCCGCGAACGCAGAGGACGCGAAACCGTATTCGACGAAATACGACGCGCTCCTCATGGAAAAAGGCCGTGTTTCGCTTGAAATTGAGATCGAGGAAAAGCGGATCGCGGACGAGACGAACGCGCAGCGCAAAGCGGAGACGCCCGCGGTAAAAGCGTTCGGCACGGAACCGAAAATCGTTGTTGGTACGCCGTCCGATTACAAGGGTTTTAACCTCAAACGGGAAATGGAACATCTGAAAGATCGGATGACCAGAAAAACCGGATGGATGAGCGACGAATCAAAAGATCGGCTGAAATCCGAAGCAAACGTTGAACTCATTACGAAGATCGGCGCGGACCTGCTCATTAAAGCCGGATACGATCCACGGACCGGAGAATTTTCTGGAAAATCCCGCCGGGAAGTTGACGCAGAAATGAAAGCCGTTGTCGCCGAGGGTACTTCTGTTGCAACAGGCTCCGGCCTCGTTCCAACGGAAGAGGAAAACGAGTTGTATTACTACATGCGTGATACATCGAAGGCTTTGCAGTTTGCAACGGTCGTACCGATGAACTCGGACACAAAAACCTTGAATGGTGAACTCGCGAAAGTCGATGTCACGTTCGGCGCGGAAACCGAGGCAATCGCAGAGACGGAGCCGACATTTGAACAGACAACGTTGACCGCGCGCAAGGCGACTGGTTATTCGCTTGTGACGAATGAGTTTATCGAGGATACGTTCCTCACCGGTGGAATTATCGGCGTACTTCTCCCGCAGTTCCTCGAGGCGATGGGTCAGAAAATTGACTCTGTTGTGTTCGTCGGCACGGGTGCGGATTCCGCGCTTTTCTCGGGTATCATGCTTGGGCGCACGGGAATCTATTCGGAGGTATTTTCTACAGGTTCATCGAACTTTTCCGAATTGCTTTATGCTGACGTTACCGGAATCCTTTCGCAGGTGCCTGAACTTTACATCGGCGGGAATGGCCGGTGGTACATGAATCAGGTTGTGTTGTACAACTATTTCGCGAATGTGAAAGACACAACCGGTAACCCACTTTTCTTGGAGACGAGAGGCGGCGGAGGTGTTCCGCGTCGGATTCTTGGCTATCCCGTTGAACTCGTGACGAAATGTTGGAGCACGACAGCGGCAAGCCGCGCGATGTGTATCTTTGGTGATTTGTCGGGCGTCTATCTCGGACGACGGATCGCGTCAACATCACTTGTTGTTGATCCGTACACAGCAATCAACAATGATGAGACAAAGTTCTATTTCAGACAGCGGTGGGCGTTCGCGGTCCCGCTCCCGTCGAAACTTGGACGTATTGTAACGGCCGCATAACATATGTGATGCGGGTTAAAGGGGAGGGATATCCCTCCCCTATTTTGAAAGGTGGCGGAATGACAATTAACTGGGCTGTGCTGACACACTACATCGGAATTGGTTACGGATACTCGACGCATCAAAAACGTTTGAGCGAAGCACTCTTGCGCGCGGGCGTGAAGTTTGACAAGGATGCGGATGTCGCGGTCCATCTTACGACACCCGATTGTTTTACGCCCGTTCCCGGAAAGTACAACATCCTCTATACGATGTATGAGTGTCAAACGCTCCCCGAAAAATGGCAGAAGGAAATTCAACAGGCTGACTTGATTGTTGTTCCGTGTAAACAGAATAAATATTTATTTGAACGATACACGAAAATACCGGTTGAGATATGCACGGAGGGTGTTGAGACGGACAAATATCTTTACCACGAAAGACATTTTCCAGAACCGTGGAACAGGGCGAATCCGTTTGTTTTTATGTGGTTCGGCGCGACGAATCCGAGAAAAGGATATGAGCATGTGATCGCGGCATGGGAAAAATTTAACCTTTACCTTTTCAAAAATTACGGGAACTGCGAGCGCGAAAAGTTTATGCTGATTATGAAAACCACTCAGGAATCAGACCGCGAAGCAACGGTCAAGGTTGATTTCAGATATGAAAATGGACAGATAGCTTTGAAGGACACGTTGAAAGAGACGTTGAAAGCGGAGCGCGTAATGAAGGTCGCTGGTAATGTGCTCGTTGATACCCGTCGGCTACCTGTTATATGCGAGAACGAGAATCAGAAAAGCCCTGAATCGCTCGTCGGATATTACAACGCGGCGCACTGTTTTCTGTTCCCCACACGCGGGGAAGGATTCGGGCTTACACTCGCAGAGGCGATGTCAACCGGGTGTCCGGTGATCTATACGCCGTGGTCCGGGCCTGTTGATTTTTGCGACGAGACGACAGGATACCCGCTCAACTTTAAGTTTTCGCCGGTCCGCACAATCGGATTCGACGAAGAAAAAAAGCCGTTCATCTCGAACGAATCGACGGCGGCTGATCCGTCCGTTGAACATCTTGTCAGGCGGATGATTCAAGTCTATAAGGATTACGACAAAGCGTTGCAAAAAGGAAAGCGTGCGGCGCAGAGAATCCGCGATGGTTTTACATGGGATATCTCGGCGCGGCATATGATCAAAATAATTCAAAAATATACGGGTGAAAGATTGGAGGCGGTCGCTTGAAAACTTTCGGAAAACTTTTGAAAACTTTTGAAAATAGAAAGGATTCAAAATGATAAACATTTTATTTTTCCCGACGATGCGGTGTAACCTTAAATGTGAATATTGTCATTTCAAGGTTGAGAATGTCGAGGGTGGCTACACATGGGAAGGGTACGGGAAAGAGCATCGGATCGAAAATGAAGTTTCACCTCACGATGTATTAGATTTTCTATTGAAGAATAAACCTTTTCATTTAGAGTTTTCAGGTGGCGAGCCGACACTCTGGAAAGGTTTCAAAGAACTCGTCAACAGTATCCCTGAGGGTAACACATGGGCAGTAACATCAAACACACTCGGGAATGTTGATGAAATAGATTTCGCAAATTGTAAAGCGTGGACCGCGTCATATCACGGCGTCAACTTAGAGAAGTTCGAGAAAAATATTTTTTCGATCCGTGATAGGTTCCCGTATATATTCGTCAATATCGTTGCTCAAAAAAGCAACGTTGATGAGGCAGTGCGAAGAGCGTTTCATTTTATGGCGCGCGGCGTGCGCCCGAACATTCTCCGGGAATTGAACCCCGGCGTCGATTGGCGTGAAAGCAAAGAATGGGATTTTCTCGCTGACTTGAAAACGGTCGGCATGAATATTGTTGAAGACGACATCCCGCCTTCGTTTGACTTCGCGGCCGGATACACATGCCATGGAGGCGAATCGTATTTCGCAGTTATGCCTGACGGATCGTTGTATCGTTGTTATTCGGACGCGATGCGTGGGGAATCGATCGGAAAGATAAATGAATATGAAAAAAATGATGAAATGTATCGGTGTTTCAAGCCGTGCCTTGGTTGCGCGATGGACCACAAAGCACGAGTTACAAAAATAGGCGGCGCAAAATGACAGCGGCTCCACTGCTCGGGCTGATAGGATTGATCGTACTCGTCATTGCTCTGATTATATGGAGGAAAAAATAATGGGTGAAATGCTTGTCAAGAAAGCCGACTCTCACTGGACGGATTTTCTCACGCCGGAACAGCTTGCAGAGGACAATATAAAGCTCATAGCATATCTCGAAAAATCTCCAGGCGGGTTTATCGTTGAGGTACAGCCGGACGGTTTTTTTGCGACGCCTGAAAACTTGACCGGGCGCGGATGGCGCGGCGATAAATTCAATCTCGTAAAAGTTACGAATGGAACAGTCGCGCAGATATACGCGACGGTCAAGAACAAAGAGAAGATTATAATTTTCAACGGGCAGGAAATCCCGGCTTTATCTGAAGTACTCGATCTGACGAAACTCGATCCGCCCGTACCGTGGGAAACTGGATTGTATCCCGTGCGATATATCTACACATCGACACTAAACAAACTGAAATACAAAACAGTCGATTACTCCAAAGTAGCCGACTTGATTGAACAAACTGATATTGACCCTAAGATTGCAAAGGCGGCAAGGCTGAAATAATGGCAACAGCGCGGACACGATATGCAAATACTGATGTCTCAGGCGGCGCGGCGGATGGTACGAGTCTCGCGAATGCTTACTCCTCTTTGTCCGCGCTCGAAGCTGCCGAGGATGATCTGGGGAATCTCGTGTCACGCGATGAGTGGCTCGATGTTCGCGCATATGCGAGCGCGGGAACAGCTGATACAACAAAATGCACGATCGCCGGGTGGACGTTAGATGGTACACGATACATACAGATCGATAGTCCTGACGGATCGTACAAGCTCGAAGTGAGCAATGATGACGCGCTTGTCATTCAGTGCACGAACATCAAGTTTAAACGAATTCGCGGAACCATCACAAGCGGCGACAGCACGAACGATATTTTCTTTGATGGTTCGTATGTAGCGGCAGCCGCAACGTGTGAAATTGATCGGTGTTATGTGTACGCATCTGGTTCGACAGTGTTCACCGTATTCTCATTCACCGATTCGGATTTTACTTTTTACATACGCTCGTCAATTTCGGAATCTGTTTCGACTGGACGCGGGCATTATCACGTCGCGAACACCGGGTATATTTATCAGTGTACCCACAAGGGAGGCGCGAGCGGTTTCCGATCAGGTACAAGTGGCACATACACGCTTACGAACGATATCTTTTTCTCTACGGCTGATGATATTATTGTCGGAGCAGGATCAACAGTCAACACTCTTAATTGTGGTACGGACGATGGTGATGGAACAAATCCGATCGATGCGGTTGACGATGACTGGTCGAACGAATTCACAGACTACGCGAACGGCGATTACACGCCTCTGAACTCAGGCAACATCTATCAGGCCGGAGCTGACCTCGATATTGCCGCGGACTACGCCGGTAATGCGTTTGATTCATCAACTCCGACAATCGGAGCGTATGAATATGTATCAGCGTCATCCGACACCGAATTGACGGTTGCGGATATTGATATTGGCCTTGATGTCGCGTTGGATGCGAATCCGTTGACCGCCGCCGCGCAATTATCAATCGATGATATTGATATCGGCCTTGATGTTGCGATGGACTCAAACGCGCTCACGACAGCCGCTCTGTTGAGTGTAGCGGATATTGATATCGGCCTTGATGTTGCGATGGATGCGCCGGACATTATTTATTATACACTTGGCGATACTGTGCTTGTCGTCGATGATGTGAGTATCGGCCTTGATGTCGCGATGGATGCGCTTGTGCTTACATCCGCGTCGACACTATCGGTCAATAATATTGATATCGGTTTAGAGATAATTTTTGATGAAGTACCGGACGCTGATAAACCGGTAAGCGTAAGTTTGACGGCGACCGTTAAATCAATTACGGTGTCGGCGTCCGTCGAACAGATAACAATTGAAGCGGTGGAGGTATAACATGGATACGGTTTTGAAAGTCGATAACATTTCTATAAAATTAAGAAAGCGTCTCGTCAAAAAAGAGAACGCGGAGGAGAAGAAATAATGGCAAGGAAATTCATCTACGCTGACGGCAGCGAGAAG
>Ga0209079_10000348_pt1 | contig 19084 bp, 17 predicted proteins | sample PPLLaktember2015_2_FD_187259 | JGI IMG/M metagenome (GOLD analysis project Ga0209079, IMG submission 187259) | Freshwater sediment microbial communities from Prairie Pothole Lake near Jamestown, North Dakota, USA - PPLs Lake P7 Core (6) Depth... | ecosystem: Environmental > Aquatic > Freshwater... | reverse complement strand
ATTATTTTCTAACGTCGATTTTACTGTGAGCATGATCAAGCTAGTCGGGGTTAAAAAAACTTTGGGGGCTCAGCCCGTGTTGCGGGGGGTTGACCTCACGATTCCTTCCGGGAAGTTGACGACCATCATCGGACGCAGCGGTGAAGGGAAGAGCGTGCTGTTGAAGCACATGATCGGCCTGCTCCAGCCGGACGAGGGACAGGTCTGGGTCGGGGATGTCGATATTTCCCGCCTGCGCGGTCAGCCGTTGAATGAAGTGCGGAAGCGATTTGCGATGTTGTTCCAGGGGGCGGCGCTGTTCGACTCAATGTCGGTCTTTGAGAACGTGGCCTTTCCGTTAAAAGAAAAGCTGCGCATGAAGGGGCCGGAGGTGGCGTCGAGGGTGAACGAGATGCTCGAACAGGTCGGATTGGCCGGCATGGGACATAAGTTTCCGGCTGAGCTCAGCGGCGGCATGAGAAAGCGCGCTGGATTGGCCCGTGCCTTGGTGATGCGGCCTGAAATCGTCTTGTTCGATGAACCGACCACGGGACTGGATCCGTTGATGGCGAAGGCCATTCATGAGTTGATAACGACGATGCAGCGGACCTTCGGATTTACGGCGGTCATGGTCAGTCATGAGATCCCGGAGATTTTCTTCCTGTCCGACTACGTCGCCATCTTGAAGCAGGGACGGATTGCGGTGATGGCCCCGCCGGCCGAGTTTATTCGAACGACAGATCCGGAGATCCAGGAATTTATTTCAGTCGGGGGGCCGGTCGTGCTGTCCGGCGCCGCTGCAAGCTCGTAACGGGAGTATGGCGATGGAAAATACGAAACTCGAACTGGTAGTCGGCGCGTTTGTCCTGGTCGGGATTCTGTGTCTGGGCTACCTCTCCATCAAGCTGGGGAAGCTGGAGGTGATCGGCGGCGATCTCTATGAAGTGACCGCGCTGTTCAATACCGCGACCGGCCTGAAGTCGGGAGCAACGATTGAAATTGCCGGAGTGGAGGTAGGGCGTGTGCGGGGCATCGCGCTCAAAGAGGATCGCGCGATCGTCACGCTCGCCGTCGGCAACGGGGTGAAGCTCTATACGGATACCATTGCGTCGATCAAGACGAGAGGAATTATCGGGGAAAAGTTTTTGGCGCTGTCGCCAGGCGGGGGAGGCGATCCGTTGAAGGCCGGCGACACCATTCGCGATACCGAGTCCGGTTTGGACCTTGAAGAGTTGGTGAGTCAATATGTTCATGGTAAGGTGAACTGAATCGTTTAGTCCCCCTTAAGGGATTTCAGGGGGTGATTTAAATAGAGGAGCCTTGGATGGCGACGCACAAGAAGAAGTTCTGCGACGGGTCGGTGGTACGGCAGTTCGGTCGGCTGGTCATGATCGGCATGGTGGGGCTCTGCCTGTCTTTCGGCCTTGCGTTGTCTCAGGCGCTCGCCGGTCCTCCGACGGATTCGATGAAGGGCACGATCGACGAGGTGCTTCGCATCATTCGCGATAAGGAATTGAAGCAGGCGGCCAAGGCCGAAGAGCGCCGGTCGTTGCTGGAGAAAGTGGTGGCCGAGCGGTTTGATTATCAGGAAATGTCGCGGCGCGCCCTCGGAGCTCCATGGAATCAGCTGTCAGACAAGGAGAAGCAGGAATTCGTGTCGCTGTTTCAGACGCTCTTGACCAGTTCGTACGCAGAAAAAGTGGAGTCCTATTCGGGTGAAGGTGTGCAGTATTTGAATGAACGGACTGAAAAAGACTATGCCGAAGTGCGGACCAAGATCCTCTCAGGGAAAACGGAAATCCCGCTCGATTATCGACTCATCAACCGGGGCACGGACTGGCGGGTGTACGATGTGGTGGTCGATGGCGTGAGTTTGGTGAACAACTATCGCGGGCAATTCACCAAGATCCTTCGTGCGTCGTCCTATCCTGACCTTGTCGATCAGCTCCGGAAAAAATCCGATAAGCTCAAATCGCCGTAAGACCACTCAGGCTGCGTGCCCATGTCCTCCCTGCATCGAGTTGTTCTTTTCATCGTGTGCCTGTGGGCAGGGAATGGCGGAGTGTGCCTTTTTTCCGCCTGGGCCGACACGCAGGTCATCCCTGTTCCGTCTGTTTCGACGACGCGCAACGACGGCAACGACGTCGGGCTGATCATGCCGATTCTCGTGACGGATCCCGACGGAGAACTGAAGTATCTGATGGCTCCGATGGTGATTCGGAATTCGATTGTCGGAACCAGAGGAGCGTTCAATTTCTTTCAGTACGAACCGGGCGGGCGGCAGATTCAATTTATCGGTTCGTACACGGAAAAGATCGAGCGCAAGCTCGTGTTTTCCTATATGGATCCAGCCTTCAGTAACGGGCGGTATTTTCTTCAGTTCGGCGGATCATTTTTTAAGAATGCCACGTCCAGATTCTTTGGCTTAGGACAGGACTCCCTGGAAGCCAACGAAACAAATTACACGGCCCGGGAAATACGTGCGAACTGGCGCTTTGGCGTCTATGCGAATGAAGTGACGCAGATCGCGCTGGCGCAGCGCGTTCGTGATGTGCAGCTCCAGCGCGGCGCAACCGACCTTCCCTTTACGGGCGATCAGTTCCCGACGGTGGATGGTGTCGCCGGGGAGTCGCTCATTATCGGCACTCGGGCCAGCTTTTACTATGACACGCGTAATAATCTGGTCACGCCCACGGACGGCATGGCCATCACGGCTTATGCGGAGTTGAATCAGAATGTCAGAAACGGAGAGCATCCGGTCTATTCGCGCTATGAGCTCGATATAAAAAAACTGTTTCCGAGTGAGTCGAAGCGGGCCATTCTCGTCGTGCGGGCGAATCTGCAGGCGACTATCGGCACGCAGGTGCCGTTTTTCGAGCAGAGTTCGCTGGGCGGGCAGAACAATCTGCGGGGATTCGGTGTCGATCGGTTTATCGACAAGCATCTATTGGCTGTGAGTATTGAGGAGCGGATCCATATCGCCCGCACCAGGCTGGCCGGAGTCATGGCGGATTTTGAGTTGGCTCCGTTCCTCGATACGGGGCAAGTGTTCGGGGATTTCAAAGACCTCAGTGTCAAAGATTACCGGATGACTCCCGGGCTCGGAATCCGCGGCATCGTACGGCCGAATGTCGTGGGGCGTCTCGACTACGGATTCAGTCGTGAAGGTGGTGCCATTTTCGCCGGCCTTGACTTCCCGTACTAGGAAGCGAGTCGTAGGATGTCGTGGGGCCAGATTCTATCTGCCCTCCTCTTCGTGATCGTTGTCACGACCGCGGGGTGAGCTCTCAGCCCGTGTCGGTTGAAGGGTTTGGACCGTTCCCCGTCAGAAACTTCCAGCCGATTCATCAATTGGTTCTCGGGATGCCCGGTGATCGCGCCACGGTGTTGAAGCCCGGCGCGCGCGATCTGCGGGTCGAGCTCGCCAATTCGGCCAACATATTTTCCGATACCACTCCTCAGGCGTCGGTCTCGATGAAGTTTGAAAGTATCCGGGCGGGATTCTTTCTCCGGTACGGCATCACTGAGCGGCTGGAGATGGCCGTAGAAGTTCCGGTGCTGAGCCGGTATCGGGGCGTCATGAAGGGTATGATTTCGGCGGTTGAGCGGGCCACGACCGGCTTAGCGCCTGATCGGAAGGCGCTGAAAGACACAGGCTACGCCTACCAGGTGACCTCGGACGGAAGAACCGTGATGAACGGACTGGAGGGTGTCGTCGGATTGGGCGATGCGTCCATCATGGGAAGTTTCAGGTGCTGACTGAGACCAATACGCTGCGGGCATTGTCCATTCGTGCTGCGCTGAAGCTTCCGACGCGAGACGAATCGCATCTCTTGGGAAGCGGGAGTCCGGATTACGGGTTGGGTCTGGCGATGGAGAAGCATGTTGCCAAAGACTGGATGGTCTACGCGAATCTCAATGGTGTGATTCCGACCGGCCGGATTGCCGGATACGGGTTGCAGCCGGTCGTGTCCGGGCTTTTTTCGGTGGAGTATCTCTGGTCGGAGAATTTCTCGATCGTGGCGCATTTCGACTAATTCTCATCGACTCTCTACGGAACCGGCACGCATGTGCTCGACAATGGAGTCACAGAAGGCGTGCTCGGCTTTAATTATCGACTTCGTCCCCGGCTGCTCTGGCAGGGGTATGCCGTCGAAAATCTCGACTTCATTGTCGGGAGTGCTACTGACTTTACTCTCTCCACGGTCGTGACGTTTCAATTCAGGTCATGAAGAGTGACGATGCGTTAGGCGGTGTCCCTAACTGCTTGACAGCAAAGGACTCTTGTGTGAAACTGACGAACAATTCTATTCGTGATTCACTGTGATGCGATTGCATCTATTTCTTCTGCCTCGTAGTTTGAAAAACCAAGCAGAATGGCTGAGATACGATTCAAGGGAGACCATCCTATGTCGATCCTCAAGACGATTCAAAGTCCGGCAGATCTGAAGCGAGTGTCGCCGAGCCAATTGCCCGCGCTGTGCGAAGAAATCCGTGAGCAGATCATTGGTACTGTATCTACTGTCGGCGGACACTTGGCGTCAAATCTCGGCGTGGTGGAACTCACGGTGGCGCTGCACTACCTGCTGAAAACGCCGACCGACAAGATCGTTTGGGATACCAGCAATCAGGCCTATACGCACAAGCTGCTGACGGGCCGACGTGAACAGTTCCATACGTTGCGTCAGTACGGCGGGCTCAGCGGTTTCTGTAAAAGAGAAGAAAGCGTGTACGATTCCTTCAATGCCGGGCATGCCGGTACGGGCGTGTCGGCGGCGTTCGGACTCGTCGAAGCGCGCGAGCAATTGCGACAGAAGAATAAAGTTGTCTGTGTCGTCGGGGACGGCGCGATGACGGCAGGAATGACCCTGGAGGGTCTGCATCATGCCGGCGGGTTGAACAGGGATTTTCTGGTGATCTTGAACGACAATCAAATGTCGATCTCAAAGAACGTCGGCGCGATTTCCGCCTACCTGAGTCGAACCATTACCGGTGAATTCTACGGGAAGATGCGGGAAGAAACCGGCCAACTCCTGCGAAAGATCCCTCACATCGGAGAGGACATGCAGAAACTGGCTCGCCGGGCGGAAGAGCTGGCGAAGGGGGCAATTCTTCCCGGTCTGCTGTTTGAAGAGCTGGGCTTTCAGTATTGCGGTCCGATCGATGGCCACAACTTCGAGCATTTGCTCCCGACTTTGGAGAATGTGCTGAAGATGAAGGGGCCCGTATTGCTGCATGTGATTACAAAGAAGGGTCTCGGCTATGAGCCGGCCATCAATAATCCGGTCTGGTTCCATGCGTGCCCGCCTTTCGTGCGGGAGACCGGTGTGCCGGCAAAGAAGGCTGCACGGCCATCTTATACGCAGATTGCCATGGACTCGTTGGTTAAGCTGGCCCGTGAAGACAAGCGGATTGTCGCCATTACGGCGGCGATGTGCGAAGGAACCGGTCTCACCGGGTTTGAAAAAGAATTCCCCGATCGATTGTACGATGTGGGCATCGCCGAACAGCATGCCGTTACGTTCGCGGCCGGACTTGCGACGCAGGGTCTGAAACCGGTAGTGGCCATGTACTCGACCTTCTTGCAGCGGGCCTACGATCAGGTGGTCCATGATGTGGCCACGCAGAATCTCCCGGTCGTCTTCTGTATCGATCGCGGCGGTCTGGTTGCTGAAGACGGTACTACGCACCATGGGGCGTTTGATTACGCCTATCTGCGGCACGCCCCGAATATGGTGGTGATGGCGCCGAAAGATGAAAATGAATTGCAGCACATGATGAAGACCTGTATCCAGCATGACGGGCCGATCTCCGTCCGGTATCCGCGCGGGGTAAGTCTCGGTGTTCAGATGGACGCCGTCCCCACGGCCCTTCCGGTCGGAAAGGGTGAGTTGATGAAGGACGGATCCGAGGTCGCGATCGTCGCAATCGGCGTGTCGGTCTGGCAGGCCATGCAAGCCGCGGAACGGCTGAGCAAAGAGGGCATTTCAACCGCCGTGGTAAACGCGCGATTCGTGAAGCCGCTTGATCAGGAGTTGATCGTCGATGTGGCGAAGCGGGTGCGGTATGTCGTGACGGTGGAAGAAGGCTGCAAGATGGGTGGCTTCGGCTCCGCCGTCCTTGAGGTGCTGTCTGATGCCGGCATTACCGATGTGACAACCAAAGTGCTGGGTCTGCCTGATTGGTATATTGAGCAAGGTCCTCAGGACCTCTTGCGGGAACGGTATGGCCTCACGGCCGAGGGGATTTATCAAAGCGTCAAGGAGCTTGTCGGGAAGGCTCCGGTCACGAAGCAAGATCGGTTTGCGGTCGGCGCTTCGATCGATCATCTCCCGCACGGGGACGAGCAGGGGAGCTGAGCGCCCCACACCATGCATATAGCCAGACGAAAAACCAGGCAGATTAAGGTCGGCTCCCTCAAGGTCGGGGGAGACGCTCCGGTGTCTGTCCAGTCGATGTGTTCGACCGACACCCGCGATGTCGCTGCGACGGTCGAGCAGATCCGTCAGCTTGAAACGGCCGGCTGTGAAGTGATTCGCGTCGCAGTGCCGGACGATGAAGCGGCGGCCGCTCTGCCGAAAATCAAGGCGGCGATGACCGTTCCATTGATCGCCGACATTCACTTCGATCACCGGCTTGCGCTGAAAGCCGCAGAAATTGTGGATTGCGTACGTATCAATCCGGGCAACATCGGGGCGTGGTGGAAAGTCGAAGAAGTCATCAAGGCGGTGAATGAGCGGGGAATTCCGTTGCGGGTCGGGGTCAACGGCGGCTCGCTGGAGCGCCATCTGCTCGACAAGTATGGCTGGCCTTCCCCGGAAGCCCTGGCTGAATCTGCATTGAACGCGGTCCATGCATTGGAAGACGTCGGTTTCACCAACATGAAAGTGTCGCTGAAAGCCTCCGATGTGCACCATGCCATCGATGCGTATTGGCTGTTTGCCCATCAATCCGATTATCCGCTCCATATCGGCATCACCGAAGCCGGGACGGCCATGACCGGTGCCGTCAAGTCGGCTTTTGGGCTTGGCTACCTGCTCTCGCAGGGGATCGGCGATACGTTGCGGGTATCCCTCGCGGCGGATCCTGTCGAGGAAGTCAAGGTTGGTTTTGAGATTTTGAAATCGCTGGAGCTGCGTCATCGCGGGATCAACGTGATCGCCTGTCCGACCTGCGGCCGCGTCGAGATCGATGTGGTGAAGATGGCCAACGAGCTCGAAAAGAAGCTCGGGCATATCAAGACGCCGCTCAATGTGTCGGTGCTCGGGTGTGTCGTGAACGGAATCGGCGAAGGCAAGGAAGCGGACATCGGCGTGGCCGGCGGCGAAGGCAAGGGGATTTTATTCAAGAAGGGCAAGCTCGTTCGAAAGGTTCCGATCGAGGAGCTGATGGATACGCTGATCGCAGAAGTGGAGATTCTCGCAAAAGAAAAAGAGGCCGAGGCGAGCGGGGAGGTTGTCGCCTCCTCCTCTCACGAGGGATGGGAGTCGTTGGGGCCGGATCCCTCACCATCGACGACGCTGGGCAAAGAGATTCCAGTCCTGCCTAATCGCTAGGGGCGATTTTTGCGCGCCCCGGCAGCGATCTACTTCTAAAACGGTTGTTGAGATACCAGGTGAAGGGCCGCTATAATGCGCTCCCTCAGCGAGGCGCCGTACCCAAGTGGTAAGGGAGCAGTCTGCAAAACTGCGATGCAGCGGTTCGAACCCGCTCGGCGCCTCCAATTTCTCGCCTCCCCATTCTTTTTTGTCGTGTGCATCCGGTGAGATCGCCGCGGGGCTACAGACTCCGTCAGTCGAGCGAGTCGGCTGTCGGCGCAGCGAGCGCGTGCATGCAGGGCCCACTGCGTCGGGCCGAAATTGACTGGGTTTTGGACAGGTGTTAGAATTCACCGAATTTTTGGATGCCTCCAAGTCCGGCTGCAATCAACAGCCGTCCACTATATAACTTCATCGGAAGGAGCAGGGAATGGCCGTACCGCTGTCCCAGATGTATACAGTCACGAAGTATGTGCTCACGCAGAAGGTGAAGCGCGTGAAGCGCTATCCGCTCGTCCTCATGCTGGAGCCGTTGTTTCGCTGCAACCTGGCCTGTGCCGGTTGTGGAAAGATCCAATATCCCGATCATGTGCTCGATAAGCATCTGACGCCCGAACAATGTTGGGCGGCGGCCGAGGAATGCGGTGCGCCGATCGTCAGCATCCCGGGCGGCGAGCCGCTGATCCATCCGCAAATGGCCAGGATCGTCGAAGGCCTGGTGGCGCAGGAGCGGTATGTGTATCTCTGCACGAATGCCATCTTGATGGAGCGGAAGCTGGATGAATATAAGCCGTCGAAGTTTCTGACGTTCAGCGTACACATGGACGGCTTGAAAGATGAGCATGATCTGGCGGTCTGTCGCGATGGGGTGTATGACGTCGCGGTGCGGGCCATCAAGGAAGCGTTGAAGCGGGGCCATCGCGTCACCACCAATACGACATTATTCGACGATGCCAATCCGGAACGAGTCCGGAATTTTTTCGATGAAATGATGGCGTTAGGCGTCGAGGGGATGATGATTTCCCCGGGCTACAGCTACCAAAAGGCGCCTGATCAGCAGCATTTTCTCAAGCGAGAACGCACGCGAGAACTCTTTTCCCGCATTCTCGGCAGCCCCAAGCAGGGCTGGCAGTTCAATCAATCGCCGCTGTTCCTGGACTTTCTGATGGGCAAGCGGGAGTACCAATGCACCCCGTGGGGCAATCCGACGTACAACGTGTTCGGTTGGCAGAAGCCCTGCTACTTGTTGCAGGAAGGCTATACAAAAACTTTCCGCGAGCTGATGGCGGACACTGCATGGGATCAGTACGGCACCGGGCGTAATGAAAAGTGCGCGGACTGCATGGTGCATTGCGGATACGAAGCGTCGGCGGTCGAAGATACCTTTGGAACGGTGTCCGGATTTAGTCGAACCGTGAAATTGACCCTCTTGCCCACCAGCCGCTGAACAGGGGAGCGCGAGTCGCATGACGGATACGAAGAACCATAGCGCGCAGGGAACCTTCAGTTCCTTGCAGGGGCGTCAGTTTGCTCCGCACTCATTTGCAGAGCTTGCAGAGGCGGTTGAATTGGCATTCGACTATCGTGGAGATGTGACGGTGACGCTGCGATCGGGCCAGCAAGTGACCGGCTATCTTTTCAATCGGACGGTGAAGGGGCAGGACTCGACGTTTGAAGTGTTTCCCGAGGGTGATTCGGGAGTGCAGTTGATTCGGTATGCAGATGTTGTGTCGGTGGCCTTTTCCGGAGAAGACACGGCGTCAGGAAACTCCTGGGAGAATTGGGTTGCGAAAAAAGAGTCGGAACGGAAAGCCGAGGCTGACCGAATCGCACGAGATGCCCGCGCCCGCGGGCATCTCTAGGCTAGTGCCGTTGTATTTTTACCCCTGCCAGTGCGGACATTTCCTCCTGCGAGTCCTCTAGAAATATCGTCTCCATTTGAGCGTGCCAGAAAACGCATTTCCCTCTTGTTCATGGCCTTTCTTCCTTGCATCACAATTGACAAAGAATAGGGGCTATGTTAGAAGAATCGGCCTTAAAATTGGCTGGCGCAGTGGGCGATGTCCAGCGAGTCGCCGCGCGTCATTTGATGGGCCGGAATGAGGGGATTGGCACAGACGAGTGGAGTGGAAACCAAGAAGGAAGTCTGGCTTTCGGTGGATAGTCGTCGTCGCCACAGCCGGTATCTGCGCCTTCGTTGCACCTCCGGCCATTCTGCACGCCACTCATGAAGCAGACCATCGGTATACGGTCGAAGGGTTTGTATGCAATGCCGATGGGACGCCGAGCGTAAATACCGAAGTCTTAGTCAAGGACACGAGAATTTCATATGGGCAGACCGTCACAACGGATGACGGAGGGTATTACAAGGCAGCGTTTCACCTGCACAATGACAACCTAGGTGATCCGCTCCTGGTCGAGGTCAAGGGCGAGCAGCAGCACCATAAGATTCAGTTCGATCCAAAGGATCTTGAGAGCGAGCGAAAGATCCAGGTCAATTTCGGATCCGGCTGTGTTCATGATCGTTCGGCGCCTCCAACGTGGTTGTGGGTTGTTCTTGGGGTGGCCGGCGGGGTGGTGGCTCTCTTGGTTGGGGTAAAAGTCGTCCGGTCTCAGCGCAAGCAGGACGGAAGGCGAGAGAAGGGGCAGGGTAAGCGGAAAAAGTAATCGGCCGGTCCGTGAGCGTGGTGGGACGCTTGCAGGAGTGGAAGGCTAGAGATGTTGGGGTATGTACAGCTGTGGTGGTATTGGTGAACGCAGAGTAGCGCTTTTGTAAGGGTCGGCCCCTTGCGGAGGCGTTTTTTTCTGCCTTGAAGATGAATGTGTCGGTACTGAAAGCATTGTAGGGCGTAGAAAAGGAGTGGAGGAGATCATATGAAAATGTCATGGCATCTGATGTTGGTGTTGGGTTTGGGTTTGGCGGTGGCTGGTTGCGGCGGAGGTGAGGGCGGTGGTGAAGGCCCGGTGGTTCCTCCTCCTCCTGCCCCTGCTGAGTATGCCGATAAGCACATGCCTGCTGGTTGGTGGGCTGATGCGGCAAAGATGGAAGAGGGCCGGAAGCTCTTCATCGGCGAGACGAATCCTGATGTGAATTGTGCCAGCTGTCACGGCAAGGACGGTAAGCCGGTGAAGGCGGGTGCGCGCGATTTTCGTGTCAGTGACCGGATGAAGTTGTACTCGGATGCCGTGTGGTTCTGGCGCATTTCTGAGGGTGTGCCGAATACCAAGATGAAGGCTTGGAAGAGCAAGTTGTCTGACGAAGATCGTTGGAAGCTCGTGTTGTATGAGCGCAACTTCGGCTTGGCCGGCAAAGGTTGGGATGAAGGCAAGAAGGCGTGGGTCGATGCGGCGGCTGTGTCGGCTGCACCTGCAGCGGCAGCTCCTGCGGCAGCCCCGGAAGCCGGCAAGTAGACAGCAGATTAATCTCGTGAGGAGGAGCGGCGAGGCATCATGAAAACATGGCAGCGCAGTCTCATGGCTCTCATTGCGCTTCTGGCGCTGTTCGGCGGGGTGGCCTATGCACAGGCTCCTGGGACGCCGCCGGTTGAATTCCCTTATACCGGGAACCGGACAGCTGTCTGGATCGTTGCTCAGCTCCACATCCTGTTTGCAGGATTTATCCTCGGGGCGCCTATTTTCGTGGTCATCTCGGAGTGGCTGGGGTACCGGAAGCAGGATCCCCGCTATGATCGATTGGCGAAAGAAGTCACGAAGGTTACGGTCATTCTCTATAGTATGACTGCGTTGACCGGCGGCCTGTTCATATTCGTGCTGCTGGCGACCTATCCGCAGTTCACGACCTGGCTGATCAATCACTTCTTCATTGTCTTCGCCGTAATTTATCCGCTGCTGTTCATCGGCGAGACCTTTGTTCTCTACATGTATTTCTATACGTGGGATGCATGGAAGGGGAATAAGAAGGCGCGTCACATTGCGCTTGGGGTGCTCTTGAACTTGATCGGATCGATTACACTCTTCGTAATCGACGGTCCCACGTCCTTCATGAACACCCCGGTAAAGGCGGAAGGTGTGTCCCCTGTTGAGTTCCTGGCGACCGCCAGCATCTGGGACAAGATGTTCAACTACAGTTGGATGCCGCTCAACATGCATCGGCTGGTTGGGAACGTGACGTTCGGCGGGTTCGTGGCCGGCCTGATTGCCGCCTACATGTACATGGGGTCAACGAAGGACGAAGAGCGGGCCTATTACGATTGGATGGGCTTCGTCGGCAATATGATCGGTGTGGGAGCGCTCTTGTTCCTCCCGTTCATGGGGTATCTGTTGGCCTATGAGTTGTGCGACTACGATGCGTCCATCTGTCCGTACATGATGGCGGACCAGCTGTCGATGTTCTTCGAAATGCAGGGGGCTATGATCGGCCTCATCTTCCTGGCCAGTAACTATTATATCTGGCTCAGTATGAAGCGTATTGAGGGGGTCGAGAAGGTCCGTATGACCATCATCGCCCCGATCGTGATGATCGCGCTTCCCTTGGTCATGACCAAGGTGTTGACGGATTATCCGGCACCTGACCCCAAGTCGCTGATGTTCCTCTTGCCGATGCTGCTGGCACCGGCCATTCTCGGTCGCTTTATCCCGATCACGGTCTCCTCGCGGACGGTCATCAAGATCGGTTTCCTGATGGTGGTGGTGGGCAACGCAATCTGGCTCACGCCGCACGGGTTTGCCCCGACCGGAGCCAAGCTGGTCGCAGAGTTGGAATTGCCGTCTGATTGGAATTTCCTGGCATTGATGCCGGCGAAGAATTCAGCGGCCTTCACGCTCGTCTTCGTCACGGTGGTCAATTACATCATCTACAATCGAGCCGTGACTCAAGGGACCATTGTCTGGGGCAAGATCGATTACGCCTCGCAATTTGTCTTGATTTTCCTGGCCTTCAGCGCGATCTGGACGATGGGTCTGATGGGTGCGGTTCGCTCGCTCCTGCGGAAATACTTTCACACGTATAACCTGCTCCCGGACTTCACGGCGGAATCGTTTACGCCGACTCTGGCCTACTCGGCTTGGTATATCACCGGGATAACCGTGGTGTTCTACGCCGTGGTGAGTTTTGCGATTCTGGTGACGCTCCGTGCGTCGCATCCGAAGGAGCATGCGCCTGAAGGCAGTCCGGTTCCGGCTGGAGCGAAGTAGGGCTCAGATTTATCCTGGTGCATTCATAGCGACTTAGTACGAGGAGCACTATGGGCAAGGCAATCGTTAAGATCATCGTCGGATTAGTGATCGGCGCCGGATTGTGGGTGGCCACAATGACGTTCGATTTTCCTCCCGTCTTCCGATGGCTGTTCTTTGGTTATGCGGTGCTCGGCACCGTCGTCTTCTTGATTCTCGATGCGCCGACGATGAAAGTGATGAGTGGCGGCAAGGCGCTCGTTTCCCTCCTGGTCTTCTATGCCATCCTCTGCACGGTGTTTATTTCCGGTGCGTCGCTCTGGCCGCAATACGATCCGGAAGACGAAAAAGGGAAAATCGTTAAGATCCTGAAAGGGAAGCCCAACATTCTAGATCCCTGGAAGGCTGATGAAGTCATCGCGCGCACCAAGGAGCTGGATCTCAAGGCCAAGGAATTGACGGAGCGGATTAAGGCGTTGGGAACCGTGCAGGGCGCAGCCGGTCAGGATGCCGGGGCTGCGGCGGCTCCTGTTGCTGCTGGCGCGTCAGGCGGCGACGTCTTGAAGATCGGGGAAGAGCAATGGCAGCTGCAGGAGTGTTACAACTGCCACAAGCTGAAGGGCGAGGGTGGAAAGAAGCGCGGGCCAGAGCTCGATAACATCGGGACGCTCTTGCCGCAGGAAGAAATCGCCAAGAAGATTCTTGACCCCAAGTCCTACAAGGCCGAAGGCTTTGATACTGAGTATGACAAGGGCAAGATGCCGGATAAATATAAGGATCTGATGGAGCTCAAGGATGTGCAGGCCTTGGCTGCCTGGCTCTCGACGTTCAAGAACACGTCAGTCAACACACCGAAACCCATCAAGATGAAGTAATGATGCAGCCGAAACTCAAATCAAAAGTCCGCGCGACGGACCGCGAAATCGGAGAAGTCTCGAAGGTCATCGTCGACCCTCTCTCGCATGAGATCAGCCATATCGTCGTCTCGATGAATGGCAGCGGAGAGCGCCAGGTCGCCATGACGTTCGTCCAGTCGGTCACCGACAGTCTCGTTGAGCTGCGCGCGGCGGCCGGCGACATTCTCGAGCTGCCGCCGTTCAAGCGTGATGACTATGTGACGACGCATGAGGTCGAGATCGCGCACCTTGAAGAGCGTGTGCATGTCACGCCCGGCGAAGTGCTGGTCCCGTTCCCCGAGTTGGAGAAGAGTGTCAAGCGCCGTACGTTCTTCATGAATTTCACGCATGTCATCGGTTTCTTGATCGGCCTCCCGATTGCCTTCCCGGTCCTGCGCTATCTCATGAAGCCGATGTATTCCCCGTTCGACAATGGCTGGCTCAAGATCGGCAATGTCAGCAAGATCAAGCAGGACGATATCGGCGTCCAGTTCAAGTACAAGCGAAAAGTCAAAGAAGCCTACATGCCGGAAGCTGAGATTGAGAAAAACGTCTGGGTCTTGAAGGTGACTCCTGCAGTCCAGGAAAAGATTTATCAGGGCAAGGACATGGAATTTAAGGATGCCTTCGGCAAGACCGTCTGGACCAATAAGAAAGATTTCCCCTTCGTCGCGTTTTCCGGGAAATGTCCGCACCTCGGGTGCGGGTATAAGTGGCGGCAGCACAAAGTGTTGGGGCAGGTGTTTCTGTGTCCCTGCCATTTGAGCATCTATGACGCGTCCGGAAAAGTGCTCGACGGACCGGCGCCGCGCGCGCTCGACGCGCTTCCCATTAAGGTGTCAGCGACGGGCGAGGTCGAAATCATCGATATGGAATTCAAGGCCGGTACTAAAACTCAAATCCGGATCATCTGATCACTATGCAACAGACACCGTCCTCTTCAGCTGAGCTTACCGCACTCGAAAAGGTCATTGCCTTTGTCGATGAGCGGGTCGGCCTTAAGACGATTCAAGCGAAGATGCTCAATGAGCCGGTTCCCGGCGGCTCGCGTTGGGCCTATGTCTTCGGCTCTATTCTGTTGTTCATCTTCATCATGCAGGCCGTCACCGGCATTCTGTTGATGTTCTACTATGTGCCGACCGCCGACCATGCATTTGCCAGTACGCAATACATCATTCACGAAGTCGACTACGGCTGGTTCCTTCTCAGTTACCATTTCTGGGGTTCGACTGCGATGGTGGTCTGTGTATTCGCGCATATGTCTCAGGTCTTTCTCTGGGGCGCCTATAAGAGTCCACGTGAATTGATTTGGCTGGTCGGCCTGGCCCTGTTCGGGATCGTCATGGGCTTCGGATTTACCGGTTATCTGCTTCCGTGGGACCAGCGTGCCTATTGGGCGACGACGGTCGGCGTTGAAATCATGGACAAGACTCCGGTCATCGGAGATTTTATGGCCCGTTTTCTTAAGGGCGGGGCGATTCCCGGACAAATGACGCTCAGCCGGTTCTTCGTCGTGCACGTGATGATTCTTCCCGCCGCTTTGATGGGTCTGGCGGGCTTGCATATTTTCCTGTTCAGAGCGGCCGGTCCTGCCGGTCCGTTCCGTGGCACGCCGGAAGAGATCAAGGCGAAGACCGACTACTTCTTTCCGCGCCAAATCTGGAAAGATATCGTCGGGATGATCACGGTGTTCTTCACTATCTGCGCATTGGCTTTCTGGGAGCCTGTGGTGCTCCTTGAGGAAGCGACGCCGGATCCTGGTGATTATCATCCTGAGCCGGAGTGGTATTTCCTGTTCCTGTTCCAATTGCTGCGGCTCAAGATGTTCGGTGGCGAGTTCGGGCAGTTCCTGGGCGCCATCGCCTTGCCTGGCGCGTTCATGGCCCTGCTGGCCGCGCTGCCCTTCATCGACAAAGATCCGGAGCGGAATATTTTCAAGCGCCCCATCGCCCTGATCGGCTGGATTGTCGTGATGGCGATGATTCTGCTCTTTACCGTGGCCGCCATTATCAACCGGGAATTTTTGGACTAGTTGAGCGGGGCGACGTGAACCGCGCCCGAGATGAAACTATGACCGAGCGAGAATTACCGTCCCCCGTCAAGCTTGGATTGAACGTCCTCTGGTCCACCTGTTGGACCGGGTTCCCAATCAAGATCGGAATTTGCCTCCTGTTCCTGGCGTTGGGTCTGATTCATTTTGAGGCCCGCATCGGCCTAGCGTTCCTGATGTATCTCGCCAGTCCTGTGACCGTGTTCGCCATGCCGATTCTCGCCATGGTGGCCGAGCCTCATCTCGGAGAAGGAGCGGGGATTGCGCTCCTCTTCCTGATTTGTATCCCCATCGACATTTGGGCGACCGGTGTGGTGGCCAGAACGTTGTTCCTTGAAAAGCTCAGCAAAGAGCCGCCGGATGGACTTGGATTATCGTTGTGGCTCAAGACCGCCCTCGTGGGGGCGCTCTTTATGCCGATCTTGTGGTTGGTGGTGGGCTTCGCGACGCAGACCTCCATAGAATTGTCGCACAGCCTCTTTGAGACAGAGATGCTGAAGGCGGTTCCTGTCGCTGAAAAGATCGGGATCGAACTGACCCTCTGGGGAGGCGCCTCTTCGACCGTCCTGATCGTGATGATGCTGCTGGGTGTTTCTCTTGTCGGGCGTGTAATCCGGAGTGCGGCTCAGAGTGCTGCCCCTGCATCAGGCGACTATCAAGCGTTAGTGACGCGGTGGGATTTGATGCGTGTGCCCGCCGATCAAGGGCTCATGCTAACGGCGACTACGCTGGTGGGCCTGGTTCTCTCGATGCTGTTTTGGTCCGGCCTGCCGGTCAGTACGCCACATCCGCATGAATGCTGCAAGAAGCCTGAAGTAAAAGCCGCGCCGCTCTATAAGCCAGTCGATACGCTCAGTAAGGCTGAAAAGCATGTGGCTCAGCTTGCGGCACAGGTTGAGGCAATAGAAAAGCAGAAAGCCGAAGAAGAGGCAGCGAAAGAAAAAGATAAAGACAAGGGGAAGGCCGGCAAGGCCAAGCCCGCTGATGCCAAGGCACCAGTGAAGGCTCCAGCAACACCCTAAGACTGGGCGACGGAGAGGTGATATCCATGATGCAACGGCCTGGAATGATTGAACGGCTCATTCGGTTCATTACCGAATCGCCTGCTGCGGTGGCTGCCTTCGTGGCGACCCTGGGAGTGCTTGCCGCTCCGGTGGTCGGGTTGGCGGCGGATTCCGGCGGTGCGTCGGCCGTGGCCTATCGTGACGTGCCCGGGATCGGCAGCCGGAACCTGGTGTGGATCGTCGCGCAGCTGCATCTCCTGCTCGCGGGCTTTGTGCTCGGCGTCCCGATTTTCGCATGGTTGTGCGAAGTGGTGGGCTGGAAGAGCGGCGAGAAGCGTTACGACAAGCTGGCCAAAGAATTTACCAAGCTGCTGAGTTCCGCCTATTCGACCACCGCCCTGTTCGGCGGCATTCTGTTGTTCATCCTCATCGGCGCCTATCCCAAGTTGATGGCCTATCTCAGCGACATCTTCTTTCCATCGTTCATGGTCTATTGCGCGCTCTTCCTTCTCGAAACCGCCACTCTCTATATGTACTGGTACGGGTGGGATGCCATGTCGGAAGGCCGCAGCAAGGTCTTTCACCTGGTGTTGGGTTTCCTGCTGAATGTGTTTGCCTTCTTCATCATGATCATCCCGAACTCCTGGGCGACGTTCCAGGCGAGCCCGGTCGTCATTGCTGAAGGTTCGGATATGGCGCGGGCCTGGGCGGCGACGTGGAATCCGACGTGGTGGCCGGTTAATATTCACCGGCTGATCGCCAACGTCGTGCTCGGCGGCTATATCTGCGGCGCCTATGCCGGTATTCGTTATCTCTCTGCGCGGACCCCGGAAGAACGCGAACATTACGATTGGATGGGGTACGTCGGTAATTTCATCGGCGTGTTCGGTCTTCTCCCGTTGCCCTTCGCCGGCTACTGGCTGATGCGCGAAATCTATCAGTACAACCAGCAGATGGGCATCACCCTCATGGGTGGATTCCTCTCCTGGCTGTTCATTCTGCAGGCCATGTTGATCGGCGTCTTGTTCCTTGGCTCCAACTATTATTTCTGGATGGGGATCACGCATCGCATTCCCGGGTCGGAATTGCGCTATCGCAAGCCGATTCTGGCCATGCTCATCATCCTGTTGCTCTGTCTGGGCGTCTGGATGACCCCGCACTCGCTCGTGGCGAGTCTGGAAGAAGCCAGAAAGATGGGTGGAACGCACCATCCCTTGCTGGGCGTCTTCGGCGTCATGTCGGCCAAAATGACGGTGTCGAATCTGATGATCCTGGTCACCTTCATGAGCTTTATCATGTACTGGCGGGCCGGTAAGGAAGACACCGCCACCTGGGCGAAGCTGGCGAATGCGGTGATGGGCGCGGTTCTCATCATTGCAGGTATCGTCGTGGTGGTGTTGGGCGTCTGGGGTTACTTCGTCCCGGCCATCGTCCGCATCAACTACTTCTCGACCTCGCAGGTGTTGCTGGTCATCTTTGTCATGGTCACCATCACGCCATTGACGGCGTTGCTCCTGAAGAGTGCAAAAACCACCACCGAGATGGTGTGGGGGAAAATGCCGCCGCGCGCCGGGTATTCGCTGGTCCTCAATGCCATTATGGTCATTCTGTTGATGACCTTGATGGGTTACGCGCGATCATCCTCGCGGGTCCATTGGCATGTGTACGGTGTGATGCGGGACTCTTCGCAATACGCATTCTCTCCTGCGTTGGGCTATGCCGCGGCGCTGATGGCCGCCAATACCTTTATGTTCTGCATGATCGTGGCGTTCATCTTCTGGGTAGCGACCATGGGTGATAAAGCGAAGCATACGCATGGCGGCAACGAAAAGAGTGGCGAAGGCCATGGGGCATTGCCGGCTATGGCGGGTGGCTCTCAAACATTGGACAAGCAGATCTAACCGGATCGTCTTGCTCAGAGGAGTCCTATGAGTGAAGTCGTCAAATTACAGCTGATCGGCCTCTCGGTTATCGGGAGCGGCGTCCTTATTCTGCTCTTTATCCGCTCGCAGTTTTTGCGAGTGATCGGGTTTGTGGCCATCGTCCTCGGCCTCTTCTCTTTGGTCGCCCTGGCGGTTCCGCAGATGGCCTCATTGCCGCCGGCGGAAGAGAGCATCGATATCGCCAGCATCAAGACGCCGGCCGATATGGCCTCGATCGGCCAGAAGATTTTCTTCAGCAAGGGCCAGTGCGCGCTTTGCCATACCATCGGCCCGAGCGAGTCGGCCCGCTGTCCCGATCTTAAAGGCATTGGAGCGAAACTGAGCCGGGAATTCATCTTCGAAAGTTTGACCCAGCCTCAGGCCTACATCTATCTCGACTATCGCCACGAGGGACTGCCGAAGGAATATCCGGCACGGATGCCCTACATCAATAAGAATCCCATCGGATTGTCGAAGAACGAAATTCTCTCCGTGATCGCGTTCCTGCAGCAGATGAGCGGCGAACCGATCTCGGTGAATCCGTCTGAACTGGAAATGCCCG
>Ga0209079_10000345_pt1 | contig 19124 bp, 18 predicted proteins | sample PPLLaktember2015_2_FD_187259 | JGI IMG/M metagenome (GOLD analysis project Ga0209079, IMG submission 187259) | Freshwater sediment microbial communities from Prairie Pothole Lake near Jamestown, North Dakota, USA - PPLs Lake P7 Core (6) Depth... | ecosystem: Environmental > Aquatic > Freshwater... | reverse complement strand
CTCGGTGGTGCTGCCTCTATTGGCTAAACTGCAGGATCCGAAGACCGATTGGACTGTGTTGACCGAAGTGGCCTGGGCTTTGGGAAAGATTCCCGACAAACGTTCAATTCAGCCGCTCTACGCGTTAGACAAGAAGCTTCAGGGCCTGCGCGATCCGGATAATCAGACGTTGAAAAAGTTGAAGGAAGCCGTCTTCTGGGCGATCAAACAGTGCGACACCTGGGATCAATACAGCTAGAATGACGAGAGTGCCTTAGGCTATGGGAGAGTCTCGCAGGGTCGCTCAAATCTTCATATGGCGGCGCTGTCTCTCGAAAAAGGAGGCAACCTTCATCCGATTGCCGCAGAGTTGCATGCTACACCATGTGCGCGTGTGGTTTTTCGAGTTGTCGTAGAAGTAAAGGATACAGGCGTCGTTCGCGCATTTCTTGATTAATGTCGGGGTTGCGTCACAGAGAAGGTTGCTCGCCGCCTCTGCGATCGGCGCCATCAGGCTTTTATGCGTGTCCACAATCGAGTGAAAACGCTGCTCAAACCCTTCCTTGGTTTTCACGAGCTGTAGATATCCAGGTCGCTGTGACAAGCTGCCATTGACGGACTTTATGGCTGATTCAGGAATGGTCTTGTGTGTGGCGAGTCTCTCCGCAAGCGTTCTCAAGTCGGTCCGCAGGATTTTCGCGCGCTCGAGCCACATGCTGCCTTCTTCGTGAGTCAGGGCCGTCCTTATCGTGTCTGATTGAGGTAGCGTAAGGACGTCGGCCTCAACCAACCACGAGAGCAATGTGCTGAAGTCTCCAAGCAGATCAGTTCGCTCGCCCTTCACAATTATCTCGGTGTTGATGAAATCAAGCGCCAGATGATTGCCAATAAATAGAAACGTCGATTTCCCCATAGCCAGCTTCTCCTTCACGCACTTGTTTGTAACCGACAATAGCCTACTTGACAAGTTAGTCTCCAGTGGGTATAACCATCAAAACATAATAACGGAGGTTAATTCTAACCGACGTGTTCAAGGGAGGAAGCTATGAAAACTGCCATTATCATTCTGTCCGATCCGAAGAGTGGTTCCGAAGAAGCGCTCGGGCGAGTCTTTAATGCGCTGGCCCTGGCGTCCGAATGTAAGCAGAAGGGGGACGAAGTCGCCGTAGTGTTCAACGGCGCCGGCACGCGCTGGCCGGCCGAATTGATCAAACTCTCGCATCCGGCCAATGGCCTCTACAATGCCGTTCGCGATGTCGTGCAAGGTGCCTCATGCGGTTGTGCGGAGGTGTTTGGGGCGACGGAAAGTGTCAAGGCTTGCGGAGTTCCGATTGTGAAGGACCATGCATTGGCCGGGACAGCGGGTCTCTTAAGTTTGCGGCGCTACATGGCGGAAGGCTGGCAGGCGGTCGTATTTTGAGTCATTTCTCTGGAGACGGCCGTGAGGCCGCCTCCAGAAGAAGGTGGAACGGAAGACGAATTAGGGAGGCGAGATGGCAACGAAGTATCTCGATCTGATGTTCACGGATGCCGTGCGGCGTGCGCAGACCCAGTATTACGGACAGGCCGGCAGGATTGCGGGCGCTCCCGACCGAGACCCGCTGGGCCGAGCAGAGGCGGAATTCATTGCCACACGGGACAGCTTCTACGTGGGATCGATCAGTGAAAGCGGGTGGCCTTATGTTCAGCATCGAGGTGGACCTGTAGGATTTCTGCGAGTGATCAACGAGACGACCCTGGTCTTTGCCGACTACAAGGGCAATCGGCAACTGCTGAGCATGGGCAACCTGTCGGTGAACGATCGGGTGGCGCTCTTTCTCATGGACTACAAGAACCGCGAACGGCTGAAAATTCTCGGCCATGCCCGTATTGAAGATGCCCGTGTGCATTCGGAACTGATCGAACAGGTGACAGACCTCAAAATGAGGTCGAGCGTCGAACGGCTGGTCTTCGTCGAGGTGGTCTCATTCGACTGGAACTGCCCAAAGTACATTACGCCGCGCTACTCGGCGGATGAGGTGGAGGAGCTTACCGGTCCGTTACGGAGCCGTATTGCCGAATTGGAGACCGAACTTCATACTAAGAAGCCGTGATGGCCTTTTGCCGCGAGCGCAAACAGCACAAGCAGGTTGTCGATAAAAGGAGGGACCGATGAACGAGCTTTCACGGAGACGGTTTTTGCAACTGTCCGCAGCAACCGGTGGCGCCCTAATATTCAGCGATCTCATTGGACAAGCGCTGGGGCTTATGGGAAGGACGAGTTTCGCCTCCTCCGGTGAGCCGATCAAGATCGGCATTCTCGATCCATTGTCCAGCCCCTACAAAACGTCGTCGATTCATGATGTCCATGGCGCCAACGTGGCCGTGGATCTCTTCAATAAGAAGGGCGGCGTGCTCGGGCGTCCGGTGGTGATTTTCGAAGCGGATGATGCGTCGAATCCGGAGACCGCCGTGAAGGTGGCGACGAAGTTCATCAAAGAAGACCGGGTCGACGTGTTGATGGGAACCTTCAACGCCGACTGCGCGTTGGTTGTATCGGAATTGGCGAAGAAAGAAAACAAACTGTTCATGGTGACGGGGTCTCATCTTCCCGAGTTGAGCGGTGCTGCCTGCAACTCCCACACGTTTGTATTCATGCCCCACGCGAGAATGCTGGCGCAAGCGGTGGTGCCGCATCTGGTGAAGGCCTACGGGACTCGGTGGTACATGATCACGACGAGTACGCTTGATGGTAAAGCTGCCGCGCAGGCCATGGCGGAAGCGGCAGAGGCGCATAAGGTGGAGTTGGTCGGCGAAGCCTTGATGCCTTTCGGGTCCACGGACTTTGTGTCAGCTCTCAGCGCGGCGAAGGCTAAGGAGCCAACGGCGATCATTCTCAATCTCTATGGATGGGATCTCGTGCATGCCTTGAAGGGGTACGGCAAGCTGGAGTTGGCCAAGGAAAAAATCGGGATCGGCGGGATGATCAGCGGTGAACAGATTGGGCGCCCGCTGGGTTATGCCAACAATGCAGGAATCTGGGGCCTCATCTGGGACCCCAAGATCAACACCGAGAGCTCAAAGCGATTCATCCAGGGCGTGATCGACAAGTACAACCATACGCCAACCTCCCGCTGCTATTTGGGCTATGCCGCGATGACACAGATCCTTGAAGCAATTCAGCGTGCTGGTTCAACCGATACGGCCGCGCTGATCAAGGTATTGGAGGGGCACGAGTTCGATGGACTGAAGGAAGGCAAGTCGGTCTTCCGTGCAGCGGATCACCAACATGTCCAGGATGTATTGGTGGGGGAAGCGTTTGGAAAGGAATTGGGGTTAGGACATTTCAAAATACTGGCTACAGTGCCCGGTTCCGCCAATTCCGGCGCCGTCGAACAGCACTCGTGCAAACTGTAAAGGCGAAAGGCACGATCTGCGACCTGAGCGTCAGTAAGGAAGTCGAGGTGTGAGGCAGGGTGCAGCGATACGCTGCACCCTGCTCACCGCCCGGTGGGAATGAGCGAGTTACTTCGTGACGCGGATTTCGACGCGACGGTTCTTTGCTCGGCCGGCATCGGTCTTGTTCGGCGCCACCGGCTTGGTGTCGGCGTACCCGTGAGTCGTCGTTCCCCCTAAGCCGCCTTCCGCGAGTGCTTGAGCAGCGTTGGCTGCCCGGGCCTCAGAGAGTTCCTTGTTCGTCGGGAACTTCTTCTTCAGGGCACTGCGAATGGGACGATTATCGGTATGGCCATCGACGGCGACCTTGTACTCGGGGAAATCCTTGAGGACGGCTCCTACTTGCTTCAGTGCTGCCACGCCGGCAGGCTTCAGCTGATCTTCACCTGTGCCAAAGAGATAGCCGGAGGCCAGGTTGATCAAGAGGCGTTCGTTGTTCAAATCGACCATGATGGTGCCCTTCTCGATTTGAGGACGCAGCGCCTTGATGAGCCCACGCTCGGCTTCTTTCAATTTAGCCATCTCGGCGGAGAGGTCTCCCCGCAGGCCGGCGAGCTCCCGATCGCGATCAGCCAACTGCTTTTCCAGATCAGTAATGCGACTATTGGCTGCCGACAATTCACCGGCCAGCTTGTCCTTGTCGCCCGCGCTTCCTCGTAGGGCGGCGAGTTCCATGGCCAATCGGCTCTTGTCATTATTGGCCGCCGACAATTCACCGGCCAGCTTATCCTTGTGATTGTTCGCTGTGGCCAACTCGGAGGCCAGCTTGTCCTTGTCCTTGTTCGCTGCGGTCAACTCGGCGGCCAGCTTGTCCTTGTCCTTGTTCGCTGCGGCCAACTCGGCGGCCAGCTTGTCCCTGTCGCCAGACGCGAACTGACTTGCAGTAGCCCCGGCTCCTGCCGCGGCAAGGGATTTCTCAAGGTCGCTGATACGTCCCTTCGCCAGGTCGAGCTCTCCTTGGGTAGACGATAATTGGCTGGCCAGTTTGGACGAGTCACCCCCGCCTGCTCGAAGGGAGGCCAGTTCTCGATCTCGATCGGCCAGCTGCTTCTGTGCTGCCGCCAGGTCATTCCTCAACCGCTGCTGTTCTTTTTCCCAGGCGCTCGGGTGGCGGTATTCGAAGCCGCCGTCACAGCAGATCGCCCCTAAATCCAAGGCCGATGCATAGCTAGCACCAGCCAGAAGGCCGGTTGCGAGGACTGCGGTCTTGAACAATCTCATGGTGTTATTCTCCTTGGGTTGATGAAAGGGTCTTTCACTTACACGGTGGACGTACAATGCGCGCACTTGGTGGCTTTGATCGGAATGGTGGACAAGCAATGAGGGCAATCTTTGGTCGTAGGGGGGCCGGCAGGCGGCGCTTTCTTCAGCCGGTTGACTTGCTTGACGAGCATGAAGATGACGAAGGCAATGATGATGAAGTCAAACGTGGCTTGAAGGAAGACCCCGTAGTTGATAGTGGGGGCTCCCGCAGCCTTGGCTGCCGTGAGCGAGGGTTGGGCTGTGCCGGACAGATTAATGAATAGGCTGGAGAAGTCGACTTTGCCCATCAATAAACCGATAGGCGGCATCAATACGTCGCTGACCAGGGACGAGACGATCTTTCCAAAGGCGCCTCCGATGATGACACCGATGGCCATGTCGAGAACATTGCCGCGCATTGCAAAATCTCGAAATTCTTTTAACATACCCATCCTCCTCGGTGAGACACGGTTAATGGCGCTCCGTTCACAAGACCCTATCGTTTACGGGTGGTGTCGAAGCTGTACCCAAGCGTAAAGAGGTACAGGTTGTCTGTTTCTTTCGTTCCTGCCGCGGGTTTGCTGTTGTACCGCGTCGTGACCTGAAGGGAGGCGACGAACCCCTCCCAGATCTTGAAGCGGAGGCCGTTGTCCATGGTCAAATAGATGTTGCTCGCGTTTTCTAGCGATGGATAGAGTTCGTTGTAGTGGAAGTACGTGATGCGTTCGTCAAACATGGGCCAATTCAGCTTCATCGAAATGCGGGCACGGAAGGAGGATTGATCATCCGCGACCCGGAAATCTTCATTGAAGTAGCTGACGCCAGCTTCCGTAAAGAACGTCATATCTTTGAAGATGCCGGTGAAGTCGCCGCGCTCAATGAATTGGAAGCCGGGACCGGATGCAAGGGCGGTTCTCATTTTCAGGTCTTGAAAGCGGTCGCTTTCGACATAGGCTGAGGCGAACCAGTAAAGGCGCTTCGTCACGAAAAAGTCAAGTTTGATGGTGCCTCGAGAGTTACGGGCTGTCAGTATGTCCGCATTATCCGCATACACATAGCGACCATTGATCGATAATCGCAGTTGCTCGCTACGGGCGACGAAATCAAGTAAGGCACTCGCATTGCGGAAGGTGCTGTTTCCACTGGCTGCTGAATAGCCGGCGGTGAAGGTGCCGGCATAGATGACGGGTGGCTGCACGAGTGGATTGACCGCCGTGATGGAATCGATGGGGACAGAGAGGGCCCCCTTCAGTTGCTCTGACTGTATATTGAGATTCCCATCCGATCCGGCTGTGGCTGTCCCGTTCAGGACAGTCCCTTCTTTCAGGTGAAAGGGAATGGGATGGTTGACGGCCAGCGCGGAGACCTCTTTCCAGTTGATTTTAACGCTGGAATCGGGGCTGAAAGGTGTTTTCATCACTAAGACGCCGCCCGACATCTCGATGACTTCTCCATAGATGGTACTGCCGTCCTTGAGGGTGACCACGTCGAGTGGGGGCGCGGGAGCATCTGCCGCAATAGCAGTGGCGACTCCACATAATACGACTGTAGAGAGTGCCAGAACGGCGAACAGGTTCTTCATCTTTCCTCCTCTAGATATATGGGAAACGCACGCATCGTGGTAACGCGGTGTCGGAAATTCCACTAAGGCCGAGGGGGCCAGAATATATCGGGCTTGTATACCCGGCGCAAGCCGGAATCAATCATGGCGGATGGTTATGGGCGGGTCGCAACATTGTGTTCGGTAAGCCGAGGAATCCGGATGCCACGTATGGGTTCGCGAAATGTCTCGTTGACTCATAGGTTGTGCGCATGATGATTCAAGAGGCTCGGTTGTTTTGAGGCTGTCTTGCCGGGTCGTTGACCTCGTTGCCTCATCGGAGCTGCGGTGATGTTAGGTCGTTGGCTGAGCGTGGGACGAGAAAGTTTCGGAGTGAGTCTCTCGATCCGGTGCGCGGAATCGCTACTGTGATTTAGAATGCGACAGAGATTGCCAAAGAAATCGAGTGGAGCCCCAAGCATGCTCTCCCGCAGTATCGGTGATGATTGAGGCTCTATGCAGACCCACTGATCTTCATGGAGCTGGAGCACTGATGGGGTATAGCCAGTTGCCTCTACTCCCTCCTCCGGGACCAGCAGAATGTTCTGACCATGCGGATCGACAACGAGGACGCCCTTAGGAAACCTAGGACTATCGTTTCCCATGTGTGGATATCGTGGTCGCGTCGCGGGGATTGTGATGTTGGCTGAGTTCCGTGAGGAAATAGTGAACCGCTTGGCTCCGCGCCTGACGTAGAGCTTCTGGTCAATCGGCGAAAGTGTCGGTGGGCGAAGGATTCTACGGTCTAGCTTCAGGATGAGGGAGGCATGGGCGTCAGGCTGGACGCGGGCTCAAGGGCATCAATGATTCCACCCCCTAGCACTCGATCTCCGTCATAAAACACGGCGGACTGCCCAGGACTGAGTGCCCGCTGCGGTGTGCTGAATTGGACTATCATCCTTCCGGCAGCGAGAGGTATCGTAGTTGCGGGTGAAGGCGGTGTGGCATAACGCACTTTACAGTGGACGAGAGAAGAGGCATTCAGAAGTCTTTGGTCGAGGATGTTCAGGTCTTTCACTGTACAGGAGGAACTGAGCAGCTTTTCTTCCGGCCCAAGGACCACGGTGTTAGTAGCCGGTTGAACCCGCTGGACGTAGAGGCGTTGCCCCGTTGCAACCCCCAGCCCCCTTCTTTGTCCTGGTGTATAGAAGGGAATCCCCTCGTGGACTCCTAGCGTGGCTCCGGTTTCGTCGACGAAGTGACCGGGCGAGGCCTGGAGATCGGGTTGTTCCTGGAGGAAGGTCCGGTAATCGCCATGACTCACAAAACAGATTTCCTGACTCTCCTTCATCTCTTCTTCGGGGAGGCCCAGGGAGGCAGCCTCCTTCCAGACATCGGCCTTTAGCATCTTCCCCACAGGGAACAGCAGTCGGTTCAGCCAGGAGGCCTGGAGGCGGTAGAGGAAGTAGCTTTGGTCTTTCCGGACATCAGCCCCTTTCATGAGAGAGAGGCGATCTTCGCTTCTGTCGACATGCGCGTAATGACCGGTCGCCACGAACGAGAGGCCTTTTGAGTCCGCGAGCTCGATGAGCTGGCGGAGTTTCACTCGTTCGTTGCAGCGGACGCAGGGGTTGGGTGTGGTTCCATTCGCATAGGCGGCAACAAAATCATCAATAACGGCTGAGCGGAACTGTGCGCGTGAGTCAACGAGTTCGTGCGGGATATTGAGTTGTTTGGCCACGTATCTTGCGATGCCAACTTTGCAACAGCCGCGTTCCTCCCATCGCTTCGAGGCCGCGACCTCTTCGTTTTCGTGCTCCCAGACTTGGAGGGTGACGCCGTGGACTTCGAATCCCTGCCTGGTGAGAAGGAGGGCCGCAACGGAGCTATCGACTCCCCCACTCATACCGAGGAGGACGGTTGGACGTGCCATAATGCGGCTATTGTACTGTCTGACTAGCGAAAGGGCTAGAGGGCGGGTGTGCGTATTTTATTTCGATGGAGCGTGAGGTCGTGGACATTCTTCGCTGACTGGGGATGTTCCTCGACCCAGCGATGGGCGCCCATATCGGACATTCCATGAAAATGGGCTCCGTCCTCAATGGCAATGGCGGGGGTACGAATGTCACCTATCAGCACGCCCTGCTTCAGGATTTGGATTCTTTCCGTGGCCGTGACGGTGCCGTTGATTTTGCCGCTGGTGATCAATGTGCCCGCAGAAATGATCCCCTTGACCACGGCAAACTCGCCCACGATCAATGTGCCTGTGGTATGTACCTCCCCTTCCAATTTTCCGTCGATGCGTACGGTGCCGTCGAAATTCACGACGCCTTTAAACTCAACCCCTTTTCCAAGAAAGGTGAAATTGTCGTCGTCTGACGGGGAGGTGTTCTTGTCGCCAATTGCCCACATGGGATTGATGGTCCTTTCAGGTTCAGCAGACCCGCCGGGGATCACGGTTTCAGGACCCCGATGAGCGAATTATTGTGTGATCGAAAAAAATTAACCGTTTATCCTTTTTATCCCGCCCTGGCCTGAGGCACCAACCGGGTGAAGGGGCGTTTCTCGGGGGACTTCTCGAATCCCCTGTGACATTTCGAGGGTGCCGTTAAAGAGCACGCCTTCTTCGATTGAAAGCATAGGGGTCTTGATTCCACCGTTGACGATTGCAGGGGCGCGGAGCTTAATCTTTTCTTTCGCGACGACGTCGCCGGTGATTTTCCCTTTGCAGACAACGGTGCCTGCCGTCACTTTTGCCGTGATCACTGCCTCTTCACCCACAAGCAGGACACCTTCGGTGTGAATTTCTCCGTCGAGGAAGCCGTCAATTCTAACGGTTCCGTTGTACGAGATAGTGCCTTTAAACTCAACACCTTTTCCGACAAACGCGCTGACGTCTTGTGCGGCTTCCTGGCTGCCGAGGTTGGAAGAGAGTGAGTTATCTTCCGCCTCGGCTTCCTCTGCCATCGTGCGCTTCCCGTCCTGCTTGTCTGATTTCCACATGATCGATGCTCCTTTTCTGGCTTCGGGATAAAAGATGATCGGGTTAGCCCCTGTTAGTTCTTGTATCGGAGTGTCTAGGGAAGATATTTAGCGTTAGTTGAGAGAAAAGCAACAAATATGCCTTTCTCAGCAGGCGTGTGAGACGTGGGGGAAAGGGATGCCGGTTAGGAGAGGAGATTGTCGATGATACCCTCCAGCTCTGGTGCGGAATAATAATGGATGATAACTTTGCCGCCCTTTGGCCCTGATTCGATCGTGACGCGCGTTCCAAACCGTTTCTGCAGTCGTGATTCTACGTCACTCCACTGCGACGTTGTCATTGCTGCTTTTGTCCGTTTTCTTATTGTGCTTGATGTGGTGACGAGTCGTTCGGTTTCACGAACAGAAAGCGCGCGGGCCGCAACAGTCTTAGCAACTTTGCATTGAGTCTCAGGAGTGTCCAGCCCCAGAAGGGCTTTGGCGTGCCCGGCTGAAAGGGTTCCGGACTCCACAAGGGTTTGCACGTCGTGATGGAGGTTGAGGAGACGCACGGAATTAGCTACAGAGGATCGGTCGCAGCCGACTTTTTGTGCGATGCTCTCATGCGTCAATCCGAATTCGTTCATCATTCTCGAATATGCTCTGGCGGTTTCCATGGGATTGAGGTCTTCACGTTGGAGATTTTCAACGAGGGCGAAGAGGATCGCTTCTTGATCACTACAATTGCGTACGACAGCTTGGATGGTGTCGAGGCCGGCCTCTTTGGTGGCGCGCCACCGCCGCTCGCCTGAAATGAGTTCGAAAATGCCGTCACCTTTTCGGCGGACTAAAATCGGCTGAAGCAAGCCGCTTTCTTTTATTGAGGCTGCGAGTTCGGCGAGCTCGGCAGGATGGAAGATTTGCCGAGGTTGATAGCGATTCGGCACAATCGCATCAATTCGGATCTGCTGAACATCTGCCGCATTGCTTGGGACGGTCGCTTGGCCGCCCGGCAGCAATGCATCAAGACCTCTACCTAGTGCTTTTTTCTCCATGGTCGAGGAACTCCTTTGCAAGTGAGAGATAGGCCTGTGAGCCCGATGAGGCCACATTATAGAGAATGCCTGGCCGACCATAACTCGGGGCTTCAGCCAACGTCACATTTCGTGGAATCACGGCTTGGTAGACTTTGCTTCCAAAATGGTTTCGGACTTGTTCGGACACCTGGCGAGCCAGGGTATTGCGTGCATCGAACATGGTCAGCACGATTCCTTCTATGAAGAGATCGAGATTGATTGACTGCTTTACCCGTTCGATGCTGCCTATAAGCCGAGAGAGTCCTTCCATTGCGTAGTATTCACATTGCACTGGAATGAGAACTGACTTTGCGGCAGCAAGGGCGTTGATAGTAAGGATGCCGAGAGCCGGCGGGCAATCAAGTATAATGACATCGTATGTATTCTTGATCTCCTTGATTGCGTCACGGAGATGCCGCTCTCGCCCATCAACATTGGCAAGTTCGATCTCTGCGCCTGCGAGATCGGCATTTGATGGCAATATAGATAGCCCGGTGACATTCGTTTTTTGAACGATATGTTCGCAAATATCTTGTTTTATTAAGCAGTTATAAATTGTTTTCTGTAATGAACGCGGGTCGACACCAACCCCACTGGTTGCATTGCCCTGTGGATCAAGGTCAATCAATAAGACGGATTTACCCTGGAGCGCGATTGCTGCTGCAAGATTCACGGAAGTAGTTGTTTTTCCAACTCCTCCCTTTTGATTGGCAACCGCGACTATCCTTACCATTGATCGCCCTTCCTATAGAGAGAGGCTGTTCCACGTGGAACAGCCTCTCTCTACCTGCTATTCACGATGAAAGAGAGAGGCTTGCAACAACCCTTGTTCCATATCCGATTGGTAGGTCAAAAGAGTATTCATTTTCAACAATGGCCTTTGATTCAATTCTTGACCTATCAACAAACGTTGAAAGAAACAAAAGAATTCTTCCGTTGCTGGTTAATATGATTCTTGCCAGGTCAATGATGAATTCAAACTTTATCCCTCTCGCAACAATATAGTTGGCTTGTTCGCGATCCGTAAAATCTTCTGCGAGTTGTTCCAGTGATCCTTCGAAAACATCAACGTTATCGAGCTTCAGCAAACCAATGATATATCTTAGAAAAGATGACTTCTTCTTTGATGGCTCGACGAGAACTAGTCGCAGGTCTGGTCGTAGTATTTTTATCGGTATTCCTGGAAATCCTGCACCAGAACCAATGTCAAAGATAAGGCCGCCATCTATAAAATTTTCCGCTTTAATAGCAGCAATTGAATCGATGAAATGCTTGATCACGACTTCTTCATCTTTGACGATGCTTGTTAAATTCGTGGTTTTGTTCCACTCTTTAAGCTGTTTCAAATAGAGCATGAACTTGCTGATTTGTTCAGCAGTCATGTTTATCCCGATCGAAGAAGCTGAGCTGGACAATAGCGATTGAATATCTGCTCTCTGTTCCACGTGGAACACATACGTGATTGAAACTGTGAGGTCAAGGAAAAGGAAGGTGAAATTCGGTGGTCGCGTCAAACTTCTGCTGGTTGTTGACCTTGCCGTTTAAATTTCTCTATTGCGACGATGAGAAGTGAAATAGCTGCAGGAGTTACTCCTGCAATTCGTGAGGCTTGCCCAATTGTTGCCGGCCTCACGCGTGAGAACTTCTCAAGTACTTCACGTGAAAACCCTTGAATGGCTCCATAGTCAAAGGCTGAAGGTATGGGTTTTAGTTCGAGCCTTTTGAATTGTCCGACTTGCTGTAGTTGTCTTCTTATATAGCCTTCATATTTTATTTCCAATTCAACTTCGTCAATAATTTCATCGTCTTCAATAGATAAACCATCAAATTTCATCAAGAGATCTCTATATGAATACTCCTGCCTCTTGAGCAACTGTGCAAATGTTTGGGACGAGTGGCGATCATCAATGGTTGCCCAGTTCAACCGGGCGCAAATTTCATCCGTAATCCTTGGCCTGGTCGTGCTTAGCCGGCCAATTTCGCTGGCAATACCGTCCCGCTTCTTAAGGAGCCGATCGTAATTATACTGTGAAACCAATCCGACCTGATGGCCGATATCCATTAAGCGTAGATCTGCATTCCCATGTCTCAGGAGAAGCCGATATTCGGCTCGCGATGTGAACATGCGATAGGGCTCACGCGTGTCCTTTGTGATCAAATCGTCGATGAGGACGCCGATGTAAGCTTGCGATCGATCAAGAATGAGTGGTTCCAATCCTCGAATCTTCAATACTGCGTTGATTCCAGCCATGATTCCTTGAGCAGCCGCTTCTTCATACCCGGAGGTTCCATTGATCTGCCCGGCATGGTAGAGACCGGAAACGAACTTTGTTTCAAGAGTTGGGTGGAGTTGGCGTGGAGGAAAATAGTCATATTCAATCGCATAGCCAGGCTTGAGCATTTTGGCCTGTTCGAGGCCGGGGATTGTGCGAAGTATTTCGCTCTGTACATCAACCGGAAGGCTTGTTGAAATTCCGTTCGGGTAAAACTCTTTTGTATCAATGCCTTCCGGCTCAATGAATATTTGATGTCGTTCTCGCTCGGCAAAACGTACGACTTTGTCTTCAATCGATGGGCAGTAGCGTGGCCCAATTGAGTCGATGACTCCGCTATAGAGAGGAGAACGATCGAGATTCTCACGGATAATATCGTGGGTTTGTTTGTTCGTGTAGGTCAAATGGCAAGCAAGCTGAGGCGTGGAAATGCGCGCTGTACGATGGGAAAATGGCGTAGGAGGGTTGTCTCCAGGCTGCGGTACCATGACCGAGAAATCGATCGAATCTCGATCAAGCCGAGGCGGAGTGCCGGTCTTCAATCGCCCCAGTTCAAAACCCAGGTCACGCATGCAATCGGAAAGGTGTTCTGCGGAGGCCTCTCCGGCCCGCCCGGCGGGAAAATGATTCAGGCCGATGTGAATAAGTCCCTTAAGGAAAGTACCTGATGTTAGGACCACCGCGAGCGCGTTGACCGTCACCCCATCTCCTGTCACTACGCCGTTTACGCCTAGTCCTGAAGTGAGGAGTCGATCAACGGTGCCTTCCTGGATCGTGAGGCAGGGCTCGGCGGCTAAGGTCTGTTGCATGGCCATGCGGTACAGTTTCTTGTCGCATTGCGCGCGCAAAGCTCTGACGGCCGGTCCTTTGCTCGTATTAATAAACCTAAATTGAATGCCCGCTTGATCGGTGTTCCGGCCCATCTCCCCGCCTAGAGCATCAATTTCTTTCACCAGGTGGCCTTTGGCGATTCCCCCGACTGCCGGATTACAGGACATCTGGGCTATTCGATCCTTTTCCATGGTGAGTAACAGGGTCCGTGCCCCCATACGAGCTGAAGCTAGAGCGGCTTCGCATCCCGCATGTCCTCCACCCACTACGATCACATCAAAGGTCTGATTCATAAATCACCAATTATTTCCCGATGCAGAACTGAGAAAAGATTCGATTGAGGACCTCATCTGAGGTAATGGCTCCGGTAATTTCTCCCAGGGCATCCGCGGCACCTCGTAAATCCACTGCCACGCATTCCGGAGGAGCGCCTGACTCGATCGATTCAAGTGCCTTTGCCAGATAGTCCCGGCATCTGAGAAGAATCTCCTGATGTCGAACATTTGTAATCGTGACACTTTGTGCCGGTTCGAGAATGCGGAGCCCGACTCTGTCTGTGATGATCTCCCGCAATGTCTTGAGCCCTTCACCCGTCACGGTCGATATCGGCAACGGGACTCCCTCATCTGGCAAAGAAAGGCAGGCAGACAAGTCCTCGACCTGACTTGGAGTGAGGAGGTCTATCTTGTTCAGCGCGACGACAAAATCTCTGCCGTCAAACAAGGTGGTGTCAAATAATCGGGCAGTCTGGATCAAATCAGTCGCGTCAATCACAACGATAAGAAGATCGGCATCACGCACGGCTTCTTCCGTGCGGCGCATGCCTTCTCGCTCGATTTCATCGCTGGTTTCCCGTAAGCCGGCGGTGTCGACGAGGGAAAGCGTACATCCGTCGAAGTGAACGGTCTCTTCGATAAGGTCGCGTGTCGTCCCGGGAGTATTTGTGACGATTGCTCGACTGTCTCCCAGTAATCTATTCAGCAGACTCGACTTACCGACATTGGGTCGACCCACGATGACGACCCGTGCTCCTTCTCTCAATACACGGCCGGTCCTGGATGAATTCAGTGCGGCTCCGACTACGTCCGCGGTTTCACGTAACACCTTCATCAATTCATCACGACCCACGAATGCGATATCTTCTTCAACGAAATCGATCCCCGCTTCAAGCTGCGCCAGCATGGCCAGGAGCCGTGATCTCAATTCATCGACTTCCTGTTTCAGGTCTCCCCGGAGGTGGCGTTGCGCGATGGCCAAGCTCTGCTCGGACGTGGCCTTGATTGTCGCGAGGACACCTTCAGCCTGGGACAAATCCAAACGGCCATTCAAAAAAGCCCGCTTCGTAAATTCTCCAGGAGTTGCGAGGCGGCATCCTGCCTGTAGGCAAGATGCAGAAATCATGGCCAACACAGCTTGGCTCCCATGCGCATGAATTTCGAGGACATCCTCCGCCGTATACGAGCGCGGAGCTTTCATGTAGACCACCAGCGCCTCATCAATGGGAGTCTGGAAACCTAAAGCCGCTTCAGGTAAGGAAACATCTACTCGCAAGATATCGGCAAGGTGGAGACGATGCGACTCTATTGTGCACAGGGGGATTCCCGAACGGATGCGGATAAACCGGCTGGCGATTGCGAGGGTATCAGGCCCGCTGATTCGTATGATCCCAATCCCGCCTTCGCCCGCCGGGGTAGCGACGGCGCAGATCGTATCTCCTGACCCTCCAGCATTTAGCATGGTCGAACTCTATCGTCGATGCCATCCCGGGTTCGTAACGGAACGAATGGTCATCAGTAAAAATGCCGATGGTTCAAATGACCGGCTTGTTCGCAAAAATCACGCGATCTGTAATCAGCTGCTGGGAAATGGTGAGCACGTTATTGGTGAGCCAGTACAGCACAAGGCCCGCCGGGAAATTGATAAATAGAAAGGTCATAAATGCCGGAAGCATCAACATGATCTTCGCTTGAGTCGGATCCATCGTGGTCGGAGTAATCTTCTGCTGAACCACCATTGTGACTCCCATAATGATCGGCAGTACATAGTAGGGGTCCTGTACAGACAGGTCTGTAATCCAAGCCATGAAGGGTGCCTGACGCAGGTCGATGGTCATATAGAGAATATTGAAGAGGGCCACAAAGACCGGCATCTGCAAGACCATCGGGAGGCATCCCCCGACGGGATTCACCTTATGATCCCGGTAGAGCTTGATTAACTCCTTGTTCAGCCGATCCCGGTCCTCCTTAAACTTCTCCTGAATCGCCAAGACTTTCGGCTGGATGACCTGCATTTGTTTCATCGATTTGTAGCTCTTGTACTGAAGTGGCACAAAGAGAACCTTGAGCATCATCGTGAGTAGAATAATCGTCACGCCGTAGTTATGGGTATAGTCGTTGATAAAGCGGAGTACATAGAAAATCGGCTTGGCGACAGCTTTAACAACTCCCCAGCTGCCAAAAACAAACCAGCCGAAATCGATCGTGTCTTCGATTCCAATTTGCATCGCCACGAGGGTGTCATACTCTTTAGGGCCGGCGTAGAGCTGGAGGTTCAACGGGGAACCAGATGACTGAACAGGAAAGCGCACGCTTCCGGAAAGCAGTTTGTCGCCTTCTTTCTTGACCACTGTGGACGAGGCCTGCTTCGGGATCAACACGGAAAGGAAGTATTTGTCTTGCAGCGCGAGCCAGTGCACTGCGCCTTTGCGCTCGATCTCAGAATCCGGTGCGTCTTTATCGACCTTTCCATCAACGAGGGAAGCTGAACCGATTTGGCCGATTAAGCCGTCGCCCCATTCCACAATTCCGAAATTCGTCCCTAACCCGACGGTCAGATCACCGTCCAGACCAGTCGATCGAATTGAAATATCGATCAGGTAACTGTCGGCATGGAAGGTCAGGATTTTCTCGAGGAGAAGATTCTTCGCTTCATCACGAAATTGGAATGTGATGTGGCCAATCGGATGGCCGCTATCGAGGTTGGAGAAATCTCGCGAAACGGTGTAGAGACCGTTACCCAGTGCCTTGGTCAATTCTGCATCAGCCGTGACGATGGCTAATGGTCCGGGAAATTTCGATCCCTGCCTGACCAATTGAACCGGCGCCGAATCGGTTGCGGTCTGTTGATACCGCTTCAATTCCCAGCTCGTCAGGACCGCACCGCGAGTCGAAACTTTCGCGCGATACAGATCGGTCTCAACGCTCACAAGCTCTTCCATTGGGGTGAGCGGAGAAGCTGGTCCTGCAAGCCCTGCTGAGGAGATTGGGCTTTGTCCTGGCGTCTGTGCCGCGCTCGGGCTGGACGGCGCCGATATCGGTGCGGCATCAGTCGACGAGGGCACCGGTCCCGCCTCAGGTGACATGGAGGCCTCTTGTGCGGGCGAGGGCTGAGGGAGCCAGCCCATCTCTTTCAGCGCATAGTCGTATCCGAAAATAATCGCCAGAGACAGCACCAAGAAAACGATGACCCGTTTCTCCATCATCTAGATACGTACCTTCTTCAACAACGTTGAACTATTTTTTAACCGGGTCAAATCCACCGGCATGAAAGGGATGGCATTTCAGTAAGCGGATCAAGGCCAGCCCCAGACCCTCCAGGCAGCCTCGCTGGCGTATGGCATCGATTGCGTATTGGGAACAGGTCGGATCAAATCGGCATGCCGGGCTCAGCCATGGTGAGATCACATATCGGTAGCCTTGAATCAGCCCCACCAGGAGACGACGCATGTTAGATCGGCCTCGCGATCAGAAGGCGATGTTTGGACAGTGTGGCGGTCCACAATTCCTTGAGCTCGCCGAACGAAAGAGTCAGTGCATCTCGCTTGGGGAATACGAGCAGGTGGTAGCCCGGAAGCAAGTCTGGATAGATGGCTCTGACGAGCTCGCGGAAGCGGCGCTTGGACCGATTGCGTTTGACCGCATTGCCAAATCGCCTGCCGACGACGATTCCAACCTGACTCACAGAATCCTCCGTCCGGCTCGCGAGCAAATTGAAACATTGCGTGGAGCTGCGACGCCCGTGCCGCTTCACTTGTTCAATATCCCGACTGACTCGCAAGAACATAGCGCCAGTTCTGGCTTGTGAGCTCATATCGTGACGCCCACCAGTATGTGAGTATGTTCGTCGGCGGCGGTAACCGGCAGGAGTCGAGCAGACAGCCCATCACGTAGGGCGTAAGGAGAAGCAGATTCCTTCTCCAGGCTGCACGCACTGGAACTCATGCGGAGCAAGCTAGGCAAGCCTTCGAATCCAGCCCCTCAACGGCATCTGAAATTGATAACGCTAGACTGCCAGCCGGGCGCGGCCTTTTGCGCGGCGGCGGGCAAGGACCTTCCGTCCGTTCTTTGTGCTCATGCGTTTGCGAAACCCATGTTCGCGTTTCTTTTTCAAGTTTGAAGGCTGCTGAGATGTAAAAGACATAACAATCCCCCCCGGACATCACGTTTCGTTTAGATAATCGAGCTGCGCATTATATTGGCCATGTGCTCAGGTGTCAATTTACTCACGGCTTCAAAGCGGATTAATTATCGCTCCAATTATTTTCAAGGAGAGGCCGGTATCAGGCTATAAGACATTAATTTCTGAGGCGTTTTTGTATCTTCGGTAGCCAGAGTGCCACAGGGTTCACCTCGTCTGATGTCCCCCTTTCTTCATAAACAGGTGTTTCTATATATATCCATGCAATAAATAGGTGAAATGAGCATGGCACTAAGCTTGCCAGTAGATATGAATGAATGATCGCGCTATCGCTCTGACCGCTTGATGGCAGGTCCAATACTTCGGTGAGCATCACACATTCAATCACTTGCATTACAGGAGGTTCACTCACATGGGTAAAATTTTAGCCAGCCTGGTTGCTCTTACAATGAGCGCGGTGTTTTCAACCGGTACCTATTTGCATGCGCAAGAAACAGCTCCGGCCCCGACCACCTCGGCCCCCGTTGCACCTGCCGCGGCTCCTACTGCTCCTGCCGTGAGTGCTCCGGCTGAAACTGAAAAGAAAATGGATGGAGAAAAGGAAAAGAAGGGCAAGAAAGGCAAGAAGGCCGGCAAAGGCAAGAAAAAGGGTAAGGAAAAGAAGAACGGTTAAGTCTTCTCCCCTCTTGTGCCCCAGGCTGAGAAGGTCGCTCATGTTCAGTGAGAGATCTTCTCACCCGAGGGCGCCCGAAGTGTGCGCGGCAGTCCCCCCGCTCGAACCATAAGGAGAATATGATGAACATCACGATCAATCGGCTCGCGCCACTGATGCTCGGAGCCATTTTGCTCGCAGGCTGTGCCAAGCCTCCGGCCGAACAAATCGATGCAGCTGAAAAGGCTGTGAAGGAAGCACAGATGAGCGGAGCGGCGACCTATACGGCCCAAGAATATGCCAAGCTCGAAGCGTCCTTGACTGCTATGAAAAAAGAAGTGACGGATCAGGACGGAAAGTTTGCCCTCTTTCGTGACTACGGGAAAGCCGAGCAGCTTGCGACTTCTGCCAAGGCCGACGGTGAACGGGTTAAGGCCGACGCAGTGAAGAAGAAAGAAGAGGCGAAGGCCGGCGCTCTTCAGGCGCAGCAAGTCGCCAAGGAAGCGGTGAAGTCGACAGTTGAGCTCGTGGCCAGCGCTCCAGTGGGCAAAGACCGTGCAGCACTTGAGGCCATCAAGAATGATGTCGAGGCCTTGAAAGCGTCGTTGAATCAGATTCAGTTGGCGATCGATAAAGAAGACTATCCGGCTGCCCAGGCCCAGGCAAAAGCCATCCATGACAAGGGGCAGGCGGTCTCTGCGGAGTTACAGAACGCCTTG
>Ga0209079_10000342_pt1 | contig 19194 bp, 17 predicted proteins | sample PPLLaktember2015_2_FD_187259 | JGI IMG/M metagenome (GOLD analysis project Ga0209079, IMG submission 187259) | Freshwater sediment microbial communities from Prairie Pothole Lake near Jamestown, North Dakota, USA - PPLs Lake P7 Core (6) Depth... | ecosystem: Environmental > Aquatic > Freshwater... | reverse complement strand
CGCGCCTGTCGTGATGCGCACACAGCTGCCGGCCGGCACCGCGCCGGAAAAGTTCTGCCCGGCCAGGCCGCTGCCGACGATGCGCAGCCGCGTCGTCGTGTCGGCCAGCAGTTCGCTGCCGCGCAGTGCGAAGCCGTCCATCGCCGAGTTGTCGTGCGCCGGCACGTCGATGGCCGAAATGATGTCGCTCGCCAGCACCCGACCGAGTGCGTCGCGGATCGGCCGCTGCTCCACCGCCTGTACCACCGGCACCAGCCGTGCAATGAAGTCTTGCGCCTGGACCACCGGCAGCGCGTCGGGGTCGTAGCCGGCCACGCAGGAGGCGATGTCCTGCAGCGATATCGCGCGCTCAGTCATCGTGCTGCGGCCGTCCCTGGCCCGAGGGAAAAACGTCACCGTCGCGTCGCGGGCCGCGCATCACTGCGGTGATCCAACAGCCGATGGCATAGGTCAGGACCATCGTCAGCGCAAACACGATGCCGCCGGCGACGATGAAGTCCACCAGCATCTGGCTGCGTTCGGGTTGGTCGTCCAGCCCCGGCTGATGGAAGGTCTTGACCAATTCACCCAGCATCCACGGCAGCAGCAGGCTGGCCAGCGTCGCCCACAGCAACTGCCAGCGCGTGCGCGAGGTCCTCCAGCCGGGCCACATTGCAGTCACCCGCCGATGTAGTGCATCTCGACCCGGCGCTCACCCGTCGGGCTGGGCGTACCGGCCGCACCGCGCAACTCGGAATAGCGGTCGCTGCGCTGGCGCCAGATGGCAGCGATGGCCGCAGCGATCTGCAGGTCACTGGCATCGCCGCGCAGCAGCGTGCGCAGGTCGTGACCGGCGCTGGCGAACAGGCACAGGAACAGCTTGCCCTCGGTGGACAGCCTGGCGCGGTTGCACTGGTGGCAGAAGGCCTGCGTGACGCTGGAGATCACGCCGATCTCGCCGCCGCCGTCGGCATAACGCCAACGCTCGGCCGTCTCGCCCTCGGCCTGCGGGTCGATGGCTTGCAGCGGATGCGCGCGCTGCAGGGTCTCGATCACCTGGGCCGAAGGCAGCACCTCGTCCATGCGCCAGCCGTTGGTGGCTCCGACGTCCATGTACTCGATGAAGCGCAGCACGATGCCGCTGTGCCGGAAGTGCCGCGCCATCGGCAGCAACTCGTGGTCATTGGTGCCGCGCTTGACGACCATGTTCACCTTGATCGGCGCCAGGCCGACGGCCTGCGCCTGCTCGATGCCGCGCAGCACGTCGGCCACCGGGAAGTCGACATCGTTCATGCGCCTGAAAATGGCATCGTCCAGCGCGTCCAGGCTCACGGTGACACGTTGCAATCCGGCATCCTTGAGCGCGCGCGCCTTGCGCGCAAGCAGCGAGCCGTTGGTCGTGAGCGTGATGTCCAGCGGCTGTCCCTCGGGCGTGCGCAAGGCCGCCAGCATCTCGATCAGCCGCTCCAGGTTCTTGCGCAGCAGCGGCTCGCCGCCAGTCAGGCGCAGCTTGCGCACACCCTGCGCGACGAACATCCGCGCAGTGCGCGTGATCTCCTCGAAGCTGAGCAGCGCGCTGTGTGGCAGGAAGACATGCGACTTGTCGAACACTTCCTTGGGCATGCAGTAGCTGCAACGGAAGTTGCAGCGGTCGGTGACCGAGATGCGCAGGTCGCGCAGCGGCCGGCCCAGGCGGTCGACCAGCGGGCCATCCGGCGCAATGTCCTGGTCCGGCACCGGCAGCGGCCGCAGACTGCGGCGCAGATCGGTCAGCGGGATGAAGGTGTCGCCCATGACGCTATTGTGCCCGCTGGCCCCTCGGCTAGGCGCGACTGGTGGCAGTTGGCGCCCACGCGACCGTGAGGTGGTTGCAGGCCCCCGCAGCCATCCCCAGACTTCGGGGGGGGACGGCTACCTGCAGGTGGCTTGAGCACGCTGATGGCGAGCAACAGGGCCCCAGCCAGCACTGCCACGAGTGCGTTCGCCGGCCACGTCAGCATGGCGCAAGCGCCAACACGAGAATGCGTTCTTGGGTTCCCGCCGGGAGCTTGTTTTCCGTCAAGACGGCCCGGCCGCTGCCGGGCGATGCTGCGGGTTGCAGACCGATCGCATTCCCAATAGGAGACAAGAATGAACTACGCGGACTTCCATCGTCGCTCGATCGAGCAGCCCGATGCGTTCTGGGCCGAACAGGCCAAGATGATCGAGTGGCACAAGCCCTTCGACAGCGTCTGCGACTACAGCCGGCCGCCCTTCGTCAGTTGGTTCGCCGGCGGGCAGACCAACCTGTGCCACAACGCGGTTGACCGCCACCTGAAGGATCGTGCCGACGGCAACGCGCTGATCTGGGTGTCGACCGAAGTCGACAAGGAAGTGGTCTACAGCTTCCGTCAGTTGCATGCCGAGGTGCAGCGCATGGCGGCCTGCCTGATCGAACTGGGCGTGAAGAAGGGCGACCGGGTGCTGATCTACATGCCGATGATTGCCGAGGCCGCCTTCGCGATGCTGGCCTGCGCGCGCATCGGCGCGATCCACTCGGTGGTGTTTGGTGGCTTTGCCAGCGTCAGCCTGGCCAGCCGCATCGACAACGCCACGCCGGTGGTCATCGTCAGCGCCGACGCCGGCAGCCGCAGCGGCAAGGTGGTGCCGTACAAGGGATTGCTCGACGAGGCCATCATGCTGGCGGCGCACAAGCCCTCACGCGTGCTGATGGTCGACCGCGGACTGGCGCCGTTCGCCCGCGTGGCCGGCCGCGACGCCGACTATGCCGAGCTGCGCCGCAAGCACCTGGACACCCAGGTACCCTGCGTGTGGCTGGATGCCACCCACCCGAGCTACACGCTCTACACCAGCGGCACCACCGGCACACCCAAGGGCGTACAGCGCGACACTGGCGGCTACTGCGTGGCGCTGGCGGCGAGCATGAAGCACATCTTCCTGGGCCAGCCGGGCGAGACCTACTTCTCCACCAGCGACATCGGCTGGGTGGTGGGCCACAGCTACATTGTCTACGGCCCGCTGATCGCCGGCATGGCCACGATCATGTACGAGGGTCTGCCGACTCGGCCCGATGCCGGCGTCTGGTGGAGCCTGGTCGAGAAGTACAAGGTGACCGCGATGTTCAGCGCACCGACCGCGGTGCGCGTGCTGAAGAAACAGGACCCGGCCTATCTCAGCAAGTACGACCTGTCGAGCCTGCGCGCGCTGTTCCTGGCCGGCGAACCGCTGGACGAGCCCACCGCCAAATGGATCGCCGCGGCCCTGGGCAAGCCGATCATCGACAACTACTGGCAGACCGAAAGCGGCTGGCCGATCCTGACCATTGCCAACGGCGTCGAGAAGGCGCCCAGCAAATTCGGCTCGCCGGGCGTGCCGATGTACGGCTACAACGTCAAGCTGCTGAACGAAAGCAGCGGCGAGGAGGTGCGCGGCGCCGACGAGAAGGGCGTGGTCATGATCGAAGGCCCGCTGCCCCCGGGCTGCATGCAGACGGTGTGGCAGGACGATGCGCGCTTCGTCAAGACCTACTGGAGCACCATCGGCGGCAAGCAGATGTACAGCACCTTCGACTGGGGCGTGCGCGATGCCGACGGCTACTACTTCATCCTCGGCCGCACCGACGACGTCATCAACGTCGCCGGCCACCGGCTGGGCACACGGGAGATCGAGGAGAGCATCTCCAGCCACCCCAACGTGGCCGAGGTGGCGGTGGTCGGCGTGGCCGACAACCTGAAGGGCCAGGTGGCGATGGCCTTCGTCATCGCCAAGGACGCCAGCGGTCTCGGCGACAACGCCGCGCGGCTGAAACTGGAAGGCGACATCATGAAGGTGGTCGACGGCCAGCTCGGCGCGGTGGCGCGGCCGGCACGTGTGCTATTCGTGTCGGCGCTGCCCAAGACCCGCTCGGGCAAGCTGCTGCGGCGCGCGCTGCAGGCCGTGGCCGAACACCGTGATCCGGGCGACCTGACGACGATCGAGGACCCGAGCGCGCTGCAGCAGGTCAAGGACCTGCTGGCGCAGAAATAGCCGCTCCCATCCCCCATCAGGGGGTGCGGCATTCCGCCGCCGCAGGGATGGGCAGCGCGGCGCGCAGGCGCGACACCGGGCAGCCTCCAGACGCTGAGGCTGCCATGCATCAACTTCCTCGCACACGGCGCCAGTTCGTCGCCGCGCTAGCCGCCTGCGGCTGCCTGCCCGTCGCCCATGCAGTAACGGCCCTGCTGCACGCACAGACGGCGCCGGCCGGCATCGTCCCAGCGGGCTATCTGGTCAGCGAAAAGTACCACGGCGTGCGTGCCGTTTGGGATGGCCGCGTGCTGCGCTTTCGCAGCGGGCGGGCGATTGCGGCGCCTGCGGACTTCGTGGCCCGACTGCCGGGCGTGCCGTTGGACGGCGAGTTGTGGCTCGGCCGAGGCCGTTTCGAGGCACTGTCCGGACTGGTGCGGCGCCAGCGTCCCGATGCGCAGGCCTGGCGCGAACTGCGCTACATGGGTTTCGAGCTGCCCGGCGAAGGCGGCGACTTCGCATCACGCGCAAGACGCATCGCTGCGCTGGTGCGACACCAAGGCTTCGCGCAGCTGCAGGCGGTGGAACAGCTCAGTCTGGATTCGCCGCGGACGCTGCAGCGCCGGCTGGACGAGGTGGTGGCCGCGGGCGGCGAGGGCCTGATGCTGCACCGCGCCGATGCGCGCTACGAAACCGGGCGCAGCGCGTCGCTGCTCAAGCTCAAAGCCGCTGCACGATGCCGAGTCGCGGGTGCTCGGCCATGTGGCCGGGCAGGGTCGCCACGCAGGCCGGCTGGGGGCGTTGAGGGTGCGCAATGCGCAGGGCGTCGACTTCCTGCTCGGCAGCGGGTTCAGCGATGCGCAGCGCGACTCGCCTCCGGCCATCGGTACGCTGGTCAGCTACACGCACCGCGGCGTCACCGCGGACGGCGTGCCGCGCTTCGCCAGCTTCCTGCGCGTGCGCTCAGAGCACTTCTGAGGCGAAGTCGGCCAGGCGCGAGCGCTCGCCGCGCGCCAGCGTCACATGGCCGCCGTGCGGCCAACCCTTGAAGCGGTCGACTGCGTAGGTCAGGCCCGAGCTGCCTTCGGTCAGGTAGGGCGTGTCGATCTGCGCTAGGTTGCCCAGGCAGACGATCTTGGTGCCCGGGCCAGCGCGGGTGATCAGCGTCTTCATCTGCTTCGGCGACAGGTTCTGCGCCTCGTCGATGAGCACGAACTTGTTCAGGAAGGTGCGCCCGCGCATGAAGTTCAGGCTCTTGATCTTGATCTTGCTGCGCACCAGGTCGTTGGTGGCGGCGCGGCCCCATTCGCCGGCGGCCGTGTCGGTGCGCGCCAGCACTTCGAGGTTGTCGTCCAGAGCGCCCATCCATGGGCCCATCTTTTCCTGTTCGTCACCCGGCAGGAAGCCGATGTCCTCCCCCACTGGTACGGTGACGCGGGTGACGATGATCTCGGTATAGCGCCGATCGTCCAGCACCTGGCTCAGCCCGGCGGCCAGCGTCATCAGCGTCTTGCCCGAACCTGCGGTGCCGGTAAGGGTGATGAAGTCGCACTCCGGGTCCATCAGCAAGTTCAGCGCAAAGTTCTGCTCGCGGTTGCGCGAGGTCACGCCCCAAACCGCGTTCTTTGCGTGGCTATAGTCGCGCAACGTCTTCAGCACCGCGGTCTTGCCGGTGATCTCGGTGACACGCGCGTACAACGGTGCGGCGCCGGGCGTTTCCAGGTAGACGAACTGGTTGATCAGCAGCGCCGGCACCAGCGGGCCGGCGATGCGGTAATAGGTGTGGCCGCCCTGGCTCCAGCTCTCCATGGTCTTGCCATGGCGCTCCCAGAAATCAGCCGGCAGCGTCAACACGCCGGTGTAGAGCAGGTCGCCGTCGTCCAGCGTCTTGTCGTTGAAGTAGTCCTCGGCCGGCAGGCCCAGCGCGCGCGCCTTGACGCGCATGTTGATGTCCTTCGACACCAGCACCACGTCGCGGCCGGGCTGCTGTTCGCGCAGCGCGCGCACCACGCCCAGGATCTGGTTGTCGGCCTTGCCCTGCGGCAGGCCGTCGGGCAGCTTGATGTCGAGCAGCGTGGTCTGGAAGAACAGCTTGCCGGCAGCATCCTTGTGGCCGGTCTTCGACAGCGGGATGCCGGCCGTGGCGTCGGTGCTGCCTTTGGCATCGGTGAACGACGCCAGCGAGTCCAGGTTGCGGCTGACCTGGCGCGCGTTGCGTGCGACCTCGCTCAGGCCCTTCTTGTTGTTGTCCAGCTCTTCCAGCGTGATCATCGGCAGGAAGATGTCGTGCTCGTCGAAGCGGAACAGCGACATCGGGTCGTGCATCAGCACATTCGTGTCCAGCACGAACAGCTTCGCCGGCCCGGCGACGCGCGGCGCGCGGCTGCGCGGGCGCTGCGCCTCGACCGGCGCGGAAGCCACCGGCCGCGGCACCGCGGGGGCCATGACGGCGGGGGCGACACGGCTGTCCAGCAATTCCAGTGGCGCGCCCGCAGCCGCGTCGGCGCTGGCCGCCGGCTTCAGCGTGCGCTTGTCATGCCGGGGCGCGGACTGGGACTCGAAATCGGTGGCGGCCAGCAGGGAGGCTTTCTGTGCAGGAGGCTTGGGCAGCGGCATGGGAGGTGGGGTTGGATCAGCAAAAACGCCGGCACGAGGCCGGCGTCGGACACACAGCGGAACGGGAGCGAATGTTCAAGCGGCTTTTTTCAGCAGCTTGACGGCCTTGAGCACTTCATCGACGTGCCCGGCGACCTTGATGCCGCGCCATTCGGCGCGCAGCACGCCCTGCGGGTCGATCAGGAAGGTGCTGCGCTCGATGCCCTTGACCTTCTTGCCGTACATGATCTTGTTCTTGACCACACCGAACATGTGGCACAGTTTCTCTTCGGTGTCGGCGATCAGGTCGAAGGGCAACTCGAGGTTGCTCTTGAACTTCTCGTGCGAATTCATGTTGTCGCGCGACACGCCGAAGACCACCGCGCCAGCCTTGATGAAGTCCTTGTGCCGGTCGCGGAACTGCATCGCCTCGGTGGTGCAACCCGGCGTCGCATCCTTCGGGTAGAAGTAGAGTACAACCGTACGGCCCAGATAGGCCTGCGGCGTGAACTTCACGCCGCTGGTTGCGACGGCTTCGAACTCCGGGATGGCTTTATTGACGGCTGGGGTCATGTGGTTCGGCTCTCGAAGGCGGGGCCTGTGACGGCATAACCGGCAATTATAAAGTCAAGCAGTGCCGGCCCGATGACGGTGGCCATGACCCTGCGCGTCAGGACTGGGGCGCCGGGGCCGGTTCGAGCAGCAGCGCGGCGAGTACGGCCCGGCCTTCGCCGGCCAGCACGTTGTAGGTGCGGCAGGCCGCGGCGGTGTCCATCATCTCCACGCCGATGCCGCGTTCAATCAGGCAGCGCACCAGGGCCGGCGCGATGAAACGGTGGCGCATGCCGCTGCCGAAGATCACCAGCTCAGGCCGCAGCGCCAGGGCCTGCTCGAAGTGTGCGGCCAGCAACTGGTTGATGTGCGCCGGCGTCCAGGCCTGCACTTCGCCCTGCCAGGGCACCAGCAGGCTGTGGCCGAAGCCGACCGTGCCGACCCAGATGCTCGACGCATCGTGCCGCGTGATGGTGTTGACGCCTTCGGCGCGATCGGGCTGGAACTTCAAGATGCTTGCCCGCGCGGGGCAGGATGCAGCGGTACCTACGCGTAAAATTATAGGTTTTTGCGGCGCAGCAGACTGCGCCGACCACCGGCCGCACGGTCCTGAGGAGCGCACGCGTTGAAGCCCATTCTGAAGTCCAGCAAGCTGAACGACGTGTGCTACGACATCCGCGGCCCGGTGCTGGACAAGGCGCGCCAGATGGAGGAAGAGGGCCACAAGATCATCAAGCTGAACATCGGCAACCTGGCGGTGTTCGGCCTGGAGCCGCCCGACGAGATCGTGCAGGACATGATCCGCAACCTGCCGCATTCGGCCGGCTACACCGACAGCAAGGGCTTGTTCGCGCCACGCAAGTCGGTGGTGCACTACTCGCAGGAGAAGAACATCGCCGGCGTCGGTGTCGACGACGTCTACCTGGGCAACGGTGCGTCCGAGCTGATCGTGATGAGTCTGAACGCGCTGCTCGACAGCGGCGACGAGGTGCTGGTGCCGGCGCCGGACTACCCGCTGTGGACGGCGGCGGTGTCACTGTCCGGCGGCCGGCCGGTGCACTACCTGTGCGACGAACAGGCCGACTGGACACCGGATATCGCCGACATCCGCGCGAAGATCACGGCCAACACGCGCGGCATCGTCGTCATCAACCCGAACAATCCCACCGGCGCGCTGTATCCGACCGAACTGCTGCTGCAGATCGTCGAGCTGGCGCGTCAGCACCAGCTGATCGTCTTTGCCGACGAGATCTACGACAAGACGCTGTACGACGGCCACACCCACACCAGCATCGCGTCGCTGGCCGACGACGTGCTCTTCGTCACCTTCAACGGCCTGAGCAAGAACTATCGGTCCTGCGGCTACCGCGCCGGCTGGATGATCGTCTCCGGCGACAAGCGCCATGCCCGCGATTACATCGAGGGGCTGAACATGCTGGCCTCGATGCGCCTGTGCGCCAACACGCCGGGGCAGCTGGCGATCCAGACCGCACTCGGCGGCTACCAGAGCATCAAGGACCTGGTGGCCCCGGGCGGGCGGCTGTGCCGCCAGCGCGACCTGGCCTACGAGTTGCTGTCGCAGATCCCGGGCGTCAGCGTGGTCAAGCCCAAGGCCGCGCTGTACATGTTCCCGAAGCTCGATCCGAAGATGTACCCGATCGTCGATGATCAGCAGTTCGCCTACGAGCTGCTGGCCGAGGAGAAGGTGCTGATCGTCCAGGGCACCGGCTTCAACTGGCCCACGCCCGATCATTTCCGGCTGGTTTTTCTGCCCAATTCCGACGACCTGCACGACGCCATCGGCCGCATCGCGCGCTTCCTCGGCCACTACCGCAAACGCCACTCCCAGTGAATACGATGAACCCCATCCAGGTCGGCCTGCTCGGCATCGGCACCGTCGGCAGCGGCACCTTCAAGGTGCTGCAGCGCAACCAGGCGGAGATCCGCCGCCGTGCCGGCCGCGGCATTCAGATCACCATGGTCGCCGACCTGGACGTCGAGCGCGCGCGTTCGGTGGTCGGGCCCGAGGTCACCGTGGTCGGCGATGCACGGCAGGTGATTGCCAACCCGGACATCGACATCGTCATCGAGCTGATCGGCGGCTGCGGCATCGCCCGTACGCTGGTGCTGGAGGCGATTGCCGCAGGCAAGCACGTGGTCACCGCCAACAAGGCGCTGCTGGCGGTGCACGGCACCGAGATCTTCGAGGCGGCCAGCGCCAAGGGCGTGGTCGTGGCCTTCGAGGCCGCAGTGGCCGGCGGCATCCCGATCATCAAGGCGCTGCGCGAGGGCTTGTCCGCCAACCGCATCGAATGGATCGCCGGCATCATCAACGGCACCACCAACTTCATCCTGTCGGAGATGCGCTCCAAGGGGCTGGACTTCGACGCCGCACTGAAGGACGCGCAGAAGCTGGGCTATGCCGAAGCCGACCCGACCTTCGACATCGAGGGCATCGATGCAGCGCACAAGGCAACGATCATGAGCGCGCTGGCCTTCGGCGTCCCGGTGCAATTCGACAAGGCGCATATCGAAGGCATCGCCAAGCTGCAGGCGGCCGACATCCGTTATGCCGAGCAGCTGGGTTATCGGATCAAGCTGTTGGGCATCACAAAACGCCGAGAGCACGGCATCGAGTTGCGCGTGCACCCGACGCTGATCCCGGCCAACCGGCTGATCGCCAACGTCGAAGGCGCGATGAACGCGGTGGTGGTGCAGGGCGACGCTGTCGGTACCACGCTGTATTACGGCAAGGGCGCCGGCGCCGAGCCCACCGCGTCGGCGGTGGTGGCGGACCTGGTGGACATCACGCGGCTGCACACGGCCGATCCCGATCACCGCGTGCCGCACCTGGCCTTCCAGCGCGGCTCCTTGCACGACACGGCGATCCTGCCCATCGACGAGGTGGTCACCGCCTTCTACCTGCGGCTGCAGGTGGCCGACGAAAAGGGCGTGCTGGCGCGAATCACCGGCATCCTGGCCGAGAACGACATCTCGATCGATGCCGTGCTGCAGCGTGAGAGCGCCGAGGGCGAGCGCCAGACCGACCTGATCATCCTGACGCACGACACGGTCGAAGGGCGCATGAACAAGGCGCTGGCGCAGATGCAGGCCCTGCCGACGGTGCTGGCGCCGATCGTGCGCATCCGCAAGGAAGAGCTGAATTGAAGTACCTCAGCACCCGCGGCGATGACACGCTGAGGTCGTTCTGCGAGATCCTGCTCGAAGGCCTGGCGCCCGACGGTGGCCTGTACCTGCCGCAGAGCTACCCACGGGTGGACGAGGCGACGCTGGCGTGCTGGCGCGGCCTGTCTTATGCCGAGCTGGCCTTCGAAATCCTGTCGCTGTACATCGACGACATTCCGCCCGAGGACCTGCGCGCGTTGGTGCACCGCACCTACACGGCCGAGGTCTTCGGCACGCCGCAGATCACGCCGCTCAAGCCGCTGGACGAGGACCTCTATCTGCAGGCCCTTTCCAACGGCCCGACGCTGGCCTTCAAGGACATGGCCATGCAGTTGCTTGGCCAGCTGTTTGAATACCAGCTGGCGCGCACCGGCCGGCAGCTGAACATCCTGGGTGCGACCTCGGGCGACACCGGCAGCGCCGCTGAATACGCAATGCGCGGCAAGAAAGGCGTGCGCGTGTTCATGCTTTCGCCGCACGGGCGCATGAGCCCCTTCCAGCAGGCGCAGATGTTCAGCCTGCAGGACCCGAACATCCACAACATTGCCATCGAAGGCGTGTTCGACGACTGCCAGGACATCGTCAAGGCCGTGTCCAACGACCTGGCGTTCAAGCAGCGCCACCACATCGGCACCGTCAACTCGATCAACTGGGCGCGGCTGCTGGCTCAGGTGGTGTACTACTTCGCCGGCTGGTTCCAGGCCACGCAGCGCAACGACCAGGTCGTCGATTTCTGCGTGCCCTCGGGCAACTTCGGCAACATCTGCGCCGGCCATGTGGCGCGCATGATGGGCCTGCCCATCGGCAAGCTGGTGGCCGCCACGAACGAGAACGACGTGCTCGACGAGTTCTTCCGCACCGGCCGCTACCGCGTGCGCCGCGGCAGCGAGACCTTCGAGACCTCCAGCCCTTCGATGGACATCAGCAAGGCCAGCAATTTCGAGCGCTTCGTCTTCGACCTGGTCGGCCGCGATGCGGCGCGCACGGCGGCGCTGTTCGGCGCCGGCGTTGCGCGCGAGGGCGGCTTCCAGGTCAGCGACGCGGAATTCGCGCGCATTGCCGGCTTCGGCTTCGCCTCCGGCAAGAGCGTGCATGCCGACCGCATCACCACCATCCGCGACACCTGGCAGCGCTTCGGCACGATGATCGACACCCACACCGCCGACGGGCTGAAGGTGGCGCGCGAGCAGCGCCGCGCCAGCGTGCCGATGCTGGTACTTGAAACGGCGCTGCCGGCCAAGTTCGCCGAGACCATCCGCGAGGCGCTCGACATCGACCCGCCGCGGCCGGCGGCGCTGCGGGGCATCGAGGCCCTGCCCAAACGCTTCCAGGTGCTGCCGGTGGATGCCGAGCGCGTCAAGCGCTACATCGCCGAGCACACCGGCCTCTAGGGCGGCGGGCATGGCAACCAGCGAAAGACCGCCCTTGCTGAGCCTGGACGAGGCACTGGCGCGGCTGCTGCAGGGCGCCGGCGGCCACGTGATCGGCCAGACCGAGACGGTGTCCACTTTCGACGGCCTGGACCGCGTCCTGGCCGACGAGGTTCGCTCGGCCATCGACGTGCCAGGTGCCGACAACAGTTCGATGGACGGCTACGCGCTGCGTGCCGCCGACGCCGTAGCTGGCGCGCTTCTGCCGGTGGCACAGCGCATTCCGGCCGGCACGGTCGGTCAGCCGCTGGCGCCGCACACGGCGGCGCGCATCTTCACCGGCGCGCAGATTCCCGAGGGTGCCGACGCGGTGCTGATGCAGGAGGAAGCCGAGGCCCTGCCTGGCGAGGGCCTGGGCGCGCTGCGCGTGCGTGCCGCGCCGGCCGTGGGCGACTGGATCCGCCGCCGCGGCGAAGACGTTTGCGCCGGCGCCGTGGTGCTGGAGCGCGGCGCTCGCCTGACACCGCAGGCGCTGGGCCTGGCCGCCGGTGTCGGTGTGGCGACGCTGATGGTGCGGCGCCGGCCGCGCGTGGCGCTGCTGTCTACGGGCGACGAACTGGTCATGCCGGGCGAGGCGTTGAAGCCGGGCACGATCTACAACTCCAACCGCTTCATGCTGCGCGCCTTGCTGCAGGCCAGTGGCTGCGAATTCACCGACTTGGGCATCGTGCCGGATCAGCTGCAGGCCACGCGCGAGGCCTTGCGCCGGGCGGCCCAGGGACACGATCTGATCCTCAGCTCCGGCGGTGTGTCGGTCGGCGAAGAGGACCACCTGAAACCGGCCGTGATGGCCGAAGGCCGGTTGGAGCTTTGGCAGATCGCCATCAAGCCGGGCAAGCCGCTGGCCTTTGGCACCGTGCGCACATCGGTTGGGCCGGAGGCGCTGTTCGTCGGACTGCCGGGCAACCCGGTGTCCAGCTTCGTCACCTTCCTGCTGTGCGTGTCGCCCTTGCTGCGCGCGCTGCAGGGCGCGGACCCGGCACCGCCCGCTGCGCTGCCGCTGCGCGCCGACTTCGACTGGCCGCGCGCCGACAGGCGGCGCGAGTTTCTGCGCGTGCGCCTCAACCCATTGGGTGGGCTGGATCTGTTCGCCAACCAGAGTTCCGCGGTGCTCACCTCCACTGTCTGGGCCGACGGCCTGGTCGACAACCCAGCCGGGCAGGTGATCCGGCGCGGCGATACGGTACGCTTCCTGCCGCTTGCTGAACTGATCGCGCGATGAAGATCCAGATCCGCTACTTTGCGTCGCTGCGCGAGACCCTGGGCGCGCAGGAGTCGATCGACATGCCTGCCGGCAGCACGCTCGGTGCACTGCGCGATGTGCTCGTCGACCGCAGCCCGCGCCATGCCGAAGTGTTGGCGCGCGGGCGGGCGGTGCGTTGTGCGCTGGCGCAGCGCATGTGCGATGAAGGCACGGCGCTGGTCGATGGCGCCGAGGTGGCCTTCTTCCCGCCAGTCACCGGGGGCTGAAGATGGCCGAGCGCGTGTCCGTGCGCCATGCCGATTTCGACCTGTCGGCCGAGGTGGCGGCCTTGCGCGCTGGCGATGGCGGTGTTGGCGCCGTCGTGGCCTTCGTCGGCACGGTGCGCGACCACAGCGCGGGTCAGGGTGTCAGCCGCATGGAGTTGGAGCATTACCCGGGCATGACGGAAGCGGCCATCGAAACGATGATCGACGCTGCGCACCAGCGTTTCGACATCCGCGCGACCCGGGTCGTGCACCGCATTGGCGTGTTGCAGCCGGCCGACCAGATCGTGCTGGTGGCAGTAACTTCGGCGCACCGCGGCCAGGCCTTCCAGGCCTGCGAGTTCCTGATGGACTATCTGAAGACCCAGGCGCCATTCTGGAAGAAGGAAGGCGCCGCCGAGGGTGCGCGCTGGGTGGACGCGCGCAGCAGCGATGATGCCGCGCTCCAGCGCTGGGGCCTGAATTCCGGCAACGCCGGTTGAGTGCCGGCCGCGAGACCCACAGTTGATCACCACCTACCCCTGGGCCACGATGCTGGCCGTGGCGCTGGGCGCGGCCGTCGGTGCGGTGCTGCGCTGGGCGGCCGGAGTCTGGATGAACCCGTTCTGGCATGGTTTTCCGCTGGGCACGCTGCTCGTCAACTGTGCCGGAGGCTTCATGATTGGCGTGGCCCTGATCAGCTTCGAACGATGGCCGTCCGAATTGCCGCGGGCCTTCGTCATCACCGGTTTCCTGGGCGGACTGACCACCTTCTCTGCCTTTTCGGGCGAATCCCTGCATCTGCTGCAGCGCGGCCAACTGGTCATGGCGGTGTGGCACGCTTCGGCGCATGTCTTCGGGTCGCTGGCTTGTGTGGCCGCAGGCTTTGCATTGGCCCGGCTGATACTGCGGGCCTGAACCGGTCATGAATCAGCAAGTGGTGGACTCTGCCGTCTCGACCCTGGCGCTGCGCGCAGCACTCGGACGTTTTGCCACGGGCGTGACCATCATCGGCTGCCGCACCGCCGACGGCAGCCCGGTGGGCCTGACGGCCAATTCCTTCAATGCGCTGTCGCTGGAGCCGCCACTCATCCTGTGGTCGCTGCGCAGTGCAAGCCCGACCCTCGATGCCTTCCTGGGCGCGACGCACTTTTCGGTCAATGTGCTGGCCGAAAACCAGGTCGAGATGTCGCGCCGCTTTGCCTCGCCGGCGCAGGACAAGTTTGACGAAGGCCTGTGGACCGAAGGGCTGGGCGGCGCGCCGGTGCTGGCCGGCTGCCCGGCCGTCTTCGAATGCGAGCAGGCGTCGTCCCAGACTGCAGGCGACCATGTGCTGTTCATCGGGCGGGTACTGCGTGTCAGCGAGGCGCCGATCACCCCGCTGCTGTTCCAATCCGGCCACTACCGGATGCTGGGCGAGATCCTCTGATGGGCGCCGCCGTGCACTGCGGCGCCTTCGTGCAAGGAGCATGACATGTCGCTGCCCACCGCGTCGAATGCCGCGTCACGCTACCTGCCGCCGCATATTGCCGGCGGGACCGATGGCTTGTCGGCGGCGCAGCGTGAGCTGGTTGAACGCGCCGCCGAGTTGGGCCGCACCCGCTTGGCGCAGCATGCCGCGCGCCATGACCGCGAGGCCAGCTTCCCCTTCGACAGTTTCGACGACCTGCGCCAAGCTGGATTGCTGGCCTTGTGCGTGCCACGTGCCTACGGCGGCCTGGACGCCGACTTCGCGACCTACGCGCTGGTGACGGCTGAGCTGGGGCGACACTGTGCGGCCACGGCGCTGTCCTTCAACATGCATGTCTCGGCCTGCATGGGCGCGGGCTTCATTGCCGACCTGATGGACATGAGCCCGGCGCAGCGGACCGAGCATGAGCGTCATCGCGCTGCCCACTTCGAGAACGTCGTGCGCCACGGCAAGCTCTATGCGCAGCCGTTCTCTGAAGGCGGCGCCGCGGCTGCTGGCAAGGCCCCATGGTCGACCCTGGCACGCAAGGTGGACGGCGGCTACCGCATCAGCGGCCGCAAGATCTTTGTGTCGCTGTCGGGTGCGGCTGATTTCTACGGCGTCCTGTGCACGCTGGACGGTTCCGGTGCCACGCTGCGCGATACGCTGTACCTGGCGGTGCCCGGCGATGCGCTGGGCCTGAGCATCTGCGGCGACTGGGATCCACTGGGCATGCGCGGCACCGTCAGCCGAAACCTGCTGCTGGACGATGTGTTCGTGCCTGAAGGCGCGCGGCTGATGCCCGAGGGCGTGTACCACCAGGCCACGCTGCGTTACCCGCACATGTTCACCACGCTGTCGCCCACCTACATGGGCATTGCCCAGGCGGCCTACGACTTCAGTGTGCAATACCTGCGCGCCGAGCTGCCCGGCATGTCGCCGGTGAAGCGGCGCATGTACCCTACCAAGCAGGCGGCGGTGGCCGAGATGCGCATCAAGCTGGAGCAGACCCGCGCGCTGTTCATGCAGAGCGTGCGCGAGGCCGGCATCGACCCGGATGCCGACACGCGCCAGCGCCTTTACGCGGCCCATTTCACGGTGATGGAGAACGCCAACGCCATCTGTACGCTGGCGTTGCGTACCTGTGGGGGGCAGGCGATGCTGAAGTCGCTGGCGCTGGAGCGGCTGTACCGGGACTCACGCTGCGGTTCGCTGATGCTGCCCTGGACGGCTGAACTTTGCCTTGACCGGTTGGGCCGCGATTGTCTTTATGCCGGTGCCGAAGGCGACGAGAGCATCGAATAGCTCAGTGCGCCCGGCTGCAGCCAACCCCACTTTGTGGGAGTGCAACCCGCGGGTCCCGGAACTAAGATGGGCTTTCCGTTCGACAGCCATCACCCTGGGGGAAGCCATCATGAACCGTCCATACGCGTCTGGCCACCCGGCCCGGCCTCTGTCACTGTGCGCCGGTATCGCCACCGGTCTGCTGGTCTGCGCCGGCCTGGCCAGCGCCCAGGAAGTCGGCGGTGGCAGCAAGGGGGCGGTCACCGGAGCGGCCGGCGGGGCCACCAGTGACGGCGCCAACAGCAGCTTGGAACGGTGTGACCAGGCGCTGGGCACGATCGGCGTGGTCGAGGACCAGAACGCAGGCTGGTACCGCACCTTGCAAAGCTACAAGCTGGGTTCCACGGTGCCGGTGCTGCGCATGATGATCCAGCAGTCCAACTGCTTCGTCGTCGTCGAACGCGGCGCGGCCATGCAGAACATGCAGATGGAGCGCCAGTTGCAGCGCTCCGGCGAAATGCGCGACGGCAGCAACATGGGAGCGGGGCAGATGGTGGCGGCCGACTACACCATGAGCCCGAGCATCCAGTTCAGCCAGAACACCGGCGGGATCGGTGGCGCCTTGGGGGGGCTTTCGCGCAGCCTGGGGGCACTGGGCGCTCTGGCCGGGGGCATCAAGACCAACGAGGCGGCAACCACGCTGATCATGATCGACAACCGCTCCGGCGTGCAGTTGGCCGCCGCCGAGGGCACGGCGAAGAACACCGACTTCGCACTCTTTGGCTCGGCCTATGGCTGGGCCGGCGCCGGTGCGGCCGGCGGGTACAGCAGTACGCCCGAGGGCAAGATCATCATCGCTGCCTTCTCCGACAGCTACAACCAACTGGTCAAGGTGGTGCGCAACTACCGCGCACAGACCGTCAAAGGCGGCCTCGGCACCGGCGGCGCACTCGGCGTACAGGGTGGGTCCACGCCCTCTGCGACACGGTAAGGCTTGTCCGTCGATGTCGGGTTGGCGGTGGTGCCAGGACGACCCAGGCCACGCCCAGCGGCGAGCCAACCGCTCATATTTGATCTGGATCTGCGCAACCGCGCTCGCCGGGCGGGCGACGGCCCGGCCATCTTGAAAAACTCGCTGCATGCCCAAGATGCCCTTGCAGTCAAAGGAGTTTTTCCATGCGTCTAGACAAACTGACTACCGCGTTCCAGCAAGCCTTGGCCGAGGCGCAGAGTCTTGCGGTCGCGCGCGACAACCCGTACATCGAACCGGCCCACCTGCTGGCCGCGATGCTCGAGCAGCCCGACGGCCCGAAGGCCCTGCTCGACCGTGCCGGCGCCAACACCGCCGCGCTGAAGGGCGCGATGGACAGCCTGATCAGCGGTTTTCCCAGCGTCCAGGGCGGCGGCCAGGTGCAGGCTGGGCGCGACTTGGTGCAGTTGCTGCAGGCGGCCGAGAAGGAAGCCGGCAAGCGTGGCGACCAGTTCATCGCCAGCGAGATGTTCCTGCTGGCGCTGGCCGATGCCAAGAGCGACATCGGCGGCATCGTGCGCGGCCATGGCCTGACACGCAAGGCGCTGACCGCGGCGGTCGAAGCCGTGCGCGGCGGCCAGAAGGTCGACTCGGCCGACTCCGAAGGCCAGCGCGAGGCGCTCAAGAAGTACACGCTGGACCTGACCGAGCGAGCTCGCTCCGGCAAGCTCGACCCGGTCATCGGCCGCGACGACGAGATCCGCCGCGCCATTCAGGTGCTGCAGCGGCGCACCAAGAACAACCCGGTGCTGATCGGCGAGCCCGGCGTGGGCAAGACGGCCATCGTCGAGGGCTTGGCGCAGCGCATCGTCAATGGCGAGGTGCCCGAGAGCCTGAAGGACAAGAAGGTGCTGTCGCTGGACATGGCCGGCCTGCTGGCCGGCGCCAAGTACCGTGGCGAGTTCGAAGAACGGCTGAAGGCCGTGCTGAAGGAAGTCTCGGCCGATGAGGGCCGCATCATCCTGTTCATCGACGAATTGCACACCATGGTCGGCGCCGGCAAGGCCGAAGGCGCCATCGACGCCGGCAACATGCTCAAGCCGGCGCTGGCGCGCGGCGAGTTGCACTGCATCGGCGCGACCACGCTCGACGAGTACCGCAAGTACGTCGAGAAGGACGCCGCGCTGGAGCGCCGTTTTCAGAAGGTGCTGGTCGACGAGCCCAGCGTTGAGGCTACCGTGGCCATCCTACGTGGCCTGCAGGAGAAGTACGAGGTGCACCACGGCGTGGAAATCACCGACCCGGCCATCGTCGCTGCGGCCGAGCTGAGCCACCGCTACATCACCGACCGCTTCCTGCCTGACAAGGCCATCGACCTGATCGACGAGGCCGCGGCCAAGATCAAGATCGAGATCGACTCCAAGCCTGAAGTGATGGACAAGCTGGACCGCCGGCTGATCCAGTTGCAGATCGAGCGCGAGGCGGTCAAGAAGGAAAAGGACGAGGCCTCGAAGAAGCGCCTCGGACTGATCGAGGACGAGATCACCAAGCTGCAGCGCGAGTACGCCGACCTGGACGAGCTCTGGAAGTCGGAGAAGGCGGCTGCGCAGGGCTCGGCCAACGTCAAGGAAGAGATCGAGCAGATCAAGTTCCAGATCGAGGAGCTCAAGCGCAAGGGTGACTTCAACAAGGTGGCCGAGTTGCAGTACGGCAAGCTGCCCGAGTTGGAGAAGACCTTGAAGGAGGCCCAGGCCAAGGAATCCGGCAAGGCCAAGGGCGCCAAGGAAGGCAAGGGCGGCCCGCACTTGCTGCGCACCATGGTCGGCGCCGAGGAAATTGCCGAGGTGGTGTCCCGCGCCACCGGCATCCCGGTAAGCAAGCTGATGCAGGGCGAACGCGACAAGCTGCTGCAGATGGAAGCCAAGCTGCACGAGCGTGTGGTGGGCCAGGATGAGGCCATCGTCGCGGTGGCCGACGCCATCCGCCGTAGCCGTGCCGGCCTGTCCGACCCGAACCGGCCGACCGGCTCCTTCCTGTTCCTCGGCCCCACCGGCGTGGGCAAGACCGAGCTGTGCAAGGCGCTGGCCGGCTTCCTGTTCGACAGCGAGGAACACATGATCCGCGTCGACATGAGCGAGTTCATGGAGAAGCACAGCGTCAGCCGCCTGATCGGCGCGCCGCCCGGCTATGTCGGTTACGAGGAGGGCGGGGCGCTGACCGAGGCCGTACGCCGCAAGCCCTACTGCGTGCTGTTGCTCGACGAGGTGGAAAAAGCCCACCCGGACGTGTTCAACGTG
>Ga0209079_10000340_pt1 | contig 19333 bp, 20 predicted proteins | sample PPLLaktember2015_2_FD_187259 | JGI IMG/M metagenome (GOLD analysis project Ga0209079, IMG submission 187259) | Freshwater sediment microbial communities from Prairie Pothole Lake near Jamestown, North Dakota, USA - PPLs Lake P7 Core (6) Depth... | ecosystem: Environmental > Aquatic > Freshwater... | reverse complement strand
AGTCAGAAGGAAGGAGGATTCGTTGAAAGGGGAGTGTTGCGGATGAGGCTTGAGGTGTGGTCATGGGTGATCCAGGTGGAAAGCTGTAGCTGTGCGGCGATAGGGCTCTGCCGTTTCTTGAAGCAGGGCCAGCCGTGCGGCGGGGGGCTCCTGCGAGGCTTGTTGTATCTGGGTATAACGGGCCTGGACTGCACCGCCGTAGGCGCGCTGCTCATTCGTAGGAATGTCGAGCAGGGTGCCGACTGCTGTGAGATATTCGCCTGAGCCACGAGCGATGTCCTGCTCCAGATTGGCCTGATTGTAGGTGATAAAGGCGATGGCCTTGTGCTCGGGGTTGAGGATGCCATCCTCATTCCACCAGGCGTGGCCCGATGTGGTGCCAAGGATATTCGACGACGTGTCGATCGTCTCTTTCAGGGTCGCCTTGACCGTACATCCGGTCGCAATCATGTTGATCGTCAGAAAGGTCGACGCGAGGAGAAGGGAGCCTACTTGTGTACGCATGACATGTCTCCTTTGGATAAGGGATGTCTCATGGACTTTACAGGAAGTAACTATATCACAGCACCTCTTAAGGTTAGCTAGGGGGGATCCGATAAGGTCCACAGGAAGGAACAGCCGTTATGCCGGTCTCAGCGCTGACACCGTTCGACCCGTCCAAACTCTTTCAGGCTCCGGCTGCGGATCTATCAAGCTCCCGGCGTCTCGATACGAAGGTGTCGGCCGTATCGGCGGCGGCGGATCTGAGCGGTCGTCTGAGCGTGATGACGGCGGAAGGCGATAAGATCACCCTGACCGCCGACTTTGAGGCCCGGTATCGGGCGGTGAATTATCAGGCGAAGGCGGAGACCGAACAGGGCATGGTCGTGGCCAATGCAACGAGCGTTGAGGCGTCATTGAAGAAACAGTATGGCGTGACGGCCGAAGGGGACCTGAACGAGCAGGAGTTGCACGATCTCGAGAAGCTCTTTGAAAGGTAAGCAATATCTTCCGCAAGTATTTCCTCGGGCAGGACGACGAAGCGCTCGCTAAGACGGCGAAGCTCGCCGAGAAGTTCGGATGCTTGTCATCCTTGTCCGGCCTGGATCTCAGCGTTTATGTCGAACGATCGGTGACGGTCGTCGCAGCTCAGGTGACGTCGTCCCTGAGTGAATCGCCGGCGTTGCCGGAGAACCAACCGGCTCAAACTCCGACCTCAACTCGGACGTCCCGCATTTCCTCAACAGCGGTTACTCCGGGTGCGACGCCTTCGACGACTGCGGCGATCCCGCAATCGTTAACCGGTACCACGGCGCCCACCCAGCCTTCGACCGATGCAGCGGCTCCGGATGCCTCCCAGCCGAAGTCGCTGGTTGAGCAAGTTTTGGATGCGCTTGAAGAGGCGAAGAGGGAATCAGAGAAGATCCGGAAGTATCTTCCGGACTTCCTCAAGAAGCTGCGCGAGGAACTGAGCCAGGAAGTGCGTGGCGAACGTGAACAGAACCCGCAGGCTTCCTCTGCCGGACGACCGGAAGCTTCAGCAGAAGCTCCTGTGACCACGGCCTATGGTGCCGTGTTGGCTTATCGAGCTGTGAGTTTGACGTCGGTTTCCCTCTCAATCAGGACATAGTCGCAGGATCTTTATCCTGCTGGAGCAAGAAGCGTCAGCCTCCGGGTTGGCGTTAAGCAAGACACGGCGAGGCCTGGTGATCTCGGGCCTCGCCGTTGTCGTGTGCGCGCCGGTGCTAGTTCGCCCACAACTGCTGATACCACTTCTTGCCCTCGACTGTCGGTACAGCAGCGATGTTCATCGTTTTGCGGATCTCGCCGATATTCCAACCGGTCAGAGTGGCCAGCGTCTGCGCTTCCTTTTCATAGCGCTCACGGAGCTGTTGCTGATAAGCCGTTGCGGCCGGACATTCATCGGTGCCGGTCCAGGGATGGCGTAGGATATAGCGGGCCTGGAAGTTCGACCGATCCGAGGTCTCCTGGAACGTCAGATCTTCGGGAAAGTGCGCCGCGTCATAGCGGACATGCAGGCGGGTTAGAAACACGTTCTGGGCCATCGGCATGCTCCGGCCTCGTTGCGGGCTGCCGAGACTGTCCTGCCAGAACACACCCAGTCCACGCAGCTCCTCGGCTGAGAGGGGATTGGCCGCGCAGGGATCGCACCAGTTCATGTCCCAGGCATATTCCAGAAACACACCGCGTTCACTCTCGCGCTTTACTTGTTGCGTGAAGAGATCACGATAGAAGTCCCCGAACTTGTCTTTCACATAGAGCGGGATCTCCTGTGCTTCCGGCAGGCGCACGGTCCTGTAGTTTATCGTTTCGACGCGGCCCTGCTTGGTCAGGAAATAGATGAACAGTTCCTGCGCGCCGTCGGCGTTGACCGTGCCCAGGCGAATCGGCAGCATGAACTTCGGCGACTCGAAGGCGATCTGGAGCGGTCGTAGGTGTGTGAGGCCCAGCTTGGTCTGTTCGCCGAGATTGACCTTAGCCACAAAGAACTTCAGATTCTGTTTCAGATAGCTGTGGAGCACGGCCGAAGCCCCGTTGGGAATCTTGTAGCCGTTCTCCGTCAACCAGGTTTCCAATCCGGCGCTTTCCTTTGCCGAGAGAATTAGGATGTCGTATTCACCCACGAGATACTGCGCTTCGACGGTGACGCCCAACACCTGATCGCGTTCGCGTTTGGCTTCGGCGGAGGCCGGGGCCATGCTCTTCATGGCGCCCATCCGGTCTTGCATCATGTCGTAGCGCCGGCAGGGATTCTCGTCGAAGTATTCCACCAGCCGGGGGGCTGAATAGTCGGCCAGATGTTTGAGCACGGCCGGATCGCCGATGTGGATCTGTTCCTTATCCAAGACCGTCGGCACCGGCACGACCATCGCAAATTCTTTCACGTCGCCTTTAAAATCGTTAGCCATCGTGATGACGGTCTTGTTGTCGTGGCGCGCAATGGCGACTTCCGAGGCCTTGTTGAACAGCTTTGTATCGGCCTTCCCGACATAGAAGCCGCAGAATGCTGAAGCTTCGCCGCTACAGGCGTACAGGCCGATGAGCATTGTCAGCATGGGAACAACGATGCGTCTCATGAGAACCTCCTTTGTGGGTGAAGCGACAGGACGAGAGGAACAGGCACAGACGGCTGCCCGGTCGTCGGCCGGGACCAGTCGTAGCGGACAGCGGGAAGTAGGCGGTCAATCAACGGAACGAACGGCGCGCAGGCGATCAATCCCCAGAGCGGGCCATTGGGACGGAAGAAGCCGAATTGCACGTAGAGAGCAGCCAGCGTGACGAGTAGGGCATAAATAATCCGCCCGGTCCTGGAATCCGGCGTCGTCTTTGGATCTGAGATCATGAAGAAGGAGAAGATGAGCAGCGCGCCGCTTTCGATCTGATGGAACGGAATCGTGAGCGGATCGCCCAGCCGGACGGCCCGTGCGAACAACAGGCCGATGTAGAACGTAAGAAAGGCGAGCGTCACATCGGCCCGCGCTGCACGGGTGACGACGAGTGAACCAAGGCAGGCGACTAGAAATCCGAACCAGGCGACCTGTCCCCATTGTCCAGGCGAGATCCAGCCGAGCCCGCCTCCGATCATGACAACCAGCGCCAGATTGGTCGGATTGAAGACGTGCTTGTCTTTCCAGCGGATGACAAACTTACTACCGATGGCGACAGCGGCGGCCAGCGCCGCGACTTCGAGATGATTCGTGCGGAGGAGCAGGCTGAGGGAAAGGGCCGAGATGAGCGGGCTCTTGGGATCGAAGGCAGGCAGATTGTAGAAGCGTTTTCCGACGTACTGTGTCAGCAGGGCGGTCGCTAGCGTGACGGCGATCTGAATGACGGATATATCGAAGTGCAGCCAGATCACACCATACAGGAGCAGCGTGCTTAGACTGGCGATTTGGTACAGGCGGGGATCGAGTGTAGAAAGCTGGCTTGTGAGTCGATTGAAGTTCATTCGGCACCTCGTGCGTAGAGTGGCGTTGCCTTCTACCCACGATATGGCGCGAGGAATGGAATCCTTTCAGGGAGAAGGGGAGGTGTGCGATCCACAGGCTTATTCAGCTGCATTTCAACGAAAACGCCCAGTTGGAGAAATGGTCTCTCTCCCAAGCTGGGGTGCCCAGCGATGTTGCAGAGGGAGATGATTGACAGGCGGGAATCGGTATCGTTAGGGTTCCGTGAAATCCGGGGTGGTTGATGTGCCGGACGGCTGAAAAGGGGGAAGACGCATGCCCAATAACTATGCCGTGTTGAATAGAGGCAGCGTGTCTCTACGGCCAAGCCATCGATCTACCAAGGTGGCAGGATGACGCTCCTGGTGAATAAGAAAACGTATGAACGAGCCCTGGTGCTCTTGAAAGAAGCGGAAGGCTATGGAGTGAAGGTGATTGTCTTCAATTCGATCGACATCGCCTGCACCTGGCTGGGCCTCGACGTCAACGTGGCGCGCAAGCAATTGCAGATTCTTCAGGCGCAATCGGCTCAGGGTGATCTTTAACCAGCCATTACTTGAGCCGGGAGATGAGCTGTGAGCAGGATATCGGTTATCGCGTGAGTCTCAAGATGGTGGTGGAAAAATAAAGGGGCTGACTCAACACATCTGTTTCATGCCATGCCAGGATTGGAGGACCATGATGATCAGGACGAGGACTCGTTTCGCTGTTGCCGTGGTTGCCACCATGGCGTTGTTTGGAGTGCCCGGTACGGGGCTGGCCGACTGTGTGGATGGAGTGCGTGATGCGACGCCGGCCGAACTCGGATTCGCAGCTCGAGCGGAGGCGGCCCTGGCGGCCGCATTACCCGCCCCGATTGCCAATAGCGAGCGGCGCGGTGCTCCCTACGACTTTTCACGCCAGCCGCGCCTGTCGTTCTGCCGTGGTGAAGGGGAAGGCGCGGTTTCGTCCAGTGCCAGCAGCGGCTATCTGTACAAGTTCCCGAAGGCCGAGGCCGATCGCATGTATGCCGAGCGCAAGAGTCTTGAAAAGCAAATTGAGGAATTGGAAAAGCTCCCGCCGGAGAAAGAGGGGCAGCACAAGCAGCAGCTCGCGCAAATGCGCACAGCTTACGACGCCGCGCCGCGGCGTTCTCGCAAAGACCCTCCCTTCACGTCGGAGCAACAGGCGCAAGCGGACCGCGCCAATGCCGAGGGCCGAAAACTTGAGGAGGCAGCCAATAAGTTTGTCGCCGATCACAAGGCCAGCGTCAAACCGCAGAGCGATCTCCTGCGCGCTCAGGCCAAGCGGCTTGAGACGTTTCCCCAGGAGATCACCGTGCGCCTCGCGATGAATGTGGAGCGCTTTCCGGAGGCCGGCCCGACAACGGCGACGTTCGGCGTCGCGAGTACGCGGCGTAGCGAGGGGTTGCGTGTGCACAACGTGATGGTGCTCGTCGAGGGGCCGGAAGGCCCGGCGCGGCAGGCGTTGTTCGACGCAGTGGACAAGGACTATGTGCGGGGACTCGTCGGGCAGCCACTGCCGGACGTTGCGGCGTCGAAGGCACGGGCTGAACGCGCCCCGTAGACGCCGCCTGGGGTCGGATCAACAGCAGTGGCAGGCTCGCTCTTGGCACTCACTGTGAGTGTGCCGGTGGCAGACTGATGCCGGGGGAAACAGGCTTCGGGATCCAGTGATTTCAGCGTAGGCATTGATGAAGCGCGGTTTCACGATGTGTGAACAAGTATTCTTATCCAGGGGCAAGGTCGGCACATGCGCTACTTCATAGGACTCGTACTGGTATTTGTGTGGTTGGGGACTGCGAAAGCGCTGACGCCTTTGCCTGATAACTCGCCTGGCTTCTTTTCGGGCGAATGGGCGGGGGCGGGTCATCATGGCGCCTATTGCTACCTGAACCTGAGTGCTGACGGCTGGGGATGGGTGCTCATCGATGGCGGGACGGGCGACTGGCTGGGCGCCCGCATGCAATGGCGCAATCAGCAACAGGCCCTGCAAGTCGAACAAGTCATCCCGCTACAGGCTTCAGCCCAACTGCGTGTCATGCCATTGGAAAAGTTTGTCCTCAGCAGCGGATTCAATCAATCTTTGAAATTAACGTGGAATGAGCCGTCCAGTGGGTGTCACTTGCAAAAGATAGACACAACCGCACGGCACCTGCTTGGGGCACGCCAAACACTGGAGAGCGTGCGGCCGGGAGCCCGCAAGTGATGAAGGACGGGAACGCGTTCTGGCGGGCCGTCCGCATCTCCTGGCCGGTGCTCGGCGGGGCGTGGGGCGCGTGGATAGGATTTGGTGGCTACCTTGGGGTGGCCCCCAATGCCGATAGCTTTGCGATGGTGTTCGCGATGGGGTTTTATGGTGTGTTTGCAGTGGTCGGCCTCTTGGCCGGCATCGCAATAGGTGGGCTGACCGGCGGATTAGTTGAGTGGCTGCTTCGGCGAGTTGGTGTGGGAATCGCCGGCGCGCTGATCGTGGCGACCGTGGTGAATGCATTGGTGTTATGGCAAATCGCCGGTTTCGTTCAGGCAAGGTACCCCGGATTGAACGCCCCAGCTGGAAAGCCTTCAATGTCTTCGACAATCAAATATTCACAAGAGAATCCCTGTGCGCATCTAGAGATTGAAAAAGGTTCCAGGAGCCGGTGCGTCGTCTAGCTGAAGAGGTGAAAAAGGTTCCAGGAATCATTGATTGTTTTGGTTTGGTAGCTAGCAGGTGCTCAGGCTCTTAAACGTGTGATAGAGGGAGGCAATGATGACGATAAGACCAAGCCGAGCAGTGCTGACCGGATGTTGTGTGCTGCTGATGTCCTCGGGCGCAACAGGCCTCCCTTCAGCGTGGAGCGAGTCTAAGGTGAAGCCGAGTCCCTGCGCGGTGCTGACGGAGGCTGATTTCAAGAAGGCGACGGGAACGGGTTTCTCGCCATACGGCCGACTGATTCCCGAAGAATTCGGCCGTGACAGTATGGTGTGTCATTACAGTGGCGCAGGGGGCGTCGATGTTGAAGTGATCCTCGGACCGGGTTATCCAAAGGAGAATTTTGAAAAGGTGATCAAGAAGGAAGAGCGGGTTACGGGCATTGGCGATGTCGCCTCCTTGAGGGAACAGCGAGGCCAAGTCGCGCTGGAGGCGCTAGTCGGCCAATATAGTATGCGGCTTGGGCTTCAGTCCGATGGCGTGCAGGCCAAGCCGTTGAAAGAAATTGCCGTCGAACTGGCGAAGGCTGCTGCAGCGAAGCTGCCATAAAGATTAAGCGGAGACGCAACGCGCAAACAGTCAGTTCCAGATTGAGTTGATTATCCGGCTCGTAGTTTCATCTCAAGGGTCTCATGCTTGAACTCCGACCAACGTGCGAACATTGCAACAAGGCGCTGCCGCCTGACTCGCTTGAGGCGCGGATTTGTTCGTATGAGTGCACCTTCTGTGTGGCTTGCGTCGAACAGGTTCTGGGAAATGTCTGTCCGAATTGCGGCGGCGGTTTTGCTCCGCGACCAATCAGGCCTGCTACGAATTGGAAGGGCGACAACTTTCTTGGGAAAGATCCGGCGAGCACCAAGGTGAAGCACCGTCCGGTCGATCCGGTGGCGCACGCGCAATTTTCAGCCAGGATCAAGCCGATCCCGCCAGTGAAGAGGTGAAGTAAGCGCAGGAGAGCCTATATGGGTCCGACCCCTTAGATCGTCCATAGGAGTAATTATGGAAGCACCGAGACCTCCACTACCCCCGTTCGATGCAACGACTGCCGCTCAAAAAGTCCGCATGGCCGAAGATGCCTGGAACACACGCGACCCTCAGCGAGTGGCCCTGGCGTATACGCCGGATAGTGTCTGGCGCAATCGCGCGGAGTTTCTTGCCGGACGCGAAGCCATCGTGCAGTTCCTGACGAGGAAATGGAGCAAGGAGCTGGACTACCGGCTCATTAAGGAATTGTGGGCGTTCCATCAGGACCGGATTGCGGTTCGTTTCGCCTATGAGTGGCATGACGATGCCGGGAACTGGTTCCGGTCCTACGGCAATGAGAACTGGGAATTCGACGAACATGGGTTCATGCGCCGTCGAATCGCCAGTATCAACGATCTGCCGATTTCGGAGGCGGATCGGAAGTTTCATTGGCCGTTGGGGCGTCGACCGGATGGTCATCCGGGGCTCTCAGATCTGGGCCTCTAGCTTGCGCGATATCGATTGGTACAGGTGTAGTCAGGTTTCGTGGTCTGACGCCGGTCCTTTTCACAGGTCAGTCGTGAAGTGTGAGTTCAGTAAGGCTCCAGAGGCCATTGATCTGTGAACATTGGATCGAGCGGGGTCAGCATAAGCAGGAGGGTGCGATGGGAACCGAAGGTCTGATTCGTGTGGGTGCGTATCTCTCCGTGCTGGTCATCATGGCCACATGGGAGTTGCTGGCCCCGCGTCGGCCGCTGACGGCCTCAAAGCTCTGCCGGTGGGGCGGCAATCTCACGATCGTGATCTTGAATACAGTCATCGCCCGGTTGTTTTTCATGGGCGGCGTGGTGGCCGTCGCGGCGATGGGGCAGGAACGGGGCTGGGGACTCTTGAATTGGGTCGAAGGGCCCGTCTGGCTCGAATTCGGGCTGGCGGTGGTGGCACTCGACTTCATCATCTACTGCCAGCATCAAGTGTTCCATCTTGTCCCGATTCTCTGGCGGTTCCACATGATGCATCACTCCGACCTGGATCTGGATGTCTCCAGCGGGGTGCGGTTTCATCCGGTCGAAATCGTGATCTCAACGGTGGTGAAGGCTGCTGCGGTGCTGGCGCTGGGGGTTGCTCCGTTGGCGGTGGTTACCTTCGAGATCGTGCTGAATGCGACGGCCTTGTTCAATCACAGCAATGTGCAGATGCCCGTGAGTCTTGATCGCGTCCTCCGGTGGTTCGTCGTGACGCCGGACATGCATCGCATTCACCATTCGGTGGATGTGCGCGAAACCAACAGCAACTACGGATTCAACGTGCCCTGGTGGGACCGGCTGTTCGGAACCTACTGCGCGGAACCGGCCTTGGGGCAGCTGGGGATGAAGATCGGACTTGAGCATCTCGGTCCCCCGGTCTGCCTGAATTTGTTCATGATGCTCCGGTTCCCGTTCGTGGCCCAACTCGGGCGCTACGCCGGACGAACTCAACCGTGAGGTCTTTCGGCGGTCATCTCTCAATCCAGGCGGAATGCTGATCGCCTCTCCTTCGGGCACCTGGATTCTTGTACAATCGATTCCATGCATGAGTTTTTGCTGGTGCTGGCCAGTCTGGTCGGGGTCGTGGTGATCGGCTTCATTGCGAAGGTGATCACGCCGGAGATCATCATCGAGTTCGGATTGTGGATCCTGGCCGGAGGCTTGCTGATCGGGATTCCGGCAGGGTTGTGGTATCACGTGGTCTTGTATCGCGCATTGAAGCGGCGGAAGACGCTTCCGTCATGGTGGTGGCGGAGGCCGGTTGAGTTACATGACCGGCTTACGCCGGCCGAATTCCAGCCGGTTCGTCCTTGGTTTGTGGCAGGCGCGGTCGGCTTCGTCCTCTGCTGCGTGGGGGGCATCGCCGCGATTGCGGGGTTGTCGATGGGGCAGTTCTCTCCCTGACGCGAATCTCCTGTGATCGAGACGGAGGATGTATGCAGGCGCAGGTTCCGCCGAGAATCTACTGCATTTCTGCGGCTGCGGCGCCGGTGGTTGCGGTGTTTCGCCGGGGTCCGTCGAACTGGGCACATGTAGGCCGGTGGGACCTAGCGGCGGGGCGGTATGAGCCAGGGGCCTGGCTCGGCGGGCGTCTCTTTCCCCGGCGATCCGATCTTTCTCCTGACGGACAGTATCTCTGCTACTTCGCCCACAAACCCGGCGCAACCTGGGAACAGGGCGAAGCCTACGTGGCGATCTCAAAGCTGCCCTGGCTGACGGCCCTGCATTCGTTTCCGACCTGCGGCACCTGGACGCGCGGGTTCTGCTTCACTGCAGACGGCGAGACCGACCACTCGCAGGGTGCTGCGCTGCCGATTCCGTACGGGTTGCGTTCCATCCCAGCGATTCAATTTGCCAATGAACGGCGCCGCGGATGGACGGAAGCGCCGGATTCGCCTGTGCGCCATCCCACAGATGCCTGGGACCAGCATCGCAATGCCCGTATGCGAAAGTCTCAGCCTCACGGTACCAGCGTCTTGTGCGTGGAAAGTCTCGGATGGGCGGGAGGGGAATTCGGCGTTGATCAGTCGGTGGATGGTTTGCGCGTCCGCTATTCCCTCGAAGCGAACGGCGAACTTGAATGGCTGGACGGTCTGCAATGGGCGGACTGGAGCCGCGAAGGGCATTTACTCGTCGCTACGCGAGCCGGTCAGCTGCAAGTGCGACGTCTTGACGGTGGCCACTCTGACATCATGTCTGAAGTGGATCTCTCCGGCCTCGAACCTGATCCCATCCCGGCGCCTCCCTGGGCGCAACGCTGGTAGCGTTGTCTCGATGCGCTCAAAGTGACGGGTCTCAAACGTGAGAAGACATGCGACCACTACCCGTGGCAGTTTCCCGTAAGTACGGTACGCCACTTATCCCACGACGTGCAGCTTGATCAGATTCGTTCCCCCCGGTTGTCCGATGCGCGTTCCGGAGAGGATCACAATCCGTTCTCCGGTCTTGGCCAGTCCCTCCGCTTTCAGCCGTCGCTCGGCCTCGTCCACCCGCGCATCTGTCTGCTCGATCTGCGGCATGGTGTAGGGGCGGACGCCCCAATAGAGAGCCATTCGTTTCCTGACCGGCTCAAACGGGGTGAAGGCGATGATCGGTGCGGCCGGTCGCTGCTTCGAGATGAGGCGCGCCGTCGTTCCCCGCTCGCTGAAGGCGACGATCACGCCGGCGGCAATCGCCTTGGCGGCCGAGGCCGCTGCGGTACAGATCGCTTCGGGGAAGGCCATGTCCCCCCAATCGGTGTGACGCTTGGGTCTCACGCCCGGCTCGGGACCTTCCTCCGCCGCGCGAATGATTCGATCCATAACCTGGACGGTTTCAATCGGATGGGCACCGATAGCCGTTTCAGCCGACAGCATCACCGCGTCGGTGCCATCGAACACGGCATTGGCGACATCCGAGGCTTCCGCTCTGGTCGGACGCAGGGCCTGTGTCATCGACTCCAACATTTGCGTGGCTGTGATGACGAGGCGGCCTCGGCGGTTGGCTTCCATGATAATACGTTTCTGCAACAGCGGCACGGCTTCAGGACTCAGCTCAACGCCCAGATCGCCCCGCGCAATCATGACTCCGTCCGCTTCTTCCAGGATTGCGTCCAAGGCCGTCACGGCTTCGGCCCGTTCGATCTTGGCAATGATCGGCACTGTTCCGCCGCATTCGGTGACCAATGCCCGTGCGGCCACGATGTCTTCAGGCCCTCTGACGAAGGAAAGCGCCAGGTAGTCTATGCCGTGGGCGATACCGAACCGGATGTCTTCCCGGTCTTTGTCGGTGAGGGTCGGCGCGCTGACGAGGGTGCCCGGTAAATTGATGCCCTTGTGCGAGGTGAGTAGCCCGCCGGTGGTGACGGTGCATTCGACGGCCCCGCCGGCGATGCGATCGACCAGCAGTTCAATCAGGCCGTCGTTGATCAAGACCCGCGCGCCGGGTCTGAGGTCGCGGGCAAGATAGGGATAGGTGACGGGGATTTCGGGGATGGTGGAGTGCGCCTTGGCGACGGACCGGGCGCCGAGTTGACCGCCGGACCGCGCCAGCATCGTCTGCAGCCGCACCGATTGGCCCGCTTTCAGTTCGATCCCCTTATCGGGTAACTCACCCAGGCGAATTCTGGGTCCTTGGAGGTCCTGGATAATCGCGACTGGGGCCTGGCGGCGTTCCGCCGCCTGACGGATCGCCGCGATGGCGGCCGCGTGTGTGTCATAGTCCCCATGGGAGAAGTTCAGCCTGGCGGCATCCATGCCATATTCAATGAGCCGGTCCAGCATTGTCAGCGAATTGCTGGCGGGCCCGATCGTACAGACTATCTTTGCCTTTCGCATGCAACGCTCCTCAGCCCTTGACAAGAAACGGCAGACACCGAATGATGCGCTCGTCCACGCCCGATGATGTGCGCCACCGACCGTAGTCGGGCCAACAGCCCGGAGGTGAAGGAGGGGCATGCAGAGTACCACAGATTCGCTCGATTTCGTGACGATTGAAGGCCTGCTGGCCTACGGAGAGCAGTTCGCGCGCCGCCCGGCGATCGACGGGGTGTCGGCGCCGACCGCTCCGGTTCCGGCCAACGACCGTGCTGCGCGATCGCGTCAGGCGATGGTACAGATCAAGGATTTTGTCGACCGCGCTCACGCCGGATTTCCCGGGGCTGAAGCCTATCGATCGGCCAGGCAGGCCGTGATCGATGACGCCTGTGCCGGCGATCAGCTGGTGTTTTTTGCCGCATGGAACCGTTTGCTCGCGGAGGGCGCGCTCCAGCCCTTGTTGCGGGCGCCGATCGGATCGGTGTTGAAACCGACTCAGCGGCGTCCGGTGGCGATCGTCCCGCGTGCGCAGCTCACGCCGCAGCTGGCGGACGGGCGTATCGTGCTTGATTTGGGCGATGAACGATTCTGGCTCATGCCACGCGAATTATCCGGTCGCACGCTGCTCTTTACCATGCGCCACGGCATTTCCCGCATAGAGAGTAAAACGCATCGGGTCGGTCGCCGCTTGGCGAATCAGTTGGATGAGGAACGGGGCGTGCCACGGGCTGACGTCGTGGGGGCTGCGCTGGCCCGGATGGTCGGCGTGGTCGGTCAGCAGCTGGACTTTCTCCATTTGTCGAATTACCTGGAACCGCGCAGGTTTCTCCACTTCATCAGCCGGAGTCCCAACACACGGCAACTCTTTGAGCGCGTGGGGGCCGCGCTGGTGCGGGACCCGCTACCTCCGACCGGGGCCGTATGCGCGCCTGCGTTAGAGTCATCCGATTTCGGGTGGATCACCGGCGTCGAAAAAACGGTGGAGGCCCAGGAGCTTGCCAAGGCCTTTGGCGTCGATGTGTCTACTGCGAAACGTCTGATCAAAGATCCCCTGTATTGCTATCCCGGCGGCAATTCGTTTTTCGATCTCTATGTTGATGTGATCGATGGCCTGCATCAATTGGGGGACGCGCATCAGGGCCAGGTGGCCTGCCTGTATACGCACAGTTCGACGTTGCGGGCCCTCATGATTTATCTGGACCCGCGCCCGTTTCACGAAGCTTTCACTGAATTCAGCGACTACAAAGAGAGTCAGGACAATGTCGTGCTGCTGACGTATGAGAAAGGGCACTTGTCGGGCTATTCCACGGCGGTCGGATTGTCGGAGCGGGAACGGGCCTCGCGGGATTCATGGATTGCGGTGGAACGGGTGCGGAAAGACCGGGTGACGCTGAAACCCCGACAGATCAAACGGATCGTGGCGTTGGTCTCGGGGGGAGACTTCGCCGGCGCCGGCGCCGCATTGAAAGAGTTGCACGTGCAGGGGGCGCGATTCGGCCTGGATGTTCACTTCGTCCGGCATGGATTCCTCGGGCTCGCAAACAATTGGATTGAGCCGGTGACCGAAGAGGATACGCGCGGCATGAGCAGCCATGCGAGCAGCCCCATCGGTAGTAGCCGCTTCGAGGATTTTAAGGAGGAACAGGTCCAGCGGGTGGCGGTCGGGCACCTCGCGCCTTTTCTGGAAGACGCCGCGTTGGTGGTTCTGGGAGGAGACGGAAGTTTCCGCGGGGCGCGGGCGATTTATGAAGGGTTCGGCGTGCAAGTGGTGGGCATCCCCGGGACCATCGACAACAATCTCGAGGGTGCCATCTCGCTCGGCTACCATTCAGCCATGGCCCTGGCGGACCAGTCGATTGAGTCCCTCAAGGCGACGAGTGCCGCCATGGGAAGCGTGTTTTTCGTTGAAGTGATGGGCGCAGGGTCGGGGCATCTGGCGCTCGCCTGTGCCTATCAAGCGAGGGCTGAGGGCTTGTTGGTCAACGAACATCCCGATCCCGATGCCTATATCGATGAGGTGATCCTCGGCACGCTGAAGCGCACGTTGGGAGTACCCAACAAGAGTCACTTGTTTGTCGTGGCCGAACGAACCCCCCATCGCCATCATCGGGAGGGAGGGGTGCATGGCTTGGTCGACTACGTGGCCGGTGCGATTGGAGGATGGCCCCAGCGTCACGCGAAGCCTGGTCAGTATCCATTGACGCTCGCGACCAAAGCCACCATTCTCGGCCACACGTTGCGGGGCGCTCCGCCGACTCCGGAAGACAAAGCCATCGCCCAGCATTTGGCCTATGAGACGGTTCATCGATTAGTGGAACGTCCGGAGGATGTGGTGGGATGCATGATGGCCTATCGCGAGCGCGGGGCGATCGACGCGATTCCGCTCCATGCCGTGTCGCCCAAACAGTTCGACTGGGATCTGTTTGCCAGGATGCATGGCACGGAGTTGCGCAACGGGCCGCCGTGAGAGACTCGTGTGCCCGCAACGGGGCCTGGGATGAGTTTGTGCTATGACAGGGACGGTGCGGCCTTCTCCGTGGGATTGGCTCGCGTCGCGGTGTGCCTTTGTGGGATGGCGATCATCATGTTTGCGCCACGCCGGGTCTCACCGTAGAGAGGCATCACTCGTCGAGGCTGGGGCGAGTGAGGTAGGGGCCGTAAACTGCGGCAAAGAGAAGATAGGCGCCGCTCCAGGCTGCCGCGGCAGCATTGAGCATGAGAGTCGTCGGGAGACCGATCGTCGGCCCGAAGACTCGTAGCAGAGCACCCAGGTTGACCAGCATATAGATGATGATTGTCAGGCGGTCTGCCTGTTTCGGTCGTCCGGTGTGACCGAGGCTGGCGCGGGTCATCACCGCCATGGTCATCGCGCCTACTGCGCCGGTTGTGAGGGCGTGCACCGCATCAGCCGGCTTCAGGCCGAGCCCGAGCGTCGCCCCGCCGATGATGAGCAGCGCAAACGCGAGCCATCCATACCCCACATGCAGGATCAGCACGATCGGCTCACGCCATGTTGTCCAGCCGCGCCAGCGAGACAGACGGATGACGTTGGCCAGCCCTGCGATGATTAAGAACCATCCTGTTGTGATGGCTTGCGGCTGAACAACCCAGGAAAGCGCGGCCACGACTGTGAGTACAATCGTCAGTCCGTCATATCGGGAAAAGGATGGAAGCTGGTCGGGAAGGCCTCGTTCGGCCAGGTAATCGCTGGTGAAGCTGGGCGTCACACGCCCCCCGATGAGGGTCAGCAGCAGCATCATCAGCGCGATCGCCATCCGCTCGGGAAGATCCGTTTCCTTCCCGTCCAGCGCCAGCACGTGAAACAGGATGTTGGCGCAGGCATAGAGACTGATGACTGCGCCGATCGGGGCGCGGTCCCAGGCCTTTCCGGCCGCGATCTCCCGCCAGACAATGGCGGCCAGCACAGCCAGATATCCCGCATCAATGCAAGCCGCTACGAACGGTGTGGGCCATGGCATGGCGATCGTCAGGCGTCCTGCCAGCCAGAGCGTCACTAAGGCCAGCAGTGGCGTGCCTCTGAGCGGAGGCCGGTCCGTCCAGTTCGGCATCGCGGTTAGGAGGAAACCGGTGATCACCGCAGGCAGGAAGCCGAAGAGCATCTCGTGCACGTGCCAATCGCGCGGAGCATAGCGGAAGGGTGAATCCGTCCAGCCTGTCAGAATCAACGCCCAGACGGGAATTGCTATACCGGCAAAGAGTGCCGCGCCGAGAAAGAACGGACGGAATCCGTAAGACAGGAATGCGGGGCCTCGGTAGGTGGGTTCTTCTGTCGGCATATGAAAAATATGGGTCCTGCGCTTGCGTCGTGAACGAAGAGGATATTACTGCCGGTTCCCTATGATGTCGACAGCGATCTCTGCGGTCTGGGAAAGGTCTTGGCTGACCACATAGGTGGCCAGTTCTTGCGAGCCTGTCGAATGTGGGGTGGTTACCGACTCCTGAATGAGATTCGGCGAACGCCGGTTGAGGAGCGCGGCTTCCTGTCTGGAGATGGGCCCGAAGGGAACAGGGGAGAAGCGGACAATCACGGTTCCACTGTCAGCCGGCAATGGCAGGTGCTGCCGCTGCCCGGCTTGGATCTTCATGGAGATGTGGCCGCTCTCTTTCAGCGGCAGCAGTAGTTGAGTGTTGGTTTCTCCCACGTGTTGCCAGACTTGTATGTACCCGTCCCGATTGGTTTCTAGCGTGACTTGAACCGGCGTTGAACTCAAAGTCGCTGTTGCCGCGTCGACTTCCTGCTCCTGCCCGTCGGGAGTCCGGATCACAAAGCTGTAACGGAGTCCGAGGGGCTTGCCGGGTGTTACAGGGCCTGCAGCTTTGCTGAGTTGCGAGAGCCCGTCGTGTTTGCGTTTGAGCGGGCTCGTCTGTGGCTCTGCTTCGGGGAGAGGCTTCATGGCGCGTTTCGGGGCCTGGTCCATTCTCCCGGTCTCGTGGCCATAGAACAATCCACGCGCGTTTACGGGCGAAAGACTGGTTTCTGGCAAGGATGCTCCGGCCGTTGTCCGCGCTGTCTTGGCCTCAGACATGGCCGCTGCCGGTGGTGAACCGGCGGCAAGCGGACGCTCGGTTATTACAGCGACTCCCTCTGAGGCCTTTCCCATCGAGCCGGGCGGTACCGTTGCCTGTTTCCGATCTTCTTCTTCTTGCTTGTTCTTCGGCGCGTAGTCGCGAATGGTATCGGCCGGAACGCTTGCCTGGGGTGGTGCGGTGGCTGTTCGTTCGCGGGTGGCCTGCGTATCCGCCACTGAGTCCTTCCTGGCGATGGTTGCTGAGAGATTCTGATTCTCCTGAGCTTTAGTCTTCGACTCAGCCGGCCGGGGGGCTGACGGCTCTATAACTGCCGGCGTGGGAACGGATGGCGTGGCAGGTTGTAGTGCCTCGGTCGCGGCTGAGCGGGTGGCTTGCTGCACACTGTCCTGGTAAATTTTGGTGCCGAGGACGACCGCGAAGACGGCGGTGGCGAGTCCGCCTGCCAGTGCGAGATTGGCAGGTCGTCGGAACCAGTCCAGCCATGAGGCCGACCCGCCGGCAGGAGCCGCAGTTGTATCGCTCAAGGATTGGAGCAAACGGCGTCGCACAGCCGGGTTGGTCAACAGTTCTTTCAATGCCTGCTCGTCGGCCAGGGCATTGAAGAGTTGCTGATCCTGCATGGCGGCGGTAAAGAGCTGTCGGCGTTCCTCCGGCGTCAGCGTATCCGCCGCGAAACCGCCGAGAAGTTTTTCAAGCTGGTGTTCTGCCATTGAAATCCGTCGTTCGTGAAACGTGAAGCATATCTCGCTCAGGACTCAGGACTTTCCCGGTCATTCCCAACTGCCGTCCATCGCCGCCAACAGCTGCTTTCTGCATCGAAGATCCCAGGTATAGATCGTATTGATTGACTGTTGCCCCATGATCTTCTGAATCTCGGGAAAGGTTTTACCTTCCAGTTTCCATTTAAAGAGTTCCCGGCAGCGCTCGCCGAGTTGGGTGATCGCCGTGATCAACCGGTCCACGCGCTGCTGTTGGTCAAGCTGAGTGGCCGGATCGGCGCCGGGATCGGCCAACGGGAGTTCATCAACCGACTCCTGATTATACTCGCCTCGCCGGAAGGTCTTGCGGTGGGCGTCGAGCATCTTGAACCGTAAGACTTGAAATGCCAAGGGGACAAGTTCGGTCAAATCGGTGACGGCAGGATACTTCTCATGGAGAACCACCAGCGTCTCCTGAGTCAGATCCTCGGCATGGTCTCTCGATACTCGTGATGTCGCGAACGCGAGAATCCTTTCACGAAGCGAGGCAAGTATCTGATTGCGGTCCATCGGTGCGCCTGACTATCGGATCGATTGAATTGTTGAATGGGGAAGCATGTCGCCGAGAGAGCGGAAGCCCAGCTTCAGCCCGTTGCACACTTCGACCTGCCGGTCGAAGCGGTTCTTGGTCTGCATCATCTTGCGCAACGTGCCGAATGCGACGCGTCCCCAGGCGGCGATGTGAAAGACGGACAGCGGATAGTCCGTGCCGAAGAGCAGGCGCTCGTGTACCTCGGGGTAATTGCGCAGATGCAGGAGCATGCGGAAGCGGTTCGGCAGGGTGAGGGCCGAGATGTCCGAATAGAAATTGGGGTAGCGGTTGACGAAGTCACGCAAGGTCGGAAGAAACTTCTCATAGAGGATCAGACCGTAGCTGCAGGCATGGGCGGCAATCACGGTGGCCCCTTCGTCGAGGGGAACGCGCAGCCGCTCAGGATCGCCGACCGACTGATCCTTCCCGATGAGGCTGAACTCGTAGCCGACGTGGCTCAGGAAGGGCAGTTTGCGTTCGGCCAATGCGCGATAGAAGGGTTTGTAGTTGGGATTGGCCGGATCGAACTGCTTGGCGTTCGGGAGGACTTTCACCAGCACCGCACCGGCATCAGCGCAGCGGTGGACTTCGTCGATCGCGTCCCGCCGTTGAGGATTAATCGACACGCCTGCGAGCAATTCATTGGGATGGGCCCGGGCGGTCTTCAAGACGTAGTCGTTGCTGATGAGGAAGTCGGTATGGGCCTCGTTGAGTCGACCGGTGTGATCGTAAACCCCGTCCATCCCAAGCATCACGGCTTTCCGCACATGCTTGGAGGCACGTAATTCAACGAGCAGATCCTCCAGATACTTCTCATTGGCTTCACGCGGGCGATCGACGGAGAGGCCGTGCTTCCAAAGCAGGAAGCGAAAGAGCGGGCTCTTCAGCATCTTCGGCGAAATGTAGCAGCCGTTGTCGCCGTCGGGCAGCGCGGCCAGGTGCACGTGACAATCGATCAATGATTTAGTGGCGGTGTTATTCATTGCGTGTCTCTTTCATATTATCCGAAGTCACCGGTTATTCCCACGCAGGTCTGTATCCTTCTTCTGCCAGGGCTTTGATCCCTTGTTCGAGGCTCGTCATAAAACTTGTTCGATCGCCGCTCCAGCTGATGGATTCCCCGATGAAGACATCGCAGAAAAACGGTACCAGGATGGCTTCCCCTTTGGGCAGCGCTTTGCCGAGGCCGTGCAGGAAGATCGGAATAACCGGCACCTCCGGATTGCGTTTGGCGAGATGGGCGATGCCTGTTTTCAACGTACCCATCTGCTCCGGGTCGCCACGGGATCCTTCCGGAAAGAGAATCAGGATATCTCCGTTCAGCAAGGCCTCAGAGCAAGCGGCTAACGGGTCCTGGGTCCGGTCGATCAGATGGCGCTCCAGCGGGATGATATGCATGATGTTCAGCGCAAACCATGCAAGGACGCGATTGCGCAGGAAGTAGTCCTTTGCCGCCACCGGCCGCAGTTTCCGCAACATCGGCCAGGGGAGCAGGGTCATGAGGACGAGCGTGTCCAGGTGGCTGTTGTGGTTCGAGACGACGATGGCCGGCCCTTTCAGAGGAATC
>Ga0209079_10000339_pt1 | contig 19398 bp, 15 predicted proteins | sample PPLLaktember2015_2_FD_187259 | JGI IMG/M metagenome (GOLD analysis project Ga0209079, IMG submission 187259) | Freshwater sediment microbial communities from Prairie Pothole Lake near Jamestown, North Dakota, USA - PPLs Lake P7 Core (6) Depth... | ecosystem: Environmental > Aquatic > Freshwater... | reverse complement strand
CGGCATTTCTGCGGACACTGCCGACCGACAAGCCGATCGCGATCTATTGCTACACCGGTCAGACCAGCGCGTTTCTCGCCGCATATCTTCGATTGCTCGGATACGATGCGAAGTCATTGCTCTATGGCGCAAATTCGATGATCTACGATATCATGCCGGGGACGAAGTTCGTTCCAGCTACCGAGATCAAGGGTTACGCGTACAATACGGGGAACACTCCGTAAGCATCACTGATCGTTTGGAATTCCAAGGCTGGCCCGGAGACGGGCCGGCTTTTTTTATGCTCGTACTGCGGGCGACTTGGGTTTGATGTTCGAGATGGAAGGTTGGGAATCAGCGACGGACAATCGTAGGGCGAGGGTGGGGTGGAGAGATGGGAATCATCAGAGAGGGATGGGGGGAGAAGGTGGGATGGAGAAAGGGGTGAAAATGGGGGGGCTTAAGCCCCTTAGGCCCCCTAAGGGGCGGGCTGATGGCGATTTTCCTCCAGAATCCCTGCCAATCCTTCCTACTTCCCGCCAAACCTCCACCACAAAACTCCCTGCGCCAATCTTCTCGCTTTCCTCCCAAATCTCACCGCCTCCGGTTGGTGATCTCATTCGGTAAATCGTCAGCATCAAATGGGAACAACGAACGGACAATCGTCATGTCCGAATGGGACTCAATCTCTCCTGCTCCCCGAAGCTCGATGCGCATCTCCTCCACCGTTCCCTCTCTCATCAGAACGCTGATTACCAGACGCACGATGCGGTTCCGGTGCGGCCGGCATCGGAGCACTTGATCCCGGAGGAAAATAGATCGGCTCATAGACAGGCTGGACAATGATGATCGGGGGTGGAGGGGCTGGGATGTACGTCTCGTGATACTGACCGGGGGTTAGCTCGATGTCGAGCACGGTGTAGCAAGCAGGGAGCAGGAGCGAGGTGGCGGCTGCAACGACGAAAATAATCAGCGCGTTTTTCATATATCGCCTTCTGTTGAGTCAATCATTCCCTTCAAACAAGGTGCCACATGCTGAAGGAGAGAATTCTGATTGGAATTGAGTGGTGATTGACGGTCCACTGTCTCAATCGCAGTGCATGGAGTCCGTTTTCCGGAGATTTCACGGCTTCCATTTTGTAAATATTTCTCTTGACATTGACATATCATTATGATATCATTGTGCTAGCACCATCACAACGGAGGATTCCATGGAAACGGTCACCGAAAAAACAGCTGGCAAGATGAATGGCTTCATCGCTCTGCTCCTCAATGTCGGCCTGCTTGGTCTTTCTGCATTCTTCATCTACCTCATTGCGCTCGACGAGGATCCCGTACATCTCTGGGGGCTGATCCCAGCATTGATCTTCTGGGGCATCATGATGGGAGGATTCATGGTCGTTCAGCCGAATGAAGCCCGCGTCCTTGTCCTGTTCGGCAAATACATCGGCTCCGTCCGCGAGTCCGGATTCTGGTGGGTCAATCCCTTTACGATCAAACGCCACGTCTCGCTTCGCATCCACAACTTCAACAGCGAGATGATCAAGGTCAATGACCTACACGGTAATCCGATCGAGATCGCTGCCGTGATCGTCTGGCGTGTGATCGATTCGTCACGCGCGCTTTTCGATGTCGAGAACTACGAGCAGTTCGTAGCAATTCAGAGTGAGACCGCTATTCGCGGACTCGCATCGGAGTATCCGTACGACGCCCAGGACGAAGATCGTCCATCGCTTCGCAGTAATCCTCATGAGATCATCGAGAATCTAAAGGAACAGCTTCAGAAGCGTCTCGACGTCGCAGGCATTGAGGTGATCGAGTCTCGGCTCAGTCATCTCGCGTACGCTCAGGAGATCGCGCAAGCCATGCTGCGCCGCCAGCAAGCACAGGCGATCATCGCCGCACGGCAGAAGATCGTCGAAGGTGCGGTTGGGATGGTCGAGCAGGCGCTTCGCATGCTCAGCGAACACAAGATCGTGACGCTTGATGAGGAGAAGAAAGCGACAATGGTGAACAATCTCCTGGTCGCCCTCGTGTCTGAAAGCCAGGCACAGCCGATCATCAACACGGGCACTCTTTACTAATGGCTGAGAAGAAGAAATTCCTGCTTCGGGCCGACGCCGCCCTTTTCTCCGCTCTCGAGAAGTGGGCGGCGGACGACCTCCGCAGCATCAACGCGCAGATCGAGTATCTCCTGACCGAAGCAGCGCGGAAGTCCGGTCGATTGAAGCCGGCACCGGAATTCCCCGCGCCAGACGGCCAGAGCACGACCACTTCCTCTGAGGACTGACATGAACCCCGCTGTGCATGGAGCGATCATCGCCGCGCACCAGCGCGCGAAGGAAGAAGAGACGAACCTGGCCAAGTACTCCAAGGAAGACCTGGATGGCTGGGAGTTCAAGATCGTCCGCTCGAACTCAAACCGATTCAATACTCCGGAGAACCTCCGCATGCTGTGCATCGAAGAGGCGCGGAACGGCTGGGAACTGCTCGAGAAGTTCGACGGATCCCGGGTGCGCTTCAAGCGCCGCACCGACCGGCGGACGCCTGGGAACTCCGGGTCCATCGATCCATATCGAACCCATGTCGGCATTTCCGAAGGCGCGATCGCAGCGATCGTCATCAGCGTGATCGCATTGATCATCGGAGTCGTCCTGATCATTACACAAATCGCTCGCTAGAAACACGGCCGCAATCTCTCTATGAATATGCTCTATTCTCACCGACAGGCCAATCCGTTCCTCTGGGCGGTGATCTCGCTCGGCATGGTCGGCGCGATCATCGCCGTCCTCCTCGATCACAAACCCTGGCTGATCCTTCCGATCGTTGCCGTCTTCGGGGTCATGCTGCTTCTCTTCTCCGCGCTCACGATCGAAGTCTCCGGTTACCACCTGCGCTTCTGGTACGGCGTCGGGATCATTCGCTGGACCATCCCGCTGGGTGAGATCGAACGAGTGGCGCGAAGCCGTTCCTCCTGGTATGAGGGATGGGGAATCCGTCTCACCCTCCGCGGATGGCTGTACAACCTGAGCGGCCTCGACTGCATCGAGATCCAGCGCTCAAACGGCCGTTCCTTCCGCCTCGGGACGCCGGAACCGGACCGGCTCATCAACGTCCTCCACACGGCCCTCGCGACGCGACGTCCCGCTCCCCCGGCCGCATAACCGCCGGACCTCGCCGTTTCCCCGCGGTACCTGTCGGATATTGCATCCCCGAGATATTCGTGCTACATTTCTAAGAAACGTAGCACTGCATGAAACCCCTCTACCGCTTCGGCATTTCCATGGAGGAGGATCTCCTCCACCAATTCGACGACCTCATTTCCCGCAAAGGCTATACGAACCGCTCGGAAGCCGTCCGGGACATCGTGCGCGAGAAACTTGTTGAAGAAAGCGTTCAGGGTCCCAATGCCCATGCTTTCGGCGCCCTGGTGTTCGTGTATCACCATCACAAGCGTGAATTGGAATCCCAGCTTTCAAACCTGCAGCACGATTTCTTCGAGAATATCATCTCCACGGCACATGTGCACGCAGACCACGATCATTGTCTCGAGGTTGTCTTGCTCAAAGGTCCGGCAAATACTCTCCGCACAATCGCCGACAAGTTGCTGAGTTTTAAGGGAGTCGAACATGGAAAGCTCACGCTGACCACCGCGCTCCCCCATCCCGAAACGAAAGAACACGACCATGCGCATCCTCACGCTCCTGTTCCCGTTCATCGCCGCCGTCGCACTCGCACAAAGCGATCCTGAGCAAGACACCACACGAACCTATGATGTCGATCCGGTGACGATCACGGCAACACGCGTGGGCGTGACGCGGACGAATGTCTCCCCGTCCGTCTCCGTCATTCCCGAGGCTGTGCTCTCCATTCAACCTGAACGCTCCATCCTTTCTGTGCTGAGCCAGCAAGTGCCAAGCCTCTTCGTCACGGAACGCGGCCTTCTCGGATTCGGCACGAACACCGGAGCCGGGCTTGTGACCATTCGGGGCATCGGCGGAAGTCCCAACACGCAGGTGCTTATGCTCATCGATGGCCGGCCGCAGTTCATGGGTTTGTTCGGACATCCATTGGGCGACAGCTATCTGACGACAGCGACCGAGCGCATCGAGGTCATTCGCGGTCCGGCATCGGTCCTCTATGGTTCGAATGCGATGGGGGGCGTGATCAATGTCATCACAGGCGAGCCGAAGTACGAAGGGTGGAAGGCGAGCGGCAACGTGCGGCACGGATCGTTCAACACGACAACCGCCTCGGCCCGCGCCGGCTATGGCGGCCCCGGGTGGAATGCGTCCGTGTCCGGAACCTATCAGCGAACGGACGGTCACCGACCGGAATCAGATTACGCGGTCCGCAGTGCGTCGGCGCGCGCGGGTGCGTCGATCACGGACGGATTGACGATGACGGCGGATGGCGCCATGACGATCTTTCGGACAAGCGACCCGGGTCCCGTGCATGTTCCGGTCCAGGATCATTGGGTCGATATTCTTCGTGCCTATGCGGGCATCTCTCTCGACAATTCTTTTGGCCCGTTCGAAGGGGGACTGCGACTCGTCCACAACTACGGCGACCACGCGATCTATGATGGCTTCCGTTCAACGGACGCTTTGACCGCGATATCGTTGTATCAGTCCGCTCGGCTCCTGCCGGGGAATGTTATGACGATCGGAATCGACTACAAGACATACGGCGGGAATGTCTCGGCAGCTCCGCCGCCGACGAAGCTGGGCGACTATCGCCTGACCGAGTATGCGTTCAGTCTGCAGGTGCGGCAGTCGGTGCTCGAGCCGCTGACGATCGACGGCGGCATCCGCATGGAGCATCATGAACTCTATGGATGGGAAGCGATCCCGCAAATCGGCGCGGTCTATCGCGTCACAGATGCAACGACGATCCGGGCGGCTGCGGCAAAAGGATTCCGGAGTCCGGCCGTTTTCCAGTTCTATCTCTTCCCTCCCAGCAACACGGCCATCGGACCGGAACGCTCGTACAGCTATGAGGTCGGTGTGTCGCGTACGTTCAGTTCAAGCGCCAATGCCGAGGTGGTGGGATACGTGATTGAAAGCAGGGATCTGATCGAGACCATACCCGGAGCTCCGCCCCGCTTCCGAAACCGCGGCAATGTCATCAACCGCGGTGTCGAGCTCTCAGGAGCGCTGCTCCCCGGCTCTGATCTCGAACTCCGCGGCAGCTATTCCTATTTCCATGCAGCCGAACGTATCGCGTCCGTTCCGAGACACAAGCTGTTTCTCGGATGTTCCGCCCTCTTTGACCACATACGCCTTGATCTCACGACGCAGTACATCCATACGATCTTTGGACGGAATGCCACGAACACGCTCGTTCCAATGGACAACTACCTGTTGCTCGGCATCCAAGCCCGCGTTCCGCTGATCGCCAACTCGGCACTCACGCTCAGCGCCGAGAATCTCCTGAACGCGTCTTACCAGACGATCTACGACTATCCGATGCCCGGTCGGACCTTCACCGCAGGTATCTCGGCTTCATTGTAACGCCTCTCAATCCCACTTCATCGTACAACAAAAAGGGGTCTTCCGGCAACCGGGAGACCCCTTCGTTTTATCTAGAACTCATCTCAACAAACTGGGATCACCGTCACTGATCAGTCACGGTGAGCTAGCCTTTCCTGAACGCGTCACCCTTCGACCCCGCACAAAACGTAGGGGCAGGCACGCTCAGGTTGACGCGCGAAGGGCAAGCTTACCCAATGTGACGGTTTGCATCCATATTCCAATTTTGAATTGCTTCCAGCCTGATCGTGTCAGGCAAGATCTTCTGGCAATGGCTTCCGCCATCGATCGATGCGCTCTTGGATGCGGCGTTGCCACTCATCAAGCAATGAGTAGACGGTTGGCACGATCACAAGCGTGAGGAAGCTCGACACGGTCAGCCCGGAGATGATGCCGATTCCGAGAGGGCCCCAGAAGCCTGCGCTCTCGGCGCCGACAACGAATTCCAGTTCGCGCCAGTCGAAATCGAAGCCGGTCGCCAGCGGCAAGACGCCGAGTACCGTGGTGACGGCGGTCAGAACCACCGGACGAAGGCGCGTGCGCCCCGCTTCGATGAGCGCTTCATCCAGCGTCATACCCGCCGTCCGCTTCTGTTTGACGAAATCGAGAAGCACGATGGCGTTCTTGACCACGATGCCTGCCAGCGCAATGACGGCAACGCCCGTCATGATGATGCTGAACGCAGTCTGAGTCACGATGAGTCCCAGGAAGACGCCGAAGAAGGACAACGGGACCGAGATCATGATGACCAGCGGCACCATCATCGAGTTGAATTCAATGACAAGCGTGAGAAAGACCAGCATCAGCGTCACGACGAACGCCTGCATCAGGAACGACGACGCCTTCTGCTGCTCTTCGTCCTTCCCCGTGAACCGCAGTTCGTATCCAGCCGGCAGTTCCTGATTGGTCAGCCGTGCTTTCACTTCGTTCAGGACCTCCGATGCGACGCGTCCCTGCACATCGCCGGTGATCGTGATCACCCGCTTCATGTCCTTCCGCCGGATCTCAGAAACTCCGGTGGTCTGACGCACGGAGGCAACCGAGGTGAGCGGGATGCTGAGTTGTGTGCCGCGGCGGTTCATGAAGCTGACCCGGAGATTCTGAAGGTCCGTGGCCGACAACCGCTGATCCTCCTGCAATCGGACGCGGATCTTGTATTCATCATCTCCGACGCGGTACTTCGACGCTTCGGTCCCGCTCACAGCGGCGCGCACCGTTCCTGCGATCTGCCCGGTGCTCGTCCAGAACAGGCCAGCCGCTTCCCGGTCAACGATCACCTCGATCTCCGGTTTTCCGACGTTGTAGTCGTCCTTGAGGTCGGTCAGGCCGTCGACGGTGCGGATCTTTTCCAGCATCTCTTCGCTCAAGCGCGCAAGCTCATCGTAGTCGTCCCCCGAAACTTCGATGCTCACCGCGGCGCCGACGGGGGGACCCATCTCCTGACGCACCAGGCGCAGATCTGCACCCGGAATTCCCGTCGCGACACCACGCACATTCTCAAGCGTTTCGAATGTGTTATACTCCCGCTCGGTCTTCCTGAAGAAATTCAGCGACAGACGTCCCTTGTTCGAAGTGCCTTGACCACCGAAATCGAACATGTCGTCCGAGGTGCCCGCGCTCGCCGCGAGGAATTCGATATCCTTCCGCCCTTGCACGGAATCGATGCGCTGCTCGAGGACCGCTGCAACGTCGTTTGTGATATCCAGCGACGTTCCTGGCGGCATCTCGATTTGAACGTTCGCCTGACGCGGTTCCGTGCTGGGGAAGAACTCCACCCCTTTGTTGAACATCACGAATAGGATCGTCACCATAACGGAGAAACCCGTCGCGCCGAACAACGTCTTTCCTTTGTTGGCGAGGGACCACGAGAGCGCCTTCACGTATTCCTTCTGCATCCAGGGAAAGAGCGCCTCGTCCGTCTTGTGATAGAGCCACGTGAATGGATTATACTTGATGTACCAATGCGGATGCTCCACGCGTTCCCGGACCTTGGCGATCTCGCGTCGATAGTCGACCCATTGCGCTCCCTGCACGGGCGAAATGATGTTCGCCACGAAGAGCGACGCACCGAGCGTGATGAGCAACGTGATCGGAAGGTACCACATGAACTCGCCAACGATCCCCGGCCAGAAGAGCAAGGGAATGAACGGGGACACGGTGCTGAGCGTTGAGGTGAACACGGGCACGGCCACCTCGCTGATGGCATCCTTCGCTGCCTGCACCGGCGTCTTGTGATATTCCTGCTGATGCCGGTAGATGTTCTCGATGACGACGACCGCGTCGTCGACGAGAATCCCGAGTACGAGAACGAGCGAGAAGAGAACGACGAAATTGAGCGTGATGTCGAACGCGCCCAACACGATAAACCCGATGAACATCGACAAGGGAATGGCGGTTGCGATGAGGATCGAGTTCTTCGTTCCGAAGAACATAAAGAGCGAGAGGACGACGAGGACCATGCCCGTGATGATGCTGTTCTCCAGCTCGTGCACCGAGGTGCGGATGAACTCCGACTGATCGTTCGAGATCTCCAACGAGATGCCGGCTGGAACGATCGCACGCTGCGCTTCCACGATCTGTTTGACCTCATCGGCAATGCGAATGAGATTTTCCCCGGCACGCTTGCGAACGCCGAGGGAAACCACCTCGCGTCCGTTCAAACGAGCATGGCTGGCGCGGTCCTCGAAGGAATAATCCACCGTGGCGACATCGCGCAGGTAGATGGGTTTGCCGTTCTGGATCTTCAGGATGATGTCTTCCAGCCGCCGCGGTTCCTTGAATTCGCCGGGAATCCGGACGGAGAAATTCGTCTGCTTGTCGTCGATGGACCCGCCGGGAATCGTCAGGTTCTCGTTTCGGATGGCATTGGAAACATCCTCAAAGCTTACCTGATATGCGTTCAGCCGGTATACATCGCATTCGACGCGGACTTCGCGGTTGAGTCCCCCGCTGATGTCGGCACGCAGAACGCCCGGGACCGATTCGACCTTGTCCTGAATATCCTCCGCGATCGCTTTGAGCCGCGCCAGACCGGCTTCGCCCCCGACGTTCACGTACATGATCGGGAACTCACTCAGGTTGATCTCGATAATATTCGGTTCCAGAATATCGCTCGGGAGCTGATTGCGCGTGGAACTCACCTTGTCGCGAACGCGCCGGATCGCCTCGTCGATATCAATGCCGGTGTTGAACTCCACGCGGATCGTCGCCAATCCCTCCTTGGAAACGGAGCGAATCTCCTTGACGTCCTTGAGCGACTTCAGCGCTTGTTCGAGCGGCTGCGCGACCAGGCCTTCGATGTCGGTCGGCGAGACGCCGATGTACGGGACCGTCACGACGACGATGGGAATAGAGATGTCGGGGGATGCCTCTTTCGGAAGCGACGTGTACGCGCTCCATCCCATGATGAGGATGATCGCCATGAGCAGATACACCGCAACCCGATTGTCAATGGCACGATGGGACAGTTTCATTGGTGCTCTCTTTCTGGTTCAGACGACGCAGGCAATGGTCAATTGACGACGGCGACAGGTGTTCCCGTCGCAAGTTTCTGGAATCCCGCAACGACGACCCGTTCGCCGGCGCGCAAGCCCTCCACGATCTCCACCATCGCCCCCTGTCGCGCCCCGATCTTCACCCGACGCTCCACCGCCTTCCCTCCTTCGACCACGTAGACGATGCGGCGATCGCGGTCGACGAGCTGAATGATGTTCTCACTCACAACGACGGCGGCCGCCTTGACGGCGCGGACGAGATTCACCTTGGCGATCATTTCCGGCTTGAGCCGGCGCGAGGGATTGCTCAAGACGATCTCAACGAGCAGCGAACGGTTCGCCGACGAGACGGTCGTTCCCACAAAGGAGACCGTGCCGCGGAGCGTGTCATCCGGAAAGGCATCAAATGTCACCTCCGCCTTCGTTCCCAGCGACACCATCCCGGCGAATCGCTCCGGGACCTCCGCCTGGATCTTGACGCGGTCGGCATTCACAACGCGGGCGATCGGGACAGCAGGCGGTGCGAACTCTCCCTCATCCGCCGCGTGATCTTCGAGGATGCCGTTGATCGGGCTGACGATCTGCGTCCGCTCCCATCGGGCCTTCATCAGGTCGGCATTCGCCCTGGCGGCGTCGCGGCTGAACTGCAGGTTCTTGTACTGGAGCTCGCTGATCCCTTGCTGCTCGAACACTTTTTCCTGCTTGTCGAGATTCAGCGCCGCCATTTCATACTGCGCTTTCGCTCCATCGTAGCTCGCCTTGATGACCTCGTCGCGCAACGTTACGATGAGAGCTCCTTTGCGGACATACTGTCCCTTTTCCACCTTCCACTCTCTCACCACGCCCCCTTCTTCGGGTGCGATCATGACGTCCTCGTAGGCTTTGATCGTCCCCGCCACCTGAATGGCATCGATGATGCGGGCTGGTGTGAGCGTCTCGGCGCGGACCGTCACCGTGGCGGCCGAGGGCGCATTTGCAGCGGCGGCAGAATCGGACTTGGAACAGGAAGCGAGCAACGCCGTGGCGGCAAGCAAGGCCACAACGATGAGAGTCAACACGATGTTCTTCTTCATGGGATACGTCCTTCTCGAGGTTTTCGTTAGTCTTCCAATCCGTTCACATATGCCGGGACCCGTCCAAGGAACTGGTCGAGATCGGCGGCGGCAACGAGATAATCATAGATGGCCTGGAGCCGGTTGACGCGGGCCTGCACGAGGGCAAGTTGCGCATCGTTCACTTCAAGTTGGGTTGCCGCACTGGCCAGGAATCGAGTGGTAACGATCTGATACCCGCGTTCCGCCGTTTCAACGGTTTTGTCCTGCGCGTCGATGCGCTTCCGGGCCGACCCGAGATTTCCTTTCACGGAATTGAGCCCCATTCGCAGAGAACGCTCGAGCGAGACATGCTGTTCTTCGCTCTTGCGCCGTTCCAGCTGCGCCTGTTCCACGCGAGAATAGGTCTGGAATCCCTGGAACACATTGAGCGACACGCTGATCCCGACCTGCGAGCTTCGGATGAAGTCGCGCCGGCTGAAGTTGAACTCGTTGTTCGCCGCCTGGAACTGATACTGACCGAACGCAGACACGATCGGGAGATAGCTTGAGCGTTCCGCGAACACGGCAGCGTCGTTCAGATTCATCTGGCGCTTGACGGCTTGCAGGTTCGGATTGACATCCAACATCAGGGCTTCCGCATTGGCAACGACGGTGTCATCCACGGCTTGGAACGTCAGAGGGTCGTCGACGCGAATGCTCGTTGACGCATCGAGACCGATCACATTCCGAAGGTTGTCGAGCGAAAGGCCATAATTGGCCTCGCTTTGTAAGACGGCGGGTTGCAGGTTCGCAACGCCCAAGGATGCACGGAGCTCCTCATATTCGGACAAGACACCCTGAGAACGGAGAAGCCTCACATTTTGCAGGTTGTCTTCGGCGGTTGCCAGGTTCTGGCGCATCATCGTAAGTGCTTCACCGGCCAGCGCTGCGCTATAGAATGCTTTGCGGACCTTCGTGACCGTTTCCACTTGACGGGCGACATAGAGATCCCGGGCAAGGTTGGAATAGATGGATGCGGCACCGACTCCGACGAAGACGGCTCCGTTAAAGAGGATCTGTTTCGCGGCGATCGTTCCTTCCATCGAGAAGTTCGATCCGATCTTGACGGGGACGGTCTTGCCGCTCGCCAGATTGGTGAAATCAGGGAGGAAGAAGACCGGCTTTTCCAGTGCATGGGTATAGCGTCCCGTCAGATCGAGAGCGGGAAGCGCTGTACCGATGGCTTCCATCACACGGGAATCGGCGCGATCGACCTCGAGGCGGGCGGTGCGCAATTCGGGATTGCGTTCCATGGCAAGCTTGATCGCCTCTTCAAGGGTGATGCGCTGAGCAGCGGTATCCTGCTCGGGAAAGGATCCTGCTGACGCGGCAACAGGCAGCGAGAGCAAGAGGATGACAATCATGAATCGAATCATACGTTCCTCGTATCCGGGAGAGTGAACTGAGGTTAAGCGATAACGGGGGAATATCGTGTGCGAATTTCTGCGATCTCCGCGCGGCCTCTGTCGGTCAGGATCGCGTCCATGAAGAGCATGTTTGAGGTGCGGAGTGTTTGTTCAAGATTGATGTGCATCCGTTCCTTCCACACATCGTTCTCCGTGTCGATCCGCTGCATCAGCGCGCTGGCGCTGGACCAGATGATGATGCCAATCTCTGCGGGATTAAGTCCTTCGCGAATCATGCCTTCTTGGATCCCGCGGTTCATGACATTGATGACGAGTTCCCAGAGGCGATGATTCGCCGAGGAGCAGGCGTGTTTCATTTCATCCGACACTTGCTTATGGAAGTGCGGTGTCTGGAAGAACGAGGTCATCCGAAAGTAACTGCGATGGCGGTTGAAGAACTCGGTGTATGCATCGCCCATGCGAATGAGGAGACGCGGAACAGATTCATCCACCTTGACCGCCCGCTCGAACATTTCGTAGAGAACCTGCATGCCCCGCATAAGGACGCCGAGATAGAGGTCCTCTTTGCTCTTGTAGTAGAGGTAGAGGGTTCCTTTGCTGAGTTCTGCCGCCTCGGCGATCTCATCCATAGTGGAGGCGCTCAAGCCCTTTTCAAAGAATACCTTCTGGGCCGCATCGAGAATTTCTTCCTTTCGATGCTCCTTCTCCCTCTCTTTTCGCTCAATAATGCCCATTTTAACGGTCCTACATTTAATGACTATAAGTCAGTGAATACGTATAAGTATAATAATAAGTTGCACGTATAATCAATAGGCAAAGATTAAATAATTGTTATCAGTGAAAAAAAAGCCCTCTTTCGAGGGCTCCTTCTTTGGGTCAACCCGGGAAGGCTTCCCGGGATGACCTAGCGTTCTATCCCAGACATCATCGAAACATCCCGGATAAATCCCCGGATAAAGTCCCGGATAAATCCCCGGGCAACAATCCTCTACCCCTTCCCCCCTTCCTTCTTCGCCTCCCGCACATCCTGCCGCCGTTCGCGCTTGTCCTGCTTCAGCTCGCGCTTGTCCTGGCGCAAATCCCGGCGATCCTGACGAAGATCGCGCTTGTCCTTCGACATCTCGTGCATGTCCTTCCCCATTTCCCTCTTCGCTTCCTTGATCTCCTTTGCGTCACCCGATTGCTTCGCCTCCTTCAGATCCTTCGCGCTCTTCTTTACCTCCGCGGCATCGCGGCGTACTTCACGTCGATCACGCGCAACCTCACGGCCTTCCTGACGGACTTCCCGGCGGTCCTGACGAACCTCTCGCGTGTCCTTCCGGATCTCCTTCTTCTCCTGCGGTGTCACTTGTTCCTGCGCTCCCGCTGTCATTGCGATGGCAGCGATCATCAACAGCACGATGATTCCTCTCATTGCCTCTCTCCTGGTTGAGTGTTTGTGTAGACTAATTTCTTTGACGCGCGACCATCGGGTTCCGTTTAACCGGCGCCGCTACGATCGGTGTCGGCCTTCCTCATCAATGACAATGATCTCATTGAATCCGGCCTCACGCAGTTGCGGTTCGATCTTTGCTCGATCTCCGATGAGCAGCATGCTCGCCTGACGCTCGACCGCATATGTTGCCGCCGCGCGATTCACTTCTTCGAGCGAGACATTTCCGATCGCGATCAGTTCCCGCTTCCATTCATCCAACGCCAGGCCGAAGAGCCAAAGTTCCGCAACTTGTCCTGCGATGCGCGCAAGCGATTCGAATTGCTGCGCGTATCCGCGCAGGCGTGTCACCCGGGCGCGCTGGAGTTCCTCTGCGGTGATGGGCCGCGCACCGCCGAGGTCTGCAAGCTCCTTCTGCAGTTCGATCAGCGATTCCTTCGTCTTGTCGGTCTGCACGCTGCCGCTGCTGAACCAGAGTCCCGCCTCGGAAAAGAGCGCCATGCCCGAGAAGACACCGTACGAATACCCCTTGTCCTCCCGCAGGTTGAGATTCAATCGCGTCATGAATCCGCCGCCGCCCCAGACCGCGTCCGCCAGACGCAATGCATAGTAGTCGTTCGTTCCCCTTCCAGGGATGCGGTTCATCTGCGAGATGACCGTCTGCGCCGACTCAGGACGATCCGCAAGGTACACTCGCTTCAGGACATTCGCGTCAACGGCTCCAATCTTTCGCGGCGGTACACGTTTCCCCCTCCACGATCCCAAGTATCGCTTCGCAAGCGTCTCGGCTTCCTTGAGTGAGATGGCGCCCGTCATGATCAGCGCGCCGTCCTGCGGAATCCAGTGTTGCCGATGGAACTCCGCAATATCATTTCGCTCGATTCCGATGACGCTCGACGGCAACCCGCGGCTTGGACGACCATAGGGATGCGTTTCGCCAAATGTCAGCAGCAGCCGGAGCCGCCCTGCAAGCGCTCCGGGATTGCTTTCTTCCTGCTTCAACGAATCAAGATGGATCTGGCGTTCGCGCGCATACTCATCCTTCGGAAACTGAGCATGCAGCACCACTTCCGATAACAGACGCATCGCCGGATCGAGGTTTTTCTTCAGCACATCGAAGGAAAGCGAGGAGAACTCCCGTGCCGTCGCTCCTCCAAGGGCGGTTCCGAGATTTCCGTACGCCTCTTCGATCTGCAAGGCGCTCTTCGTCTTTGTCCCCCGATCGATCGTCGAGACGACCAGGTGCGCCGTCCCGGATTTCCCTTCCGGGTCCAGCACACTTCCGGCACGGACGTTCAAGCTCACAACGACCTTCGGCAGGTCATTGCGTTCGACGACATACAGCGCGAGTCCGTTCGGCAGCCTGGTTGTCTGAACCTCGGGGAGGTCGAGTGTCCGGTCTGCACCGAACGCCGGCGTTGCTGTGCGATCTGGCATCGAAATCGTCGGTTTTGCTGAACGTTCCGGCATGAACCGGACGATCAGCCTGTCGTGCGTATCCAACCATCTCGCCGCAACGCGCTTGACGTCCGCGACGCGCACGCGCTGATAGCGCCGCATGAGTTCCGGCGTCATTCCCGGATCGCCGAGATAGGTGTTGAACGCGTTCAAGCGGTCGGCCTTTCCGCCGAATCCACCGATGCGCTCCAGTCCCGAAATGAAGTCGAATTCCCATTTGGACTTCGCCCGCTTGAGTTCATTCTCCGTCGGACCGGTTCGCGCAAGCTTTGACAGCTCAGACGCGATCGTGGCCTCCACCCGACCGCGGTCAATTCCTGGCCTTATGGTCGCAATGACCATGAAGAGTCCAGCGATCTCCGAACTGTCATTGAACGAACTCACGTTGCTGCACAGCTGCTTCTCGTACACGAGCGCGCGACCGAGGCGTGCGGCCAGCCCGTCGCTCAGGATCAGGGATGCAAGCTCGAGCGGCGCCTGGTCCGGGTGAAAATACTCCACGCCGGGCCAAACCATGTATATGCGCTCCTGCGGGACACGGTCCGTTAACTCCAATACCCGCTCGCCAGTCAATGCCGTCCGCCAGAGCTTCGGCCGCGTGAGCACCGGACCGGGCTCGATCGTCCCAAAATATCTCTCCGCGAGTCGCACGGCCTCGTCACGATCAAAGTCGCCGGCGATACACAACGAAAGATTGTTCGGCGTGTAGAATGTGTGGAAGAACTCCTTGACATCGCTCAGTGTCGCCGCAATGAGATCCTCATGACTACCGATGACCGGCCAGGAGTATGGATGTCCTGTCGGGAACAAATTCTCGACGATCGTCTTGAACGCCCGTCCGTACGACTGATTTTCCAGCGTTTGCCGTCGCTCGTTCCGCACTACTTCCCGCTGAGCGTCGAGATTTTCCTGCGTGAGGTAATCCCCCACCGTCGCCAGACGGTCCGACTCAAGCCAGAGGAGATACTCGAGATTCCCCGATGGAACGGTGGCGAAGTAGTTCGTCCGGTCCTCGCTCGTCGTTCCGTTGACGCCTCCCTCGCGAAGGTTCGCTCCGGCTTTTTCCACAAAGGAGAAGTAGCCGCCGGGCGCATTCTTCGATCCCTCGAACATCAGATGTTCGAACAAGTGCGCGAATCCCGTCCGACCCGGCCGTTCGTTCTTCGAGCCGACATGATACCACTGATTCACATGGACGATCGGCAACTTTCGGTCGATGTGGAGAATGAGCTGGAGGCCGTTGGCAAACACAAGGCGCTCAAAGGGAAGAGATGGGATGGAAGGGGGCATGGGGGATTAGGGGATATGAGATATGGCAAATGTGATATGTGAGATGGGATATGGGATATAGCAAATGTGATATGTGAGATGGGATATGTGAGATGAGATGGATCAGAGGTCGTTCACCGTGATGTACTTGATCGTGATGCCGGGGAAGCGTTCTATCCACGTGAGCAACTCGTCGGTCCAACGGGCGACGATGCCGTTGTTCCAGGCGTAGCGCGTGAAGTGGTCGTGATAACAATGTGCCCAATGGTCGGAACGGGAGATCGTCTTGATGAAATCCGCTTTCGCCCTCTCCAACGCGCGTTCATACGTGCTATCCGCAAGCGCCCAGGTGAATTCCTGCATGTCCGGAAGATAGCAGATCGGATCGGTCCGAATGGGAACGACATTCCCGACGCCGGTGACCCAGGTGAACCCCAGCTCCCGCAGAACGCGCATGTTCAGCGGATGCAGTTGGTCGTCATTTCCCGGGGACACATAGGTCGTCACCGTAATCCCGAGCGTCTGCTCGAGGAGCTCTTTGCCCAATCGCGTGTACTTCATCACGGTATCATACGGAAGCCATTCACCAGTCACAGGATTCTGGAACTCCCCCCCCGTATTCCCCGTCGGACCATGCCGATGGGTCCAACCGTGCTGCGACACCATGTGCCCACGGCGAAGATACGTTCGGAGCGTCTCGGCCATCCGTCCGTCCGCATTCTGCGGTTCGATCAAGCGGCTTGGGATGACGGCGAACTGCATCTTCGCCCCATGACGCTCGACGACTTCCATCAGGGAGTCGATCTCCTGCGGCTGGATCGGGGTTTGGGACATGAAAATGTCGTCTGTCCGGAGGGTGACATAGATCGTACGCACGGCCTCCTCGGCCTCTTGGGCGTGAACCGGCATCGAAACGAAACCAGCGGTGAACAGCAAGAGAACGATCAAGAGGCGCGGGAAAACGATTCGTTGGAGGAGTATACGAATGACCATGACGTGATCCGGACCTGAACTCATGAGAACACATTACAATTAGGGAAGAGACAGCGCGAGATGCAAGCCCTTGTCGTTCAAGGACTTTTTCGGTAGTTTGGATGCCATCAATTCGAGTGATTCTATGGTTGAAAAGAAAATCGGTATGGCGGTGTATCGGCGCGATCTCTCGCCTGTCCTCGCCATCTTCCGCCTGGTGCCGGAACCCGGGAGCGCTTTCCCCGAATACGCGGCCGGGCAGTATATCGCATTGCGCCGCGAGCATTGCCGTCTGACCAAGAAGATCGCACGGCCGGATGGACGGTTCGAGTACATTCCGGACCTGGATGAGAATGGAAATCAGAAGCGTGGCGCGGTGACCCACTCGTATTCGATCTCTTCTGCGCCGTATGAAACGCGCGAGCATGGCTATCTTGAGTTCTACGTCATCCTCCAGATGCATGAGACGGGCGTTCCGGGACGACTGACGGAATCGCTTTTCCAACTCGATCCGCTCGAAGACAACAAGATCGTCTATTACAGCCGCATCGCGGGTGAGTTCACTCTCGAACGCCGGGCGAAGGGATTCAGGAACGTGGTGTTCGTCGGGACGGGGACCGGACTCGCACCGTTCGCATCGATGATCAAGCAGTTGGATTATGAAGCAGCAAGGGGGGAACCAACGAAGACACGGTTCACGCTCTTCCACACGAATCGAGGCGTGCAGGAGCTCGGCTATCACAACGAGCTCACGGCGATCCAGAACGCAAAGCGGTTCGATTTCGTCTATGTTCCAACGATCAGCCGTCCCGCCGCGCACGACCATCATCACGACGATGTTGGAAAAGGACGTGCAAATAACATCCTCCGGTCGGTATTCGGGATGCCGTCGAAGGAAGTGGAACTGCTGGCCGAGGCCCGATCACGCGGAGAGAACGTCGCAGAAATGGAACAGGCGGTTCAGCGTCTTGTGCCCGCGCAGCTCCCGCCACACGTCAGCGCGAACCAACTTCGTGAGCGGATGACGCCTGAGGATACGGTGATACTCACATGCGGAAATCCTGATTTGATGATCGATATCGCCAAGGTGGGAGAGGCGAATGGGATTCGAGTGGAACGCGAAGAATGGTGAGGGATGGAAGCACCAAGAACACAAGATGCCAAGAACCAAACGAGAACCAAGGACCAAGATCCAAGGATCATAAGCAATGAAGATGCACCGCGTATGAGCCTGTGAAGTCGAATCCCAATCTTGCATGATGAATTTTGTTGTGTGCCGGGAGTATTCTTCGTAGAATCGGAGAGAACATCTCAGGGGGGATGATGCAACGGAGGGAAAAGAGATTTGATCTGCTAGACAGAACTCAGCAATTTGCCCGCGACACCTTTCAACTCACGAAGCAACTTCCAACGACAACCTCAAATCGCTGCGCGATCGAACAGCTCGTGAGATCGGCCAGTTCGGTTGGAGCAAACTACATCGAGGCAAACGAAGCGCTCGGGAAGAAAGACTTCGCGCTTCATCTGAAGATCAGCAGGAAGGAAGCGAAGGAAAGTCGCTACTGGCTACAACTTCTTGACTGTCCCCCCGAGATTCTCCCCACGCGTGACAGACTCATTCAAGAATCTACCGAACTGCTTCTCATCTTTTCATCCATGGTCCGCAAAGCCTCTCCCGAACAGTAGCGTACCTCAGCAGCCTTGAGCTCTTGAAACTTGGTTCTTGACCTTGTTTGGCTTCTTGCGTTCTTGTGCTCTTGGTGCTTGTTTGGCTCTTGCGTTCTTGGCATCTTGGATCTTCTATCCTAAACTATCCAAGTATCCTTCAATTGCCGTTGCCGCTTCTTTGCCGTCTCTCATCGCCAGAATCACCGTTGCTCCTCCTCGTGTCAAGTCTCCGCCGGCGAAGATGCCGGGCCGATTCGTCTTTCCCACTGTATCTGCAATGACCGTTCCCTTTTTACTCGTTTCGAGTCCCGGCGTGGTCATTTGAATAATGGGATTCGGGGCTTGGCCGACGGCCATGATCACGGTTTGGACTTCCAGGACGAACTCCGATCCGGGGATGGGAACGGGCTTGCGGCGTCCTGATGCATCTGGTTCCCCCAACTCCATCTTGATGCACTCCATTCCCGCCACATTATTATCGCCGTCGGAAATGATGCGCGTGGGATTGGTGAGGAGCAGAAGCTCAATCCCCTCTTCCTCCGCGTGATGAATCTCCTCCAACCTGGCAGGCATTTCCTTGCGTGACCGGCGATAGACTAGGTAGGCTCGTTCCGCACCGGCGCGCTTCGATGTACGGACCGCATCCATTGCCGTGTTGCCGCCGCCGATGACCGCCACCTGTTTCCCGATCCGGATGGGCGTATCGTAGTTGGGGAATTGGTACGCCTTCATCAGGTTGACGCGGGTCAGGAATTCGTTCGCCGAGTACACACCATTCAGGCCTTCGCCCGGAATCCCCATGAAATGGGGCGTCCCCGCACCGGTGCCGAGGAAGATGGCCTTGAATCCCCACTCTTCGAAAAGCTCATCCACCGTCGCGGTCCGTCCGATGACGAAGTTCGTGTGGAGCTCCACGCCGAGTTTCCGGATGCGGTCGATTTCGACATCCAGGATCTCGCGCGGGAGGCGGAATTCCGGAATGCCGTAGCGCAGCACGCCGCCAAGGTCATGCAGCGCCTCAAAGACGGTGACTTTGAAGCCCTTCTTGGCAAGTTCCGCCGCACAGGTCAATCCGGCGGGACCGGAGCCGACGATGGCGACTTTCTCAGGACGTTCCTTCTCCACCACCGGTAT
>Ga0209079_10000332_pt1 | contig 19600 bp, 17 predicted proteins | sample PPLLaktember2015_2_FD_187259 | JGI IMG/M metagenome (GOLD analysis project Ga0209079, IMG submission 187259) | Freshwater sediment microbial communities from Prairie Pothole Lake near Jamestown, North Dakota, USA - PPLs Lake P7 Core (6) Depth... | ecosystem: Environmental > Aquatic > Freshwater... | reverse complement strand
CAGTGCGTGCCGAGGCTGAGGCACGCGGCTTGAACGTTTTCGACGCCACCTGCCCGCTGGTGACCAAGGTGCATGTCGAAGTCAGCAAGATGCGCGACAAGGGGTTCGAGATCGTCATGATCGGCCACAAGGGACACCCCGAAGTCGAAGGGACGCTAGGCCAGTCGAATGGCGGCATGTATCTGGTCGAAACCCCCGAGGACGTCGCCACACTGCAGGTGAGCGACCCGGACAAACTCGCCTACGTCACCCAGACCACACTGTCGGTCGATGACGCCGCCCGCGTGGTGGAAGCCCTGCGCGAGCGTTTCCCCAACGTCGTCGGGCCGAAGAAGGACGACATCTGCTACGCCACGCAAAACCGCCAGGACGCCGTCAAGGCGCTTGCGCCGCAGTGCGACGTCGTCATCGTCGTCGGCTCGCCCACCAGTTCCAACTCCAACCGCCTGCGCGAGGTCGCCGAGAACCTTGGCGTGCCGGCCTACATGGTCGACAACGCCAGCGAGATCAGGGCCGAATGGGTGACGGGAAAGGACCGTGTCGGACTGACCGCCGGCGCGTCGGCACCGGAAATCCTGGTGCGCGAAGTGATCGCACGGTTGAAGCAACTGGGAATCGGCGAAGTGGACAATCTCGACGGCACCCAGGAGAAGGTCGCCTTCGCCCTGCCCAAGGGCCTGGCCTGACGCCTAACCACCGGCGCTTCACCATAGGGGATCGCGCAGTTTGTGGGAGCGGCGCCTTTATGCCCGGCTAGCGTGCTCGCCGCGATAAGCGTAAGTTGTGCATCACTGCAGCCTCGCCCCGCCGCACAATTTCCACACCATCAAGTGGAGTCGCTCCGCAAATTCACGGACAGGAAGTCAGAGCTACCTTGGCGACACGCGGCCTGCCGGTGCTGCTGATGACGACCCGGCGTCCCGGGGTAGATGTCGCCGACTCGTTGCAAACGGTAAGCGTCCCGGCCTGAAACGCACCCGTCACTGACTTGGTCCCGCCACTGGGCGCATAGGACACGTATTTCGAAACCGTCGAGTTTCCGGTCAGGTGGATGCCATTCGGTAGCTCACCCCTTGCTTGAATCACGATCTCGCCCAAGTCCAGCACGGCATTGTTGTTGACGTCGTGGAAGATCAGCCAGCCCTGCTGCCAACCGCCGCTCAAGATACACGCAGCACCATCTTCAGATTTGCATATCACAGTACGCGAATTGCGCTTGATGGCCTCGCTGCGCGCAAGGTGCAACGAGGCAACCAGGTCGTTGGTCGCGCTCGACAAGCGACTCGAATGAGAGAGGGAAGCGAAAGAGGGGATGCCTAACGCCAGGAGGATTGCGGCAATGGCCAGAACGACCATCAGTTCCGTCAATGTGGTACCCGAATGTTTCATGGCGCGCCCCAGTTCGATATTGGGGACTAGGGTGCCACTCGGGGTTGGGGCGAGCTATATCACATAAGTCGTAGATGCGTTCAGGGCCGCCGACGCATCATTGGAATACGGCAGAACCAGACGAGGAAAGCGGGCAATTGCGCCGATTGGGTGGCGCTTGGTAGGCTTCAGGAACAGGTAGTGGCACCCGTCACTTTGGTCACGGAGGGCCTGCCCGTCGCGCTGATCGCGATAACCCGCTGCTGGTCTCCGACGCTCGGTGTAGCGCGACATACGGTCAGGTTGGCAGCGGTCGATCCCACACCACTCGGCTGGAAATCGATGCTGGTTACATTCCCGCTGAGCAGGAAACCGTTGGGTAATGGACCCAGATTGAATATTGCTGCACCACCCGCCAGCACGATCCAACCGTTGCTCCAGTTGCCACCGCAACTGGTTCCATTGGTCGAGGCGCATAGCGTCACAATCGCGTTGCGCTTGATTGCTTCGCTGCGGGCCAGTTGGGTGCTGGACACGAACTTGTTGGCCATCGTGTTGAGCTTGCTGCCCAGCATGGCATCGTTGAATGCCGGTACTGCGATCGTTGCGAGTATGGCAGCGATGGCAACGGTGATCATGAGTTCGGTCAGCGTGAAGCCCCGCTGGCTGACCCGATGACCCGCACCACTGGCGAGTCGCGCATGACCTTTTCGAGACGAGAACCGGTGTCTGATCATTGCTGGATGTACCAGTAAACGCGTTCCTTGTTGCCAGCGACACCGCTACCTCCCGACTTCAGGGTCACCTCGACCGGGGAGTCCTTGGTGGCACCGATGATGAAGGGCACCGTCATCGGCTGACCGGTCGTCGGATTGTCAACCGTGACCAGGCCGGACACGGGGGAAGGCGGTAGGCCGCCCCCGGTAATCTCATCAAAGCGGTTTCCCGACACACCGACTGCGACACCGCTGAGGTAGCCGATGTTGTATACCCTCGCAGTACCAAGATCGGTCCCGCAGGTATTCAAATCTGGCACCGCAGGCATGTGGGTGCTGAAGGTGGTCTCACCGAACAGGACGACCGCAGAAGTCACGACCTGCTCGGTGCTGCTGAGCGTCATGTACCAGCCCTTCTTGCCATCGAGGGTCGCCTGGGAAGGTGACGCCCCTGTATTGCTGAAGCCCGCCAACGAATTGAGACAGATCACCCCGACCCCAGCGCAGTTGGTGCTGCTTTCATCCGACAGCCAGGTTGATTCGTTGGGCCGGTCCAGCACCATGAAGAAGGCATTGGGCACACTCGTGGCAGTGGTATTGCTCAGCAGCGGGTGCTCTCGGTCGCCCGATCCGACCAGCACGGCATGCTGGTAGGGATACTGCGTCATCACCACCACCTCGGGCCCGAACAGGAACTTGCGGTTGGCAATGCCACCGGGACAGACAGGCGTGGCGCATCCGAGGGCGGCGATCTTGGTGATCGTCCAGGCGGCCGGGGCATCGGTACCCATCTTGATGCGATAGATATTGCCGCCGGTGTCGGTCACATAGGCGTAATCGGCAAGGCCGGTCGCCTGGTTCGGCACCACCGTCACATCGGACGCCACGCTGCGGTCGGTATCGAATGTCTTCAGCAGGCTACCGCTGGTCGCGTTCATGACGTAGACCTTGTTGCCCTTCGGCGCGGTACAGATATTGGGCTCTTTATCTTCACAGGTATCGTAGCCCCCGCCCATGATCACCATCGGCACCTTGTCCGTGCCGGACACATAGCCTTCAGCCTTGAACACCTTGGGTGAAGACCAGGTCTGGCCGATTCCGCTGAAGTCAGTCATGCAGCCGCTGTCGTCACCCAGGGGAGTGGTGCAGCCGCGGCGCCAGAGCAGGCTGGGCGTGGACGGGGAACTGACGTCGAACGCATAGACCATCCGTCCGCCACGGCGTTGGGTCGCGAATATCTGCACCGTGCTGCCTTCCTTGTGCGCGGTCACCGGTCCGTCGAAGAAATAAGGCTTGGCTGTGGCATCGCCAACGCTCGGGAAGGTGATGAGCTGGCTATTGTCATAGATACGCTTCAGCCTGCCGTATTGCTCTGGCGCGACGAACGACCACAATTCGTTACCGGCGTTGGGCCATTGTTGGACCCCGCTGATCACTTCCGGCTGGTTGCCGTCGATCGCGTGCAGCATGCCGTCGTTGGCACCGTAGAACACCACGACTCCTGTCGTACCGCCGTAATCGACTGCCACCGGACGCGAATGGACCACGTCACCGAGCGTGGAAGGCCGCATTTCGCTGACATTCCCGTCGGCGTCCTCGTCCTTCACATCAGCGCCGCGCACCCAGTTGATCATGCTGGTGCGCTCGGTCGCGCTGCCGGCACCAAGTGCACCCGCTGTGATTGAGGAGTTGCCATCATTGAAGTCGGTCAGCGAGCCCGCTGCACAGGTACCGCAAGTCTTTACCAACCGTGCCGCCACCGACATCGACCGCAGCATGTAACCTGCTGCGCCCTTCTCGACCACGTCACCATCCGGAGAATTCGACCACCTCGATCCGCTGACCGAAGTACATGAGCCCTCGGCGTCCGAATTGGTGAAATCCCAATAGTTGTCCAACGTCGTCGGCGTCCAGAAACTGCGCGCGCACTGCGTGATGAAGCCGGTATTGTTGTTGATGGCGAGATTGTCGTCGGCGTCGGCGAGGTCGAGGCCGAATCCGCTGCCCTGCACGCTGGCCAGGAACTTGTACTGCTTGAGGTTGCCTTTCCAGCGTGGTGCCGCGTTCGCATCCGGCCGGAACATGCCGATGAAAACCTGGTTGAGGTAAGTGCCCTGCGTGTTGACGCTCACCGGCAAGCTGGCCGAGGCGAACACGCTATTGACCGCCTGAATTTCGGTGAAGATCTGTTCCAGCGCCTCGCGAATCTTGTCACCGACATCGCTTGCGCCGGCCGAACCGACGTTGAAATACTTGCCTTTCCCCTGGAAGGCCATGCTTTGCAGCAGGGCCTTGTAGTCATTGGAGTACTGGCCAGACACAGTCGGCACCACGTCGATGACATAAGTCACCACCGGTTTGGTGGTTCGATTGGCCAGGTAGCGCGCCCACTCGTCGGCGACTTCACTCTGCATGCCATTGGGCGTCAGGGAAATCGTCGCAGCATTTCCCCCTGCAGCAGTGAGATGACTGGTCGCCGTGGTGTTGTCGCTGTTGTTCGAGTTCGCTTTGCCGTTGCTGAGGAAAATCACGAAGTTCTTCTGGCAGACCGATGAGGCGGGAGACTGGTAGGTTGTCGCGGCGGCAGATGCGAGCGCATTCCCCGTCAGGGAATACACGGCATTGGAAGCCGGGTAGCCACTCACGCTGTTGGCAGCATAGTCCCGCTTGACCTTGTTGGCGCCGGCATAGGCCGTGCCGCCCGAGAAATAACGCTCCACCTCGGACATGGTCAAGCCCAGCTTGCCGTTGTTCGATTTGTCGGCGGTGACGTGGAAGCTGTTGACGAGCGCCTCGAAAAGCGGCTTGGTCGTCGTCGTCATGGTGCGCACCCCGGCGCGCACATAGGCGCCGTCCGGGTTCTTGTTGGCGCCGCCGCTTTCTGAATACATCATGAAGCCGAGACGGATCTTGTTAGCCTCAAGCCCTGACACCGTCGACGCGAGGGCGGCCATCTCGGCGGTGAAGGCGGTAGACCAGTTCGCCGTGTTGTCGATGACGATCAGGACGTTGGGCAGTTCTGCGCTGGTCGGCGGCGGCACGCCCATGAACAGGTCGATGTCTTCGGCGGACGCGGCCGCACTGATCGCAAGCAGCGCTACCGCCAGGCTTCTTTTAAGTGTATTCACTAACATTGTCTTGCTCCTTATGCCCGCGGTGCTCATGCGCATGCTGAAACGTTGAACTGCGGTTCCGTGAGGCGCTTGCGCACACCCTGCCGGATAATCACGGCCGCACCGGTGGTGGTGCTGTTGACCCGGGCTTCGATATCCCAAACGCTGTTGTAGTCGGTCGAACTCGGCACGCCCGATGTCACGCCGCTGAGGTTGGCTACGCCTCCCGAAATCGGAACAGCCTGGATGCAGACCGGAGTCTGCACCGCGACGCTATAGTCGTCAGTACCATCCTGATCGATGTCGACCAGGATGGTCGAACTGACCGGCAGGGTGGTGAAGTCAGAACTGATGATCTGCTCGATGGCCGCGTTGGTGGCGGCGATTGCCTCGTCGCGGAACTGCATGTTGCCGACGGCTTTGAGATTGCCGCTGCTGAGCATATAGGCGGAAGTCATCACCAGGGTAAGCAGGACCAGCATGATTAGGCCGACCACCAGGGTGGCGCCGCGCTGGGCTTTTCTCGAAGAAAGGTTGTTCATGGCGTTTCCCTGCGTCCTGATGGGTTGACCAGTCGAACGGTGGTGGTGAAAACGTGGCGCTTGATGCCGTCGCTGAACGTCAGCGGCGCAGCATTGCCCAGCCGGTAGGTCTTGGTCGAGGTATAGCCGGGCGTGGCTTCAAGGCTGCGGGCCAGCACATGAACCCTGACCGCCACCGCGTTGACCAGCTGGTTGGCATTGCATGGAGCGCAGCTGACGAAGACATCCGGTACGCCGTCTCCACGGTTGATCGCCCCGGTGTAGCTCACCGGCGCTCCATTTCCGCCGACATTATCGATGCCATACTCGACCCTCATGGCTTCGATGCCCTCGATCAGCGGCTGCGCGGCCTGCTGCACGCCATTGAGATATTCGGAGCGCATCAGGGTGAAATCGTTACGCACGTAGTAAATGTTCGAGATCAGCCTGCGCACCGTCGAGGTCGGCACGGTCGGCGCACCTACGGCACCATCGGTGCAGTCTTTGGTTTCGAGTTCGAAACCATTGGCTCCCACGTCATTTTCGGTGCCCAGGAGATAGCGCCGGGAAGGAACGAAGTTGATTTCGTTGGCACATTGCGAAGCCTGAAAACAGACTTCCCCGGCGGGACAAGCGTTTCCTTGGGCAGGCAGAACCGGTTCAGCATGACGTACGACCAGGACGTCGGTATTGGCCTGTAGGTTACTCACCACGCCGCAGGTTCCAACCGAGTCCTGAACCGGAATGCCGAGCAGATTGTTTCGGTCAACGGCATCCCATGTGCCCGAAGCTTCGCAGGGATCAGGCACAAGGGTCGGAACGTCGCTTGGCGAGGCAATATTGCGGTCTTCGAACAGTGGGATGTAATCCCCCCAGAACCCCGCGTGGGCCAGGTCGCTCTGCACGAGCTGGATGGCGAAGCGGCCATTCTCGATCTGCCGGTTCATCCGCGCCATCTCGTTGTTGCTGCGCGTGACGTTGATGTACAAGGCGAGCAGAAACGCCATGATCACCATGCCGATGACGATGGCGATCATCAGTTCGATCAGCGACAGGCCCCGCGCGCGGCCAGCCCGTGCAGACACATAAGGTTTCATCGCGACGCGGTTCATGTCAGGTCCCCGATACGGACTATCGTGGTAATGACGCGACGGCACAGGTCGCCTGTGCAAGGTGTTCCAGCGGTGTCGTAAGCGTCCTGGCCGCAGGTAGGCACGGGCGCCGCAATGGGCGTCAGACCCTGCCAGGCGACCGTAATCAGGAATGCATCAGCGCCGACGGCCTCAATACAGCCCCGACCACCCACCATGGCGCCGACTCTGCTGCCTCCCAGGGTTTCGGCCGCACCCTGCAGGGCATTGCACCACTCGCCGGCATCTGATTCCTGCCGCGTTGCGGTGCTGGTTGGGCAGCTCATGCCTGCGCCGAGGGGACCGGCAGTGATATAGCTTGCCGCATTGGCGCGATTCGCCGCGAGGCGGCTGGCCATGTCGTTCAGCAGGATGAGTGCCTGGGCGCGCTGGTAGGATTCCATCTCCGATATCTGCAGGCGCGACTGCAGTCCGGCCAGACCGAGCAGGCCGATGGCGACAATGACAAGCGTCACCAGCACCTCGATCATCGATGTGCCGCGCATCCGCCTTGAGACACCCACGGGTCGGTTTGCGGGGATTCGGGCAGGCATCATGCTCATTTCCACTTGGCCGTCGGAGTTTTGACGCCCGCGCTGTTAAGGCTCAGATTGCCGTCGGAAGACTGCGAGCCGGTGGCGGTGAAGGTCACGGTGAAGTTAGGGGGGGTCGCGCCGTTATCGGTCGCGATGGCTGCCGTATATCTGGCTTCAACCGCGCTTGGGAGCGAATAGCTCAGATCAGCCAGGGAAGCGGCGTAGCTGCGGTTGGCGAGGAAGAACTGCTGCTGGCGGTTGGCGATGTCCATCATCTCAGTCATCGCCGCCGCACGGTGGCCACGAATGACGTATTGCGTGTATGAGGGATAGGCGATCGACGCCAGAATGGCGACGATCGCCACCGTGATCATCAGCTCGATGAGGGTAAAACCTTTTTGTCCGACAGCCTTCATGTCTCTTCCCTTTTTCATGCATTGCATCCTAATCGCCGCCCCCGCTAGCCGCCACGTCTGACCGATGACTGGCGCTTTTTGGCGAACGAGCGGACTTTCTAATCAGTCGTCGGGCCCGTAACGCCGGCTTTTCGGGATTGCGTCATCAGCCTATTACGGCGCCTTGCTCGAATTCTGAAGACCGCACCGGGTGGCGTGGCGTCATGGCCAGCACGGGCAATCCCCCATAAAATTGCGCCATGCCAGAAACCAACGCATATATTCCCCTCGAAGGATTCGTCGCTTGACCGCCGGCACCTTGATCGTGGGTGCCGGCGTTTCCGGTCTGAGCGTTGCCTTGGCGCTGCTCAAGCGCGGTCATGCCGTCACCGTGCTCGAGCGCGGCGAAGTCGGGCGGGAATCGTCCTGGGCGGGCGGCGGCATTCTATCGCCGCTGCTGCCCTGGGACTACAGCGAAGCGGTCAATGCGCTCGCGCTGCGCTCGATGGCGGTCTATGCGGACTGGGTCGCGGAGGCCGAGGCCCTGTCCGGACTGTCTGCGGAATATTGGCGCTGTGGGATGCTAGCGCTGGAGGTAGAACAGATTGATGAGGCGCTGGCATGGTGTGCGGGGCATGGGATGGAGGCTGAGCGGGGTTCTTCGGCGGGGCTCTCTACCCTCTCCCCTACCCCTGATGGGGCTACTAAGCACTCGACTAAGCCCGCAAGCGGGCAAGTCGCTGCTTATCCCCCTCAAGGGGGAGGGGGCGATTCGATCTGGATGCCCGGCGTGGCCCAGGCGCGCAATCCCCGCCTGGTTGCGGCGTTGCGTGCAGCGGTGCTGAAGCTGGGCGGGAAAATCCAACCGCAGTGCGATGCCACCGCGGTCAGGGCCAGTTCAGGACGCGTTACCGCGATTGAAACCGCTTGCGGCGACTTTGCCGCTGACCGGCTGGTGCTGGCCACCGGCGCTTGGGCTGGCCTCGGCCTGAGCGGCTTGGCCGGGGTCCCGCAGACACGGCCGGTGCGCGGGCAGATGCTGCTGTTCAAGCTCGACCCCGGCACGCTCGACACCATTCTCTATCGACATGGCTTGTACCTGATTCCGCGTCGCGACGGCCACGTCCTGGTAGGCAGCACGCTGGAGGATGTCGGCTTCGACAAGTCGACGACCGCCGAGACGCGGCTATCCCTGCAGGCCGATGCCGCATCCTTGCTGCCGCAGCTGGCCGAAATTCAGCCGCTGCAGCACTGGGCGGGCCTGCGCCCGGGTTCGCCCGACAACGTCCCGGTCATCGATCGCCACCCCGATTTCGACAACGTCTATGTCAACGCGGGGCATTTCCGCTATGGCGTGACGATGGCGCCGGCGTCGAGCGAATTGCTGGCCGACCTGATCGAGGGTCGCACACCCGCGCTCGACCGGGGGCCTTATCGCTGGCAGGCGACTGCTGAACGCAGCTGGACCATGGCCCAATGAACCCCGGGGACAAGCTAGTCGTCTGGCTGGTGACCGATGGCAAGCCCGGACACGAAAACCAGTCGCGTGGACTGGCCGAGGCACTGGCGCGCGCCACGCCCAGCGAAATTCACCTCTATCCTGCCCTGCCGGCTTGGCGCGCTGGCCTTGCATGGCTGTTGAAAAACCTGCCCGGCCAGTCACTCCCCGCTCCCGACCTGATCATCGGCGCCGGACACGCCACCCATATGGCCCTACTCGCGGTGCGACGCGCGCAAGGCGGGCGCGCCGTGGTGCTGATGAAACCGAGCCTGCCGCGCCGCTGCTTCGATCTGTGCATCCTGCCGCAGCACGACGGCGTCAAACCTGATGCGCACACGCTTTTGACCGAGGGAGCGATCAACCGCGTCCGGCCGGCGCCCGGGCGTGACGCCAACCGCGGCTTGCTGCTGATCGGTGGCGTGTCGAACCATTTCGAGTGGGACAGCGACGCGATCCAGGTGCAGATCAAGAGCATCGTCGCGCGCACGCCCGAGGTGAACTGGACGCTGACCACGTCGCGCCGTACCCCGGCAGATTTTCTGGCGCAGTTGCCGACCTTCCCCAATCTGACCGTCATCTCCCACACTGCCACCGCGCCCGACTGGTTGCCCGAGCAGCTATCCGGCTGCGGCACGGTATGGGTCACCCCCGACAGCGCCTCGATGGTTTACGAAGCACTGACCGCGGGCGCTGACGTCGGCGTGTTCGACCTGCCGGTCAACCCGAAAAGCCGCATCGGCTGGGCCATCGCCCATCTCGCCGACGGCCAGCGCATTACCCGCTTTGTGAACTGGTGCGCGCACGGCAAACTGCTCCCCAACCTTCACCCCCTGGCAGAAGCCGACCGCTGTGCAAACTGGATACTGGAATGGCTGAAGAAAAAAAACTGACCGTATTGCAGGTGCTGCCTGCACTGGAGTCTGGCGGAGTCGAGCGCGGCACGCTGGAAGTGGGCAAATATCTGGTCGAGCATGGACACCGTTCCATCGTCATGTCAGCCGGCGGTCGCCTGGTCGAGCAGCTGCTGCGCGAAGGCAGCGAACACGTCGCCTGGGATATCGGCCGCAAGCGCCTGTCGACCCTGCGGCTGGTGCTGCGTCTGCGCCGGTTTCTGGTCGACAACCACGTCGACATCCTTCATGTCCGTTCGCGCATGCCGGCCTGGGTCTGCTATATGGCTTGGAAGGGAATGGAGCCGGAGAATCGACCGCATTTCGTCACCACCGTGCACGGCATGTATTCGGTCAACCCATACAGCGCCATCATGACGCGAGGCGAGCGGGTGATCGCGGTCTCCGACACAGTGCGCGACTACATCCTGCGCGAATTCCCCGACACTCCACCCTCGCACATTCAGGTCATCTATCGCGGGGTCGATGGCAGAAGCTATCCGTATGGCTGGAAACCCGAGGCCACCTGGCTTCAGTCATTCTTCAGCCAGTTTCCCCAGGCCGTCGGCAAGCTGTTGATCACCCTGCCCGGCCGCATTACCCGACTCAAGGGGCACGAAGATTTCATCGAGCTGATTGCCCGGTTGAAACGCCAGAATTTGCCGGTGCATGGCCTGATTGTAGGCGGGGCTTCGTCATCCAAGCAACGCTACCTGGAGACGCTGCATCAACGCGTGCGCAGCGTGGGTCTGGAAAACGACATCGGCTTCACCGGTCAGCGCGACGACCTGAAAAACATCCTGGCAATTTCGAATCTGGTGCTGTCGCTCTCCACCCAGCCGGAATCCTTCGGACGCACCACGCTGGAGGCGCTGCGACTGGGGGTGCCGACAGCGGGTTATGACCATGGCGGCGTGGGTGAGATTCTGCGTTCGATCTACCCGGATGGATTGCTATCACGGGACGACATGCCCGCCGCCGCTGAAAGAATCGTTGCCCTGGTGCGGCAACCCAAACCGGTTCCGGACAAGGATTTCTTCCCCTTGCGGAACATGCTTGGGCAGACGTTGGAGCTGTATGAGCAACTTGCATACACACCGCCTCTGTAGGCCCCCGAAGCCTTCTCGAATCGAATCAAGCGCCAGAGGCACGGATGGCACTCAAAAAATGGCCTGGATCCGTACCCTGTAACGCTTCTAATACTTTTTTTAATAGGTGTATCAGGAGCAAGTGTGTTGAAATTCCTTCACCAATCTCGTCGCATCGCGCCTGCCCGCGGCCAGCGATTATGGCGTCAAGAACCAAGCGACTCCCGCAAACCCTTTATGCCCATCGCAGTCATTAATCTTCGTCCGTTCTGTCCATGAAGTTGATCGAACAGCTGGCATGCCGGGCCTCCACGACACTGCGCATCCCTCCAGGCACCCTGGAAGGGCATGACCTTGCGATCCGTCTATGCGGATACCCCATCCACGTTCAGAGCGAGCGCACGACACTGACCCTGTCGGCCGAAGCACTGGCGACTGCCTTCCTGCTGCCGGCAGCCTCTATGTCTAAAGGCCTAAAGGGCGATTCGATCGACTCGATATGGCTCGAGGGTGCGAGCAAAATCCTGGATCAGGTCAGCACTTGGCGGGACTGGCATGCGACCCCTCCCCGCTTCAAGCCCGATGCACGAACAGCGTCCAAAAACCCGCGGACCGGCCTTGCACTCAGCCTGGGAGTAGACTCCTTCTATTCCTGTTTTTTTTCCAAACCGGAGCCGAACCTTCTGGTCTTCGCTGCAGGGTTCGATATTCCCTGCGATCAGGAAAAAACCCTGCGGCGGGTACAAAACTCCCTCGCCGCGGTTGCGGAAGCGACCGGCAAGGACTGGACCATGATCACGACCGACCTGCGGCAGCACCGGCTTTATCGCAAGTCATCCTGGGACTGGACCCACGGCGGGGCATTGGCCTTCCTCGGGCACCTTCTCGATCGCCATATCGGCACATTTCTGATCTCTTCGAGCGTTCATGAAAATCATCTTGCCCCCTGGGGCTCCCATCCGGACCTTGACCCATTATGGTCTTCTAGCCGGGTTGCCATAAGGCACGTGGGCCAGGAAACCCTGCGCTCCGAAAAGCTCCGGCGCCTTGTACATCATCCTGTCGCCGCGCCACTGGTGAAGCGTCATCTCCAGGTATGCTGGGAAAACATATCCGAAACTGGCAACTGTGGCCGCTGCCAGAAGTGCGTGATGACACGCATCAATCTTCACCGCGACAGGCCCGGCTTCCATCTGGATAATATGCCCGAGGAGCAGCCTCTTGCGGATGCGATCGAGGCCTTGCCGCCGATCACCAACGTCCTGAGCCTCGATTTGAGGCGAGAGCTGGTGGGTTGCCCCGATCCCAAAGTGGAGCGCGCGCTCCAGGACCTGATCCGTCGGTCCGAAGCCAAGATACTGTCGCAATGCAAAACAACATCGACCACATCCTGAAGGACTGGCTCCCTGCCGAAGGGGAGGTACTTTACTACCCCAACCCCGGCAACGCTGGCGACGCCCTGATCGCCACAGCCACCTGGCAATGCTTCGACCGTATCGGGATAAATCCCCGGGTTGCACGGCCCGAGAATTTTCCTCACCATGCCGATGCCATCCTCGGGGGGGGAGGCAACCTGGTCCCGCCCTACCGCTTCATTGCCGATGCACTGCAAGCCTGCCTGGACAAACACGTCAGGCGTTGTTTGCTGCTCCCCCACACCATCCGCGGCAACGAAGCGCTGCTCAATCGCCTGGACGAACGCTTCACGTTGCTGTGCCGTGACCAGCTTAGTCTCGAGCATGTACGTCGGCATGCCCCCCGGGCCCGTTCGCAACTCGTCGACGACATGGCGCTTGCGCTCGACATGCCGGCCCTGCATCAACGGACACGAACCCTCGCCCATCACTTGTCGTTGTTGGTGGACCGACCCTGGATCAAACGACGCAAGAAATGGAAGCGGGCCCTGTCCCGACAGCGTCCGGATGGCACGGGCAGACTCGAGATTCTTCGTTCGGATGTGGAGGCCAGAACCGAGCATCCCGAATCGCGTGACAAGGATCTGATGGACTTCTACCTAACCCGATGTGAGAAGCGGGCAGGGTGTGATCAGGTTTCGATGGACCTGATCAATCTGCTCGGCAGTGTAAAGTCTGTCCGCACCGACCGTCTTCATGTTGCATTGCCTGCGACCCTGCTTGGACTAGAGGTCGAGATCCTGGACAACAATTACGGCAAGCTGTCGATCGTGTGGAAGACCTCCCTCGAAGGCAGATACCCCAATGCGAGGATGGCCTGAACACCGCTCCGGGTTCATCTGCCCGTGTCGCCCTGCGCTGGCTTGCCAGCTGCCCCCAGCGCTTTTGTTTTTTCTGAGTCAATGTCGGAAACGAAACCATTCTCCCCTCCCCTGTTTGTCATCAACCTGGAAAGAAGCAGCGACCGCAGGGAGAGCATTGCTGCCCAGCTCGACGAACTCTGCATCGATTTTGAAATATTTCCGGCCAGTGATGGCGCCAGGCTTTCGCAAAACGAGCTCGCCCAATACGACGAAAAATATGTGATCGGCCAGATCGCGCGGCCGATGTCACCTTCCGAGGTGGGCTGCTACCTTAGTCATGTGCGCATCTGGAAAAAGATCGTCGAGGAGGATATTTCCTGGGCCGTGGTGCTGGAGGACGATGTCGACATCCATGACGATTTACCCGGCATTCTTTCAGCCGTCGACAAAATCCCCTTCAGATGGGATTTCATCCGGCTGGCTGGCCTGGGCCCCACCCCGTCGCTTCGGCTTTACGACCTGAACGACAAATTCGAGCTAACCGTCTTGCTCCAAGGCGCCAGCGGCACACAAGCCTGTTGTATCAGCCGCACAGGCGCGCAGAAATTACTGAACCATGCCACCCCCCTGATCCGCGGCACCATTGACGACCACGTGATCGACAACTGCTGGAAAACCGGTTTGAGAATCCTTGCCGTCCAGCCCTATCCGATCAGCGAGAACAAAAGATTTGTCTCGAGTATCGAAACCGAGCGCAGGAAAATATTCCAGGAAAACAGAACAAAGCCAGAAAAGATGACGTTACGTAGCTGGGTGACGCGGAGACGATACAAGCTCGGCAGGTCGATCGGAAGGCGGGCCTATGTCCTCATTCACTCATGGACCTGGCTGTGGTATCGGGGAAAGTGCTTGTTCATCTCAAGCAAATGAAATGATTTTTTGGAGCGGGGTTTCTTTTTCAAGAAGGGATCCCAGCGCGACGCATGGTAGATCCATCTGCGACAACACGACCCTGTCATGGGTGGACGCGCAAGCTATCTGCCATAGTGCTCTCTCGGCCAACAATAAGCATACGAGAGCCCTTGCCCGAGCGTCGTTTCGATCATGTACTGGGCTACGAGCCGCTCGTTGAACTCGCGATGTCCCAGTTCATATCCGTTGCGGGCGATGCGCTGCCGCTCAGCATCGTTCCCCACATAGAAGCGCAGCTTGTCGATGAAGTCGTCTGCGTCCGCCACCTCGACGAGCGTATCTTGTCCATACAGTTCGGAAAGACTGTAGGCCTGTGTCGAGAACACCAGCAGGCCATTACCCTGATAGAGGCCGATACGGTCGGATGAATAGAGGTACAGTTCCCCGCCGGGTCCGGGCATCGTGCCTGGGACGCGCTGGCTGAAGTTCAGGCCGATTTTCGCCTCGCCAAGAGCACGCATGAACTCTGCCCCGAACAGCGACTTGTTCTGGCCATAACCGTAAAAGGCACAGCGCACATCCGGAAGACGCTCACGGATCAGGTCGTAGGCACGCCCGCGGAGGTCGTCCGGGTCCAACCTCTTGTCCAGGTGGCCTGCGAAAAACACATCGTGGGGCTGATCAACTCGCTCGTGGCAGCGGTGGATGTCGATGCTGGGGTCGACGGGATTGGGAATGAACGCGACCCTGGAATGCGAGCCGGCGACTCGCGACAGAATCGGGCCGGCCGTGGTGACGAAGTTCCAGTCGACCACTTCGGACTTGCTGCTGGCGTTGCGCAAGTTGGATTCGTAAAACAGCGGGTCGATGTAGTACTGAAATATCGCCACGTTAGGCAACAACTTCCTGGCTTGCGACAGGGTCTCAGCCTGGATGATGTCTGCGGAACTCAGAGCGATGACATCGGGCTGAAAGTTGCGGCATACCTCGAGCAGCTTGCCATTAGTCGCTTTCACACCCATCTTGCGGCTGCCGAAGATATTCGAGCAGCGCGCGACATCGCGGTCGCTGAACCAGTAAACCTCGTGGTTGTTGCGGATGAAGCCGTTGTTGATCCGCACCGGCAACAGGTAGTTGCGGGCACCCAGGTATTTCAGTTGTTGGTGCGAAACGTGCAGGATTCTCATCGGATCATTTCATTTTTCTGTCTTGTCTTTTGTAACTCGTTCAGGCCATTAGTCCCGTGAGCGCATGTTCCAGTTGGTAGCGCACCGCGGATTCGGAGAAATACTGACGGCTCGTTGCCGCAGCGGCCTCGGCTAACTGATGCAGCCGAACCGGATCGCTCACCAACTCAGCCACTTTCTCGGCCAACGCTTGGGCATCACCCGCCGGCACCCATTCCAGACCACTGTGTTCCATGCCAAGCAAGGAAGCAGGATAGGACGCGGCGGAACGGGTGACCACTACCCGGCCACTAGCGAGCGACTGGAACACCTTGTTGGGAATGACCCGCCCAGCCTTGGGCGTGGTACCGAACACTCCCAGAAGAACGTCCGCCCGACGGATGCGCTCGGGCAGCCTCTCGTACGGAAGCCAGTCCTCGAAACTTATCGCTTCTATCCCCCTGGCACCTTCCTCGCACACGCTGAGCAGCGGCCCCTGCCCAAGGAGGACCCATTTTACCGGCGGTCCCCGGTAAAGGCTGGCGGCCTCGACCACGACCTGTGGCCCTTGCAGCGGGATGAAGCTGCCGTAAAAAAGCACTTCCATTGGTGAATCCGGACTTTTCGCCACCAGCGGTCCGGGCCGGAACAGCGCCTCCTCAGCGCCGACGTAGATGACGTCGACCTTGCTGGCACCCATCCCCAAAACCTGAACGAAATAGTCCGCATGGGGAGCCGTATCGGCAATCACCCGATCGGCACGCTGGAACAGCGCACGCTCCCAGGCCAAGAGCTTGCGCGCGCGCGAACTGGCCGGGTCGAGTTTGCCGCGCTCGTCAACCTGCTTGTCATAGGCCGAGATTAGCGGATCGAATATCAGGGGCACACCCTGCCTCCTTGCCCAGCGGCTTGCCGCCATCAGATCGCGCTGCCGGAAACACGGCACCCACACCAGATCCGGTCTGGGTAACCGACGCAGGCTGGCCTCCCAATCGCCCAACCGGGCGAAGTTCGGCTGGAAGTCCCTGACCTGCCAGCCCAGTTCGACGAACTGCTTGCGCAGTATTCGGTTGCGGGAGTAGGCGGGATCGAAGCGGCCCCACCAGAGTACACTTGGCAAACTTTTCTCTCTTGTCTTCAATTCCTGCAATTCGCAGCCAGTTCGACGCTGGCGAAAGTCGATGATTTTGGCGAAAAAGCTGACCAGGTTCTATCAAGTCGGCAACAGCGATGAAGTAAAAACAAGATTGATTTGTATCGACTGACATCGCGCCACGTCACTTCGCACACTTTATTCCACTTCAAAACCTATGAAACAAATCGTCTGCATGAAATGGGGGCCTCTTTACCCGGCCGAGTATGCCAACAAGTTGTACGGCATGGTCCGAAGAAACATCCAGGGCCCCATTCGCTTCGTATGCCTGACTGACGACCCCGCCGGTGTGCACAAGGAAATCGAGTGCCTGCCTTGCCCGACGGTATCTCTGCGCCCCCCGTATAACAACACAGGATGGCGCAAGATATCCCTCTGGGCCAGCGAATTGCCGGGCATGGAAGGTGATTGGCTGTTTCTCGATCTTGACGTGGTTGTGACAGGCAGCCTGGATGACTTTTTCGACTACGCTCGGGAAAACACATTCGTGGTCATGCAGAACTGGACACAGCCCGGGAAAGGGATCGGAAACACATCGGTGTTCCGCTTCAGGGTCGGCGAGCATCCCTACATCTATGATCGGCTTGTACCCGAGTTCGACTCGATACTCGGCCAATACAAAATCGAGCAAACCTACATTTCCCGCACGGTTACCGACATGGCTTTTTGGCCCGATGAGTGGTGCGTCCTGTTCAAGACGCATTGCGTCCCGCCGATGCCGCAAAGATGGTGGAAAGTGCCGTCCAGACCGGAAAGCGCTCGCGTCATTGCTTTCCCTGGCGACCCCAACCCCCCAGATGCCGCACGCGGAATCTGGCCTGTAAAGAAATGGTATAAGAAACTTTATAAACACATCTTGCCGGCGACCTGGATCAATGAATATTGGCGGGAATAACCCGTCGGTTTGATCATGGTCGACCACTTCACAACAGGATATTCGTGGCCAACATTGCATCCAAAAATACGGAACAGATGATCCGGGTCAAATTGATCAGCCGCTTCCCGCCAGCGCATTGGTTGCATCAGTTACCCCATGGCAGCAACCGCTGGGACCGATGCGAGTTTCTCTTTCAACGTGACACCAGGGAATATGACTGGTTGGTGGTGTACGACGACATCCCGCCGGAAGAAGGAAAGCCCAAGAGTTCCGGCAGTGAAATCCTGGCCTGTGCAGCATCCAATAGCATACTGGTGACCACCGAACCTTCTTCGATAAAGATTTACGGCAGTGATTTCACTCGCCAGTTCGGCGCCGTGCTCACCAGCCAGGAAGCCTGGGCGTTGCCTCATCCTCAGCGGATCTATTCGCAACCTGCCTTGCATTGGTTCTATGGCGTTGGCAGCAAGCGCGTCGTCCCCTTCGACGAAATTGAGTCTCACCCTCCCGCAAACAAGACCCGCGATCTGTCCATGGTGTTCTCGCCCAAGAGCATGCGACATACCCTGCACTGGCGCCGCAATGAATTCATGCAGCATCTGATGTCCCAGATGCCGGAGATGGATGTCTTTGGCCGAGGAGCACGACCGCTGGACGACAAGGCCGAGGCGATGGACGACTACCGCTATCATGTGGCAATCGAGAATTTCATCGGTCCGCACCACTGGACCGAGAAGCTGGCCGACGCTTTTCTTGGAATGACTTTGCCGTTTTATTGCGGCTGTCCGAATGCAGCCGAGTACTTTCCGCAGGACAGCTTCATCCCAATCGACATTCATGATCCTGAGGCCACTGTCCGCACAATCAGGGAGGCCATTTCCAATCACGAATATGAAAAGCGTTTGCCGGCCATCCTCGAAGCCCGCCAGCTCGTCATGCGGAAATACAACCTGTTTGCCGTCCTTGATCGCGAGATCAACCGTCTTCACAAACCCGATCGCAGTTTGCCCCAAGGAAACATGATTCTGTCGCGTCACGCACTACGGCGCTCAAGCCCAGCAACAGCCGTTCGCGATATTTATGGCAAATTGCGTGGAAGGCTGGTCCACCGCGTTCGGGAATTTATGGCTAGTCGATAGTTGTGGCGGCAATTCGCAGCGACAACCATGGCGCAGGGCTCGTAGTCAGGCACGCAGGCATGACCCGACTCCGGTTGTATGCCTGAGCCTTACCGTCCTATGGCAGAAAATTCTGAATAAGCCAAGCTCAATCCCGATCGGAGATCGGTCCCGGCCCGCCATCCCAGACCTGACAGCCGGCTGACGTCCATCAGCTTTCTCGGTGTCCCATCCGGCTTGCTCGTGTCGAACTCGATGCTTCCCTGATAGCCCACCACCTCCTTGACCGTCTCGGCCAGCTCGCGGATGGTGAGGTCGTGGCCAACGCCGATGTTCACCAGCGGCGGCATGAAGATTCCGGTTGCCGCCTCGTCGCTGCCCAGTAGGGTCTTGAACTGCTCGTCCGGCAGGTTCATCAGATAGACGCAGGCGTCGGCCATGTCGTCGCTGTAGAGGAATTCCCTTCTCGGGGTACCGGTTCCCCATACCGTGACGCTCGGGCTGTTGCTTTGCTTGGCCTCGTGGAACTTGCGGATCAGCGCGGGGATGACGTGCGAGTTCTGCGGATGATAGTTGTCGCCGGGACCGTAGAGGTTGGTCGGCATCACCGCGAGATATTGAGTGCCGTATTGGCGGTTGTAGCTCCAGCACATCTCGATGCCGGCGATCTTGGCGAGCGCGTAGGGGCGGTTGGTCGGCTCCAGCGGGCCGGTCAGCAGATGTTCTTCACGCATCGGCTGCGGAGCAAGCCGGGGATAGATGCAACTCGAGCCGAGGAACAGCAGGCGCTTCACGCCATGCTTCCAGGCGGCGTGGATGACGTTGGTCTGGATCGCCAGGTTGTCGCGGATGAATTCGGCCGGATAGCTGTTGTTGGCGAGGATACCGCCGACCTTGG
>Ga0209079_10000331_pt1 | contig 19662 bp, 14 predicted proteins | sample PPLLaktember2015_2_FD_187259 | JGI IMG/M metagenome (GOLD analysis project Ga0209079, IMG submission 187259) | Freshwater sediment microbial communities from Prairie Pothole Lake near Jamestown, North Dakota, USA - PPLs Lake P7 Core (6) Depth... | ecosystem: Environmental > Aquatic > Freshwater... | reverse complement strand
CGAGATCACCTCCCGCACCATCAGCCCGATCTACTGGCCATCCCTGTGGTCGAGCGGCTGGGGCCGTTCGGAGATGGCGGCCGATCTGTACGACGAGATCCTGTTCAACGGCGCGACCTTTGGCGACCTCGATCGCGGGAAAGGCCCGCTCATCATCCCGGCGGTCACCGACATTTCGACGGGCGCCCGGCTGCCCTTTACGCAGGCCGCCTTCGACGCGCTCTGCTCGGATCTCAGTGCGGTGCGTCTCTCCCGTGCCGCAGCCGCATCGTCGGCCGTGCCGGTGGTGCTCTCGCCCATCACGCTCAACAATTATGGCGGCACCTGCGGCTACTCGCCGCCCCCCTGGATCAAGCCTTTTGTCGACGCCGTCGACCCGCCCCGGCCCGCCGCGCGCGCGACCCGCCACGTAAAGGAAGAGACGGAGTTCGGGGACGGCGTCAACCGGCCCTACATCCATGTCGTGGACGGGGGCGTCTCGGACAACCTCGGCATGCGAAGCGTGCTGGATACCCTGGAGATGCTGGAAGCGCTGCATCTGGTCGGTCAGCCCACACCGCTCGATCACATACGCAGGATCGTCGTCTTTGTCGTCAACTGCATGTCCTCGCCGAAAACTCAATGGGACAAATCAGAATCCCCGCCGGGCACGATAGAGATTCTGCTGAAAGCGGCGGGCGTTCCGATCGATCACTATTCCTACGAGGCGACGGAGCTGTTGAGGGACAAGCAGGCGCGGTGGCACTCCATGAAGCTGCTCCGGGAGTCGGCCGCATTTGCCGCAAACAGGGATCCGGCCGTGGCGACGGCGCTTCGCACGCCGGATACGACGATCTATGCCATCGACGTGTCGTTTGCTGCGCTGAAGGACAAGGCGGAACTGGATTACCTGAACGAGCTGCCCACGTCTTTCACCCTGCCGGACGAGGCCGTCGACCGCCTGCGCGCCGCTGCGGGGAAGGCCATCATGGCGTCGCCCGATTTCCAGCGGCTGCTGAAGGACATGGGGACCAGAATCGTGGCTGCCCCGCCGCGCGCCGGGGAGGCAAGAGCAGTGCCCGCAGCAAAGTAGAGCAAGACACTTCCACCACGAGAGGCAATAGAAGAAGGCAGGGTCGGATATGGCCCTGCCTTTGTTAATTTCCCTGTCGACGCTTATCGATTGCAATTTTCGACTCTGGTCCGAATTGCCATTACGAGCATTTCAGTCAACTATCATGAGTTCACTACAGGACAGAATGCTGTTCGTTGTTTCAGCAGGGCATAGATAACACGATTCAACTTTTGAGCTGTGGCAAGACGGCCTTTTTGTAAGGCATTCCACCCTTCCTGCGCTTCTGATAATAGGCCCTGAAGAGATCACAGTAGCGGATGACTTGCGTCGTCATCAACCAGATGATCCTCCCTGATTCCACGGCATCGAACTTATCCTTGGAAAACATCGATGCCGACGAAACCCTGAAAAGGTCTCCTTGATCCTGACATGGCATCACCTCCAACCAGCAGAAAAGGGGGAAGCAGATACCGCAACCTCCAGGCCAATCCTCCAGCGTGACACGGGTTCCGGGACCCAACCAACCTGTCATGGCTCAGAGAGGCTTGGGACAGACTGAAATAAGGGCTCTAACACCCGGGAAGAAATAAGTCCTTCTGTCTCACCCTTGGTTCATGACTATACACCTCTATACATGAAGTCATGGCAGGAGGAAGACGTGCCGGTTGGGCATAACGGACATGAATAAACCAATGACGTGCCGTGTATTATGAAGAATCCGCACTGTCAAAACAGAAATGCCACCCCGAATTCCACTCGTTTGTCGTAGGTGCTGGGTATGCCCTCACCCCACAGCCGTGTCCCGAGCATCAGCCAGGTGCTCCAGCGGCGATTGATGATCCAGCCGAATTCGAGCTCCGCCACCGCGCCGGTTTTCGCATCCTGCTCCCAGTCCACGACGGGCTTCGGCGTCAGCTTGAGCCAGTATTTCTTCTGCCACGTGTCTCTGAGGGGCAGCTCGAACTTTGTGTAATTGATGTTCTTGCGGTCCTGATCATCTGCCACGGAGACGACCTGCTTGACAAGCTCAATTTACCTGTTTCGGATTCCTTGCTTGCGGCAGCCTCCTGCCCGCTTGACGAACCATCATCAGCCCGGGCAAAGCCCGACAGGAAGAGCAGGAGAAAAAAAATGACCGGGATGCTGCCGGGGGTTAGCGTGAACCTCATGATATGCAATAGTGATCCCTGAGCGGCGTATCCCTCAGCGGTCTTGTGTCTTTCCTACGGGGTGTCATTGACGTCAGCCGACGCCGTCAACTTGTCCGCCTCGAGCACCCACCCGCCGCCCATGGCCTGGTAGATGGCCACCAGCGACGAGAACGTGGCCGCCCGCGTCTGCGCGAGGGACAGCTCGGAGGGGAACAGCTGCTGCTCGGCCTGGAGCACTGTGGAATAGGGAACATAGCCTCCTTTGTACTGGAGCCGGGAGAGCCTGGCGTATTCCTGGTTTGCACGGACGAGGCGCTCCTGAGCCTGCAGTTGCTCGACAAACTTTTGATTTGCGACCAGCGCGTTCTCGACGTCGCTGAAGGCGCTCTGAATGGCCGCCTGATAGCTGAGCAGGGCCTCCTTCTGCCCCGATTCGGCCTGGAGGACCTGCCCGTAGATCGCGCCTCCGGCGAAGATCGGCCCCGTGACGGACCCGCCGTAGCTCCACACCCGTGCAGGACCCTTGAACAGGTTGGACAGGTCACTGCTCGCTGTGCCGTAGCCGCCGGTGAGCGTGATCGTCGGGAAATACAGCGCCCTTGCCGCCCCGATCTGGGCGTTGGCCGCCACGAGCTGCTGCTCGGCCTGAAGGATGTCGGGACGTCGCTCCAGCACCTGCGACGGCACCCCTGACGGAACGGCCGGCATCGTGAGCTCCAGGATCGATTTGCCGCGCTCGATGGGCCCCGGGTTGCGCCCGAGCAGGATGGAGATGGCATTCTCCGTCTGCGCGATCTGAGACTCGATCCCCGGTATCTGTGCCGCCGCCGTTTCATATTGAGAGTGCGCCTGCTCCACGTTCATCCTGGAGACGACGCCGTACTTGTGCTGCAGCTCGAAGAGCTTTACGGTGTCGGCATAGGCCGCAAGCGTCTTTTGCGAGAGCAGGAGCTGCTCATCCAGTCCGCGCAGCTGCAGGTAAGAGCTTGCGACGGATGCGACCAGCGAGAGGACCACCCCCCGCTTTGCGTGCTCTGTGGCCAGCAGGCTTGCCTGCGCAGACTCGGTCAGCCGTCGGATGCGGCCCCAGAGATCGATTTCCCAGCTCGCCGAACCAAGGACCTGGTAGGACGTCTGCGGGTTGGGGACGGAGGACGACAGCGGGGTTGCACCGAGTTCAGTGAGGCGCTGCCGCTCGGCGATGCCGCTGTAATTGAGCTGAGGGAAAATCGGCGCTCGGGTCTGGACGAGCAGCCCGGCCGCCTGCTCGATTTTGGCGGCTGAGATCTTGACGTTCTTGTTGTTGGCAAGGGCTTCGTCGATGAGCGCATCCAGGACCGGGTCGTCGAACTGGCGCCACCACTCCGTGTTGGCCGTGTCGCTCGCATCCTTGACTTCATAGCGATATGAGCCGGGAACCGACAGATCGGGGCGCTTGTAGTCGGGCCCCACGGCGCACCCGGCAAGAAGGCCCAGGGTCAGGATGACCAGCAGGGTCGGGATGAAGCGCTTCATGTCTGTTCCCCTCCCGATTCTTTTGACAGGACCTCACCAACGGGCGGGTCTATGGTCCCCGCACCCTCCTTCGCTTTTGCCTTTGCTTTCTTCCTCTCTTCCAGTTTCTCCGTGAGCTGATCGAAGAGGTAGAAGAACAGGGGCACGTAGAGCATAGCCAGCGTCGTCTCGCCGATCATGCCGCCGATGATGCCGGTCCCGATGGAGTGCCGGGCGTTTGCCCCGGCGCCCATGGCCAGGGCCAGCGGCAGGACCCCGAAGATGAAGGCCAGGGAGGTCATGATGATAGGCCGCAGCCGCATTTCGCCGGCAAGCACCGTGGCCTCCATGATCGACTTGCCCTGCTTGCGCAGCTCCACCGCGAAGGTGACGCGCAGAAGCGCGTTCTTCGCGCCGAGGCCGATGAGGACCAAGAGGCCGATCTGGAAGTACACGTCGTTCTCGAGCCCGCGAAGCCAGTTGAACGTGAGAGCCCCGAAAATTCCGAAGGGCACGGCCGTCATGACCGCTCCCGGCAGCGTCCACGACTCGTACTGGGCTGCAAGGATGAGGAACACGAAGATGAGGCCGAATACGAAGGCAATCGTCGAGGTGCCGCCTGCCTGCTTCTCCTCGAAGGCAAGGCCGGACCAGGCAAACGTGTAGCCGGACGGCAGCACTTCCCTTGCAACCTCTTCCATGGCCGCAATGGCCTGCCCGGAACTGTATCCGGCGGCCGCGTTCCCATTGACCTTGGCGGCGGGGAAGCCGTTGAAATGCGGCAGCAGATCGGGCCCGGTCACCCAGTCGGTGCTGACGACCGCGGAGAGAGGCACCATCTGGCCTTTGCCGGTGCGCGTGTAGAGCCGCGTGAGGTCATCGGGCTTCTGACGGTATTTCGGATCGGACTGGAGGACCACCCACCACACGCGGCTGTAATCATTGAACTGGCTCACGGTCACGGAGCCGAACTGGGCCTGGATGGCGCTGTAGACGTCCTGCACGGGGACGCCGAGCAGCGTGGCCTTGTCGCGGTCGACATTGGCGCGCAATTGCTGGCTGCTGGAGCGGAAGGTGCAGCTCAGCCCGCTCAGCTCCGCCCGCGAACGTGCCTTGGCGAGGAACTGCTGCGTGACCGAATCGAGTTGCGCCGGTTCGCCGGCGCCGGTGTCCTGGATCCAGAACTCGAAGCCTCCCGTGGTGCCGATGCCGGGAATGGCCGGCGGCGCGAACGGGACGACGAGCCCCTGCTGGATGGCCTGGCTCTCCTTTCTGAGCTCCATCAGCACGGCCCGCGCGTTCTCTTCCTTGGCCTTCTTCGTCGAGCCGTAGCGCTCTTCGAAGGGCTTCAGCGTCACGAAGAACGTCCCTGCATTGGTCTTGAATCCGCTGTCCATAAGACTGTAGCCCGTTATCTCCGTGCGGTTCTCCACGGCCGGCATCTTCGAGAAGATGGCGTCCACCTGGTCCGACACATCCCCTGTGCGGTTGAGGCTTGCGGCATCGGGCATGATGATGGCGCTCATCACATACCCCTGGTCCTCGTTCGGGACGAAGCTCGTGGGAAGCACCATGAAGAAGTGCACGATGGCATAGACCATCACGGCCAGAAGGGCGAAGGCTACGGTCATTCGCCGGATCACGAGCAGCACCGCGCGTCCGAAGGCATCGGTGAAGCTGGCGAACCAGCGGTTGAACTTCGCGAAGAAACCCCGCTCGGGGGGCGCCCTGTGCCTGAGCAGGACACCGCACATGGCCGGTGTCAGCGTGAGAGCCACGAAACCCGATATGGCCACCGAGATGGCGATGGTGATGGCAAACTGCTTGTAGAGCTGCCCCGTCGTCCCGGGCAGGAAGGCGGCTGAGACGAACACGGAGGACATGACGAGCACCGTCGCGATGACCGGGCTCGTGACTTCCCCCATCGCCCGGATGGTCGCCTCCCGGGGCGACAGGTGAAACTGGGCCATGTTCCGTTCGACGTTTTCCACGACGACGATGGCATCATCCACGACAATACCTATGGCCAGGATCAGTCCGAAGAGGGTCAGGAGGTTGATGGAGAACCCGAGGGTGATCATGCCTGCGAAGGTTCCAACCAGGGCGACAAATATAGCGGCGGAGCAGATAATGGTGGCGCGGAAATTCTGCAGGAAGAGATAGACCACGAGCACGACCAGCAGCACCGCCTCGAACAGCGTCTTTTTCACCTCTTCAATCGAGATCCGCACGAAATCGTTCGTGTCGAGGGAAATCACGTAGTCGATCCCCTCGGGAAAGCGGGATTTCATCTCCTCCATGGCCTTGCGGACCGACGCCGACACCTCCAGGCCGTTTGCGCCCGGTTGCTGATAGACGGCGATGAACGTCGCGGGTGTGCCGTTGAGCTTGCTGTCGACGATGTACTGCCGGAGCCCGATTTCCGCCCGTGCCACGTCTTTCAGGCGGACGATGGCGCTGCCGTCCTGGCTGGCTCGAAGGATGATGTTGTCGTACTGCGCCGGGTCCTTGAACGGGCCCTGGGTGACGACGGGAAACGTCAGCTGCACCGGTCCGGCTGTGGGCTCCTGGCCGATCTGGCCTGCGCCGAAGAGCTGGTTCTGGGTGGCCACCGCCTGCTGGATGTCGCTCGTGGTGATCCCGAGCGATGCCATCCGGTCCGGGTTCATCCAGATCCTCATTGCCTGGTCGGGCACGCCCATGATCTGCGCCTGCCCGGCTCCGGGGACCCGCTTGATCCGGTCGAGGACATAGACGTTGGCATAATTGGCGATGTAGTTTGCACCGTAGCGATCGCCCTTGCCGTAGATGCCGATGAGCATCATGATGGAGGACGACTTCTTCTGCACCGAGACGCCCAGTTGGGTCACGGCCTCCGGCAGCTGCGGCATGGCGAGGTTGACCCGGTTCTGCACCTGGACCTGCGCGATGTCCGGGTCCGTGTTGAGGCTGAAGTAGACGGTGAGCGTCAGCTGCCCGTTGGAGGAGCTTGTCGAGGTCATGTAGAGCATGTTGTCGACGCCGTTGATCTGTGCCTCGATGGGTGCCGCGACCGAATCGGCAACCGTCTGCGAGTCGGCTCCCGGGTACGTGGCAGACACGGTGACCTGGACGGGGGTGATCTTGGGATACTGCTCGATGGGCAGAAGCACCATCGATACTCCGCCGGCGATGACGATCACGAGGGCAACGACGGTGGCGAAAATGGGATGCTCGATGAAGAACCGGGAGAACATGAAGGGTACCCTCCGTCGCTAGGAGCTGCTTTTCTTCCCGCCCGCCTTGACGGGATTCGCCTTCGGTTCGCCGGCCGGAGCGGAACCGCCGGCAGGCTTCGACAGGGGCTTGACCGTCAAGGGCATGCCGGGACGCAGAAGGAGACCCCCGTCGACGACCACCTGCTCGCCCGCGTTCAGACCCTCGAAGACGAACCATTCGTCGCCGCTCCAGTTTCCGACCACGACGGGCCGGGCCTCCGCCTTGCCTTCCTTGACCACCCAGACGAGATGGCCCTTTGAGCTCTGCTGGATCGCGCGCTGCGGCACGAGAATCGCCTTCGGCCGGATGGCTCCCTTCAGCCTCACCCGCACATACTGGTTGGGAAGCAGGATCCCCTTGGGGTTGTCCACACTCGCGCGGATCAGGAAGGTCCCGGTCTGCGCATTGAAGGAGGAGTCTGCAAAGGTGATCCGTCCGGTGTGCGGGTAGAGCGACCCGTCGACCAGGATGATCTCAACCACGAAATTTTTGTCCTTGGGCGTTTGCAGCAGTCCCTTTTTCTCCTGATCGCGGGCCGTCTGCATCTCGTTTTCCGAGAGGCTGAAATTCACCCACATGGGGGAGAGCACAGCCACCGTGGTGAGCAGGCTGTTCTGCTGGTTGATGTAGGTGCCCTCGGTTTGCTGTGCGAAGCTGGTGAGGCCTGCCACAGGCGATGTGATGACCGTGTAGGAGAGATTGAGTTTTGCCGTCTCGACCTGGGCCTTTGCCTGATCGACGGCCGCCTCGTAGCTCTGGTACTGTCCGGTGGCGTCATCCAGGTCTTTTTGGGACAGTGCATCCATCTCCGCGAGCGGCTTGACCCGTGCCAGGTTCGCCTTCGCCGTTTCCATGGCTGCTTTTTGTCTCGCAAGCGCTGCTTCGGCCTGGTCCAGCTGCACTTTGAAGGGCTTCTGATCCATCAGGAACAGCGTCTGCCCCTCCTTGACCATGGCCCCTTCGGTGTAGACGCGTTTTTCGAGAAAGCCGCTGACGCGTGCCTGGATATTCACAAGCCGCGAGCTCTGGGTCTGGGCGACGTACTCGGCACTGACCGGAACGTCCCTGGCCTCGACGGTGATGACGGCTACCTCTGCACTCTTGGGTTGAGCCTTCTCTTCAGGGCCTTTTGTGCAGGCCGCTGCCATGCACACCAGGACCAGCAGCAGGATCATCGTCCTGATGTGGGGCATGATTTTAAAAAACCGCAGCTGCAACCGTAAACAAAACCGTTCCAGTGCGCTCTGCATGACCGACCCCTCCCCTGTGAAATGGCTTGATTGATATCATGAATTCAACTGGATGGATTTGCATCCCCTCCCGGGCGATGCAATCTAGCACTCCAGATCACGAATATCAAGAACAGGCAAAAAGTAATTTAGACTGTCGCCATGCGCAGATATGCAAGAAACGCACGAAGGCGGCCCATCTGCTCCTTGTATTTTCCGTCAGTATAGTATTTGCCCTGTCTGACCTTCTATCCGGACAGAGCCTGGCAGGTATGCAGGGCGATCATCAGTTCCTCGTCGGTGGGGATCACCCAGGCCCGCACCCGGCTCCCCTCGCGGCTGATCCGTGGCCCTCCCCCTTCGTTGGCTTTCTCATCGAATTCAAGACCTAACCACTGCGTGGCACGGCAGACGCGTTCTCGTATCGGGACTGCATTCTCGCCGATCCCCCCGGTGAAGACCAGCGCATCGAGCCCCCCCAGGGCGGCGGCAAGCGAGCCCAACTCGCGGCTGATCCGGTAGACGAAGAGTTCCACTGCCTCGGCGGCCCGCGGGTCCTTGCTTTCCAGGAGCGTCCGCATGTCGCTCGAGATCCCCGAGACACCCAGCAGGCCCGACTCCTTGTAGATGAGCTTCTCGAGGTCCCGCGTGTTCATGCCGCACTCGTCCATCAGGTAGAGCATCACCCCCGGGTCGAGGGTTCCACAGCGCGTGCCCATCATCAGGCCCTCGACGGCGGTGAACCCCAGCGTGCAGGCCCTGCTCTTCAGGCCCTGCATGGCGCACAGACTGGCGCCGTTTCCGAGGTGCGCTACGACCGTTTTCCCTTTTGCCGCCTCCACGTCAAACCCGGGCAGGACCGTGGAGATGTACTCGTAGGAAAGGCCGTGGAATCCGTAGCGCCGTACACCCTGCTCGGTGTACTTCCTGGGCAGGGCAAAGGCCTGGCCCACGGCAGGGATGCTCGTGTGAAAAGAGGTGTCGAAGCAGGCCACCTGTGGCAGATCGGGGTTTCTTTTTTTGAGGACGCGTATGGGAGCCAGGTTGTGAGGCTGATGCAGTGGGGCCAGGGGCACGAACTCTTCCAGATCGTCCAGGATGTGATCGTTGACGACGGTGGGCTTCGTGTACTCTAGCCCCCCGTGAACGACCCGGTGACCCACGGCCACGATCCGATCCGTGTGGTTGAGGACTCCCCTTCCCCAGGCAAAGAGGGCATCGATGGCCCCTCCGTGGTCGAGCGGGGAGCCCGGAGGCCACTTTTTCTCTTCTACGACCTTCCCCGCCCCGTCTTTTGCCTTGAAGCGGGTCTCCGTGAGGATGCCCTCGAACTGGCCGTCGTAAAGAACCCCCGGCTTTTCCCCGTGAGCGGAATAGATGGTGAACTTGAGGCTCGACGACCCCGCATTGAGAACGATGATGAGATCTGCCATGGCGCTTACCTCGTCTCGTATTTTCCGGCTCGCCGGGCATGGGCGACTTGCGTCATGACGGCCACCGAGGCGAGCCTCGTCCGGATCGAGTCGGAACGGCTGGTGAGGACGATGGGGATCCGGGTTCCGAGCACGATGCCTGCCCCTTCGGCTCCGGCCAGGTAGGTGAGCTGCTTGAAGAGCATGTTGGCCGCCTCCAGATCCGGCGCCAGCAGGATGTCGACATCACCGCTGACCTGCGAGATGATCCCCTTGGTTTTTGCGGCCTGGGCGCTTATGGCGTTGTCGAAGGCAAGGGGCCCGTCGAGGATGCCTCCGGTGATCTGCCCCCGGTCGGCCATCTTGCAGAGGGCAGCCGCCTCCACGGTGGAGGGGATCTTGGGGTTGATCACTTCGACCGCGGAGAGGATTCCCACCTTGGGCAGCTCGATCCCGAGCGCGTGGTCCAGGTCGATGGCGTTCTGGACGATGTCGCGCTTGTCCTCGAGAGTCGGGAAGATGTTAACCGCCGCATCGGTCATGATGAACATCTTCGGGTAGGTGGCCACATCCATGACAAAGGCATGGCTGATCCGGCGTGAAGTTCGAAGCCCGGCCGCTGCCGGGACGATGGCCGCCATGATCTCGTCGGTGTGGAGGCTCCCTTTCATGAGCGCCTCCACCTCGCCCGCGCGGGCAAGCTCGACGGCCCTTGCCGCCGATGCGTGGCTGTGATCCGTGGACACGATCCGGTAGGGCGAAAGATCGACCTTCGCCTCTTCGGCGGCCTTCCGGATCTTGTCTTCGGGGCCGACGAGCACTGGAATGATGAAGCCGCGCCGTGCCGCCTCGATGGCCCCCAGGAGGGAATCCCGGTCGCAGGGGTGCACAATGGCGCAGGTGATGGGTTCGCAGCCCTGGCAGCCCTTGATGAGCTGCGCAAAGGCATCGCCCCATCGAAGCTCGAACTGGGGCGGCTTGATATTGTCGTAGACCAGCCTCGAAGTGGGCGCTTGCACCGTCACCGTGCCGACAACAAGCTCTTTTCCTGCCTGGTTGACGCAGCGGCAGTCGAAGACGACGAGGTTGCCTTCCTTGCGCTTCTCCCTGGCCGTGACCTTCGCCGTGAGGGTATCGCCCAGGACAAAGTCGCCGCTGAACCGCAGATCCCGATGCAGGATCTTCGTGCCCGGTCCGGGAAGACGTGTGCCGAGGATGATGGAAACAATGGCTTCGGCGCCGGCCGCCTCCGCCCGTCTGGCCTCCTGACGCGTATCCCCTGCCCCGGCCCCTTTCACATAAAAGGCGTCCACGTCCCCTGAAACCATGGCAGCCAAATCGATCTGGGTTTGCGTCAGGGTAACGGTCAGTTCGGCGGTTTCGCCGATCTGGATCTCATCGAAGGTTACATTCGTGAATTCTCTTAACGGTTCCATCGGTCCTCCTTTTTGACTGCTTTGGTTCTATTCCCGGTTTATCCTTTTTCGAACGGCGGTTTCCTGCTCTCGGCACCGGTAATCGGCAGGCGCAGGGTCCCCATGGCGAGCAGCACCCGCGAGCCCCGGCTGTGGGTGACGTACGAAAAGGCCCAGCGGACGAGAACGACCAGGCGGCTCTCGAAGTTGATCAGGAGAAGCAGGTGGATGAACAGCCACATGAGCCATGCAATGATCCCGCCGAAACGAAACCTGCCGATGTTGGCGACGGCGGCGTGCCGCCCGATGACGGCCATGGTCCCCTTGTCGAAGTAGGAAAAGGGCGCCGCCTGATTTTCACTTCGCAGCCGCTTGTCGATGCTTCCGGCCACGTAACGGCCTTGCTGCGTGGCCACAGGGGCTAAGCCGGCCAGAGGGTTTCCGTCTTTCCCGGGCAGATGCGCCATATCGCCGATGACAAAGATTTCCGGATGTCCCGGCACGGTGAGATCGGGGTTCACGATCACTCTTCCCATGCGATCCGTCTTTGCCCCGGCTTTTTCCGCGAGCATCCCGCCCAGGGGCGAAGCGGCGACACCTGCCGCCCACAGCACCGTGTGCGCTGCGATCCTTTGCGTGCCGGCGGGGCCTTCCAGGGCGATGCCCTGCTCATCAATGGCGGTGACTTTCACACCCGTCCTCACCTGCACACCGAGATCGCGAAGCGTCGACCGGGCATGTTCCGACAGCTCCGGCGGAAAGGCGGGAAGCACCCGATCCGCAGCGTCCACGAGGAGGATCTCGGATTCCTCCGGGTTGATCGAGCGGAAGTCCTCCTTCAGGGTCTCCCTTGCAATCTCTGCGACCATTCCCGTCAGTTCGACCCCGGTGGGGCCGCTGCCGACGATGACGAAGGTAAGCCATGCCCGGCGCTTCACCGGGTCCGGTTCCCTCTCGGCCACCTCGAAGGCGAAGAAGATCTTCTGCCGGATCAGGCCGCTGTCCTCGATGCTTTTGAGCCCCGGCGCCACCTTCTCCCACGCATCGTTGCCGTAGTAGTGGTTCCTCATCCCTGCCGCGACGATCAGCGTGTCGTATTCGAGGGACCCGTCTGCCAGGATGACGCGCCGGTTCGACGGGTCGAAGTCGACTACCTCCCCCAGCAAAACCGTGGCGTTTTTCTGTTTTCGCAGGATGTGTCGAAGCGGTGCGGTGATCTCGCCGGGTCCGAGGATGCCCGTGGCCACCTGGTAGAGAAGCGGCTGGAAGAGATGGAAATTCCGCCGGTCCACGAGCGTGACCCGCACGGGGGCCTTGTTCAGGGTCCTTGCTGCGTAAAGCCCCCCGAACCCCCCTCCGATGATGACGACGTGATGGGGTCTGTTCTGCGGTGCCGGTTTGTCCATTCCCGATCGGCGCCCCTGGCTCGCTTATTTCTTCTTTGCTTTCTTTTTGCTTGAATTTCGCGTGCCGGCCCCCGCCTTCTTTTCAGATAGCAGGGCGTTGATCCGGTCGAGCATGACGCGCTGCTCCTTTGTGATGCCTTCCATCGACATGCACGGCTCCAGGATCTGTACTACGCGCTCCCGGTCTTCCTTCCTGGAAAGCAGGGCGGGAATCGCTTTCAGGGTGCGTTCGGGCTCCATGAGCACCATGACCCCAGCCTCGGAGCGCAGGCGCCGCCCCTCATCCTCGGAAATCTTCGAGAGCACCTTATCCGACCGGATGATCTCGTCAGTCAGGGCCAGGCGCTCCAGGGGGATGGGCCCGGCATACTGGCCTAACAGCGCGCCGATCCGTGCGAGCGCCTCCGGGTACCCGCCTTTCTCGATCGCGGCCAGAGCCTCCTTCACGAAGGGCAGTTCACGTGGGTCCGGTTTCGCCTCGACCGGCTGTCCGGGCTTGACGTCCCCCGCGGCCCCCAGTGCTATCATGGAACCGTAGATATGGAAGAAGGCCGACTCGCTCGTGGCATCCCGCATGTCCCGGTAGAGGTTCCATGAGGCCGTGATCCACTCGGAGCCCATCTCCTCGATCTTGCGGAAGGGGTTTTCCTCCCCAACAGGCTTGCGCGCTGCCTTGACGGCCGGGGCCATGGCTGCAAGGGGCCATATCATCGGGTTCAGATCGCTGACGGCCCAGTGCTGCACCCGCAGCGGGTGGAACGTGCGGCCAATCTGAGCCATCGTCTCGTTAACCATTCTCTTGACAATGGGCCTGCCGAAAAGGGCGTAGGCCTTCTCGTTCATCGCCGAAACCTCGGCGACGACCTCGAAGGGCTTCTCGTCCTTGCGCTCCAGCCGGTTGAACTTGCGCATCTCCTCCATCTGCACTTCCCGGAAGGTGGAAAGGTATTGGTCCTTGCCCTCACCCGAGGTCACTTCGAGTTCCATGACGTACAGACCCGGCCTGAGCCTCTCGATGTAATCGAGGGCCTCGATGATCTCCGTGTGCTCCTTCTGGGCCACCTTACCCGAAACGAAGATGCCCAGGTGCCCCACGTCCTCCTGCAGAAGCCCCACGATCACCTGGCCTTTGGCCTTGATCTCGGCCGTGCTCGAGTAAACGTCGGCAACCCAGTTGATGGCCTGCTGGGGCGGCGTGATGTTGTCGCCCTTCGAGGAGAAGATGACGATGGGCGATCGGATCGCCTTGAGGTCCAGGTAGGTGCCGGGAGCCGCCTTCACCTCTCCCCGGGCCAGCTTGTTTCCGATGAAGAGGTTGTCCACGATCCAGCGGATCTCCTCCTCGTTCATCAGGATAAAAGCACCCCACCATTTCTCGAACTCCAGGAAGCGTTCTCTCTCGGTATCGATGTTTTTCCATACGTTGTAATACTTGTTCCAGTTGGTGTTCCCCGGGTTGAGGTTCTCGAAGTTCTGCACCAGGTACGCCCCGTCGAACTTGCCGTTGCCGAGATCGCTGGCCAGCAGCGACATCCAGGATCCCCCCAGGAGCCCCCCGCTGTAACGCATCGGGTTTTCATCTTCCCCCCCGCTCCAGCTGCCGCTCCAGTACGACATGGGCGCCCCGTTGATCACGATGGAGCCCACGCTGTCCGGGTCGGCGGCCGCGATCATCATGGAGGCCCAGCCTCCCTGGCAATTACCATAGATCGTCGGTTTGGGGCTCTTCGGGTGCCGCTTCACGACAGTTTTCAGGAACTTCACCTCGGCGGCGGTGATGTCAAGGATCGTCTGCCCGGGCTCGGGTTCCGTGAAGAAGATCACACAATAGACGGGGTGCCCGAACTGAAGAGCAACGCCGACCTCCGACTGGTGCTTGAATCCCCCGATGCCCGGCCCCTGGCCGGCACGGGGATCGACGATGATGAAGGGCCGCTTCGTCTCATCCACTTTCACTCCGTCGGGCGGGGTGATCCGGACCAGGGCGTAGTTGACCGGGCGATCAAACGTTCTGCCGTCGGAGATGATCTCCCACTTGAAGGCCAGAAGCGGCGGATTGCCCTCCTTGACTTGCTCGAGGTAGATGTTGCCCCGCTCGCGCAGGATGTCCCAGAACAGCACCGAGCGCTGTGCGGCGTCGGTCACATAGGAGGCCCAAGCCTGCCAGGGATTCTCGGATGGAACCCCCGCGGACAGTTTCGGATCGACGGCGGCTTGCTGCATGTGCCCCAGGAAGTTCTTCTGCGCTTCGAGCGTGCGGGCCGTGTAGAGGCGGCCGATCCTGCCCATGAGATCGAAAAGGTTCGGTGCTTGATTCTGCTGGTTTTCCATGGCTGACTCCCTGAATCTATAAATGTTATCATTGAAAGAAAACGTCAATCGCCAACAAATGCGCGTAATTATATTGCTATTTTCGTCAGGGGTAAAGGCAAATCTGCCTTGAAATGGATAACCCCGGGTACTTGGAAAAGATCGGTGTCCGGGGTTACGATGGAACGGTTTTCCCTTAACAGGGAAATGTCAGACTTTACGGATCGGGTTACTTTCCCTGCTTTCCGGCGTTGTAGCCGTCCTGGTAAGACTTCTGCTTGCTCTTCTGGGTCTGGTCGTAGATGTAGCCTCCCGCGGCCCCTGCGGCCGTGCCGATGGCTGCGCCCCAACCCCAGCTGCCTGTCAGGGATCCGATCGCAGCACCGGTTGCGGCGCCTGCCGCCGCACCGGTGGCGGTGCGCTTTTCTGTTTCAGTCATTCCTGCACAACCCGCCGCCAGGAACAATACCGCCGTCAATATTGCGATAATCTTCATTGTCTTCATGAATCTTGCTCCTTTCTTCTTCGTCACTCGCACGGGAAAATTTCGGACAGGTAACGGAAGAACGTATCCACCGCCCTTTCATTCATGTAGGACGGATGGCTCTTGCTCCAGGTTACGAAATCGGCGATGACTTTCTTCCGCTCCGGGTAGGGTTGCTTCACGCAGACGATCTTCAGGTCGGGGTCGGCTTGGGTGACACTGTGATAGTAGGCGTAGGCGCCCAAGGTGTAGCCGTGACAGAAATTCAGTGCGGCCACGTAGTCCACGGCCGATGCGTCACGTCCGCACAGCGCCACGAGGTCCCCTGTGTTGCGGACCCTGTACTCCTCCCCCACGTCCGCCAGAACAGGCGCCGCAAAGAGAACAATCAGAAAAACAACGACAACGGTCTTCATGGTTCACCTCCTGTGTCGATATCTTATTGACCTATCTCTCTCATTTCAAGTCCCTCAGCAGCCGCTGATAATCGGCCGACTCCGTCAGGAGCCGCCGTGCCACGCTGCGCAGGTTGTCCACCTCTTCGGCAGTGAGCCGGAAGGAGGTGGGGAGCTTCTTGAAGTAACTCCGCCTCTGTTCATCTCTTACTTCGTCGAACTTGACCTCGATAATGTAATAACTGAAATCCCCGCAGGCGCCGGGCTCCGTCGACATCGCCCTACCCCTGCAGCGCTCCTGGCGCACCTCGTCCACCCAGTATCGGAGTTGTTCTTTCAACAGCGAGATCGTCTCGACGTTGTAGCGCTCGATGGCGATTGTCGAATAGGAACTCAGCATGGCGGCAACCGTGGGGATGAAATCCTGCGTGTCCCAGATCGTGTCCGCTTCGGTCTCGGCATTGACGATCACAAAGGCCAGCTTGTGCATGCCCTCGATCTTCGTGTCCCGGATTGTGTTCCACAGGCTTCCCCGCACGATGAGCTTGTCCAGGACCGCCCGCAGGCCGAGATTGTCGGCGACACCCCCATCGATCAAGTGGATGTAGGGCTTTTTCTTCGAGTCGAGGAACGGGCGGATATTCCGCGCCAGGAAACTCGCCCGGTCCGAGAGCTCATGACCTGCCAACCTCTTGTGCAATTCCCCCAGCGCGTCATAGCCGCAGGTGCCGGCATAATTGCGCAGGGTGATGGCCGAGAACACGCCGGGGACGGCCGAGGACGCCGCGCAGGCCCTGCCCACAGGAAATGTCGAGAGGTCCGAGCAAAGCACGTCGAAGAAATCCTGCGTGAACTGCATCCGGATCCCGTAGGTCATGTCCGTCGCGTTGATGACGACGAGCGGTCCCTTCACGGTCGAGAAGTTCGCGAAGGTCTTCTTTTCAAAGACATTTTCGTCGTAATATTCAGCTGCCAGGTCGCTGCGGTCGAAATAGCCCGATGCGAGGCGCATCCAGTTGATCGGGTTGTAGAACGTTGCCCTGAACAAATCGCTCTGGACGTCCTTCTTCAGGAACTTTTCCTCGAAATCGCGGAAGATCCGATCCCCGAACAGCCCGTAATAGGCAGCGGTAAAACTCCCGCCCGACACTCCGGAGATCATGCTCACTTCGTCCAGGAGCCTCCTCCTCTTCCCGTCGACGATGATCTCGGTCCTGGCCAGTTCTTCGAGCACCCCGTAGGAAAGCGCCGCAGCCCGCGTTCCTCCCCCGGAAAAACAGAGCATCATGATCAAGTGCCCGGTATCACTCGACCGAGTGGTCTGCATCGGCCGGTAGCCGTAATCGGGCTTGTATTCCTTCAGGGGTTCGTTGATCGGATAATGGGCACATCCTGCCGCGGCGATGGCCGCGGCAATGACCAGCACGGTGCGAATAGTTCGCTTCAAGATCCCTCCCCGCCTTCTTCCCCCGGTGTGTCTTGATTTCGCCCGATTGTGTTTTCCGTTCGACTAGGACGAACCGGAATCCGTCAGCTTTTATCACTCCCTGGTCGATCCCCGATCAATGATTGACAGCTGGATCAGAAATGAAAAATGGAACGCATGAATTGATACAATATTTTATCGCTTTTCACAGTCTTGTAAAGCGAAGAAAAAAAAGAAGGTCCCGCGCCAGGCGCGGGACCTTCTGTCTGTCTTCAGGTTTTCAGCCGGGTTGTTTACTTCACGATGAAGTCATCCCTTCTGTTCTTGGACCAGCATTCCTCGTTGGCTTCCTTGCAGATGGGTTTTTCCTCGCCGTAACTCACCATGCTCACACGGTCCTTGGCGATGCCCAGATCCATCAGGTATTTTGCCGCCGCATCGGCACGGCGCTGACCCAGGGCCATGTTGTACTCGTTGGTCCCGCGCTCGTCGCAGTTGCCCTCGATGACCACCTTCTTGTCGGCGTTCTTCTGGAGCCACTCGGCGTTGCGCTTCAGGGCCTCACGTCCTTCCGTCTTGATCGTGTACTTGTCGAAATCAAAGTAGATCGCCTCGAGTTTCTCCGGTGCCGCACCCGGCGCAACCGGCGGAGGAACCACCACGGGGGCTTCCGCTGCAGGGGGCGGAGGGGGAGGAGGTCCGAGGAAGATCTTCTCCACAAAGGCCGCCATGCCCGCTGCCGTCTCGACGTCCTTCGCGTTCACCAGGGCCCCGCACTCGCCGGCCTTCACGACCTTGTCGAGCAGCGCCTTGCCTTCGCCCTGCGGCCAGTCCGTGGTGATTTTGTCCGGGCCGACCTGAACCACGTAGATGCAGACGTTGTCCTTCATCGCTGCCTTCATCGCCTGCGCCGAGGCTACCGCCTTCGGCATCTCGAGCCCGTCACTGAAAATGATGACGGCCGACTTGCCCGCCAGGGGCTTGAGATCCATCGTGGCCGCATCGAGGGCCAGATCCAGCGGGCTCTCCACACCGCCCGTGTTCACCGCGTAGATCGACTTCTCGAGATCCGCCTTCGCCCACGGGGACATCCCGTACCAGAGCTTCGTGTCAAAGGGACGGCTGAACGTCCGCCTGCCGGCGAAATCCCTCAGACCTGCCGTGAGCTTCAGGTTCGGAATCGTGTCGTTGAAGAGCCGCACCAGGTGCTGCTCGTACTCGAGCACCGAGGTCTTCATCGGGCTGGTGTAAGCAAAGTGATTCCACTGATAGGGCTCATCCATCGACGCCGAAGTGTCCATGATCACTTCGAAGTTGTTCGTCTTCTGCACCAGCGCCCCGGATTTCACCTTCGGGTTCAGATCCTGGGCGGGAACGGGTTTGATGACCGTTGCACAGCCGCTGAACCCCACCAATACAACGGCTGCAAGGATAAACATAAGCCACTTGTTCCTCATAACGAAACCTCCTTTTTCCTTTCTTATTCCTGAATCCGAACGTTTATGTTTTTCACATGTAGAATTTGGGGACAGCGACATTTAAACTGATTTACTATACAGAAAATCCTGCAGGGTGGCAACATGAAGTTTATCTTCTAGTCCCCCTGTTCCACTTTCTCCCAGGTCCTGTCGGGATCGAACACCTTCATGGTCTTCGCGAGTTTTGTCGTCTTCGGACCCAGGTCTTTCTGGTAAACGACGCTGTCGTGGTTCACGATGAATGTCTTCACGCCGGAGACGGCATAGGTTGCCGGGTATGCCAAGACCGCAAATCCGCCCACCATTTTTCCCTTCACGAGGTAGCTGTACGCTCCGCCCTTGGCACTTTTGCCCTGTGCGGTCAGGATCCGGAAGAAATAGCCATTGTAGGGCGCAGGCTTTTCCCCCGTCTTATAGCCCTCGTCCTGTGCCTTCGCAACAAGCGGCCCGAGGGGGCTCGGTTTCTCGCCCGGCTTGACCTCCCAGTACAGGCCGTCCATCTTGCCCCCGGCACTGTAGAATTTCTGCGCATATTCCAGCAGGCCGTCGCCGTCACGGTCCAGGGAGGCATACTCCCGCTGCGCATCGACGATCGCCAGGCACGTCTGGATGGAGTCCAGCTCATTCTCCCCGATGCGCCGGTTGAGGATCTCTTCCTTGCCTTGCCCGGTGTCGAAGCGCCAGTTGCCGCCGGTCTTGACGATCGGGATCGGGAACGGCCAGTCATTCTTCCCTACGTGGACAATGAGTTTATTGGCCCCCGCCGGATCCAGGCGGTTCGCTTCGCCGTATAGCCGGACGAATTGCTCACGGCGCTCCCGGTCGTCCACCTTGTCCCCCGATGAGATCAATGACTCACTGCCGGGTCCGAAAAGGGCAAGAAGCTCCTTTTCATTGTGGTCGCGCAGAGCCTTGATCAGGGCTTCCACGGCTGCTTCCGGGGTCTCGAAGGTCTTCTGTTTCGGTTTTGCCGCCATGGCGGTTCCCTGGAACATCACGGCAACAAGCAGGGCAAGCGCACAGATCAGGAGAGTCCGGGCTGACGGATATTGCGTTCGAAATAAAACCATGGATCTTTCCTCCATCGATGATGTCTTGATCAGAACACGTTGGGACGTTATCATCTCGAATCCTATCTGCGGAGGAAAGA
>Ga0209079_10000330_pt1 | contig 19747 bp, 29 predicted proteins | sample PPLLaktember2015_2_FD_187259 | JGI IMG/M metagenome (GOLD analysis project Ga0209079, IMG submission 187259) | Freshwater sediment microbial communities from Prairie Pothole Lake near Jamestown, North Dakota, USA - PPLs Lake P7 Core (6) Depth... | ecosystem: Environmental > Aquatic > Freshwater... | reverse complement strand
AGTAATTGAGACTGGAGGACGGACAGACATGGGACGGACACGGGACGGACATGGAGACGGACATGGAATTCCGTGTCTGTCCGTGATAGGTCGCCCGGACAGGCCCGCAGGGTGCGGATGGGCATGGACGGACATGGGATTGGGAAATGGGGGGGGGGGTATAGAACCCCCCCACCCTCCATGTCCGTCCATGTCCGTCCTCAGCAAAAACTGACTGAAAAACGAGAGGGTGAATTGAGACTGACTTTGCCTTATTGAGACAGGTTTTGAGGATTTCCATGTCCGTCGGCTTATTGAGACTGAGCTGCTTTTTTACTGCAATCGGGTGGCATGATGCACATTTTGCAAAAAGAGTTTGACGGGGCTGCAAAGGGTCTCCCAGTTTCGCGGCATGGACGATGATATTTGGAACCCGAGGCTGGAGATTGCATCGCGGCTGCTGGCTGGGGTGGCGGCGCAAGACGATGTTGTTCTGACTGGCGGCGACGTGAAGGACGCGCTGCTGATTACGGACATCTTGATCGCGCATGAGCGGGCGACGCGGGTGAGCCGTGAGGAGGGCACCTGATGAGCGGTGACCTGATTTTGGCCGGGCTATCGAAGGCGAAGCCGATGTACGACGGCTCGAGCGTGGTGGCGCGAGCGATGGACAGCGAGGCAGGGGAGATGCCGGCGCTGGTGCACATGCCGGAGGACGCGGCGAAGTACGATCCGCGGCGCTCGGAGGTGATCACATGGCTGATGACGCAACCGAACTGCTACCTCGCGGCGACGAACTGGCTGCTGACGGCGCTGCGGCGGCGCGGGGTGATCGTCTTCGACCGGGATGCGCGCAGGTGGAGCGGGGCCGGGAGGGGCGCCGTGGAGCAGATGCGGCTGATTCGCATCGGTGCCTCGAAGATGGCGCGGATGGCGCAGCGCAAGGTCGAGTTGCCCGAGTTTCTGGCGAAGTGGCAGGAGTTGCAGATCGCGAACCCGACCATGAAGACGTCGGGGCTGGTGAAGCTGATCGCCGCGAAGATGGAGATCGCGACCCGGACCGTGTACCTGATGCGCCGGCGCGCGGCTGCCGAGCAAGGCCTGAACGTGCACGGCTACATCAAGCCTCTACCCGAGGTGCGCAAGGCGCCCCAACCCCAGGCGGAGCTGCCCGAGCTGCCCGAGCTGCCCGAGAAACCGCGGGTGCGGACCGGGCAGTGGCCGAAGAAAGGCGAGGCGCCTGTCGATGAATCGGCGTGCGAGGCGTGCTCCGGGACCGGTCTGGACCCCTCCCGACCGGACGGAACGTGCGAGGCGTGCCAGGGTTCGGGCCTGGCGCCGGTCGGCGTGAACCCCGCGGAGGCGGTCGCCGCGGTGATCCGGGCTGACGAGGCCGCCGCAACCCTATCCCAGCCGCCGTCCTACCCCGAAAATCCGCCGTCCGCTGGCGCGGACGAGTCACAGACGGGGGGGGTGGCGGGAATGCCAAGGAAACGGCGGTTGCGGCCGAATCCGGTCGCGGCGGCGGTACCAGTGGCGGAGGCGCCCAAAGAGGTCGATTCAGTCCCGGCCGACGAGGAGGCGTTCGAACTGTGATCGTCGCCGCCACAGTCTGCGCCGCGGCGGCCGCCTCCGCCTCCGCTTACGAAAAGGCTATGCGGGAACGCCGCCCAGCCGTGTGGCCCGTCCTCGGCGGCTCCGGTCCGGTCGGTCCGGTCGGTCGCGTTGGTCCGGTCGGTCTGACCGGGCCCGTCGGTAGCACGTTTCTCCTCCCACCTATCTTCACGCAGCCCGCCCGGCAGCCCAAACCCGAAAAGAAACCCTGGCCCCCGCCTCCCCCATCATGGCCCGAGAGCTCGTAACATGCAAAAAATGCGGCGGCGAAGGCCATCTCGTATGTCGCCCGCTCGTCGGCATCCTCTTCTGCGAGCTCTACACGGTGGACTGCGAGGACTGCGACAACACCACGAACGAGCAGCACGCTAACCAAGATTTGGCCATCGAGCAGTGGAACACCGAAAACTCTCCGCCTCCCCCCGGCAACTGAATCTCCCATGCCCATCTACTCCGATCTTCCGATCTTCGAATACTATCCCCGCAAGGAACTCGCCATCCGCGAACTGGTGGAGCCGCTCGGCATCAATTCGCTGCTGGACGTCGGCGCCGGCCACGGCGGGGTGTTCGACTACGGCTATTGGGATGGCCGGAAGATGGAGCGCCGCGAGGCGTGCGACATGTTCTGGATCCGCCCGATGAGCGAACGGTGGGCGACGAAGACCGGCGTGGACGCCTGCAAGCTGACGGATCACTACGCGGAGAAATCCTTCGACCTGGTGTTCTGCATGGAGGTGCTGGAGCACATCCCCGAGAACCGGAAGGCGCTCGAGCAGCTGTGCAAGGTGGCGCGCAAGGCGGTCGTGATCACGTCAGCCGACGAGATGCACCACCGGGGCGAGGAGCAGGAGGCGATCGAGAAGGTGAACGCCTTCCAGAAATTCACGGGCCAACCCAAGGTGAAGGACATGGAGGAGCTCGGCTTCACGGTGAACGTCGACAACTACAACCAGCGGCAGCTGATCGCGTGGAGGTTCCTGTGACCGCGCGCCAACTCGTCCAGATGGCAGCTCGTGGTGCCGAGGACGGGCACGACACCAGTTGGCACGCGAGCATGAGCAGCAGCGAGCGCATCCAGAAGATGATGCGAGAGGCGCACGACAACGCGCTCGCTCAGTTGAAGAACGACGAGGCGGCGTTGGTGATGGAGCAACCCTTCGAGCTGTAATGAAAGGCCTGCGCACAAAGTCGGGCACCGTGTTCAAGCAGGTCTCGGAGAAAATCTATATTTTGGAGCCAGCTCCGCTGGAGCCCTGCTTTCTGATCGAGCGTTTCACCAAAAAGATGAACTCGAACGGCTGGCAGTTCATGGCTTCCAACGACAACAAAACCATGAAGCAAGTCGTCACTTTCCTGAGATGAGCACTCGTCTTGGCCGCCGTGCGGCAGTCTATCCCGAGGGCACAAAGGGCGTCACCGTCACCCTGCCGCTGAGCAACATCGCGTTCTGCGAGATGCTGGCTGACTCGCGCAGCATCAGCCTGTCGTGGGTGATGAACGATGCGATCAACATGCTGCGCGCGGAATACGACCGTGCCCAAGCCAGGCTGGCCGACGAGGAGCGCAAGATCGCACGCGCGGAGCGCCGCGAGGAAAAGCAGGCCACCACATCAACCTTCACGACGCCGCCGACCGACGCGCCGTTCGACCTATGAACTACAATCCGATCAAGGGCGTTATACAGATCACACCCGACGAAGCGAAGTCGGGCGCGCTGTATCTATTGAATGCCATCAAGCAGATCAAGAAAAGCGCCGGGATTCCGCTCACGCCTTGCGAAAGAAACGACATTCTCCAACCCCCTGACTTCGCTATGAAGAGCATCATCGAAGCCGCTGAACGGCTGGGAATGGACCTCGGCGGGCGCTGGGGAAATGAAATCGACAGCACGAAACACTGATCGAAATGACTCCGCGCGACGCCATTCGGCTGCAGTTTATACTCGACCGCGTGAACGCGATTGGGACGGACGGCACCCATGAAGAGCTGAAGCTCGTGCCGTGGACCGTGTACTATCACGACGGCGACCAATCTTCGATCGGCTTCGACCGCAAGGCCGTCGATCGCTGGATGAAGATCGCCGCGGCGCGCGGTGCGAAGCTCCCGCTGTTCGATTCACCTGACCCGGAAAAACCAAAGCGCCGGAAGCGGCGCAAAGTCTGCCAGCTTTATCTCCCCTCTTTATGAGCACATCCCCCGAAAACACCCAGCTTGCGGTTCTCCCGTCGGCTGCCCTCGCCCGCGGCGCCGAGTCCGCTGTTTGGAACGCCCTCAAGGAAATGTACGATCAACCGAGCGACGATGCACTCGGTCTCGTTCTCGACTACTGCAAGGCGCGCAAGCTCGACCCGATGAAGAAGCACGTCCACATCGTGCCCGTCTGGTCAAAGAAGCGCGGCAAGATGGTCGAGTCCGTGTGGCCGTCGATCCAAGAGCTGCGCACCACCGCGATCCGCACCGGCATGTATGCCGGCTGCGACGAGCTCAAGCTGGGCGCGATGGTCAAGACGGACCTCGGCTCATTCAAGGCCTTCGAGCATCCCGAGTGGGCACAGTTCACCGTGTACCGGATGGTCGACGGCGTGAAGTGCGCGTTCGTCGGGCCCAAGGTTTACTTCGTCGAGGCCTACGCCACGGCGGGCAAGGACGACGCGGCGCCCAATTCGATGTGGGCGAAGCGGACCTGGGGCCAGTTGGAGAAGTGCGCCGAGGCCGCTGCGCTGCGCCGCGCCTTCCCCGAGGAGTCGGGCCTCACGTCCGACGAGATGTTCGGCCGCGTGCTGGACGACGGTGGCCTGGTCGATCCCGCCAAGGTCATCGCGGCCGGCGGCGAGATGCCTGCCCCAGCCGCCGGTGAGTCGCGCGCGAAGATGCCGACAAAGAAGAAGGCCGGCGCCGCCGGGCTTGGCGAGAAGACGGTCGAGGCTGTTGAACCGGCAAAGACGGTGGAGGCGGAGGTCGCACCGGCTGGCGTGGGCAAGGCGGAGACGGTCAAAGCTGCCCAAGCCGTGATCGATCTGCCGGCCGAGCCGCCGGTCGCTGTGGCGAAGGAAGATCCCGCGGCCGCCGCGCCTGTTGCCGACGCCGATCCTGTCCCCGCGGAGTCGGAGTCCGTTGTCGCAAAGCCTGAGTGGCCGAAGACCGTCGTTGCGAAGGTCACCACGCTGCGCGAAGCCCCAGTGCAAAACCATCCGAAATACACTTCGGTCAAGGTGGCGCTACTCGGCGGAGGCAAGTGCGTGCTCGCGGGCAAGGAGATCGACGTCGCCGAGATCGGCCGCGTCGCCTTCGACCCGGAGAAGCCCGAGCTGGCGCCGTTTGCCAAGGTCAGCGACGCGCTGCTCCAACTCACGATCGAGGAGCAGCCCTCGACGTCGAACCCACAGAAGATGAACCGCGTCATCATCGCCGCCGATCTGGCCGACGAATTCTAAGATGCGCGTCTCGATATTCACTCCGTCGCACGATACCCGCTGGCTTGGGGAGGTATACGAATCGATCAAGAATCAGCCGTTCTCTGAGTGGGTCATCCTCCTCAACCTTGAGGCACGTCTTACAGAGGCGGCCGTGCGATCATTTTGGTTCGATCCTCGCGTGAAAGTCCATCGCCTCACGGAGGCGGTGGACGGAGTTGGAGCCGCGAAGAAGATGGCGTGCGAGAAATGCACGGGCGACATCCTGCTGGAGCTGGATCACGACGATCTCTTGATGCCGGGGGCCATCGACGAGGTGCTGCGCGCCTTCAAGGTGCCAGGCGTCGTCTTCGCCTACTCCAACGCCGTTCACATGAACATGGACGGCACCGAGCGGCCAAAGTTCGGCGACGGCAACGGCTGGGAATATCGACGGGTGAAGATCGACGGCAAGGACTACAACGAGATCGTGGCGTTCCCGCCGCTTCCGTCGAGCGTAGCTCGCATCTGGTACGCACCGGACCACCTCCGGGCGTGGCGGCGCGATGCCTACGAGCGGATCGGCGGGCACGCACCGATGCGAGTCCTCGACGACTTGGATCTCATGTGCCGGCTCTTTCAGGAGGGGCTGTTCTATCACATCGACAAGCCGCTCTACATTTACCGTGTCCACGGCGGCAACACCTGGCTTCGCTACAATGCGGAGATCCAGAGCAACGTGCCGCGCATCTTCGAGCAGTATATCGAACGGATGGCATTGAAGTGGGCGTATCAGTGCGAGCTGCTCGCACTGGATCTTGGCGGCCGATTCAACAGGGCGAAGGGGTTCAAGTCGGTCGACTTGCACGATGCCGACTTCATCGCCAACCTGAATCTCCGCTGGCCGTTTGACGATGGATCGGTGGGCGTTGTTCGCGCCTACGATGTGTTCGAGCACCTGTCTGATTCGATCCACACGATGAAGGAGCTTTTCCGCGTGCTGGCGCCGAACGGGATCGCCTGTATCCAAGTGCCAAGTACCGACGGGCGCGGGGCGTTTCAAGATCCGACGCACGTTTCGTTCTGGAACGAGAACTCGATGCTCTACTACACCAACATCCAGTGGGCGAAATATATCGATGTGCCGGTCAGGTTCCAAAATCTCCTGACCTATACGACCAAGCCCGATGCGAACGGCGTCTGCTGGGTGCGTTCGTTTCTGCTCAAGCTGGATGACGACCACGAACATCGCCCGCCTGGACCGATCAACATCTGATGGACTCACTTCAAAAATTACAGGCCGAGAACGCTGTCCTTCGCGCCAGCCTCGCCGAAGCCCACGACCGGCTTGCGAAGATCACCTATAAATATGGGTTGGTCGCGGCTAGGCTCGGCTTCGAGCCGGAGCTGCCGCACCTCAAGGTCGTGGCCTACTTAGAGTCGCTCGACATTCGGAGGAAGCGGTGAGCCGAAAACTTACCACCTACACCGAGCCGTCGGTCGCGGAGCGCCTCGCCCGCGCTCCCAGCATCGACGTGCTGCGCTTACTGCGCGGCTCGCTGGCCGTCGGATCAATCAAAGGAAACGTGGACCCGAGCGAGAAGACGGAGAAAATGTGGGAGCACATCTTTTGGCGGCGCGTGATCGAGCTGATGCTCACACCCGGCGGCGACTGCCCGACCTATATCTACAACGAGGCGCTCCGCTGGTCGAAGCCACCGCACGTCGCAGACGCGATCGAGATGGCGCTTAAGACCGCGTGCGCGTTTCGCAACCCAACACCACAATGACTCAGAGGCAGTTTCTGGCCGCCATGATGAATTGGGCCGCTGACGATATCGCGTCGTGGTCGCAGCAGGACGTCACTGCGACACTGATGCTCGCGCTCGGTAATGCCATGCGCGCAGCGGAGATCCGGGCAAAGCTGCCCTTCACCACGAGCTACTGGCTCAAAACAAAAGTCGCTGGAGATAACTGATGAGAACCAAAAACGGAAAACCTGTCCTGCGTTGCTCTAGTCTAAACCAGGCCATCGAGTGCCCTGGAGCCTTGCAGATCATGGCGAAGCTGCGGATCGAGGAAGAAGACGATCGCGCCAGTTGGGAAGGGCAGTGGTGCCATTACATGAGCGCGAAACGCTTCGTCGAGGCACATGGCGCGATGGCGCCGGAGCCAGGCCTGCCGCTCCCGCGAATCCCCAAAGGATACGAGCCGGCGGGCATCGCGAACTGGATCGTCGACTTTTATCACCGGGCCGTGATGGAGGAAACGCCCGGGGACTGGGCGATGGCCGTCGAAGACTTTCTGGAGTGGGAGTTCAACAAGTTCTGGCTGGAGGGCCACCCGGATGTGTACGCGCTGGATTCGAGTGCGCTCGCTTTGAACTTCGACGATCTCAAGTCCGGCGTGAACATCGTCGATCCCGCGGACCAGAATTGGCAGGTGCTCGGCTACGCCGCCCTGTTCAAGCTCACGTTCGATTCTCTCCGCCGCATCCGCGGCCGGATCATCCAGCCTCGCGCGCACGAGGATGACGGCGCCGGCGTGAAGCGCATCTCTGCGATGGTGATCGATGAGAAGGGAGTCTTCGACGGCGAAGGCTTCTGCACGATGGACGGCCTCACGATCCACAACTTTGTCGAGCGGCTCGTTCAGCGAGTCGACTTCTCACTCGAAAACAACATGCGGCTGAAAACCGGCAAGCAGTGCCGCTGGTGTCCGGCCGATCTTCAATGCCCCTGCCTGCAAGCTGAAAGGACCAAAATGGAAATGGAACTCACCAAGGACGCGCTCGACAAAATCGAGGCCACCCCGAACGACCAAACGCTCGCCGACTGGGCTTACGCCAAGAAGCTGCTCGGACCGAAGCTCGAGAAGGCGTGGGATATTTTCAAGGAGCGGCTCGCGGCCGCGCAGACCGGCATCTTCACGGACAAGGATGGACGCCAGTTCGTTCTCCGCGACTGGAAGGGCCCGCGCCACCTGAGCGACGCAGCGAAGGCGGAGGTGTGGGCCACGGTGTGCGAGGAGCTGGACGAGGAGCGCGCATTTGCCGTCATGGATATTTCGATCAACGCGCTCGAAAAGGCTTACGCCGCTCAACTGGACATACCGCTCGAATCGAAGAAGAAGGATTCAGGTCAATCACAAGTTGTTCAGAAGTTCGGAAAATTCATCACCCGCAAAGAGGGGAAGCAGTTGACGGTGGTGTGATGGGGTACACAACCCATTGATGCGTTCCCCATGACTGGCCCCGAATTGGATCTTTTTGGTGAGGCGCTCACCTTTCCATGCGACCGCCACCGCGTCATCAAACGCGGCGGCAAGGGTTGGAAAGGTGGCTACGCAGCTGCTCCCGGGAGCGGCCCGGCTGGACAAACCTGCGGCACCTGCGCGCACTATTGCTCGGTTGGCGGCTCGTCGCGGCGGTATCCAAAATGTGGACTCATGCGCCAGCATTGGACTCACGGCCCTGGCTCCGACATCAAGAAACGCATGACGGCGTGCTCAAGGTGGGAGGCGAAGGCATCATGATCGAGGCGTTCATCGACTGCCATCCACCGACAGCGACAGCGCAGCACAAAAGCACGCGCGTGTTTCTCCACAAGGAGTCGAAGAAGCCGAAGCTGGTCATGTTCGAGACCGGCAAAGTGAAGGATGCGAGAGAGGCGCTTCGCGCCCATTTCGAGCGGTTCTCTCCTGAAAAAGTGCTCGTTGGGCCACTCGTCTTCACCTGCGTCTGGACGTTCTACTGGTCGCACCAGGACGAGGCGCGACGGAAGCGCGGCGAGATAAACAACGACTGGGTGCCTAAGATCACGACGCCCGACGGCGACAACCTCGCCAAGATGATGAAGGACGTCCTGCAGGAGCTGGGGTACTGCTCGAATGATTCGCACATTTCCAAAGAGACCTACGAGCGCGGCCACGGGGACCGCCCGGGGATCCACTTCAAACTGGGGCCGTACCTGCGCCAAGACTGGTACAGACCACCCGAAGGCCCCGTGCCTCCACCGGAGGTTTTCTGGTGAGAGCGTTGAGGCCCCTTGAAGAAACGACGATCTGGCGCGACGGGGAGATAACCCGCATCGACCAGTTTCATCGCGTCAAGACGCTCAAGCGGATCGCTCCGCTTCCTGAGCCGAAGCTGCCCGAACCACCGAAGGAGGAGGAGCCGTATGAGCTTTGACATCACCATGCCGCTGCCGGCGGCGCCGGATGCCTTGGCGATTCCAGGCCTGCGGCAGTACCAGCAGGAGGTCACGAGCGATGTCGTGTCGTCGTTCATTCAGGATGAGGCGCTGCGCTCGCAGCTCATCGTCGCGGCGACTGGAGCGGGAAAAACGGTCATGATGGGCGGGCTGGCGAAAACCTTCATTCACGGCGGCCAGAAGGTCATGCTGCTCGCGCACACGCAGGAGTTGCTCGACCAGGCGCGCGACAAGTTCGAGCGGTTGGCAGGAGTCCACACCGGACTGGAGAAGGCGGCCAGCACCGCCAGCCTACACGACAAGGCGGTCGTCGCTTCCGTCCAGACGATGCGTGGCTGGGACCGACGCCGCGTTTTTCCGAAGAACCACTTCGGACTCGTGCTCGTTGACGAGGCGCACCGCACGATGGCGAAGAGCTACATGGACTCGCTCGACTACTTCGACGAGGCCCGCGTTGTCGGCGTGACCGCGACGGCCGACCGCGGCGACAAGCAGCTGCTCGGCGAATTCTACCAGCGGCTCGCGCAGCCTGAATACAACATGCTCGCGGCCATCAACGACGGATGGCTCGTGCGCGTGGAGGTGCAACCGCTCTCGGTGCAGGTGGATCTCACCGGCATCAAGTCGAAGGCGCAGGGAGGCGAGAAGGATCTCGACATGAAGGTGGTCGCGCACCGGATCGAGCCCTTCCTGGCCGACATCGCGGCCGATGTGTGGAAGTTCGCCGGCAATCGCAGAATCCTCGGGTTTACGCCATCGGTTGAAGTCGCGCGCAAAATGGTGGAGCGGTCCGTCACGGCTGGGTTCACTAAAGTCGATTGGGTGGCCGGCGAGGACAAGGACAGGGAGCGCAAGATCGCGGCCTACAAGCGCGGGGAGATTCAAGTCTTGTGGAACGCGATGCTGCTCACCGAGGGGTTTGATCAGGACGACATCGACGCACTCGTCATCCTTCGGCCGACGGAGGTTCGCGCGCTCTACACGCAGATGGTCGGCCGCGGCACACGTCCGCTGACGGGGATCATCCCGGCGCTCAACGCCGCACCGGACGCCGCAGCGCGTCGTGCGATCATCGCCGATAGCGCGAAGCCTCACGTCCTCGTCCTCGATCCGCTCTGGCTGCACGAGAAGCACAACCTCGCCGAAGCGGCCTGCCTCGTATCGAAGAGCGAGGAGGAGCAGAAGATGATGAAGGGAAAGCAGGGCGATCTGCTGACGATCGCGTCGGAGGCCTCGCGCGACCTGCTCGACAGCCTGCGGGAGAAGATCCTCGCGAACGCCAATCGTCGCGTGGCGCGCATCGATCCGTTCACGTTCGGCATTGTGCTGGGCCACGAGGAGCTGGTGAACTACGCGCCAGAGACCTTGTGGGATGCGCGCCAGCCTACGATCGAGCAGCTTCGCGCGCTGGTGGACAATGGGATCGAGGCCGAGGAAGTGCGCTGGCGCGGGCAGGCGCAGAAGATCCTCGGGATTATCACGGAGCGGAAAGAGCGAGGGCTTTGCTCAATCCGCCTGATGAACTGGTTGAAGCGCCACAAGATCGAGGCGGCCAACATGACACATGAAGAGGCGACACGGCAACAGCGCCGCCTTTTCGGGAGCGGATTCCGATGAGCTTCGACCTAGACGACGATCCACTCCCGACGGAGCCGCCTGGATTTCGGTATAAGCCGAAGCCGAAGGAAGAAGGTCGCTCGCTGCCGCACAGCCTCGAAGCCGAGGAGTACCTGCTTTCGTGCCTGCTCATGGACGGCCAGGATGTTGTTCCGCGCTGCATGGAGATGCAGATCCACCCGCGTGACTTCTACGACCCGAAGCACGCCATCGTCTATGGCTGCATCCTGCATCTTCACGAGGCAGCAAAGCCGATCGAGATCTCCATTGTCGCGGAAGAGCTGAAGCGCACGAAGCAACTGGATCAGGTTGGCGGCTACGCGTTTCTCGCTCAGGTAAGCAGCCGCATCCCGACGACAGCGCAGTCGAGCTACTTCATCGATAAGGTAAAGGAGCAGGCTCTTCTTCGGGAAATCATCCGGTCGGCGACGGGCGTGGTGGAGGATGCGTACAAGTTCACCGGAGGGATCGACCAGTTTTCAGCGGATGCCGTCCAACGAATCGAGCACGTCGCGACCGGGGCCACGGGCGCCCTGCAAATGCTCGCCGCCTGCCAGTTTGATCCGAAGAAGCCGATCGTCGATGGCAAGGTCGTCCTCAAGTTGAACGGCGTCATTGTCTGCACCGCGGGCAATCTTACCGCAGTCGTGGCGCCATCCGGCGTCGGCAAGTCTGCGGCCATCGGCGCCACGATTGCTGCCTTCTGCGTGACCGGGACCGACGACGTGGATACGCTTGGATTTGAGGGCCCGAACTACGAGAAGCTGCCCGTGCTTCACTTCGATACCGAGCAAAGTGAGAGCGATTTCCAGAAGCTCATCCATCGATCAATGCGGCGGGCCGAAATCGATGCGCTGCCCGACTGGCTGAAATCCTTTCACCTGACCGGCAAGAGTGCCGGGGAGGCGCGGCATCTGGTCGAGGCGGCGATCAGTCACTACGGCCGGAAGCACGGGAGCCTTCATGCCGTCATTATCGACGGTTGGGCCGATCTAGTCGTTGACCCCAACGACACCGCTGAGTGCTTCCCGTTCATCGCGCGGATGCACATGCTGGCGATCAAATACAAGTGTTCGATCATCGGCGTCGTTCACTTGAATCCTGGAAGCGAGGCCAAGATCCGCGGCCACCTCGGAAGCCAGATTGAGCGCAAGGCCGAGACGGTCCTCCAGCTTTCGATGGACGATGATCTCATCACCGCGATCTGGGCATCCAAGAAGCGCGGCGCTCCGTTGCGGAAGGAGGACGGGCCGAGGTTCAAGTGGAACGACAGCCGCCAAATGCACACGACGATGGGCGACTGGCGGGAGCAGAAGGCCAAGGACCGTGAGGAGAAGAAGGTCGCACGGGAGCAGAATCGGCCGACGTCATTCCGCGAGAAATACAACCGGATCGACCTTCTGAAATACTTCCCATTGGCCGGTGAGCCGATGCGGCCGAGGCAAGAACTCATCCGCCGGATGAACGACACGATCAAGGTGACGGATCGCAGCTTCAGCCGAATCGTCGGCGAAATGCTCGAACTTGGATGGATCGAGAAGAGCGAGTCTGGATACCGGCGCACGCTTACAGGAGACGACTGGGTACTGCGCGGATCTGAACCGCCCCCAATCGACGAAGAAGCCTTTGAACCATGAGCGAAGAAAAAAAATACGATAACACGAATCGCGGAGCACTGTTTCGCAACGACCGCAAGACCTCGGACAAGCATCCCTCACACAAGGGCAACGCGACGATCGAGCTGAAAGCGGACTGTACGTGCCCAAAGTGCGGGCATCAGTTCGGCCTCGTTTCACTCATCAAGTATTGGCTCTCAGCCTGGGTGAAGACTGGCAAAAACGACTCGCGGTTTTTCTCCATCTCCTTCGAGAAGGTCGAGGCGCCTGGCGCCGGAGGCGCTCAGCGTCCCTCGCGATCTGGATCGACATCGGATAGTTCGGCGGCTCCGGCGCAAGCAAGTCGGCCGTCGCGGTCTTCCCCGGCGCCTACGAACAACCTCGAAGAAGACGTTCCTTTTTAATCCCCAACACACATGGACATCGAACCAGAAGCCGAATCAGCACAGAGCAAACTTGAAGCTACCATTGCGGAACTTCAGACCGCACTCGACGCGAGCAACCGAAAGCTCGACAGCTCAGCCGCGGAAATCCGTGCGCTGCGCGTATCCGTCGCCCAATATGGAGAGCAGGTCAAAATCCTCGACGAGAAGGTGGGGCTCGCAAAGGAAGCCCTCATTCCATTCGTGAAGAAGACGCGCGCCTGGACGGTCGGCGAAGCATGGCCAAACCTTGGCGTGCAGTGCATAGGGCCCATCACATGGGGCGACCTCAAAAATGCAGCTGAAGCGGGCGCAAAACTGTGAAGTCAAAACTGACAGAACAGGAATTGAAAAAGAAGCTGACGCAGATGCACCGTCGCGCTCAGAAGGCAGAGGCGTGGGCATTTCGCGCCGAGAAACGCGCCGACTGCTTGGCCGGCTCGCTCCGCAGATTGTTGACGAAAGCGCACACCTAGAACAGACCACACTCCCGATGGAACCCGAATCTAAGACGCCGACAGTTGGCGCAGTGCATCGCGCTATGCTCGAAGCCAAGGGCGACCATGCGACGGCGGCCGCGGCACTCGACGTGTCCGTCGAAATCCTGAACAGCGCAATCAAAGCATCACGCGACCTCACCCTATATTGGAATGGCGTGGGGGTTCCTGATGAGGTCGATTCGCTCGACCGCAGGCCGGAGCCGGTTGAACGCCGCGAGCAGATCATTCAGCTCAACGCGAAAGACGTGCAGCGATCCAGTGCTGTATTCAGCCAGGTCAACCGGCTGGACAGTACCGACTGGGAGGGGATGGGGGTACAGGACACGAAGACGCTCGGCATGATGCGTCAATTCGAGGGCACGGGTGCCGGCCGCAGCGTGCTCAAGCTCATGGACACGATGCAGGGTGGCATGGCCTACTGCTTCGCCAGGACCAGCCGCCAGTTCTCCGATGTCGCCGACGGACTCGAGGCGGAGCTGCGGAAGGATAAGCCGGATGACGCCAAGGTGCTGCTGCTGCACACGCGGTTCAAGGATCTCGCCGACATGATGCGGCAGTTCAGCAAAGAGGTTTCGAACGCGGCGAACATCCGGCTCATGATCGCCGATCGGGCGCGTAGAATTCAGAAGGCCGGGGACAAGATGAGGAAACCAGGATGGAAGGGACCAAACATGCAGGGACAAAAGGGCGCAGCATGAAAAGCCACTCACGCAAACAGATTCAGGGGGAGTGTCGTCGTCTCACGGCGCGGCTGCAGCCCATCATGGTTGAGCACTTCGACACCTGGCTCGTCATCGGCGTTCGAGCTGGCGAAGGGCCGAGTATCCACATTCGAGGCGGCTATCTCGACCCGCGCATGGATCACGAATTGATTGTGGCGGCCGAAGCGGCGATTAAGAGATCTAGACGTGGCAAAAAAAAGCAGGGTTGAGCAATTCGTTGATCTTCTTGCCGAGGAAAACCTCGAGGTAGATCCAGACTATACGGTCCCGCCCATTCCGCCCGACGGCGGAGAGGGAGCCACGGCCGAGGATGACTTCTGGGAGCCGGAACTGGGAGCCGTGGGCCGGGAGATTTTCTTTTGCGACAAGAAGTTCATGCTCGCACATGGCGAGCGCGGATCTGGCAAGACGTTCGCCTGCCTCCACAAAGTGGTGAAGCATCTGCATGACCACGACGGGGCGATGGCGTGCATCACAGTAGTCACTCGATCAAGCGCCATTCTCGGCGGCGCCTGGACGAAGTTTCAGATCGTGCTGAACATGTGGCGCGAGGCGATCGGGCTCTGTGGTGAGGGCAAGAACGGGGAGATCGTCTTCAAGATGGACGACGCGCGGAATCGTTTCTGCTGGATCAGGAACTCGCACGGCGGTTGGAGCATGGCGTTCCTGAAATCGCTGCAGCACGCCGACCACATCAAGGAGCGCGTGAAGGGCATGGAGTTCTCCATCTTCTTCTTCGATGAATTGACGGAGACGGACGACGAGCGGTACTTCACGGACACGATCCAGCAGCTCGGCCGCCTTCAAGGCATCCACCCTCAGCAGTTCATCGGCGCGTGCAACCCATCGGACGAGGGCGAGGACCACTGGGTCCACAAGCGTTTCTTCCAGGGCTTCGACAACCCAAACGAGAAGATCCCAAAGCTCTCTAAGGACTACGGCGTGTTCCACGTCAAGATGACGGAGAACCGCTTCATGGACCGGAAGGAGGACTACATCCAGACCGTCATGGAGGCGACGCGCAACGACCCGACGGCCTACGACCGGCTGATCCTCGGCAAGTGGGTGAAAAAGCCAACCGGCAAGGGATTGTTCGCCGAGCATTTCAGCCGAGACATTCACCTCCGCGGCGACGCCAAGAAGATGCAGTTCATCATCCCGCGCGGGAACGTGATCGACATCGGGTACGACATCGGCACGGCCAACACCGCGATCATCTTCACCGAGCGAATTCAAACCACGGCCGGAGAGTTGACCAGTTGGTTTGATGAGATCGTGAAGGTCGGAAAGTACCTTCCGATTCCGCTCCTTGCGCCGCTACTCCTGGCGCGCATGAACTACTGGTGCGGACGAACTGCCCGGCCCCTATTCTTCAATCACATTGGCGACTCCGCTTCATTCGACCAGATGCGAACGGACGGGAGCTATGACGCACGAAAGCTCGAAGAGGAGGTGGCCAAGGAGTTGAAGGAGCGGCCGGAGCGTTACCCGAATCTAAAGCACCTCACAACCGACGATCAGGCGCGCCCGATCGAAAGGCCGGTGAAGCTCGTGCCCTGCCCAAAGCCGCCAGGCTCTCGCGCCGCACGCGCCCGCATGATGATCTCTCGCCTGCAGGCGAAGCTCGTAGTCGCCTCTGCGCGATGCCTTAAAGTCATCGAGATGTTCGAAAATCTGGAGCAGGAACCGGACAAGCCGTATGAGCCAAAGAAGGGATCTAGGCACGGGCACTCCTTCGATGCAGGATCATACGTCGTGTACTTTTTCGAGATGGGCGGTCGCAGCGGCAGCAACTCGAGTAAGCTCGGATCTGCAAATTTGGTTGAACTGAATCCGTAGGGGCTCATAAGCCCTTACGCATGGCGCTGCTCCAAGATAACCTGGTACTGTCCAAGGATGGCAGGAAGGCTTTGGTGGAGCTGCTGCAGTCGCGACAGCCTGGTGATCGCCTCAGCCTTCACGTCGATGTGGTGATCGTTGAGAACCTCCCGGGCTACGCATCATTCGATGTTGAGCACGCCGAGGAAATGTCGGGGGCGATGTACGCCGAGCCCCCTGCGCCGACCGGCAAGGAAAAGGGCGCGATGTCGTATCTTGCGGATTCGGTCATCGGCGTGATGATGCGGAAAAAGCCTTCGTGAAGCGTGACGGCCACCCGCCCTTTCCGCCAATCACGAGTGAGGCTGTGCTGAAGCTGCCTCGCGACTCCAGCGCGGCTTGGTGGAAGCAGCGCGACCCAAGTTGTGGGCGCGTGCTAATTGCGCTCATCAAGGGCAGCCGGGTTCAGGTCAGAAACATCTACTCCCGCCAGGACGGGAAAAGGTTTGTGGAGTGCGCTTCGATCAATGGCCGCGGCGTGCCGATCGACAACCTGTTCAAGGTGGGGTGGCAGATCTATCGCCCGCCTTTTGCGGTTCGTGATCCGTCGCCGGGCACGTATCTCACGTTCACCGGCAACAAGGAAATCGATGCCTTCGACGAGTGGTTTCGGATCCTGTCCGGCCCGAATGCCAATCGGTGGTGGCGTAGGCCGGAGCGGATCGACCGCAATCAGCGGTACAACACGCCGGTCTATCGATTGCTGCAGAACCACTGGTTGACGCTGGGCGACGAGTGGACGCCGGAGAGGTTCTGCAACCTGTGCCGGGTTTGGAATCTGACTCCTTTCGAGCTGGGTGCCATGATCGGATGGCCGCCGGAAGATGCCGAGGCATTTTCAAATCGGACGCGGGGCAAGCCGAGCAATGCGCCGGCGTCATGGACTCCGCCGCGGAGCATCCTGATCTGGCTGCAGTTCCTTGAGAACTTTCGCTTCGGCATTCCTACGTGGCCCGTGCCGCCGCCGGAAGAGCTCAAACAATCGACCCCGGCCTCAGCCGCGTAATCGCCATGATCGACCACCGCGTCCTCAAACACTACGGCACCACCAACAGCCAGCTCCGCACGTTCTTCACGGCGCGCACGCAGGTTCAGCCCGGGGCCACTCCTCCGACATCATCCGTCCTCACGGCTTCATCCGACACCGGACCGAGGACCACCGACACGATGGAGATGAAGTCGGCGAAGTTCAAAAAGCTCCTGACTTCCTACATCGAAGACGGCCGCCGCCATTGCTTCCGCAACTACCGCCACTTCGCGTCCACGGACCTGCTGCGCGACTCCCAACCCAACCTGCCGGAGAACGTACCGTTGATGGCGTATGCTCAGGGCAAGATCGATGTGAAGACCGCGGAGAAAGAGCTGACCTCGCTCTCGTGTGCGGATAAATTCATCGAGACAAAAACCTGCGAGACGAATACGCAGGAGGTGAAGAAGGTCGTCAATTTCGCGCGATTGCAGGAGGTGTGCTTCGATGTTGCCCGGAGCTACATCGCCCGGCGCGCGAACGCGCAGAACAACAAGTACAACTCGCTCCGCCCCTTCTTCCAGTTTCAGTGCCGCGGCACGCGACTCGAGGACCACCTCAAGGGCGAGGTGATGAGCCAGTACGGCGAGGTAATGGTGGACCAGTACAACTACCGGCACGAGCACGAGCAGGCGGTCCATGCGATGTTCTACGCGCGCACAGTGGTCTTCCCTTCTGGCGCTTGGGACGTTGAGACTCAAACGCACGTCGCGCCGGACAACTTCAACGGTGAGGCGCAGGAGGTTGACGTAGAGGGCGGCGGCAAGCTGCGGCTCGTGACGCGCGTTGAGCGCGAGGGCGTGAAGATGGTTCGGCCGAATCCGGCCCGCGTGATCTACGACACATCGAAGCCGCTCTCCGGCATCAACACCAACACCGGCCCGCGCTGGATAGGGTTCTTCGATGTCCAGCGTTTCGGCGACATCGCGACCAACCCCGACTTCTTCAACAAAGAGGCGGTGGCATGGAGCCGGTCAGGCGCTTCAATCCTCGACCAGAATCGCGCCTACTTCGATCTCATCTTTGCAGGCCAGCCGCTCAACTTCCCGAAGCTCACTTCCGGGGCCGAACCGGGCGGAGCGTCAGTCGACCTGGCGGCTCAGAATGAGCGCGCGAGCAACGCCTACCTCTATTCCGTAGATAGCGACGACGACAAGGCGGTGTTCGTCACCGACCTTCGCGTGCGTGTGGTGCCGAAGGACTGGGGGATGGGCGAGTATCCGCATCCGATTTGGCTCCGCGTGCTCGTCGCCTCGGACGACACCGTTGTCTTTGCAGAGTGGCTGCCGTCGCTCCCCGGGATCTACTTCGGTCACAACGAGGACGATACCAGACTCCTCAATATCACGATGGCGCACGAGCTGATGCCCTGGCAGGACCAGCTCTCGAACATCATGTCGCAGCTTCTGATGAAGATGAAGCACGCGCTGTTTCGCGTGATGCTCATCAACACCGACGTGGTGCCAAAAGCGATCGTCGACAAATTCCGGTCGGACCTCGACACCCCGAAATACTACATCAACCCGCATCTGCTCGAAGTCTCGTTCAACGAGCTTGGCCGGGAGCTGGGTCTCGACTTGGACAAGATTTTCCGGGTGGTGGGATCCGGCGAAGGCACGAACGCGAACGAGAGCGAGTATATCAACAACGCTTTCAAGGCCATCATCCAGATCCTGGCCATCATCGAGCGGCTCCAGAACATGAGCCCGCAGGAGCAGGGCCAGCCGGCTCCGCGCGAGATCACGGCGCAAGAAGTCGCAGCGATCGAGAGCACCACGCAGGCGACCTACAACGCGATCAGCTCGTCGATCGACAAGGCGCGTGCGGCCTGGAAAAAGATCATCTACGAGAGCGCGATGGCGCACGCCACGCAGTCGCCTTACCTGCCCGTGTCGCAGCGGTTCATGCGTGAGACGATCACGAAGGCAGGCTTCGAGATTGTCGATTCGGCAGAGCCGCAGGGGGCCGCCAACAAGGCGGGGTACACCATCATAGGCAACAAGGCGAAGATGGTGCACGAGTACGTCTTCACGTCCCGCGACGGCGGCGACCGCGCCTCGAATCGCGAGGCCGCCAACGTGCTTCAGCAGTTCCTCGTCGGCATCCTCCCGCAGATCGGGCCGGAGGCGCTCGGTAAGCGCCGGATCTTCGAGATCATCAATGAAATCTTCCGCCTGCTCTCGTCCTACGATCTCAAGCTGGAACTGGAAGAGGGCGAGGGCGAGGCGATGAACCCGACCACGCAGAACGCGATCGCTCAACTGCAGGAGGCGTTCAGCCAGCAGATGGGCGAGCTAGGCAAGGCGCTGCAGGAGCACGAGCAGGAGATCGGCGGCATCGCAGACGCCCTGGAGAAAATCAACGGCTTCATGGCCGAGATGGGCCGAGAGCCCGCCGCCACGTAAAATTCCCCCATGACAACCACACCCGCACCCAGTGCACCCAGTCCGACTAAGTCGTTCCTGAACACGCTCGGGAAGCACATCGCCCTCGGCGATCGTCTTCCTGCCATTGAGCCCAAGCCGCCCGAAGGTGCGCCCGATGCGCCCCCGGCCACGCCTGCGGAGACTCCTGCTCCAGAAGCGAGCGCGCCCGCCGCCGCACCCGCCGCACCCGCCGCGCCCGCCGCGCCCGCCGCGCCGCCGCCCGAGCCCGAGCCGAAGCCGGATCCACGGCAAGATCGTCCGCTCGCGCCTGTTGACGAGACGGAGTTTGCCAAAGATGATGGCGCTCCGCCGATTCAGACTCCGCGGGATCTTCTCAAATACG
>Ga0209079_10000328_pt1 | contig 19805 bp, 16 predicted proteins | sample PPLLaktember2015_2_FD_187259 | JGI IMG/M metagenome (GOLD analysis project Ga0209079, IMG submission 187259) | Freshwater sediment microbial communities from Prairie Pothole Lake near Jamestown, North Dakota, USA - PPLs Lake P7 Core (6) Depth... | ecosystem: Environmental > Aquatic > Freshwater... | reverse complement strand
ATCTCATGCGTGCCCTCATACGTCTTCACGGACTCCAGGTTCGCCGCATGCCGCATGACGGGATATTCATCCAGGATCCCGTTCGCACCGAGAATCTCCCGCGACATGCGTGCGATCTCCAGCGCGTGATAAACGTTGTTCCGCTTCGCCAGGGAGACCTGCGTGAACTTCACTTTCCCCTGGTCCTTCAAACGTCCGAGTTGCAGACAGAGCAATTGACCCTTTGTGATCTCCGTGAGCATGTGGACGAGTTTATCCTGGGTCAGCTGAAACGCGGCAATCGGCTTGTCGAATTGAATGCGGGATTTTGCGTACGACAACGCGGTGTCATAACATCCCATCGCAGCTCCGAGCACGCCCCAGGCGATCCCGTACCGTGCCTGGCTCAGACACATCAGGGGCGCTTTCAATCCATGAGCTTTCGGGAGGACGTTCGATTCGGGAATGAAGCAATCCTGGAACACCAGTTCTGACGTGACGGAGGCCCGAAGGGAATGCTTTCCCTTCATTTCAGGAGCGGTGAACCCGTTCGTCCCCTTCTCCACGAGAAACCCGCGGACCTCGCCGTCCGACTTCGCCCAGACGACTGCGACGTCAGCCAGCGTTCCGTTCGTAATCCACATCTTCGCGCCATTGAGGACATAGCCACCATCGGCTTTCGATGCCCGCGTGATCATCCCGCCAGGATTGGAACCGAAGTCGGGTTCCGTGAGGCCGAAGCATCCGATGCGCGTTCCCTGCGCCAAGAGTGGAAGCCAGTGGTCCTTCTGTTCTTCGCTCCCGAACTGATGGATGGGATACATGACGAGGGCGCTTTGCACGGAGGTAAAACTGCGGATGCCGCTGTCTCCCCGTTCCAATTCCTGCATCACCAGTCCATACGCAACGTTGTTCATCTCCGCGCATCCGTACTTCGCGGGAAGAGTTGCACCGAACAGTCCGAGGTCCGCCATGGCCGGGATGATGTCCATGGGAAATGTTCCGGCCTGATAGTGCTTCTCAATGATCGGGATGATCCGATCGTCAACGAACTCGCGCACGGTTTGACGCACCAGCAGCTCTTCTTCACTGAGGAGACCGTCGAGCTGCATGTAATCGATGCCCTGATACTTCGCCATGGGGAATTGTGCCGAGAAGGTGGGTGTCTACAATTATACACACCGCTTGGAAAGCGGATAAAAGTGACTCATGGTACCCATTAATCAAAGGAAAGTCAAGAAAACGGGGATCAGTGAACAGAGAGGTCCCAAAAATGAAGAGCCAGCTTCTCGGTCAACCCCACCACGAGCGACCGATTGCTGGCTCAACAAGAAGGAGATGCAGGAATTTCAGGGGAACAACGATTCCTGCATTCAAAGTATTACGGAGACCGCGGCGAGAAGTTACACCCTCTCCACCGACTTCTTCTCTTCACTCCACAGTCCGAGTTCCGAACACCCAATTCGGAACTGCATCCTACCCTTCGTTCGGCACCTTGATCTGGTATCGCTTGATCTTCAGATAGAGCGTCTTCGCCGTGATGCCGAGCGCTTGAGCGGTCTTTGCGCGGTTGAATCCGAAATGCGCGAGCACGTTCTCAATATGGATCCGTTCGACCGCCTCCAGGGAGATCGGCTCAGAGACCGACAGTACACCGGGGAGGCTTTGGGGCATAGCAGGTGGATTCGTGGCATTCAACGCGACATTGATCCACAGATCCTGCGGTTCGATTCGGTCACCTTGTGACACAGCGATCGCGCCTTCGATGACATGCTTGAGTTCGCGGACATTGCCGGGCCAATGATAGCGCAACAGGGACTGTCTGGCCGCGTCGCTCATATGCTTTGTCTTGGATTTCCGTGCCAGGAAAAAGTCAACGAGCGGCAGGATGTCCTCGGGCCTTTCGCGGAGAGACGGGAGGCGGAGGTTGACCACATTCAGGCGATACAGCAGGTCTGCGCGGAAACGGCCGGCATTGACTTCGGCTTGGAGGTCTTTGTTCGTCGCAGAGACCACGCGGACATCGACCGTCCGGTTGGTCGTCCCGCCGACGCGGCGAAATTCCCCCGCTTCGAGAAACCGTAGCATCTTCGGCTGTACCGTCAGGCTGATATCTCCGACCTCATCGAGGAACAATGTGCCGCCGCTCGCGACCTCGACCAATCCCTGCTTGGTCTTGACCGCGCTCGTGAACGATCCCTTTTCGTGACCGAAGAGCTCGCTCTCCAGAAGCTGATCGGGCATAGCGGCGCAGTTGACGGCAATGAACGGTTGATCGCGACGCGAACTGTTATTGTGGATGAGCTGGGCGAAGAGTTCTTTCCCCGTCCCGCTCGGCCCCTGGATGAGGATGAACGCCTCGCTTGCCGCGAGTTTGATCGCATTCTGCACGACGGAACGGAACCCGGGCGAATCGCCGATCAGGTTCGTCGTCTGGCTGAACTGAATGACCTCCGACTTGATCAACAGCTGGCGGTGTTCAATCGCGCGGCGGATCGTCGCCAGCAGATGATCGACGTCGTACGGCTTGCTGACGTAGTCGTAGGCACCCAGCTTGGTCGTTTCGATCGCGGTCTTCACGTCCACGATGTTCGTGAGCATGATGACTTGAGTGGAGGGGGAGAGTTCTTTGACCTGTCTCAACACTTCGATGCCGCTGACGCGGGGCATCTTGACATCGAGGAGAACGACATCGTAGACGTGGGATTGCAGGAGGTTGAGCGCATCGGCACCGTTCAACGCGGTGTCGGTCTCATATTCGGTCAGATCGTCGAGTTCGGTCTTGAGAAGAAAGGTGATCGATTCTTCGTCGTCGACAACGAGGATTCGATGCTTTTTGGACATGGAGGGATCGTGCGACTACGCGCCCGTCAGCACCCGTTCAACTGTCGTGAGAAGATCCACCAGATCGTACGGCTTGCTCACGAAGTCTTCGGCGCCGAGCTTCTTCGATTCGATGGCGTTCTTGAGGTCGGCGAAGCCGGTCAGCATAACGACCTTCGTCTTGGGGCAATGTTCCTTGGAGTACTTCAGAACCTCGAAGCCGTCCACATTCGGCATCTTGATATCAAGGAGGATCAGGTCGAATTCCTTGGTCCCGAGGATGTTGATCGCTTCCTGACCGTCACCGGCGCTGGAGACCTGATAGCCTTCTCCATCGAGCTCGGCACTGAGAACGATTCGAAGCGCTTCTTCGTCGTCAACCACCAGAATTCTGTTTTTCGCTGGCATGTGTGTGCTCCTCGCGGTCTTCGGAACCCAGGGGACCGCCCTCCCGTGTTGTGGCATCCTCGTAGAAACCTCCGCAAATGATAGGAAGAATCCCACTGAAAATCAACCGTTTCCAGACACCATGTTTGACAGTCACGGAAGAAACTTGTACTATTCCATATGGTCGGCACAAAAACAGTGACAGTCTTATTGGTCGATGATGACGTCTATTTTGCCAAGGTCGTTCAGCGCCAGCTTTCGACATATGAAGGACGCCAGTTCATCTTTCTCTGGAAGAGCACGGTTGAAGAGGCGTTGGCTGAAATCGCGCAGAATGCTGAAATTGACATCATTCTGACCGATTACGTCTTCCCCGGTGCGAACGGATTGGAATTCTGCCTCCAAGTGAATCAAATGGAAAAGCAGATTCCCATCGTCTTCCTCACGGGAACCCGCGATTTCAAGCTTGCCGTTGAGGCAATGAAGTTGGGTGTTGAGGACTTTCTCCTGAAGGAGGATCTTGTTCACTCACAGCTTCCCCGCACAATTGCGAAGATCGTCGACCTCATCCGCATGCGCAGACAATTGCAGGCGGTGGAAAAGCGGATGATGATGGCGGAGAGCCGATCTCAAGCCATTCGGGAGCTCGTCGTCACCGTATGCCATGAGTTCAACAATCCGCTCGCTGCCGTGAAGATCAGCGCCGACCTGATCGATAAGAATGTTCAGACCGAGGACGAGCGGAAACTGATGGACGAGCTCTCGAAGCAGTTCCAGAAGATCGAGTCCGAAATCCGGCGACTCCGCGACCTGAATTTCGAGAAGTTCGACTATCACGGGCGGGACATGATCGGCATCCATTCCGCGCCTCCCAAATCCTGACAGGAAAAGCCGTTGCATCTGAGAAGGGTTTTGCGTACTTTGAATATATTTCAACGGAAACTATTCTGAGATGTCAGGCACCCGAGTACGTAAAACGATTTCGTGCAGTAGCGCCGCGAGCTAGAAATTCTCAGCACCGTGTCCCGCCCCCCGAGGCGGGACATTTTTTTTCCCACATGCAGATCCGCGATATCATCAACATTCTGGAAACGTGGGCACCGCCCTGGACCGCATGGGAACGCGACAACGTCGGTCTCCAGGTTGGCGATGCGAACCGCGCCGTCGACCGGGTGCTGATCGCGCTTGACATCACTCCTCAGGTCATCGAGGAAGCGACGAGGAAAAAGGCGGGATTGATCGTCTCGCACCATCCATTGCTCTTCCGCATGCCCTCCGCGATCCGGGCGGATGATCCGGTGGGACGGCTTGTTCTCCTGCTCGCCGAACGAGGGATCGCGTCGTTCGCCGTCCATACGAACCTTGATTTCGCACCGGACGGCGTCAGTTTTTCGCTCGCACGAACGATCGGGTTGCAGAACATCCGCTTTCTTTCCCCGCTGGGGGGGCACATGGCGAAGATCGCGGTGTTCGTCCCACAGGGGCATGTTGAGTCGGTTCGCGTGGCGATGTCGGATGCGGGGGCGGGGATCGTCGGTGAATACTCCTCGTGCTCGTTCGAGTCCGCCGGACGCGGAACATTCCGCGGATCGCCGAACTCGAATCCGTTCATCGGCACGCCCGGCGAACTGGAAACGGTCGAGGAAGTGCGGCTGGAGATGGTCCTCCCTCGTGCGAAAATATCGGCCGTGGTTCACGCAATGAAGTCCGCGCATCCGTATGACGAGGTTGCGTACGATGTCGTCCATGTCGAGAACCCGACGACGAACGCCGGCATGGGAGCGATCGGAGAGCTTCCCGCCGCGCTTACACCGGAAACATTTCTCCGACGTGTCGGTCGCGCGCTGCGAACGGCGGGTCTCCGGCACACCAGTTCGCCGACGCGAACCATCCGGACCGTCGCTGTCTGTTCGGGAAGCGGGAGCGACATGCTGCCCGATGCAGTCCGAGCCGGGGCCGATGCATTCGTGACGGCCGATGTCCGATATCATTCGTATCATGCCGCGACCGGGAAGATCCTCCTCGTCGATGCGGGGCATTTTGAGACGGAGAACGTGATCGTCCCTGTGATCGCGTCCCGACTCAAGGAGGCCATTCGCGCGCGCGGGACGACGCTTCAGGTTGTCATCAGTCAACAGTCCACTAATCCTGTTCGAAGCACGTCGCGTGCTTCCGCGTAAGAGAAGAAGGAGTCAGCATTGGAAACCCGTCTGCGCCACTTGTTCGCCCTTCAAAAGGTCGACCTGGGACTCAATGAGCTGGAGGAAATGAAAGGCGACCTCCCGTTCACCGTCAAGAAACTGCAGGAATCCCTGGACAGCAAGTTGCATACGAAAGCAGAGCTCGAACACATGGTCCAGCAAACCATTGTTGCCCGGGATGCAACCGACGTGGAGATCCTCGCGCTAAAGGAACGCATCGAGAAGTACAAAGGGCAGCAGTTCCAGGTGAAGACAAACAAGCAATACGACGCGTTGACGCGCGAGATCGAGTTGTCCCAGGTGCGCATCATAAAACTGCAGGCGGAGATGGAAGCGATGGAAGGAAAGATGACCGTCGCACGAAACGACGCCGAGCAGCTCACGCCGGAGATCACGGAGCTCGAGACGGAACTTGCCGAGCGCCGGAAGGAATTGGACGCCGTGACCAAGGAGCATGAGGAAGAGGAAGTGAAGCTCCAGCACGAGCGTGAGAAGATCGTCGCCCGCATCGCGAAAGCGGATTACCAGATGTACGAGCGCATCCGCAAAGCGAAGGACGGGAGGGCGGTGGTACCGGTGAAACGGAATTCCTGCGGCGGCTGCTTCAACCGTGTGCCGCCCCAGAAGATCCTCGAGTTGCGCAAGAATGACACGCTCATGACCTGCGAGCGCTGCGGGCGCATTTTGGTCTCTGACGACATCGTTGAGAACTCCGCCGCAGCGGAATGACCGTCATTGCGCACACAGACGGTGCGTCGCGCGGTAATCCGGGAGAGAGCGGGATCGGCGTGGTCCTCGCGACCGAAGCCGGCTCTGTGCTGGGCACCATCGCCGGCTCGATTGGAACGCACACGAACAACGTCGCGGAGTACACTGCCTTCCTCGAATGTCTGAAGGCGGTCTCTGTGCTTCCCTGCAAACGGCTCGTCGTTCATTCCGACAGCGAGCTGATGGTCCGTCAGATGAACGGACAGTACAAAATCAAGGATGCGGCATTGAAGCGGCTCGCGGCCCACGCGCGGACCATGATTGCCGGAGCAGGATTCTCGGTGGAATTGCGTCACGTGCTTCGCTCGGCGAACGCGGACGCCGACAAGCTTGCGAACGGTGGCATCGATTCCCGTTCGCCGGTGCGCATCGCATGGACGGATGCGGCGCACGACCTCATGAGTGTGAAGTGAAAGCACCAGCGCCTGGACGACCGGACGCGTACGCGGGTCTGTCAGGCAGCCGTTCCGATGCATCCGCATCGGGAAGGAAAGTCCGAACACCACAGGGCAGGGTGCCCCGCGTAGGTTCGCGGCAACGCGAGCGAAAGCGGGGGTTGTGCGGGCCACATCCCGCATGAACGGACCGTATCACAGAAAACACACATCCCTCGGTTCCTTCGGGAGCTGGGAGAAACAGGTGAAAAGGTGGTGTAAGAGACCACCGCGTCGTCAGCAATGACGGCGGTCCCGCAAGGGATCCTGCTCGCGTTCGCGTGAGCAGGACTGAGAAACCCCGCCCGGTGCAAGACCGCGTATATCCCGCCGGTTCTTCGTGCTCGCACGTTGAGCCAGAGAGCTGCCCGCTCAATCCCTCACGGGGACGGGAAGGGTAGGTCGCATAAGAGAAATGGCTGCCTCCCCGACGCTCCGCTTCGGCGGACGGAGGGCAGACAGAATTCGGCTTATCGACAGGCTCGCGTCTGCGTCCGATCGTCCGCCCGGTTCCCTCCTCCCCCCATGGAACCAGGTTCTCCTCCGCTTTCACTCACGGCACATTCGATCCATTTACTGGAGTATTGTCGTGTCTCCGATCAAAGAATACCGCTGGACACTCCGCCCGCCCTGGCCCGATCAGGGCATCGTCAAGAGACTCTCGGACGAGTTGACCATCTCTCCCGTGTTGAGCGACATCTTGCTGAGTCGCGGCATCGACACGTACGAGAAGGCCCGTTCATTCTTCCGTCCGTCACTTGAAGACCTGCATGATCCGTTCCTCATGGACGGGATGGCCGTCGCCGTTGAACGGGTCGTTCAGGCGCTGCAACGCGACGAGCAGATCACGGTGTACGGGGACTACGACGTCGACGGAACGGATGGAACGGCGATGGTGTGGTCATTCCTGAAGAGCATCGGAGGTAAGGCCGCATACATTATCCCCGATCGCATGAAGGACGGATATGGTCTGTCCAAAGCGGGTGTCGACCGGGCGAGGGAGATGGGAACAACGCTCATCATCTCGGTGGATTGCGGTATCACCGCCGTCGAGCAGATCGCGTACGCCCGTTCCCTCGGAATCGACACGATCATCTGCGACCACCACGAGCCGGGGACGGTGCTTCCGCACGCTGTCGCCGTGCTGGACACGCTCAAGCCCTCTTGTTCCTATCCCTTCAAGGCATTATGCGGATGCGGCGTTGCCTACAAATTTGTCCAAGCGCTGGCGAGTTCCGACCACATTGCAGGAAAACTTGGTGATCAGGCCGACCGACGACTCTCACAGTATCTCCAATATGTGACGCTGGCAACCACGGCGGACATCGTCCCGTTAAGCGGCGAGAACCGGACGCTGGTGAAGCTCGGTCTGGACCTCATCAACTTCGATCCGCTCCCCGGAATTCGGGCACTGGTTGAGACCTCGGGATTCCGCCGCGACAAGATCAGCGCAGGGCAGATCGTGTTCGTGCTCGCACCGCGAATCAACGCTGTCGGCCGCTTGGGCGACGCCGGTCGTGCAGTGCAGCTGCTCACGGCCGAATCGTACGAACGGGCGCTCGAGCTTGCGCGCGTGATGGAAGACGAGAACTCCCAACGGCGCAAGATCGATGAGGAAACATTCACGCAGGCCCAACGCATCGTTGAAGAACTGCTCGATGCGGACAACGACAGCGCCATCATCCTGCATCAGGAGTCGTGGCATCCCGGTGTGATCGGGATCGTTGCTTCAAGACTTGTCGAGCGCTATTATCGGCCGACCATTCTCATGACCACGGTGGACGGCGTCGCAAAAGGGTCTGCCCGCAGTGTCAGCGGGTTCAACATTTATGAGGCGCTCCGCCGCTGCGAGGACAAAATCATCCAATTTGGCGGACACAAGTACGCCGCGGGGCTCACGGTGGAGGTCGATCGGGTTGACGAGTTTCGCGAGGCATTCAAGCAGGTGGCGAACGAGCTGCTGACCGAAGAATTGCGCACTCCGGAGATCCGCATTGACGCGGAGTTGCAGTTGGCAGACCTGACGCCAAAATTCGTGCGCGTACTCAGTCAGTTCGCCCCGTTCGGCCCGGATAACATGCGACCGGTGTTCGCTGTTCGCAACGTCGAAGTGATGGGACAACCGCGCATCGTGGGGCGAAACCATTTGCGGTTCAAGGTGCGAAACAACGGATACGTTGTGGATGCGATCGGATTCAATCTTGGGGATCTGATGCCGCGTGTGCGCCAAGGTGCGCGCGTGGATCTTGCGTTTTCGCTCGACGAAGGAGAATTCGCGGGCGAAACAGTGCTGCAGCTGAAGGTGAGGGACATCAAGTAGGATTGTGGATTGTGGATCGTGGATTGTGGCCGCCTGCCTATGGAGACTCATCGAGGCGGGCAGGGATTCGGACTGCGATTCGAAATTCAGACGAATATTCCGTACTGTTGGGCTGGGGCAAATCACTGGAATCGTTGAATCATCACGATGATCATTCTCGGCGTTGATCCTGGCACGCTTGTTACCGGCTTTGCGGTCATTGAACTGCATAGCGGGAGCATGAAAATGCTTGATGCCGGCCTTGTGAAGAACTCCGCCGCAATGACGATGCCGATCCGCCTCAAATCTATCTATGATGCGCTGACGGCGGTGATCAACGAGTTTCATCCCGATGAGTTTGCGCTCGAAACGGCGTTCTACGGGAAGAATGTCCAGTCGACATTGAAGATCGGCCACGCCCGCGGCGTCTGCATGTTATCGGCGGCGAATAGCCATCTGCCCACGAGTGAATATGCTCCGCGAGAGGTGAAACGCGCGGTGACGGGGAAAGGGAATGCGTCCAAGCAGCAAGTCCGGTTCATGGTCACTTCGATCCTCCGTCTCAGCAGCGCTCCCAAGGTTCTCGACGTCAGTGACGCGCTCGCCGTGGCCATTTGCCATGCGCAGCGTGTGAACGGACCCGTTCGTTCCGCGAAACGGACTGCAAGCCGATCGCGCGGGGGGCGCTCCGCGTGGGCTGAGTTCATTCGCACGAATCCTCAACGCGTGATGTCAAAACAATGATCGCATCACTCACAGGAGTCCTGGTCTCCAAGTCCCCCACCGAGGTGATCATCGACGTCGGCGGCGTCGGGTACGCGGTGCATATTCCATTGTCGACGTTCCAGGTCCTGGGATCGGTGAATGATCGGATCACCCTCTTCACCCATCAGCACATTCGGGAAGATGCAGTCCAGTTGTTCGGTTTTGCCACGATGGAAGAGCGGACGTTGTTCCGGCTGCTCATTTCGGTGTCCGGAATCGGTCCGAAGATCGGACAGGGATTGCTCTCCGGGATGAGTGCGGATGAAATCCGAGGTCACATTGTTGCGGGGAATGTCGCCGCCTTGACGGCGATTCCGGGCGTTGGACGAAAGACGGCCGAGCGACTTGTGTTGGAACTCCGCGACAAGATCGCAAAGAACGGGACGCCATCGGCAGCGCTTGCGACACCCGGACCGACCTCGATCTCCGTGCGCAACGAGACCCTGCTTGCTCTGACCTCGCTTGGCTATGCGCGTCCTGCCGCCGAAAAGGCCATCCGCGCCGTACTGACGGAATCGAGTACCGAGAACTGGACGGTCGAAGGGCTGATCCGGGCGGCGTTGAAGAAAATGAACCTGTGAGCCGATGAGCCGGTGTGCCGTTGAGCCTGTGAGCCGTTGAGCCTGTGAGCCGTTGAGTCAATGAGCCGGTGAGCAGAACATCGATGCTCTTCCTCATGGGCTTTAGACTCAAAGGCCCATAGGCTCATGTGCTCAAAGACTCAAATTCTCATAGGCTTAGAGGCTTTGCACCCAAAGGCTCAAATACTCAAGGGCTTAGGGCTCGCCAACTGACTACTGTTCACTGACTACTGGCTACTGTTGTTGCATGCGTACCTCCGATCTCACACGACCCGAACCTCTTGAGCAAGAAGCCGATTTTGATCGCGCCTTACGTCCCTCCGCATTATCGGAGTTCGTCGGTCAGGAAAAGATCGTCGAGAATCTCAAGATCTTTGTGGATGCCGCCAAGGGGCGGGGCGAATCGCTCGACCACGTGCTGCTGACCGGTCCACCGGGTCTCGGCAAGACAACGCTGGCGCATATCATCGCGCATGAGATGGGGAGCGGCATCAAAGTAACCTCAGGACCCGCGCTTGAGAAACCCGGAGACCTCGCCGGGATCCTCACATCTCTCGAACGATGTGAAGTCCTGTTCATCGACGAGATCCATCGCGTCCCCGCAAAGATCGAGGAGTATCTCTACTCAGCGATGGAAGACTACCGCGTCGACATCGTCATCGACAGCGGTCCGGGAGCGAAGACGATCCAGTTGGGATTGCAGCCCTTCACGCTCGTCGGTGCGACCACGCGGGCCGGACTCCTCAGCGCTCCGTTGCGCTCCCGGTTCGGCATCGTCAATCGCCTCGACTATTACGACAGTGATTATCTGCAGATGATCATCGACCGCTCTGCCAAGCTCCTGAACATCCCGCTCGATCGCGATGCGTCGTCGGACATCTCGAAGCGCTCGCGCGGCACGCCTCGCATCGCAAACCGGTTGTTGAAGCGGTGCCGCGATTTTGCCGAGGCCGACCGTCGATTGGCGAGTTTCAACGGAACGGTGACGCGCGAGGTTGCGGCGCACGCCCTGACCGCGCTGGAAGTGGACGAGCACGGATTTGACGAAATGGACAAGCGGATCTTGCAGGCGTTGGTGCAGAAGTACGGAGGAGGACCTGTGGGCCTCACGACGCTGGCGGTCGCGGTGGGCGAAGAGCCCGGGACGATCGAGGAAGTGTATGAGCCATATTTGATTCAGGAGGGATTTCTCGCGCGCACTCCGCGCGGGCGGGAGGCCACCGCGGCCGCGTTCCGATATCTTGATGTCGCTCCGCGGAAGGGGCGATCATCGGGACAATTGGAGCTCGGGGATGGGAATCGCGGCTGACTTGGTCCGGTGATGTGTCCGGGGCGTTAATCGGGACTTTATCCGGGGGCTTATCCGGGGATTTATCCGGGGACTTATCCGGGGATTTATCCGGGATAAATCACCGATGTCTGGGACGTGTTTTCCCGCCCGCCTAAGCAGCAGAACCAATCAGGGGGGCGTATTTCCGCAGACTTTTCAGGACGGCGTTCATGTCCCGCGGCAATTCGGATGTGAAGGTCGTTCGTTCGTTTGTGACCGGATGCGTGATCACGAGCGTCGTCGCGTGCAATGCCGTCCTCGACAAGAGCGGCTTCTCTTCCTCACCCTTCAATCGATACCCGCGCTTGACGTCCGAAAGTAAGAACGGACGCTTGTCCCCATACAGCGAATCACCGACGATCGGCATGCCGGCTTCGCTCAAATGCACGCGGATCTGGTGTGTCCTCCCCGTACGCGGCCGCACCTCGACGAATGCAAATCCTGCGAATCGCTCCTCGACAACGTAGTCAGTGACCGAATCTTTCCCATCCCTCCGGTTCACCGCATACTTCCCCGGAACGCTTCGATGGGGACCCATAGGGAGATCGATCGTTCCCTCATCATTCTGCGGAACGCCTTTGACAATCGCCGCATACGTCTTGCCGGCTGTCTTGCTCTCAAACTCCATGTTCAGCAGCTGGTGCGCCTCCGGAGTCTTTGCGAACACCAGCACGCCGCTCGTCTCCCGGTCCAGGCGATGCACGACGAAGATCTTCCCGAATTCCTCCGTGAGGAAATCTGAGAGACATGGGGCGCCGTGATTGTAGCGATCGGGAATGACCAGGAGTCCCGTCGACTTCTCGATCACGATAATCGCATCATCTTCGAACAGGATGTCGCAGTGGAACTTCGTAAGAACGCGGTCGAGCTTGCGGGCGAGGTTCATGGGGATAGTATGGAGTAATAAGATATAAGTAGCAAGAGGAAGAAAGCAGGCCGGAGTTGGGAGTTCGGAGTGCGGGGTCAGAAGCAACATGGCTTGCGAATCGAGGCGGCGTGGATTACCTTCCATGCATGAAGCCGCTTCCTCTTTCCTTCTACCGACGACCGGCGTTGATGGTCGCGCGGGATTTGCTCGGCTGCATCCTTGTGCGACGCGACGGAACCCATGTACTGTCCGGACGGATCGTCGAGGTTGAAGCATACACGCAGAACGACCCGGCCTCGCATTCGTTTCGTGGAAGAACACCTCGCAATGATGTGATGTTCCAGGCCGGCGGAGTCTTGTATGTCTATTTTACGTATGGCATGCACTTCTGCGCGAATGTCGTGACGGGGCCGGAAGGCCGTGGCGAAGCCGTCCTGCTCCGCGCCGTGGAACCCGTCGAGGGGATCGACGTGATGCGAACGCGCCGGAATCGGCTGGACACCGAGCTCGCAAACGGTCCAGCGAAGCTCTGTCAGGCGTTCGACCTGGGGCGTGCCCAAAACGGACTGTCTCTGGTGGGACCGGAAATTCAGATCCTTCCCGGTCGAAGGATTCTGTCGAAGGATATTCTCAGAACACCGCGCATCGGCGTCACCGCGGGGCAAGAGAAACTGTGGAGGTTTGTGCTAGAAGAAAAGACACCACGGAGGCACAGAGGAAATGCAACAGAGAATGAGTGATTTGATGATGGGGTGAAGTTAGGGGGCTGCGATGTGTCTGCTGTTGAGTTCCCGTGCGAGGTATTGGCCGGTGTATGATCTCGCGACTGCTGCGATCTGCTCCGGCGTTCCTTCCGCAACGATCTCCCCTCCTCCGTCTCCTCCGTCCGGTCCAAGGTCGATGACCCAATCCGCCGTCTTGATAACGTCGAGATTGTGTTCGATCACAACGACCGTGTTCCCCTTCTGCACGAGCTTGTCAAGGACCGAAAGCAGCATCCGAATATCTTCGAAGTGCAATCCCGTGGTCGGCTCATCCAGAATGTAGAGCGTTTTGCCGGTGCCGATCTTGGAAAGCTCGGTCGAGAGTTTCACGCGTTGCGCTTCTCCTCCCGACAACGTCGTCGCTTGCTGCCCCAGTCGAATATACCCAAGGCCGACATCGGAAAGGGTCTTCAGGTGACGCTGGATTCTCGGAAGCTCACTGAATAACTCAATCGCTTCCTCGACCGGCATGTCAAGCACATCCGCGATCGATTTCCCTTTGTATCGGACCTCCAACGTCTCCCGGTTGTAGCGCTTGCCTCCACACACTTCACACTGGACATACACGTCGGGGAGAAAGTTCATCTCGATCTTCCGAACCCCATCACCTTCGCAGCTTTCGCACCGTCCCCCTTTGACATTGAAGCTGAACCGACCCGCTTTGTACCCGCGGATCTGCGATTCGGGAAGCTGGGTGAAGAGATCCCGAATGAGCGTGAAGACGCCGGTATACGTCGCAGGATTCGACCGCGGCGTTCTCCCGATGGGAGATTGGTCGATATCAATGACTTTGTCGATGTGCTTGAGTCCGTCCAGCCGGTCGTAGGGCAACGGGACGATCTTCGTTCTGTAGAACGTCTTCGAGAGGATCGGATACAGGGTCTCATTGATCAACGTCGACTTCCCCGAACCGCTCACGCCCGTAATGCAGACGAACGTGCCGAGCGGGATCTTGAGGTCGACATGCTTGAGATTGTTCCCGCGTGCGCCGGTGAGCATCAGCTGCTTTCCGCTTCCCGAACGTCTTTGCGGCGGCCACTCGATGACCCTTCGTCCCGCAAGATAGTCGGCGGTCAGCGAGGTGTCTCCCGCGCCATTCCGCCGCTTTCTGAGGATCTCCGACGGTGTGCCGGTCCGAACGACCCGTCCGCCATGCTCGCCGGCACCCGGACCAAGGTCTACAACGAAATCCGCGCTCTCGATCATTTCTTTGTCGTGTTCAACGACGATCACCGTATTCCCGATGTCGCGAAGCGCCTTGAGCGAATGGATAAGCTTGATGTTGTCCCGCTGGTGGAGTCCGATGGAGGGTTCGTCCAGTATATAGAGCACACCGACGAGCTGCGTTCCGATCTGCGTGGCCAAACGAATGCGCTGTCCTTCGCCGCCCGAAAGGGTTCGAGCCGATCGGTCCAACGTCAGGTAGTCCAGCCCGACATTGAGCAGGAATTCCAGACGTTGCGTGATCTCCTTGATGATCTGCCGTGCGATCGCTTCCTGGCGCGGCGGCAATGACAACGTGGAAAACAGCTTCATGCCGCCGCGAATGTTTCTGCCGACGACGTCGTGGATATTCCATCGCTCGCCGGTCGCGCTGTCCTCGATCCGCACGAAGAGGCTTTCCTTACGCAAGCGACCGCCCCGACACTCGCTGCATTGCGACGTCGCCATGAACGATTCGACCCATTCCCGCACGTTGTTCGACGATGTGTCATCATACCATCGTTCGAGCATCTTCATGAGCCCCTCGTAGCGGTGTCGATAGGTCGTGACGCGCCCTGATTCGTGCGCGTACACCACATCGAGCTTCTCGCCCCGGGAACCATACAACAGGACCTCACGCGCTTCCTGGGGAATATCGCGGATGGGCGTATCGAAATCGAAGCCGTACTTCTTCGCGACCGCGCGGACCTGGCTGAAGAACCACGTGCTCCTTGGCTTGCCGAGGGGTGCGATCCCTTCTTCGTTGATGGTCTTTGACTCGTCGGGGATGATGAGCTTCAGGTCGAAGCTCTTGAGTTCTCCGAGACCTTCGCAGTTCGTGCAATGCCCGGAGGGACTATTGAACGAGAAGGAATTCGGCGCGGGCTCGTCGTAGCTGATACCGCACTCATGGCAGGCGTACTTCTGGCTGTAGAGATGATCGTGCGTTCCGTCGAACACGCTTAACACCCCCTCACCGTACCGAAGCGCGAGCTCGACCGAATCGGCCACGCGGCTCCGCAACTCTTTCTTCAAGACGATACGGTCAACGACGATCTCGATGGTGTGGACCTTGTAACGGTCCAGCTTCATCCCCTTGTCGATGGGACGGATCTCGCCGTCCACGCGAACGCGGACGAATCCTTCCTTTGAGAGCTTCTCGAACAGTTCTCGATAATGTCCCTTGCGTCCCTTCACAACCGGCGCTAGGATCTGCAGCTTCGCCCCCGCCGGCGATCCCATGATGGCATCGATGATCTGGTCGACCGTTTGACGCTGGACCTTCCGCCCGCAGTTCGTGCAGAATTGCGTTCCGACGCGCGCAAACAACAAGCGCAGGTAGTCGTAGATCTCCGTCACCGTGCCGACCGTCGAGCGGGGATTCGTGCTGACAGTCTTTTGCTCGATCGAGATGGAGGGGCTGAGTCCCTCGATGTAATCGACGTCGGGCCGCTCCATGACGCCGAGGAACTGACGCGCATACGCGGACAGACTCTCAACATAGCGACGCTGTCCTTCCGCGTAGATCGTATCAAAGGCCAGACTCGATTTCCCCGATCCCGACAGTCCGGTAATGACGGTCAACGAATCACGCGGGATATCGACGTCGATATTCCTGAGATTGTGCACCCGCGCGCCGCGGACGATGAGGGAAGTAGAAGACACAGGAGGAATGAGGGATTGATGATTAGGGACAGGGCCTCAAGCCGTTGAGCCCAGAGCCACGAGCAAAGCATCGATGTTTGTGCTCCTGGACTCAACTACTCATTGGCTTTGGGCTCTCGGCTCATAGGCTCATTAATGCAATCTTGCTCGCTTGTTCAGATACTCTGTCAGCGCCCGATCATACGGAGTCGCAGTGTCGAGCAGGACGTAATCGATGCCGTTGTCGAGACAGCGTCCTCGAATCGTTCCGACGAATTGCCGCATCGCTTCCGCATACGCCCGCTGGAGATGCCATGGTTGCGTCATGACGCGCTCGCCGGATTCCAGATCCTCGAACACCGCGTCTCCACCGAACGCGAAGCTTCGCTCCAGGGGATCGAGGACATGCATGACGATCACTTCGTTCCCCTTGTGGCGGAAATGCCGCAGAGCGGTCACCGTCCGTTCAGGATCGTCGAACAGATCGCTGAGAACGATGATCAGCCCCTTCCGCGTGAGGCGTTCGGCAATGGCATGCAGCGCGGTGGCGGTCTGTGTGCCATTCCCGGGCTGCGCGTGTTCGAGCGCAAGCAAGATCTGACGAAGATAGGATCGTGTCGCGTGCGGGGGCAGCGATTGGCGGATCGTTTCGTCGTATAGCGTCAATCCGACAGCATCGCGTTGCTCGACCATCAAATACGCGAGTGCAGCCGCGATCGACGACGCGTAGGCAAACTTCGTGATGCGTCCCTCCGCGGCAAATGCCATCGACCGGCTCGCATCGAGGATCACCTGCGACTTGAGATTCGTCTCTTCCTCGAATTGTTTGATGAAGTACTTCTCGGTCTTGCCGAACGCCTTCCAATCGATGTGCCGAATCTCGTCCCCCGGCATGTACGGCCGATGCTCGGTGAATTCCACCGAGAATCCATGATAGGGACTCCGATGCAATCCCGTGATGAACCCTTCCACGACGAACCGGGCGCGGAGCTCCATGTTCGCGAGCTGGGCGACAACAGCAGGATCGAGATATGTCCGTGCATCTGCCGGCTTCATGGTCAGGGTCAAACGTGCTAACGCTTCGTCTGAGACTTCGCCGATGGCTTGGATTTCCTGGCTTGTTCGGCAAGAAACTCATCCGGGCTCTGCCCGAGCGTCTTCAACTCGAACTGGGCAGAGGCCACCATGGGGCTGGTCGGATACGCCGCGAGGAACGCCTCGTACGCCACGCGGGCCGAATCGTACTGCTTCAGCTCATTCGCAAAGATGAATCCGACCATAAACGATGCATTCGACGACGTGCCGTGCATCGGATACTTCGTCACGAGCGTCCGGTAGTATTCGATCGCCTTTGAGTAATTTCGCCGCGAGGTTTGCTCCAGTCCGCCGAGAGCGTAGAGCGCCTCGGGGGCACGAATTCCGGCTGGGTATGCATCAAGCACGGCTTGATACGCCTCGATCGCCGGTTCCATTTCTTTTTCCTTGTGCAGCTGCGTCGCACGATACCAAAGGTCTTCCTCGGTGGGTTTCGAACAGCCGACCAGGATCGTGGCGAGAACCAAGAGCGTGAACGCGTGTCGCATGGACCTTATCCTTTGATTCATCAATTCAATTGGGTGAAGGGGCCTTTTGAAGAACAGCACAGAAGAATCCATCAGTTCCATGTCGGTGCGGAAGCAGCTTCAACCCCTGATCACCAAGGGCGCTCTGAATCCCCAAGCGCGTCGCCGTCAGGTGGGGCAGTTGAGCCTGATAGTCCGCATGCTGCCGCAGGAATTCCTCGACGACCTCTTCGTTTTCCTGCCGCAACAGCGTGCAGGTCGCATACACCAATCGCCCTCCCGGCTTCACCAACGCGGCACAAGCCTGCAGGATATGCATCTGCTTTTCCGAGACCTCGGCCACCGTTTGTTCGGTGACACTCCACTTCATCCCCGGATTTCTCCGGATCGTTCCGAGCCCGGTACATGGTGCATCGACGAATACGATATCAAAGTGCGATGCGAACGAACCCTGGAGTTCCTCGATATCATCCACCGCGTGAATCCGGATGTTGGACGCGCACGCACGACGGGATCGTTTCTTCAGTTCCTCCAACCGATGCTGGCTCACATCCGCCGCATGGATCTCTCCGCGGTTCTTCATGATCGCCGAGAACGCCAAGCTCTTCCCGCCGGCCCCCGCGCATGCGTCGAGCAGCTTCGCCGTCGGCTTGGGATCGACCAGAAGCGCCAGCAGTTGGCTTCCTTCATCCTGAACCTCGAAGAAACCCTCTTTGAACGCAGGAACGGCGAACACGTTCATCCGCTTCGTCGCATTCAATCCGACGGGAGAGAGCGCCGTGGGATGGGTCTCCACGCCTTGCGCCGCGAGCGTCGCCGCACATGCGTCCCGGTCCTGATGCAGGGTGTTGACGCGCAACGTGATCGGGGCCTGCTGGTTCAGCGCCGCACAGATCTGTTCGGTTTCATCCGGACCATATTCCTGCATGAATCGCGCGATCATCCAGTCCGGGAATGAGTACTGCAGTCCGATGCGCGCCGCCGGGTCATTGATATCATTGTCAACACGCAACGCGAGGCGCTCCAGGATGGAAGGAAGCTCATCGTTCAGACGGCTGCTCTTGACACGCGGGGCAAGCGTTTCTGCAGTGAGGGGGGGAGTGCGCTCCTGGCTGATGTGAAATGCGCTGATCGTAAGCAACACCTTGTCCTCAGGGAACAACTCGTCGCTCCAACCGCGCAATGCATGATCCACCTTCCATTCGCAGCGGCGAAGATGCCGTAACGTTCCATAGGTCGTCTCGGCGATGAAACGGCGATCATGCGAGCCGAGGTACTTGCGGGTGCGGAAGAATTGGTCGATCAGGCTGTCCGCCGGGCGTGACGAACCCAGGATCTGTCCCAGGATCTCTTGCACATGACCGACGAGGGAGGAGAGCTGCATTTGACCATAATACGGAAAAATCAGGAGGGAGTCACAAACTCGATCATTCCCCGGTTGTCGGTTTGAACCCGGATGGTATCGCCGTCGCCGATCGTTCCTTCCAGCAACTTTTCCGACAAGGCATTGATGACATGCTTCTGGATCACCCGCTTCATCGGACGGGCGCCGAAGGTTGGATCGTAGCCGATCGTCGCAAGGCGTGCCTTTGCGTCTGGCGTAAAGATGAGTGTGATCCCCTTTTCGGCAACCATTTGCTGAACGCGCCGAAGGTTCATTTCGACGATCTGCGCGAGGTCTTTCATCGTCAGCGGCTTGAACAAGATCACCTCGTCGACCCGGTTGAGGAACTCAGGACGAATCGTCTGTCGCAAGAGATCGAACAGCTTCACCCGCAACTCGCCCAGCAGGTCTTCACGGTTCTCCTCCGTCAGTTGTGTCATTTCCTCCTGGATCAAATGTGAACCAAGATTCGAGGTCATGATGACGATGGTGTTCTTGAAGTTCACCGTGTGTCCTTTGCTGTCGGTCAACCGGCCTTCGTCGAGCAGTTGGAGCAACACGTTGAACACCTCGGGATGCGCTTTTTCTATTTCGTCGAGCAGAACGACCGAATATGGCTTCCGGCGCACCGCTTCCGTCAATTGTCCGCCTTCGTCATATCCAACATAGCCCGGGGGTGCACCGATAAGCCGCGACACGGAGAACTTCTCCATGTACTCGCTCATGTCGATGCGCACGACGGCGTTCTCATCATTGAAGAGCAATTCGGCCAGCGCCTTGGCGAGCTCGGTCTTGCCGACACCGGTACTTCCG
>Ga0209079_10000326_pt1 | contig 19853 bp, 19 predicted proteins | sample PPLLaktember2015_2_FD_187259 | JGI IMG/M metagenome (GOLD analysis project Ga0209079, IMG submission 187259) | Freshwater sediment microbial communities from Prairie Pothole Lake near Jamestown, North Dakota, USA - PPLs Lake P7 Core (6) Depth... | ecosystem: Environmental > Aquatic > Freshwater... | reverse complement strand
ACCAGTGCTTGAGCGTGGTGCCTTCCAAGACCTCCATGGCGATGTAGCCGAGATCCTGTTCTTCGCCCGCATCGTAGATCGTCACGATATTGGGGTGTGTGAGCCGGCCGGTCGATTCCGCTTCCCGGAAAAACCGGGTCTTCACTTCCTGGAGCTTTTCCGCATCGTCGATCTCGTTCAACCGCATGGTCTTGATGGCCACGAATCGTTGAATCGTGGGATCTTTGCCTAAATACACGACCCCCATGGCTCCGCGTCCGAGTTCCTTCAGGACTTTGTACCGTCCAAGCGTGGCGGGTGGAGACCCGTTGTTGGGCGAATCTGGGGATGCTGAGTCAGATGTTTCGGAAGGACCGGAGCGTTCATGCGCGTCCTGATTCTCGTCGACTGTCTGTGGTGTCTTCTTCCGGCTGCGTGTCGGCGCAGGGGCGGTGAAGTAGTAATGGAGGGCGTCAATGTTGAGTAGCCACGCCATAGTCAGCCAGAGCCCGGCAGCAACCAGGGTGACGGCATAGCCGAGGCTGTATCTCTGGGTGTCGACATCTTCTATCAGCGTCTGTCCGACTACTTGCATGGTCTTGTCCCCGACAATGAGGACGACGATCGTGGTCAGAGGAAGAACGATGCGACCGACAAAGGTAAATCCACGCCCGTTGTCCGGCATGTGGCGAAAGGCGTGAAAGGCCAGGAGCCAGAGTGTGAGGAGGCCGGTGCCCTCAGCGATGAGACGAATTGTTTGCGGACCCGTCAATCCGAGGAGGGGCAGTGGAAAGTGTTCGGCAAACGGCAGCTTGCTCAGGAGCGGACCTGCAAAGAGGGCCACAAATGAGACGATCGCGAATTGAATGAGCCAGCCGGATGCGTGTGCCATGGATAGGTTCAGTAAGAAGCTGCCCAAAGTCTAGCGGATAGGCCCGGAGAGTCAACGAATAGCGGGAATCGCACAGGGGAAGCGGGTTAGAGCTTGGCGACGGCGTCCTTGAGTTTCGGAAGCAGATGATCCGGAACATGCAGCGAGCCCTTTCCGGTTCCGACTTCGATATCGGGTTTGGTCATACCGTGAAAGTCGCTGCCGCCCGTGACCAAGAGGCCCAATTGTTTGGCGAGGCTCAAATAGGTGCGGGTCTGTCGGGGGGTGTGGGTACTGTAGTGGACCTCGACTCCGTCCAGTCCCTGCTCTTTCAGCTGACGGGCTAAGTCCGTCAGTGTGCCTTCGGTCGTCTTGACCCAGGTGGGGTGCGCGAGGACCGCCAGCCCTCCGGCATCCTTGATCCAGCGGATCGCATCAACAGGAGCGGGGAGGTCTCGCGGGACATAGGCGGCTTTGCCTTCGGCGAGGAACCGGTCAAACGCTTCCTTGGCCGTCGTCACTATTTTCTTGTCCATAAGGACACGGGCGATATGCGGGCGGCCCACCGAATCGCTCCCTGCCACGGCCCGCACTTCATCGTAGGTGATGTCGATGCCCGCGGCTTGCAGCAGTTCGATGATCTTGGGATTGCGGCGGTGCCGGCTCTCTCGAAGCGTCATCAGTCGCTCGTTGAGTTGGGCATCTTGCCACTTGATGAAATAGCCGAGGACATGCAGTTCCGATTCACCGTGGCGTGAGCTGATTTCGATTCCGGGGATGATCTCAATGCCGAGTTCCTGTCCTGCCGTGATGGCTTCAGGAAGGCCGGTGGTGATGTCGTGATCGGTAATAGCCAGAGCGGAGACGCTCGCTTCATGCGCAAGCCGGACTACTTCAGCTGGGGACTGGCTGCCGTCTGAATGGGTCGTGTGCAGGTGGAGATCGATGCGGCTCATGTCGAGTGAGCCGATCGCAGCGGCTTGCGGGCCACCAACTGTGCGGTATAGGTAGAGCGAGGCCCTTCGACACCGTCGTGAGGGCCTTCATCGTAGTGCAGGGCTTGAATCGTCGACGTCATGCGCAACAGTTCATTGTGGGCCAGGCAGAACTCCCACCGGCGTGGATGTTTGTGATGCGTATAGTTATCGATCGTAAAGGTCTCATAGATCAACACGCCGCCGGGTTTGAGGGCATCGATGAGAAACGGAAACAGCGATCGATGCAGATAGAAAAAGACCATCACGACGTCGTAGGTCTCATGTCCGAAGCCCGGATCGAACGGCGCCGGTTGCTCCAAATCGATCATCCTGGTCTTGATCGGGGGGAGAGCTTTTGTTGCGGCAGATGCAGCGAGCTGGATAAGGGCGGCTTCGTCGCGGTCGATCGCATCGACGTGATATCCACGAGCGGCGAGAAAGAGCGAGTGTCGGCCTCCGCCTGCCGCCACATCCAGGGCCCGGCCTTTGGGGAGACGGTGCAGCTGTTCGACCAGAAACGGGGCTGGTTTCGGTTCGATGCAGCTCAGTTGTTGCGAGAGCCTGGTGCGGTCGATCCTGATGCCGACGGAGCGGGTCACCGGGCTGATGGGAGCATGGAGCTTACGGAGCCAAAGATTCGCCCGCTTGATGGGAAAGTCTGCAAACAGCATGGCAAGGAATCGTTCTGCCATGGTTTCTAGTAAGCAGGCCTCCTGTGTCGTGCCGATCTCGACGAGGCATTGCGCGATCTTCGCATAGTCGATGGTGTCGACTAGATTGTCTGAGTGTCCGGCCGGATCGATGGACGCATCCAATTCTACATCCACCGCCAGCGGCTGAGGTTTCGCCCGTTCTTCTGCTGTCACGCCGCAGCGGCCACGGAACTCCAATCGCTCAATGATGATGTGTGCTGACATGCGGGCATTGTCGAGGATCGGATTTCAAAGAGTCAAGGAGGGGCGGGTATGCTCCGGCTGCCTTTCTTGCTCGCTGCCCGCGCACCGGGGCTCAATTTGTATGGGAATGTGTTGGCGGTGCTCGGTCAATGCGCGCAGGGGAAAGGCCGCCGGAGCATACCCGCTAGAGAGGGGGAGGAAGAGGATTGAGACTGCGTGGCACAGTTGGCTTTCTTACTCGCTGAGCCCCCGCGATGAAGCGGCGGTCGCTCAATGCGCGCAGTGAAAGCCAGCCTGGACGCACCATTGAGGGAGGAGAGAGGGATCGGGAAATGAGTAGGAGGGGAGCGGACGGCGCAGTCTTCTTGCTCGCTGCCTGCGCACCAGTCCCGTGCTGTTTCTTTATGTCAGATGGAATTGTCCTGAATTGCCAGCGGGAGGCGACGGAGACGAACGCGGGAGTCTTCGATTGTGACGAGTGCGCCTTGCTGCAGATCGTGCTCCAGCACGGGGAGAGTCCGTTGGAGGATGGAGTTGACGAACTCGATTCGTACGGAACTCAGGCGAAGGGTGACGAGGGATGGATATTGGCGTCGCGATAGGGCAATGATCGCAGTCATGTCGAGATCCTGGGTCAGGATGATTCGTTGATCCTGCGCGGCCCGTTCGACAATGGATTCGTCGGAGGCGGTTGCGGGGAGAAGGTCGGTCACGCGAAGCACATCATGACCGAGTGACCGAAGGAATTGAACGGTACGAGGGGCGATATGGAGATCGGCGAGCAGCCTCATGAAGCAGCGGACGTCTGCTCACCAGCTAGCCACGCGCCATATTTTGCTGCCTGATAGACATCTTCAAGGACCAATTCGGGATATTCTGTCACGATCTCAGCTGCGGTGTAGCCATCTCCAAGCAACCGTAGAACGAAGTCTACCGTCAGGCGGAGCCCGCGAATCGTCGCCTTCCCCCCGCAGACCTGCGGATCGATATGGATTCGGTCTAACACCATGAAAAGAAGCCTACCCGATTCGCGGAATCGCTGCAAGTAAAGAGGCCTGCGGGTGCACCCAGGTTGGCTTTCTTGCTCGCTGAGCCCCCGCGATAAAACGGCGGTCGCTCAATGCGCGCAGGGAAGACCGCACCGACCGCACCTAAGGGGAGGGGAATAGCAGAAAGGATTCGTTGGGTTATCGCGCTTTAGAGATTATCGATGGGCCGAAAAAGACTGTCGCCACTTTGGAGGTGCTCGGATGAGCGAGGTGCAAAGTCAAGCAACGTCCCCTGGTTTACCCCGTGAGGCCTTTTCATTCCATCGACGCGCGTTCCTATTTTGCCGTCGGCGTGTAGGTCCAGACCCAATTGTTGTTTTTGGCCGTCATGATGATCGACTTGCCGTCCGGCGAGACTTTGATCGGGCTATCCGCCGGGATCATTTTGGCCATGGCGAACATCTGAGGGTCGGGCGGGCCGATATAAACCGACGCCGGGCTGACCGCGCCTTTGTACGGACGCAGGTGCGAACCGCAAGATTCGGCGACCATCGTGTCGGGGTGAATGCGCTTGCCGACGAGTTCGGGGGCCTGGCCGGGCGCGCTTTGCTTGATCTCGACGATGTCGAAATGCTCGTAAGGGCCGTTGAGTTTGCCGGTCGGGCACTTGCGCTCCATGCCGAATAGGTTCGACGCCTTGCCCGGATAATTCTGGAATGTCGGCGTGCCGACGAAGACGTTCTTCTTCCGGTTCCAGTCGAACGACAGCGTCACGCGATCGACGACGTCGGCGTAGAGGTCGGCGTCGACGGGCGGAATCTGAACATGCTTGTCGGCGATTTCACCCACGACCTCGAAATGGACGATCTCGACCTTTGACCATTTGGCCTCCGCTGCCGCATCGAAGGGCTGCCCGACGGCGGGCCAGGCGATCAGACTGGCGGCGAGAGCGGCGGGTGCGGCGATCCATACAAGCTTCATGCAAGCCCCCTTTGAAAGACAAGAAACGGGAATATTCTACTTTGAGGATTCCAGAATGTGGTCATTCTACTTTTTAGTGGTTGGCTTGGTCCATCCCACTAGAATGTGCCTGGATAGGATCGATGGGGCAGCAGTGTTGTAAGTTAGCCCGTCTGCCCATACAGTCCCATCAGCTGACTCGGCGCACACTACAACTACAACTTGAGTCTTTGGCCAAGCTGGTTTGGCTGAAAATATTCTGGATTGCCTACGGCATTGCCCAGAGGCTGGCAAGTCGCTCTGTTCCTCTATTGACTGCCATTTCTACCGGCCTCTATAATCACCGATCGGCGCAATGTATAACCAGCTGATTCATTGAGAGAAATGGCTGAGTTCACACACTTTAACGAGTCGGGCCGGGCGCGGATGGTCGATGTCAGCGCGAAAGATTCGACCGAACGGGTCGGGACTGCGCAGGCGACGGTCTTGATGCTGCCTGCTACGCTGGAGAAGATCCAGCGCGGGAAGATCGCCAAGGGCGATGTCCTGGCCGTGGCTCAGGTCGCCGGGGTGATGGGGGCCAAGAAGACTCCCGACCTCATTCCCATGTGCCACCCTCTCCTGATTACCAGCGTCGATATCTCCTTCAAAGAAGAATCCCAGCCGAACCAGGCAGGCCTCTGTGCTATCCACATCTTCGCCACGGTCAAAACTACGGGACAGACCGGTGTGGAGATGGAAGCGATGACGGCGGCTTCCGTGGCGGCGCTTACTATCTATGACATGTGCAAGGCGATCGATCGCGGGATGAGCTTCAGTGACGTGTGCCTCCTCTCAAAATCAGGGGGGAAGTCCGGCACCTACACCAGGCCTGACTGAAAATCATGGTTACGATTAAGCTATTTGGCATGACGAAGATGCTGGCCGGGAATCAAGGTTCCATCTCTCTGGCATTGACGAACGGGCGACGAGTGAAAGATTTGGTTGAGCTTCTTGATGGCGGCTATCCGCAAATCGGTGAACTCATCCATAAGAAGAAAGTCCTGGTGTCGGTCAATCAGGAGATTGCCCACGAGGAGATGGAAATTCAGGATGGCGATGAGATTGCTCTCTTGCCTCCCTTTGCAGGTGGATCGGGTATGGAACCAATAGATGACAGCCAGTTTGTTCGGGTGCAGCGGGAGAATTTCTCCATCGATCAGGAGCTTGATCGGGTCAAGAGCCGGTCGAAGCGGATCGGCGGGATTGCGACGTTTCTGGGGATCGCTCGGGATCGCTCTAAAGGACGGGATGTCGACAGCATCACCTTTGAGCACTACGAAGGGATGGCGGAGAAGAAATTACGTGAGATCCGCGAGCGGGCGCTCAAGGATTTCGACATTCTGGAGTTGCTGATCATTCACCGCTATGGCGAAATCACAATCGGTGAGAATATCGTGCTGATCATCGCCGGCGCCGAACATCGGGCAGAAGCGTTCCAGGCCTGCAAGTGGGCTATCGATGAGCTGAAGCAGATTACTCCCATTTGGAAGCTCGAACACACGCCTGAGGGTGAAGTGTGGGTGGAAGAGCACCCGTAGTTTGTCGTGCGCAACGGGCGATGAGTAACACGCATGTCCCAATTGCCTGACAGTTTCTCTCCTTCCAAGGTGGTTGACGCGCATAGCCGGCCGTTGGGTAGTTTGCGGCTCTCCGTTACGGATCGCTGCAATCTTCGCTGCCAGTACTGCATGCCCGAAGAAGACTATGTCTGGTTGCCGCGCGAAGATGTCTTGAGCTTCGAGGAGATGGCGACGCTGACCGGCTATTTTGCCGATTTGGGCGTCGATAAGGTCAGACTGACCGGCGGTGAGCCCCTATTGCGGCGTGATTTATCCCGTCTCGTCCGTCTCCTGCTCCAAGACCGGCGGATTTCTGAAATTGCGCTCACCACGAACGGTATCTTGCTCGCGGATAATGCGCAGGAGCTGTATGAAGCCGGACTGCATCGAGTCACGGTCAGTCTGGATACGTTGCGCCCTGAACGGTTCCGTCAGCTGACACGGCGGGATGAGTTTGCGCGAGTCATCGAGGGGATTGAATCGGTGGGACGAGCGGGCTTCACCGGGCTCAAGCTCGACACCGTGGCGATCCGGGGATTTAACGATGACGAACTCGTGGCGTTGATCGAGTTTGCAAAACACTATCGGGCCGAGGTGCGATTCATCGAATATATGGATGTCGGTGGAGCCAATGATTGGGCCATGGCGAAGGTCCTGTCGCAAGCGGCGATCCTTGAGACCTTGACTCAGCACTATGGTCCGATTGTTCCCTTGGAAGGGCGTGGGACCGCGCCGGCTCAGCGGTTCTTGTTGCCTGACGGAACCACCTTCGGCATTATCGCGTCGACGACACAGCCGTTCTGTTCGACCTGCGACCGGAGCCGCGTGACCGCCGACGGCATGTGGTACTTGTGTCTCTATGCGTCGAAGGGAACCGATCTTCGGCAACCCATGCGAGCCGGTGCCAGTCCTGACCGGATGCGCGAGTTGATCGGCGCGGGCTGGCAGGCCCGGCGTGATCGGGGGGCCGAATCGCGCAAGGCTTTAGAGCAGGTCGGGTTGCGCAATGGAAAGTTGATCGGGATCGATCAACTCCGTGGCGATCCTCACCTGGAAATGCATGCCCGTGGCGGGTGATCTTCAGCCCGCACAATCGATGTCGGTGTCCCACCCCGGTAAGGGGCTTCATGTTTGAATCCAACCTTCTCACCTTTCTCAGCGTCGGATTTCTGCTCGGGCTGCGCCATGCCCTCGACGCTGATCACTTAGCGGCGGTTTCAACGGTACTTGCCGAACGTCCCTCCATGCGGGCCTCCGGTCTTGTAGGTCTTTGGTGGGGAGTGGGCCATACCCTGACCCTGATGCTGGTCGGGGCCGTGGTGCTGGTCTCAGGGATTCATATTCCGGAACCGTTTGCCTTGGTGGCCGAAAGCGGCGTAGGGCTCCTGCTCGTCGTGCTCGGTGGCACGCTGGCGCTCAAGCTGTTCCGTGAACGCTGGCATCTGCATAGTCACGTCCATGACGGCGAGCCGCATGTACATTTGCACAGCCATCGCCGGCGTGAAGATCATGCCCATCCGCATTGGGCCAGGCAGTCACTCCGGCCTCTCTTGATCGGGATGGCGCATGGCGTAGCCGGGTCCGCAGCCTTGATGCTGGTGATCGTGTCGAATACCAGCGGCATCGGGCAGGGGTTGCTCTACATCGCTGTGTTCGGTCTCGGTTCAATCGGCGGCATGCTGATGATCGGGCTGACCCTGAGTGTGCCGGTCATCTATTCACAGGCTATCGGGCAGCGGGCGTTTTTTGCGGTGCAAGGAGCTGCGAGCCTGGGGAGTGTCGGGCTCGGGTTGTGGATGTTATATCGATTGGTTCTCTCGCCGGACGGGCTCTAGCTCCCGTTCCTTCTGAAGCGTCTCCCAACGAATTGCACGTGAATCGTTTTGATGGCTATGCTATTCTGCGGTGCCTTGCTATGAGAATGTCGCGCGAGTGTTCGGTAGTGATGGTCTGAGCGAAGAGGATAGGACTATGGCCTGGTTCAAAAAACAGAAATCGACCGGCTCTGAAGTGCCGCCGCGGTCTAAAGGTGCCGAAGGGATGTGGCTCAAGTGTAACCACTGCCGGGAAATCGTCTATCGTAAGGAAGTTGACCGGAACAACAAGGTTTGTCCGAAGTGCGATTACCATTTCCCGATCTCCGTGATGGAGCGTATCGCGCTGCTCGTCGATCTTGGGACGTTCAAGGAGTGGGACGCGGAGTTGGAAGCGAAAGACCCTCTGAATTTTCACGATACGAAATCCTATAAAGACCGGGTCAAGGCACAGCAGGAAAAAACCGGGCGCAAGGACGCCTTGATGATCGGCGAAGGGCTGGTCGATGGGCGGCCGGTGGTGTTCTGCATCTTTGACTTCAGCTTTATGGGCGGGAGCATGGGATCGGTCGTCGGAGAAAAGTTTTGTCGGGCGGTCGATCGCGCGCTGGAGAAGAAGTTCCCCGTTGTCTTGGTGACGGCCTCGGGCGGCGCGCGCATGCAGGAGGGGATTCTCTCGTTGATGCAGATGGCGAAAACGTCTACCGCCGTGGCGAAGCTGGGCGAAGCCAAACTGCCGTTTATTTCCATCCTGGCTGATCCGACCTTCGGGGGGGTGACGGCGAGCATTGCTATGTTGGGCGATGTCATCATCGCGGAGCCGAAAGCCCTCATCGGGTTTGCCGGTCCCCGTGTGATCGAGCAGACGATCAAACAGCAGTTGCCTGATCAATTTCAACGGGCGGAGTTTCTCCTCGAGCATGGGATGATTGATATGATCGTCGAGCGCAAACAGTTAAAAGAGACACTCAGCACCCTCGTCGCTCATTTCTAGTGCAGTGCATCCTGCCCGGCCCAGTTCATGACCTATTCATCTGCCATTGAGTATCTCTACGGACTCCAGAAACATGGAATCAAGCTGGGGCTTGAGACCATGCGGACGCTCTTGGACCGGCTCGGCAATCCAGAGCGGCGGTTTCGGAGTCTGCACATCGGCGGCACCAACGGCAAAGGATCGACTGCAGCCATGACGGCAGCCATGCTGCAGGCGGCCGGGTATCGTGTGGGTTTGTACACGTCTCCGCATCTCGTTGAATTTCGCGAGCGGATCCTGGTCAGCCAGGTCATGATCGCGGAAGCGCAGGTGGCGGAGCTCACTCAGCGGCTTCAGGCGAGCGTACCGCCCGGTCTGACGCCGACATTCTTCGAGCTGACGACGGCGATGGCGTTTCTCCACTTTGCCGAGTCCGGAGTCGATGTGGCGGTGTTGGAGGTCGGGCTGGGCGGACGGTTCGATGCGACGAATGTGGTGGACCCGGAGGCCTGTGCGATTACCACGATTGCGCTGGACCATCAGGAACATCTCGGTACGACTGAAGAAGCTATCGGATTTGAGAAGGCCGGAATTATCAAGGCCGGTGTCCCGGTCGTGGTGGGTCGCATCGACGGGCCGCCTTGGGACGTGATCCGGAATACAGCGGCGGATCGCGGGGCGCCACTCACGCGATTGGGCGTGGATTTTCATGCTGACGGTACCGGGCAAGAAGAGTTCTCCTATCGCGGGCGCTCCAGGCAGCTCGACGGATTGACCTGTGCGCTTACCGGGCGCCATCAGCTGAATAACGCGGCCTGTGCTGTGGCCTTGCTCGAAGCGGCCGAGGGGCGAGGGATATCGGTACCTGATGGGGCGGTGCGCCGGGGGTTGGAGTCGGTGGTGTGGGAAGGGCGCTTGGAGGTGGTGGAGCGAGGCCCGGTCTTGCTACTTGACGGAGCCCACAATCCGTCCGCAGCCCATGTGCTGGCCGAGTATTTGACCGAGTGGCGTGCCTCGCGACCGGAGTCCCGGGTGATTCTTGTTTTGGGCATGATGCGCGACAAGGATCACGCGCGTTTTGTTGAGCCGTTCTGCCGGTTGGTCTCTGAAGTGGTGTTGACGCAGGCGGATATGCCCCGGTCGGCTACGGTGCAGGAATTACGGGAGACGATCGGTTCCCGGTTCTCGCTTTGTCATGTTGCACCGGGCGCAGCCGATGCGCTCGCGCTGGCCAAGGCCCGTGCAACGGCACAGGATCTGATTTGTGTGACCGGATCGCTCATGCTGGTGGGCGAGGTCAAGGCGCTGGTCCGTGGCTGTGGCTTGTCTCCGCTCAGGGGTTAGCATGGTGAGTGGTCGGTCACGGATATCCGACAAGGTTTGTGTTCTCGTGGCTGTTTTTCTTCTGTGTCTTCCCTGTCTCGCCTGGGCCAAATCCAAGCCGGTTGCTCCGGGCATCTCTGCGTCCGGATCTCCTCCCCTCGATGTCACGGCCAATCGAATCGATTACCGTCAGGACCAGGAGGTGTACGAGGCGGATGGATCCGTTGTGATCCAGCAGGGCGCCATGCGCCTGACGGCCGACCATGTCACGATTGAGGCGCTCTCCGGCGTGGTTCACGCATCGGGGCACGTGCATTTGACTGATCCGCAGGCCGATGTGACGACTGAGCGGATGGACTTCAATGTGAATACCGAGGCTGGCGTCATTACCCATGGACAGCTCTATGTCCCCCAGTCCAATACGCTCGTGAGCGGGCGTCTGCTGCAGCGGTTCTCCGAATATCACTATCGGGTGAAAGAGGGAGAGTTTACCAATTGCGATGCGCAGGACGGGGAGGTGCCGGCCTGGCGGTTCAAGTTTGACGATCTGGATCTGAACGTCGGAGACACGTTGGCGTTGAAAGGGGCCTGGCTGTGTGTGGCGGATGTGCCGGTCGTGCCCTTTCCCACGATCACCTATCCCTTGTCGAACCGGCGGAGCGGATTTCTGGTCCCTCAGGTGGGCTACGACAGTCGATTTGGTACGCACTTCCAGGACAGTTTTTACTGGGCAATCAATCCGAGTCAGGACTTGACCATCGCGCCGTCGTACTACAGCAAGCTCGGTTACGGGAGCGATCTGGAATATCGCTATGTGATCGACCAGAAATCCAGAGGCCAGTGGTACGTGAGTTATCTGCAGCAGACCGCGCTGCCGAATGTTACAGGGGTGGACCAGACCAGCGAGGATGTCAAACGCGCGCGCGCGATGATCACCGGGATGCACACGCAGCAGTTTACAGAGACGCTGCTGTTGCGGGGGAATGCGAATTTTGTCACCGACCCCAACTACCTCCAGCAGTTGAGTAACTCCGGTACCCAGCGGGCCTTACCCAGCAATGAGTCGAACTTGCTACTGAATCAGCGGCTGCTCTACGGAAACATGTATGTCCTCGGTCAATATCTGCAGCCGTTGCAGTCCGGTGGTACAGATACGTTTCAGCGGCTGCCTGAGACGGGGTATAGCCTGCCCAATGTCTCACTCTTCAACTCCCCGCTGTTGTTCGGAATGGAAGGTGACTTTGTTAATTTTTATCGGCAAGAGGGATTTGGATTGAATCGTGTGAACTTGGCGCCTGGTCTATCAACCGACGTCATCGATCTCGGGCATGTCGTGGGCATCACGCCGCAGGCGAAGTTTCGTGAGGTGTACTATTCCCGTGGGGCACAATCTGATGCATCCCTTCATCGAGAGACGTTCTGGGCAGGGGCCGATGCCACTTCGAAGTTGAGCCGGCGGTTCGGGTTAGACGGAGGCGGCAGTCTCTTGCACACCATCGAACCGACGGTCATGTACGAATATGTGCCGGGGACCGATCAATCGCAAATCGCGCAGATCGATCAAATCGATGACCTGCCGAAGAAGAATTTGCTGACCTACGCCTTGCGCAATCGTATTCTTGAGCATGATGGGAGCAGTACCTTCAACTGGCTGGATTTGACGGTCGCACAGAGTTATCACGCGGGGGCGGTGCAGACGACGGCTCGCGATTTCAGTCCGACCGCCGTGCCTCCGTTGGGGTCGCAGACGCAGCCGTTGCAGCCGGCGACGGTCCCGGTACAAGGGAGAAAATTCTCCGATGTCTGGATGCGGGCGGTCATCGGCAACACCGCTCCGCAATTCACTCAGGCGCAAATGGCCGCCCCGGCGTTCGGGCGAGGGGGCGGGGCTGTCGGGCCCCAGCGGCCTGCGATCAACCAATATCTGACCATCGATGCGTTCTGGGATCCGTACAGCGGGGCATTGAGCCAATGGAATACGGATCTTCGGGTTCAAGAGGCTGACAACTGGTATCTCGAAGTAGGGCAGCGGTACTCCCGAGACGGGAACCGTGTCCGGCGCGGCGATATCTGGAATCCGATCTCATTCAATGAAGTCTATGCCCCGACGCAGGAAATTCAGTTTGTCACGGCCGGGGGCGGTTTCAGGACCCCCTGGGGGTGGACTATCGGGGCAAAGAGCTACTATGACGTGAAGGACAGGAAGAGTTCTGAAACGGATGTGGTGGCTCTCTATCAGAACCCCTGCAAGTGTTGGTCGCTTGGCCTGTTCTATCTCCAGTTCCCGGACCGGGCGCAGTACAATTTCATGCTGAATTTGACCGGTATCGGCTGGACGGAGAATTTCGGAACTCAGGTGATGCGGTCGATTCTCAGCCCGTTGCTCTGGGGAGATCGAGGGCTTCCCTGGGCTTCTCCTACGGGGCCATATGGGCGGTCGAACGTAGGGGGCTCGACCGGTGGCATGGTGATGCGATGACGTCTGAACACTTCATCATATCCAGGCGATCATCCGGCATGACTATTCGGGCGCAATTTCTGTGCTGTTGTCTCGTGGCGTGGGGGGGTGCTGTGGCTGTCCGGATGTGGAGGCTATCCGGCGGTTTCCGCTCGTGAAGATGTGTCCGTCCACCGGACCAGAGTCTTTCTTGCGGCCGCGGACTATCGCCGGGCGATTGAAGAGAGCCAGCGCCATGTCATGGAGCGGCCCTCAGCGCTGAGCTATGTGGAGTCATTGGCAAAGGCTGATCGCTGGGTGGCGGTCGAGTTGTTGGCCGCGAGTCCAGGGGCGGGACGTCCTGAAGACTTGCTGGATTCGCCGGATATTCTCGCACGTATCGCGAAGGAGCTCATTCAAGCTTCGGCCAGGAAACAGAGTGATGTTTCGGCGGCCATGGCGGCGCGGCTTGATGAGCGAACGGTGGCCAGGCTCTGGAAGGAACAGCAGGCGTGGCGGCACCATTATGCGGACAGTTGGTGGTTGGGGATGCCGGAAGAGTGGGGACGGTAAGGACATCATTTGACACCCTAAATGGGGGTGGGGTACGATGCACTCCTTGATTCTTATCATCGGTATCTTAGCTGAAGGAGGTTCCGGACGTGGCTGGTGATACACTAAAAGTTGAAGATTCCACCTGGGACGCAGACGTGATGAAGTCCAGTGAGCTTGTCATGGTCGATTTCTGGGCAGTCTGGTGCGGACCTTGTCAGATGGTGGCGCCGATTGTCGATGAGCTTGCCAAGGAATATGCAGGGAAGCTGAGAGTCAGGAAGCTGAACACTGATGAAAACCCTGAGGTTGCCGGGCGGTATCAGGTGATGAGCATTCCGACAATTCTGTTCTTCAAAAACGGCCAGGTTGTCGAAAAGCTGGTCGGGGCGCGTCCGAAGCGCCAGTTCAAAGAAACGATCGATTCATTGTTGGCCCAGCACGCGGGGACCGCGTAGCGCGTTCGCACGCACGCAGCCATGCTCACCGAGCTGCGCATTGTCAATTTTGCTATTCTGGAAGAGCTCAGCCTACGGTTTGAGCCTGGTTTTACCGTTCTCACCGGAGAAACGGGGGCCGGAAAATCTCTTCTAATTGATGCCATTGCCCTGCTGGTCGGCGGACGAGCGTCCGCCGACCAGATTCGTTTTGGGACAGAAGAGGCGTCTCTTGAGGCGGCCTTTTACCTGCCTGACCGCCATCCTCTCCAAGCCCGTCTCCGCGATCAAGGAATCCTGGGTCCTGCAGATTCAGAGCTGATTGTGCGGCGGGTCATCGCCCGATCCGGACGTAATCGGGTTTACCTGAACGGAACCATGAGCTCGCTGCATGCCCTGGAAGAACTGGGTGGTACGCTCGTTGACCTTCACGGGCAGCACGATCAGCAATCACTCTTGGCTACGGCGACCCAGCGTAGTGTCGTGGATGCCTTCGGCAATCTTCAAGAGCGGTGTGCCGCGTATCAACAAGGGTATGAGGCTTGGAAGGCGGCCTGCGAGGAGCGTGATCGATTGATTTGTGAATCTCAGCACCGGACGCAGCGTGAGGAGTTACTAAGGTTCCAATGTGCCGAACTGGACGAGGCCGCGTTGCGCGAGGGAGAGGACGAAGAATTGCAGAATGAGCGTCGTCGCCTCAGTTCGTCGCAGCAGATCGGTGCGTTAGCCGCTGAAGCGATGGAGCGGGTGAATGCGGAAGGACAGGGTATCCTGGCTCAGCTCGCATTGACGGAGCGCGCCTTGGGGCAATTACTTCTGATTGACTCCACGGTCGGGGAGCTGACCCGGCTGACGGTTGAAGCCAAAGTGGTGCTGAAGGAAATGGCGGGACAGCTGCGCGACTATGCTGAACGGGTCGAGGCTGACCCTGCAAAGCTGGGCGTGGTTGAGGATCGGCTGGCGGTCATCCAGAAATTGAAAAAGAAGTTCGGCGGGTCGCTGGCAGAAGTGCAGGAGACTCATCGGAAGATCAAAGATGAGTTAGAGCAGTTGCAGGGGGCTGATGAACAACTGGCGAAACTGCGTCAACGTATCCATGAACAACAAAGCGATCTGGCGCTTCTGGCCCGGCAATTATTTCTGAAGCGCGGTGAGGCGGCCAAGCGCATGGCCAAAGTGGTGCGTCAGGAGCTTGAGGCGCTGAAAATGGGGCAGACGGTCTTTGAGATCCATGTGACCTCGGATTCCGGTGAACTGGAGTTTGGTCCTGACGGGATCGATCAGGTGGAGTTTCGCCTTTCGACGAATGTCGGAGAGCCGGCGAAGCCTCTCTCAAAAGTCGCCTCAGGCGGAGAGTTGTCCAGGGTCATGCTCGCACTGAAGACGGTGCTGGCAGAGCGAGATCACGTCCCGGTGCTGATTTTTGATGAGATCGACACAGGAGTAGGCGGGGCGGTTGCCGCCGCGATCGGAAAGCGCCTCCGTGGGTTAGGCCGCTATCATCAGGTGTTCTGTATTACCCATCTTCCTCAAGTCGCCGCGCAGGGTCAGCATCATCTCTGTGTCGAGAAGTCGCAGGAGGGCAATCGAACCGTGACGGTAGTGCATCCGCTGACTGGTCAGGGACGTGAGAGTGAAATCGCCAGAATGTTAGGCGGGTTGACGGTCACGAAGAAAGTGCGTGAGACGGCGGCAGAACTCATTGCCGATGCCGGGGAATGACGAATCTGAGTAGGAGGTCTTCTACAGGCCGGAGACGCCGCTCGGCGTGGTCGCGATCGCCATCGCCGGGAGCGATGCTCTACATTCGGTCGCGACCCGGGCAAATTGATCCGCCAGCATAGGATCAAAGTAAGTGTTGGCCTGAAGGGCGATTTGCTGGATGGCTTGATCCACCGGGAGTGGTGAGCGTCCGGGGACTTCGGCTGTCAGGTAATCGAACATCTGGGCGATGCTGACGATTCTGGCCAGCAAGGGAATCCCTTCTCCCTGAAGTCCGTGCGGATAACCTGATCCATCCCACCGTTCATGATGATAGGAAATGACCTGACCAACCTCGGCCGGATACCCCAGGTGAAGAATCATCCGTGCGCCTGTCTCGCAATGCTCTTTGGAAAAGGCGCTTTCTCCTGACGGTAGGATCGGCTCATCCGAAAAATGATAATTCGGAAGGCTGACCTTGCCGATATCGTGCAGGAACGCCCCGATGGCCAAAGACTTTTGCTCTGCGAGAGTCAGGCTGAGGCGATTGGCGAGTAACGTGGCGTAGAAGCTGACGCGGCTGCAATGATTCAGCAATTGCCGATCTTTGGATTCCAGGAGATCTGAGAGCAGAGGAAGCAGATCCGGTTGTGCAGATGAGGGGTCCTGCTCATGCTTTCCAATGGCGAAGTACTTGGCCTTGAGTGACTCCCACGCGCGTCGTCCCGTCTGCTCGTCTCCCCATAGATCAGTCGAGCTCTTTAAGACGTCCCGGATAAGGTCCAGGCGCTGCTTTTTCTCAAGCGTTTGGCCGATGAGGGAAATCAGTTCGGTGACATTAAATGGCTTGAGCAGATAGCCAGCCGCGCCGTGGCGAAGGCCTTCCATGGCGGACTTCAGGCTTCCGTAGCCGGTAATGATGATGACTTCGATATCGGCGTGATCGTGCTTGATATCCTGCAGGAGGTCGATGCCCTGGCGATCGGGGAGCTTCTGGTCCAGCGTAATGAGGTCGATGGATTCATGACTCAAGACGTCGAGTGCCGCTTGCGCGTTGTCGGCCGAGCGAATGTTGAAGAAGGGCCGCAAGATGACTTTGAGCGCATCACGCGGTCCGGCCTCGTCATCGACGACAAGAACCGTCGGTTTTGTTTGGGATCCGTCTTGAGAAATTGTTGTGCTCATAGTGCTCATGTACCCCCAACTACGTAACCTGTCAAGCAATACCTGTTCCTTTTCAGTCACTTATTCTGGATGATCAATCAGCAGGGGGGAGGCTACGTAGAAAGTCTATATGTAGATCACTTGAACGTTCGACTACGTAGTAGGTCTGAGAGAAAAGCGTACACGTTGTGTTGAAAATGACGCGGTCGATACAGAGAGGTGTGTTATTCCTGCACAGGCGGATCTGGTTCTTGACTGCTCCCATTGTCCGGTCGGCCAATTCCCAAGGTATCCATCCGGTATTTCAGCATACGCCGACTGATTCCTAAGAGATTGGCTGCATGGGTCTGGACATAGCTGGTTCGTTTTAATGCATCCAGAATAATTTCCCGCTCGAATTCCATGACGGCTTTTTCGAGAGACATCCGGCCGGCGAGGGTGTCGTCGCGGAGTGAGGATGATCGCGAGTCGCTTTTCAGGATGGTCGGCAGATGCTCCTGGGTGATCTGGGGGCAATTCTGCGACCAGATAAAGGCCTGCTCGATGATATTTTCCATTTCCCGGACATTTCCCGGCCAGGGGTAACGAGTCAGGACCTCCAGGGCTTCTTTTCCAAATTCGATATGCGGACGCTTCTCTTCCTCGACTCGTTTGGCGAGGAAATGTTTTGCGAGCAGGGGAATATCTTCATCACGTTCACGGAGCGGAGGAAGAAACAGTGAGATGACATTAATACGGTAGTAGAGATCTTCGCGAAATTGCCCCTTGCGCACCATGTCTTCAAGATTTCTGTTGGTAGCGGCGACAATCCGGACGTCGACCTTGATCGATTGAACCCCGCCGATTCTCGTAAACTCCCGTTCCTGGAGAACTCTCAGGAGCTTGGCTTGCGTCATGGCGCTAAGATCGCCGATTTCGTCCAGGAACAAGGTGCCGGTGTTAGCGAGCTCGAATTGGCCGACGCGTCTGGCCGTGGCATCGGTAAAGGAACCTTTCTCGTGGCCGAAGAGCTCGCTCTCAATCAGGGTTTCCGGCAAGGCCGCGCAATTCAGGGCAATAAAGGGCCGTTCACGCCGGCCGCTATTGTAGTGCAGGGCTTTTGCGACAAGCTCCTTTCCGGTTCCGCTTTCGCCGGTAATCAGCACCGTGGTCCGGCTGTCCGCGACTTGTTCGATCTTCGCGTAGATCTCTTGCATCCCCTGGCTTTTGCCAATGAGGTTGTGGAAGGCATAGCGCTGGACGACTTGCGCTCTGAGTTGTTTGACTTCCCGTTCGAGCGCTTGAGAACTGAGCGCGCGATCCACGACGATGCGCAATTCTTCGACGTCAAATGGCTTGGATAAATAGTCGGCGGCACCCAGCTTCATCGCGTCGACGGCGGTCTTGACCGACTTCGTGCCCGTGAGCATGATGATAGGAGTCATCCGGCTTTCAGAGCGAAGAGTTTCGAGTACGGCCAGTCCGTCGGTGCCCGGGAGAATGACATCGAGCAGGACGAGATCGGGCCCTTCTTTTCTGAAGGTATCGAGGCCTTCCTGGGCATCCGCGGCCTGGAGGATTTCGTAGCTGGGTTCGAGCACCATCTTCAGTGAAGTCCGGACACGGGCTTCGTCATCGATCAAGAGAACGCGTTTTTTCATGGCTGGACTTTCCACAGTGCTCCTAGTCTATCGGGAGGGCCGGAAGATTCACGGAAAACGTGGTTCCCTCTCCCTCGGTACTCTCGACCTGAATTTCACCGCTATGCTCTTGGATAATCTGATGCACAATCGTCAATCCCAAGCCTGTACCCGCATGCTCACCGCTGGTGTGCTTCGTTGTGAAAAACGGATCGAAGATGTGCTCCAGGTTGGTCTTGGATATGCCTGGACCGCTATCTTCAATCTCAATCTGGGTCCACACCGCGGACCCCGGTTTCATGATCCGGTGTGTGCGAACCATCAGCCGCCCGCCACCGTCTCCCATCGCGTCGATGGCGTTGAGCAGCAGGTTCAAAAGTACCTGCTTTATTTGTTGACGATCTAACATGACACGAGGAAGCTCGGACGCCAACTGTTTTTCAATCTTGATCCGTTTGCTGTCCGCCTTCACTTCGATGAAATATAGACAGGAGGTGACGATCTCGTTGAGATCCTCATCCGTCAACTTGGGCTCCATATAGCGGGCATAGTCCAGAATTTCCTGAATCAGCCGTTCGATCCGGTGCACGTCGTCCAGCACGATGCGGCTGAAGTCATGGATAAACTCCGTGTCGTCCTTTCGTTCCGGGGCCAACTGGATAAAGGTTTTGATCGACGTCAGGGGATTCCTGATTTCGTGGGCAAAGCCACCGGCGATGATTTCCAATGAGCGAAGTCGATCGGTGCGGCGCATGAGCGTTTGAGACTGGTGGAGATCGTCATTCACCAGGATGGAATCCAGGGCGTTGGCTCCGCTCTGTGCCAGGGCGGTGAGGAGATCCCGTCCATCCGCATGATCGAGCGGCCGGTTCGAGGGGAGGCCAAGCAACGCAAATGCGATCAATCGGCCCTTGTTGAGAAGCGCGACCGCCAATGACGAGTGGGCTGCCCGTAAGGCGTCGGCTAATTCCGGCTTGATCGGCGGGATGTCCGATCCTTCCGCGACCGAGAGGATATGATGTTCGCGGGCGAGTGATTGAATGAGTGTGTGAGCCGGAGCAAAAGAGGGGACTGGGGCCGTTGTGTTCTGAAGGCCGACGGTCGTCACACGAGTATATTGATCATGTTCACGATCCAGCAAGTACAGCGCGCCTTGGTGGGAGGTGGTCGCGTTACAGAGTTCGACGAGAATGCGTTCGGCGATCACGGCGCGGTCCGTGAACGTCCCCATATCCTGAGCAAACCGGGTTAGTCTCTGGAGCGGAGTGAGCGCGGTGAATGAAGCGGTGGCATGGCGAAGAGGGTGGTCAGTCATATCTATCCAGAGGGGTAGTCGTGCTTCCTCTTTTCCTGAGTGTCAGGCCAGGGAATCGGGGAAGAAGAGGATGTTTGGTAACAGGGGCGAGTATACACACCGACCGTGGTTTCAGCCAGCGGATTTCCCCTTTCGGGCGGTAGCGAGCAGGAGTTGCCCATCCAGGACGGGCACGATCCGAAGAGAGGTTGCGCCGGCATGAATTAAGAGGTCGGACAGTTGTTCGCGGTCAAAGGAGTGCAGCA